>CEAA01045779.1_pt1 | contig 110708 bp, 80 predicted proteins | sample 557551 | NCBI WGS metagenome assembly CEAA01 (sample SAMEA3182115, study PRJEB8094) | gut metagenome | biome: human; feature: gut; material: Stool; isolation source: human stools | place: Canada | collected 2013-06-11
GTGTGAATTATGTGGAGCGACAGACGACCTTGTTATGCACCATGTAAGGAAGCTAAAGAACTTGCAGGGAAAGGAAAACTGGGAGCGACACATGATTGCCCGCAAACGCAAGACAATTGCAGTGTGCAGGAGTTGTCACAAGAAGATACATGACGGAAAGATAGACTGAAATTAGTGGAGAGCCGGATACGCTGAGAGGTGTAAGTCCGGTTCGGGGGCGAGCATTTGGAAACCTACCATAGAAATATGATAAGGCGCTGGGTGCTTAGCCTACATAAAACCGTCAGAAAGTATTTCGGTGAAGCGATTGTAGTTACCCAAGAGGTCGAAGATATTATATCTTCCCCCATTGTAAAAGAGAGTATTATAAACAATTCGGATTGTAAAATCTTGCTCGACCAAAGAAAGTACCTGAACAAGTTTGACAGCATACAGAACCTTTTGGGACTGACCGACAAGGAACGTTCACAGGTGCTTTCCATCAACCTTGCCAACCATCCGAACCGGAAATACAAGGAAGTTTGGATAGGCTTAGGCGGTACACAATCCGCCGTATATGCCACAGAAGTGAGTTTGGAAGAATATTACACGTTCACAACGGAAGAAACGGAAAAGATGGAACTTTTCGCCTTGTCCGAAAAGTTGGGCGGCAATCTCGAACTGGCTATCAAACGGCTTGCCGAAAGCAAGCGCAATCCCGAAAAATAATCAATTAACAATTTAAAAATCAATCAGTATGAAACATTTAAAAATCCTGTTTCCGGTGCTGTTATGCACCTTGTTACTGGGGCTTTCCTCCTGTAAGGAAACGAACGCCGACCGTCTTAGGGCGATGCGTGGCGACTGGGTAAGCGTAAAGAACCATCCGGCATTTACCCTTTTTGAAGAAAACGGGCATTACCGGGTAACGACCTATCGAAAGACCTACCGGGGGACTATCCAAACGGAAACCTATCAGATTTCAGAACAGGACGGAAACCTGTTCATTGAAACGGGGCTTTCCGTCTTGCTGACCTACGACAAGGAGAACGACCGGATTCTGCTTTCACCCGGCGGAGAATACAAACGAAGTAACCAATCCATAAAGAAATAAGCGTATGAGAACAAAGATGATAATGCTGCTTGTAATAGGCAGTTTGTTTGCTGTTCGGGCAAACGCACAGTGGGTCGTGAGTGACCCCGGCAACTTGGCGCAAGGAATTATCAATGCGTCAAAGAATATCGTGCAGACATCATCCACAGCCCAAACAATGATAAAGAGCTTTCAGGAAACCGTAAAGATTTACCAACAGGGTAAGGAATACTACGACAGGCTTAAATCAGTGCATAACCTTGTCAAAGATGCCCGCAAGGTGCAAAAGTCCATCCTGCTTATCGGGGAGATTTCCGACATCTATGTGAACAGTTTTCAGAAGATGCTTTCGGATGAAAACTATACGCCGGACGAACTTTCCGCCATTGCCTACGGATATACCCAACTGTTGCAGGAAAGTTCCGATGTGCTGGAAGAAATGAAAAGCGTGGTGAACATCAACGGGCTTTCCATGTCGGACAAGGAACGGATGGATGTTATCGACCGGACGTATAACGCCATCAGAAATTACCGGGACTTGGTGAGTTACTACACCCGGAAAAACATTTCCGTTTCCTACCTGCGGGCGAAAAAGAAAAAGGACACCGACCGGGTAATGGCTCTTTACGGCTCGGCGGATGAACGCTACTGGTAACTTCTAATAAATCAAAGATATGTTATTAGCAATCGAATTTGATAACCTGCATCAGATTTTACGAAGTCTGTACACGGACATGATGCCTTTATGCGGGAACATGGCGGGGGTAGCCAAAGGAATAGCGGGACTGGGGGCTTTGTTTTATGTGGCTGCCAAAGTATGGCAGTCGCTCGCCAGTGCCGAACCGATAGATGTTTACCCGCTTCTCCGTCCCTTTGTGATTGGCTTCTGTATTATGTTCTTCCCCACATTCGTACTGGGTACGATTAACAGCGTGATGTCACCCGTAGTCAAGGGGTGTAACAATATGCTCGAAACGCAGACTTTCGATATGAACGCCTACCGGGAGCAAAAGGACAAGCTGGAATATGAAGCGATGGTACGCAATCCGGAAACGGCTTACCTTGTTTCGGATGAAGCGTTTGACAAGCAGATAGATGAACTGGGGTGGTCTGCCAAAGATATTGCCACAATGGGCGGTATGTATATGGATAGGGCGGCACACAACATCAAGCAATCCGTCCGGGACTGGTTCAGGGAATTGTTGGAACTGCTCTTTCAGGCGGCTTCCCTTGTGATAGACACTATCCGTACATTTTTCCTTATTGTACTGGCGATATTGGGTCCGATAGCCTTTGCCATCAGCGTGTATGATGGCTTTCAGGCGACACTGACCCAATGGATAACAAGGTATATTTCCGTTTACCTGTGGCTGCCCGTTTCAGACCTGTTCAGTTCCATTCTTGCCCGAATACAGGTGCTTATGCTGCAAAAGGATATTCAGGAACTATCAGACCCCAATTTCATACCGGACGGAAGTAACAGCGTGTACATCATTTTTATGATAATCGGTATCATCGGTTACTTCACCATCCCCACCGTATCGAACTGGATTATTCAGGCGGGTGGAATGGGTAACATGAACCGGAATATAAACAGTGCGGCTAACAAGACAGGTAGCGGTGTCGGGGCAGTGGCAGGGGCAGCAACCGGGAACGCTGGCGGCAGGGTCGGCGGTAAACTAATCAAAAGTAACCAATAAATAAAAATCAAGATGGAATTTAAAAGTTTAAAGAACATTGAAACCAGTTTCAAACAGATACGTCTTTTCGGGATTGTGTTTGTCGTCATGTGTACACTGATAACGGGTTATGCCGTTTGGAACTCCTATACGTTTGCCGAAGCGCAACGGCAAAAGATTTATGTGCTGGATGGCGGCAAGTCGTTGATGCTTGCGCTTTCGCAAGACCTCTCGCAAAACCGTCCGGTCGAAGCAAGGGAACACGTGAAGCGTTTTCACGAACTCTTTTTCACATTGTCCCCTGATAAGAACGCTATCGAAAGCAATATCAAACGGTCGCTGTTCCTTGCCGACAAGAGCGCATTCAACTATTACCGTGACCTTTCGGAAAAAGGGTATTATAACCGTATAATCTCCGGTAACATCAGCCAGACCATACGGATAGACAGCGTTTCTTGCAATTTCGATGTGTACCCCTATGCGGTGGCGACCTATGCCCGGCAGATGATTATCCGTGAAAGCAGCGTGACGGAAAGAAGCCTTGTCACCCGTTGCTGGTTATTGAACGCCGTGCGCTCGAACAATAACCCGCACGGCTTTATCATGGAAAGTTTCGAGATAACAGAAAACAAGGACTTGAACACCATAAAGCGGTAAACCATGATACGGAAAATACTCTCTCCGGTGAATCAGGCGATTACCCATGTGCAGGACTGGGCGGATGAAAAACTCCGCCACCTGTGCGGACGCATGACACCGGAAATAAGGCTGGCGGTAATCCTGCTTATGCTCCTGTTCTTCGGCGGGCTATCCATCTACTTTACGGTATCATCCATTTACCGGATAGGCAAAGAGGATGGCGAAATCCTACGGATAGAACACATCAGGCAATTGAAGCTACAAGGTAAAGACAGTACGAACATTTTTAATCAGTCAGACAATGGAAGAAAAAGAAGTGAAGAATGAAGTTCCCGCACCGGAAACGGCAAAGGGAAAAGAACCTGAAAAACAGGAAAAAGAGAAAAAGGAACTGACCCCGCAACAGATACAGCAACGGAAGAAGATGCTGGTTTACCCGCTTATGGGACTGGTATTCTTGGGGTCTATGTACCTGATTTTTGCACCGTCCGACAAGGACGAAGCAAAGGTGGAAAGCGTGGGCGGCTTTAACGCCGATATTCCGCAACCCAAAGGGGACGGGATAATCGGCGATAAAAAGACAGCCTACGAACAGGAACAGATGGAGAACAAACAGGCGGACAAGATGCGCTCCTTGCAGGATTTTGCCTTTTCACTCGGAGAGAAAAACGGGAACGGGGAAGATTTGACCCTGATAGATGATGCTCCGGCGGAAAAACCGAAAACTAATGTAATAGACTTCGGGGCGGGTGCGCCGAACAATAGCCGTTCCTCCATCCAATCATCGGCGGCAGCTTACCGGGACATGAACCGTCAGTTAGGCAGTTTCTACGAAACGCCGAAAGAGGACAAGGAAAAAGAGGAACTGAAACGTCAGGTGGAAGAACTTACTGCCCGGCTCGATGCCAAAGAAAACGGGGCGGGCAGCATGGATGAACAGGTGGCTCTTATGGAAAAGTCATACGAACTGGCGGCAAAATACATGAACGGACAGAATGGGCAAAGCGTACCACCGCAACCGGGACAGATTGCACAGGTCGCACCGTCCGTAACCGTTCAGGGAAGTGGAAACGCCACACCTGTAAAATCGGTATCGGACAGGACGGTTTCAGGATTGCAGCAACCTATGAGCAATGCCGAATTTATCGCCGAATACGGCAAACCACGCAATTACGGGTTTAATACGGCGGTCGGCAGTGGTTATTCGATGGGAAAGAACACTATCCGGGCGTGTATTCATAACGACCAAACACTTACGGACGGGCAGACGGTTAAACTCCGGCTGTTAGAACCGTTACAGGCAGGTAATGTCATTGTTCCGAAAAACAGCCTTGTATCGGGAAGTGCCAAAGTGCAGGGGGAACGGCTCGATATACTGGTTTCCTCGCTCGAATATGCGGGTAACATCATTCCGGTAGAACTTGCCGTTTACGACAGTGACGGGCAAAAGGGGCTTTCCGTACCCTCGTCACTGGAACAGGAAGCGGCAAAGGAAGCGATGGCGAACATCGGTGCTGGACTGGGTACGAGCATTTCCTTTGCGCAAAGTGCCGGGCAGCAGGTCGCAATGGATATTACAAGGGGCTTGATGCAAGGCGGGTCGCAATACCTTGCCAAGAAGTTCAGAACGGTAAAAGTACACCTGAAAGCGAACTATCAGGTGATGCTTTACGCCAAACAGCAATAATTTATTTATCAACTATAAAAATTTCAATCCAAAATGAAAAAGTTAATGATTTTATTCGCTCTTATCATGGGCGTGGTTTCCGTGAAAGCACAAAGTAACGATTTGTATCAAGGCATTACAAAAAAACTCCCTTACCGCCAAATGGTAACACCTTACGGCGTACAGGTGACATTCGCCAAAACAGTACATATCATTTTCCCGTCTGCCGTTAAGTACGTGGATTTAGGCAGTAACTACATTATTGCCGGAAAAGCGGACGGGGCGGAAAATGTTGTTCGTGTGAAAGCCACAACAGAGGGTTTTCCCGGTGAAACCAATTTTTCCGTTATTTGTGAGGATGGCAGCTTTTATTCCTTTAATGCAAAATACGCACACGAACCGGAAATGCTGAACATCGAAATGAAAGATTTCTTGGAGAATGAGGACACAACGGATTTCAGCCATACCCGGATGAACATCTATTTCCGTGAACTGGGTAACGAAAGCCCGCTTTTGGTAAAGCTGATTATGCAGTCCATCTACAAGAACAATGACCGGGAAATAAAGCATTTGGGATGCAAGCGGTTCGGGGTGCAGTTCTTGGTAAAGGGGATTTATTCGCATAACGGGCTGTTCTATTTTCACACACAAACAAGGAACAGTTCAAATGTGCCGTTTGATACCGACTTTATCCGATTCAAGGTTGTGGATAAGAAAGTAGCCAAAAGAACGGCTATTCAGGAAACCGTCATTGACCCGGTGCGGAGCTATAATGAGATACTGCTTATCGGTGGCAAAAGTACCGTCCGCACCGTGTACACCGTTCCACAGTTCACTATACCGGATGATAAGGTCTTGGTTATTGAACTGGTGGAAAAGAACGGGGGCAGACACCAAACTATCCGGGTGGAAAACTCGGATGTCGTGGCAGCTAAAGTAATTAACGAACTTAAAATCAAATGAACATGAAAAGGATATGTTGTATTATATCCCTCTTTGCGTTGTGCCTGACTTTCAACCGGGCACACGCACAAAGATGTCTGCCGGGAATGAAAGGCTTGCAGGTTACGGGCGGCATGGCGGACGGCGTTCACTGGAACAGTAAAAGCGATTTCGCTTATTACTTCGGGGCTGCCATGAGTACCTATACCAAAAACGGGAACAGGTGGGTTATCGGCGGGGAATACCTCGAAAAGCATTACCCCTACAAGGATTTGCAGATACCCGTGAGCCAGTTTACAGGCGAGGGCGGTTACTATCTGAATTTCCTTTCCGACCGGAAGAAAACCTTTTTTCTTTCGCTGGGATTGTCCGCACTTGCCGGGTATGAAACAAGCAACTGGGGCGATAAATTGCTGCCCGATGGCTCGACCCTGACCGATAAGGACGGTTTTGTCTATGGCGGTGCGCTGACGCTGGAACTGGAGAGTTATATTACCGACCGGGTGGTGTTCCTGATTAACGCACGGGAAAGATGCCTGTTCGGTTCTTCCGTTGGAAAGTTCCACACACAGTTCGGTATCGGTCTAAAGATAATAATGTGATAAACTAACTTATTATATATAATGTATATGAGAAAGATTTTAAGCCGTATTTTGATAGGCTGCTATGTAATGGTCGCCTTGTTATTAGTGGGTGCGTGTAATGACAACGTGGATATACAGCAGTCTTACCCGTTCCGTATCGAAACGATGCCTGTACCGAAGAAATTAAAAATAGGCGAAACGGTGGAAATACGCTGCCAGCTTCACCGGGATGGACGGTTTGAGGAAACAAAGTATTTCATCCGTTATTTCCAACCGGACGGGGCGGGAACACTGAAAATGTCCGATGGGACGGTTTTACTGCCGAATGACCTGTACCCGCTTCCAGGTGAAACATTCCGGTTTTATTATACTTCCGCATCAACCGACCAACAGACGGTAGATGTGTATTTTCAGGATAGCTTCGGGCAGTTGGAACAACTTACGTTTTCATTTAATAATGATAACAGTAAAGAAGAACGATAAAAAAGAAGTCCACGACTATCTACTAAATAACAGTTGTGGACTTATTCTTAAAAACCTTGTGCTTTAAGTTTAATTGCAGGCTCATAGAACTTAGTTATTAAGTCATTTAATCTGTTATGTGCCGACTGGTCAGAAATTAAATGCTTATTATCATTGAAATACTTAACAATTTGTTCATATCCAAATAAATCTTGGCTTGCCATATCATTAGGTAATGCTTCTAATACCCCTATAATAATATCTAAATTTTCTTTACTTAAATTTGAAAAAATATGCAACACACAGGAAAAACAATTTTGAGGTATATATATATTACCATCTTTAGACATAACGCCTTCTATTACCCCACTACAAAAATATAAATTATCAATCCAAATATTACTACATTTATTTGCAAATGTTAGTGCACTAAAAGTGTTATTACGACAACAATTACCCAAAAATACACCTAAACGCTTAGATTCTTCATTATTAAAAATTTCAGATACAGGTACATTAAGATTTTCCAAAAACTCGATGTACTTCATTTGACTTGTAAACTGCCAATCCTTAATATATTCATCCCAAATTCTATCCAGTAAAATACTTTTATCTATATACAAGGTATATGAATGTAATATAGAAAAACATTTTAACTTATCGTAATATATTTTTAAATAATCATTTTTTACTATTGCCCCTTTAGATATTAAACTATATGCATTTACTATTAAATTACTAGATAGTGATTTTGGAGCAGATTGCAAATATCGAAATAAATCACCTTGATACTTATCATTTAATTTTCTCCAAGAATCAGGAATATTAAAAATGAGCCAACATATATTTGGAAATTTAGACAATTGCTTTTCTATAGTGAATATTGGCAAATTTATATCTATATTATTCAATAATATCAGTATATATCTTCTCATAAATGCAGCTATAGTATTATTGTTAGCCTCACGAGCTTTACTTAAATAGAAAAATAAATTCTTATAAAGAACAGGATAATGTTTTTCTTTAATAAGCACTAACTGTTGTTTTATGAAATTATTTTGTTCATCGGGGTTAACAGGAATTACATGTGGACTATTCACAATCTCATCTAATCTTTCTTCTATCATTTTTTTACTAAGAGAAAGAGGTTTTGATAAGGTAATATCTACCAATTTTGATATGATATACTCTAAGTCTGACACTTTAACTTCTTGCATATATGGGTGAGCAAATATACATCTTTGCTGCCATAAAGAATTTATTGTTGTAAATTCAGTATCAGAAATGATTTCACACTCCTTAGCAGATAAAGTAATTTGACAATCTGTCGATTGATGATTTTGCTCCATTTGTTCTATTAATTGCCACTCAGTTTTCCCTCTTGAATCATCTAAACTAGCGAGTTCTATTATTTTTCTTTTTAAAGATTCTATAAGTAAAATCCATGCTAATAAATATCCTGAACGATATAACTTATTTTTATAACAAGCTACAATTTCATTATACAATATAGCATCATCATTATTACAAATCTGAGATTTTTGTATCTCTACCCAATTTATGTCCATAAAACTTATTTTTCCACAAAGATAGTCAAAAACCATATAATTATGTATAATTTCTTTGTAATTTCCATTCTCACACCTACTATAATTTATAATGAGTTATCAGATAATGAAAAGTGAAAGCAGCACAATGAGAATAAGCGCCATACAAAGCAGGTAAACGGCAGAGATAAACAGCCGGAGAACTAACCGGATAATAAAAAAGCCTACAATTAGGGCTATCCACATTCCGGTGGTGCTGGTAGCTACCTGATAGATAATAAAAACAAGTATAAACCACCGTAAAAAAGTCTTTATCTTATTATATACTTTCATTGTTTTAGTGTGTTGCGGGTGGATTGCTCCACCCGGTTAGTAATCAGGCACTACGGAAAACAAAACCGTTATCCATCCAGTAATCAGTCATAAACAGGTCACGGGCAAAAGCCGAATAATCAAAGTAGGTCTTTGCGAACTCCGGCAGGTCGTAACATTGCTCTACGATTTCATAGGCGTAATCTTCCTCGTCCTTATACTCTCCCTGATATTCGTCCTCAAAGGAAGAAATAAGGTCGTCTGCATCCTCTTCGCTTATATCGCTGTTGTGATGGTCGCACCATACGAAAAATGCTTCCTGCTCGGTTTCACTTAGCTGTTCGATGGCATCCCGAAGCTCAAAGAACTTATCGGAAAGCCAGCTTTCGGAAATCAGGGTTTCCGGGATATTCTCGTAATCCTGAAACATATATTCCGGCTCTTGTTCGTCCTCGTGGAGTTCCCGGCACGCTTCCAAAAACTCGTCCTTGTCCGAATACTCGGAAAGGTCTAACCACTTGCCGAAAAGTGAACCGTTGTTATACTTGTTGTAAGTACCTACATAAACTCTTGCTTCTGATAATGTTACTGTTTCCATGACTTTTGAATTTTAATCGTTAACATCGCTTGTCGCCCACCACATAAATTTTTCCTTTAACTGAATGGGAACATTGTCTTTTCAAAGGTTCGGGAATGGTACAGGGCAAATTATTATTTATGAAATACTACCCGCAGGTGTGGAGATTTCTAAAAAATAATTTGAACAGTAACAGGCACGGATATACCTTTGACAATGTTCCAATCAGTTTTAGGGAAAATTTTTCTCTTGTTTGAGAGGATAGAAGTAAAAGCCATCAGGCTTTTTGTATTGGGTAATGAGAGAGTAAAAAAAGGGCTTAGATAAGCCCCTCGTCTGTGAAACTGTAATAGCTTTCTTCTGTCAGGATGATATGGTCTAACAGGTGTAAATCCAAGACCTTGCAGGCTTCTTTTATTTTTGAGGTGATTTGTCTGTCCGATTCGCTCGGACGCAGGTTGCCCGATGGGTGGTTATGTGAGAGGATTATCCCCGAAGCATGAACTTTTAAGGCGGTTTGCAGGATGATTTTCACGTCCATTACAGTTTCAGCCATGCCGCCTTTAGAGATAAGGGAAACGCCTAAAGCCTTGTTAGCCCGGTTGAGGAACATTACATAACTTTCTTCGTGGTGTTCCATACATTCCGCATAGAACGGTTTTAGGTAAGAGTAGGACGTTTCGGATGAGAGTATTTTCACCCTTTCGGATGCTTTTACATTGTCTTTATAAGAGATAGTGATTTCCGGCATGGTAAATTCTGTTGTTTTCATGACTACTGAATTTTAAATTAAACAATAAGAAATTTTGCCGGACACCCACAGTTTGGCAGGGACTTCAACCATATCTTTTCAAAAAATACAACCCGTAGGTGTGGAGATTTTTTAGAAAACCGGAACGGCTCGGATTTGGTATTTGTCCCTGCCGGGCTGTAACTTTGCTAAAATTTGTGATTGAGATACATTACTTTAGGGAACTGAAAAAGGGGTATCACTGGTGACACCCCTTAGGCAACTGAATACCTTAAACCGTTATTCATCATAGGTTCTATATCCTATCGGTTTGCGTGGCTTCGGTTCGGGTTTGCTTAATAACTGGGTCAATGCTTGGTACACCTCGCTGAATTGTGCATCCGTGCTTTCTTCCAGTTCTTCAATACGCTTTAGTAATTCTTGATAACCTGTTATCATTTGACGTAAGGCTACAAATGCCCGCATGATGGAAATATTCACCTGTATGGCAATAGGGCTGCGTAGCACACCGGATAGGGCGGCTACTCCCTCCTGTGTGAAGACATAGGGCAAATATTTAGTATGTTTGCCACGTTTTGAACTGGTTTCTTCTTCCGTTTCATCGGGATTATTCTTTAAGGTCACAATTTGTGACCTTAAACATTCTACTTCTTCCTTTGTCAGTTCAAACATAAAATCACTTGGGAAACGTTCAATATTACGTTTGACAGCCTGTTTCAAGGCTTTTGTTTCCACCTGATAAAGTGCCGCAAGGTCACTATCAAGCATAACCCGGCAATCTCTGATTTCATAAATCTTGCTCTGAATGATTTGTAAGTCCATAATGTTATTATTTAATGGTGAGTAATTAAAAGCATAAAGGGGCTTATCACAACTTGTGACAAGTCCCCCTATACAACTATTTCATTGATACTTCTTTGTAGATTTTTTCAATGCCGACAAACTTCTTGTCAAGCCCCTGCATATCGTTACTGATTTTGTTATTGGTAATTCGGGCGTATATCTGTGTCGTTTCTATATTGGTGTGTCCCAACATCTTGCTGACTGTTTCAATGGGTACACCTTTAGCAAGCGTAGTCGTGGTTGCGAAAGTATGCCTCGCAAGGTGAAATGTCAAGTTCTTTTTAATACCACATACATTTGCTATTTCTTTCAAATACGTATTAAGTTTCTGATTGCTGATAATAGGAAGTACCTTTCCGTTCGGCAATTTACCTTTGTACTTTTCCAATATCATTTTAGGAATATCCAGCAAAGGAACATTCACATCTGTATTTGTTTTTTGGCGTTTGGTTATTATCCACAAATTACCGTCAAAGGACTTGCGGATATTATCTTCCTTTAAGTTTGCAACATCCACATAAGCCAAACCACTGAAACAGGAAAAAATAAAAACATCACGCACCTGTTCCAATCGCTCGGAAACCATTTTCTTTTTGAGGATTATCTTTATTTCATCTTCTGTCAAATACCCCCTATCCACTTTTTCCAAACGTATTTTATAGTTGGCGAATGGGTCGCCTATCAAGATGCCGTTATTACGGGCTATCAGGATAATGCGCTTGAAGAACTGCATGAACTTGGCAGTCGTATTATAACCACATTTACAGGTGGTACGCAAATATAACTCGAAGTCAGTAATGAACATCGGGGTTATTTCCTTTATAGAAATATCCGACAGGTTATATTTGCTTTGGATGAACTCGGCAAGATGGCGGCGGGTCACTTCATATTTGCGATAAGTGGCAATCGTTTTGGATATGCCGACCAACTGTTTCACATCGTCATTGTGCTTTTGGAAAAGGTTAAGGATGGTATCGTGGTTCTCGCTATGCCCTAAAAATTCATTCTTCACCTTTTCGGCGGTAACATAATTGTCACGCCTTTGCAGTTCGTGATAAATGGTATTAAGGGATGCGTTTATATCATCCAGCAATCGGTTGATACGGGTAGCTTCCGCAGAACGTCCGGCGGCTTTGCCTGCCTTACCGTCCCAAAGTTTGGGTTGAACGTCCAGCTTGGAATTAAAACGGCTTGCCACACCATCAATCGTGATGCGGACAAAAATAGGGTAACTGCCATTGATTTTTTGCTTGTCCTTTTTCACAAAGAAAAGAACGTTGAATGTACTCTTCATAAACTCACTTTTTTAGGTTACAAAACTACGTTAATTAGCTCAAAGTGAAGTTTATACAGGCTCGCCAAATAGCGACAGAAGTTCGCCAATTTCAGACTAAGTGTACCCCTTTTGGACTTTCAGTTGTCGGGGGTACGAGTTAGGTTACTAACTTTGTCTTTTAGGGTCTAAATGATGTCCGGTAGGGCAGACATAAGGGGATAAAAAAAGTCCCACAAATCGTTGAATTTGTGGGACTTGGCTGTTCTTTGTCCGGTTTTGTCCGGTTAGTTCAGCGGAGAGAGAGGGATTCGAACCCCCGGTACCTCGCAGTACAACGGTTTTCAAGACCGCCGCAATCGACCACTCTGCCACCTCTCCAAAACTCCTTTATCAGAAGTGCTTTCCGTTGAAAGCGGTGCAAAGGTACGAATCATTTTTAAATCTGCAAACAATCTGACATTTTTTTCGCGAAATAATCGTATTTTTGCAGCATATAATAAGTATAAAGATATGATATATCCTCATAATTTTGAGCAAAAGATAGGATTCGACCAAATAAGACAGTTACTGAAAGATAAGTGTCTCAGCACTTTAGGCGAAGAGCGGGTTTCAGACATGAGCTTTTCCGAACAATACGAAGAAGTGGAAGAGAGATTGAATCAGGTAACCGAGTTTGTGCGTATCATTCAGGAAGAAGACGGGTTTCCGGATCAGTTTTTCTTCGATGTCCGTCCGTCATTGAAACGAGTGCGGATAGAAGGTATGTATTTGGACGAACAAGAACTATTTGACCTACGCCGTTCATTAGAAACCATTCGTGATATTGTACGCTTCCTTCACCGGAATGAAGAAGAGGAAGAAAACAATGTCCCCTATCCCAGCCTGAAACGACTGGCGGGAGACATTGCCGTATTCCCCCAATTGATCGGTAAGATAGACAGTATTCTCAATAAATACGGAAAAATTAAAGATAATGCTTCCAGCGAGTTGGCACGTATCCGTCGGGAGCTGTCCAGTACAATGGGAAGTATCTCACGTTCACTAAACAGTATCCTGCGCAATGCACAATCTGAAGGCTATGTAGACAAAGACGTAGCTCCGACTATGCGTGACGGACGTCTGGTAATTCCTGTCGCTCCGGGACTTAAACGAAAAATAAAAGGAATCGTACACGATGAATCGGCAAGTGGGAAGACCGTATTCATCGAACCGGCAGAGGTCGTAGAGGCCAACAACCGTATTCGCGAACTCGAAGGTGACGAACGTCGGGAAATCATTCGTATCCTTACAGAGTTTTCCAATATCCTGCGCCCATCTATTCCGGATATCCTCCAGTCGTATGAGTTTCTGGCAGAGATCGACTTTATCCGCGCAAAAAGCTATTTTGCCATACAGACCAACAGCCTGAAACCGGCAGTAGAAAAAGAACAACTATTGGATTGGACAATGGCCGTACATCCATTGCTGCAACTCTCATTAGCCAAACATGGAAAGAAGGTAGTCCCCTTGGATATAGAACTTAACCAGAAGCAACGCATCCTTATTATTTCCGGTCCGAATGCCGGAGGTAAATCAGTCTGCCTGAAAACTGTCGGATTGCTACAATATATGCTGCAATGCGGTATGCTGATACCTTTGCACGAACGTAGCCATGCCGGTATGTTCAGCAGCATCTTTATCGACATCGGTGACGAGCAGTCCATTGAAGACGACCTGAGTACTTATTCTTCCCATCTGACCAACATGAAAATCATGATGAAGAACTGCAACGAACGCAGCCTCATCCTGATTGACGAGTTCGGAGGAGGTACAGAACCGCAAATTGGAGGTGCTATCGCTGAAGCCGTATTGAAACGCTTCAATCAGAAAGGAACGTTCGGAGTGATAACGACTCACTATCAAAATCTGAAACATTTCGCAGAAGATCATGAAGGAGTGGTCAACGGCGCTATGCTTTACGACCGTCATTTGATGCAGGCACTTTTCCAACTACAGATCGGAAATCCGGGCAGTTCATTTGCCGTAGAGATTGCCCGAAAAATAGGATTGCCGGAAGATGTTATCGCAGATGCTTCGGATATTGTAGGAAGCGAGTACATCAATGCCGACAAATACCTTCAGGATATTGTACGTGACAAACGCTACTGGGAAGGAAAACGACAAACCATCCGCCAGAGGGAAAAACACATGGAAGATACCATTGCACGTTACCAGGCAGAAATGGATGAACTACAGAAGTCACGGAAAGAGATTATCAAGCAGGCAAAAGAAGAAGCAGAACGAATGTTACAGGAATCGAATGCCCGTATTGAAAATACAATTCGTACCATTAAAGAAGCTCAGGCAGAAAAAGAAAAGACCCGTCAGGTACGTCAGGAACTAAACGATTTCCGCACTTCACTGGAAACGATGACTTCCAAAGAACAGGAAGAGAAGATTGCCCGCAAAATGGAGAAGCTGAAAGAGAAACAAGAGCGGAAGAAGAACAGGAAAAACGAACCGAAAGCTACTGCATCACAGACACCCGCCGTTCCTAAAGTCATGCCTCTCACTGTCGGTGAGAATGTAAAAATCAAGGGACAGACAAGTGTCGGACAAATAATGGAAATCAGTGGTAAAAATGCAACCGTTGCTTTCGGAAGCATTAAAACCACAGTGAAACTGGAACGTCTGGCACGAAGTAATGCTGCCCCGAAAACGGAAAGTATTGCCAAAAGCACGTTTGTCAGCAGCCAGACACACGATCAGATGTACGAAAAGAAACTCAACTTTAAACAAGACATCGATGTGCGGGGAATGCGTGGTGACGAAGCGCTTCAAGCCATCACTTATTTCGTAGACGATGCTATCCTGGTCGGCATGGACCGTGTACGCATCCTTCACGGAACAGGAACCGGAATACTCCGTACACTCATCCGCCAATACCTGTCCACCGTACCAGGTGTCAGGCATTATGCAGATGAACATGTCCAGTTCGGAGGTGCCGGAATTACGGTAGTCGATTTTGACTAATCTGTAAACAAAACGATCGAAGAACTTGTTCTCTTTTAGAAAACCACTACCTTTGTTACAGTGGTTTTCTAAAACGAGAATAAAGCATGAAAAATAATCTGTTAAGCGAAAAGCTTATTTATACCGGGGACAGTCTGACCCCTACCCACCTACATCTCTGTACATACAATGCAACCGAGATACAGGAAAACTCCGGTGTCAGTTTTCAAAGCGTCAAAGAAACGCTGGATAACGAACGAATCAACTGGTTGCAGGTACATGGACTGAAAGACACGGAAACCATCCGCGAAATTTGCAGCCATTTTGAGATAGACTTCCTCGTTTTACAAGATATATTAAATGCCGACCATCCCACCAAAATAGAAGAACATGACAAATATATTGTCCTGATCCTGAAAATATTCCATCCCAATGAGCATAAAGAGGATGATGACCTCGAGGGATTGCTCCAACAGCAAGTCTGTATCATCCTGGGAAACAATTACGTACTCACTTTTCTCGAAAAGGAAACCGATTTCTTTGATGAAATCAACTCCGCCCTGAGAAATGATGTGCTGAAAATCCGTAGCCGCCAGACGGATTATCTGCTCAGTGTACTGCTGAACAGTATAATGGCAAACTACATCTCAACCATATCTTCCATCGATGACGCACTCGAAGACCTGGAAGAAGAACTACTTATGATCACAAACGAAAACGACATAGGCATCCAGATTCAGGGCTTGCGCCGCCAATATATGCTGATGAAAAAAGCCATTCTTCCGCTTAAAGAACAATATGTAAAATTGCTGCGGGCAGAAAATCTCCTTATACATAAAGTGAACCGTGCATTCTACAATGACGTAAACGACCATTTACAGTTTGTATTACAAACGATCGAGATCTGCCGAGAAACATTATCTTCATTAGTCGATCTGTATATCTCAAACAATGACTTACGAATGAACGATATCATGAAACGGCTAACCATTGTATCCACCATTTTTATCCCACTTACGTTTCTGGTCGGTGTATGGGGAATGAACTACAAATGGATGCCTGAACTGGACTGGCGATACGGATATTTATTTGCCTGGATTATCATGGCGATTATCGGTATTATTGTATATTTGTACTTCAGAAAAAAGAAATGGTATTAATTAAAGCACACCCAACCATGAAATCTATTAAAGAGTTATACAGAATTGGCACAGGTCCTTCCAGCAGTCATACAATGGGGCCCCGTAAAGCAGCGGAAATGTTTGTTGAACGTCATCCGGATGCCGCTTCTTTCAAAGTAACCCTCTACGGAAGTTTGGCAGCCACAGGCAAAGGACACATGACGGATGTGGCCATCATAGATACCTTACAACCTGCCGCTCCGGTAGAAATTGTATGGCAACCCAAAGTTTTCCTTCCTTTCCATCCGAACGGAATGACATTTGCCGCTTTAGATGCAAACAACAAGATATTGGAAAACTGGACAGTTTACAGTATCGGCGGCGGAGCTTTGGCAGAGAACAATGACAACCCGACCATAGAAAGCCCGGAAGTATATGGCATGAACAATATGACCGAAATTCTGCAATGGTGTGAACGTACCGGAAAAAGCTATTGGGAATATGTCAAGGAATGCGAGAATGAAGATATATGGGACTATCTGGCGGAGGTATGGGATACGATGAAAGATGCCATCCACCGCGGACTGGAAGCGGAAGGTGTATTACCCGGACCGCTGAACTTGCGCAGAAAAGCTTCTACCTATTATATACGTGCTACCGGATACAAACAATCCTTACAATCCAGGGGACTCGTCTTCTCGTACGCATTGGCAGTCAGTGAGGAAAATGCTTCCGGTGGCAAGATAGTAACCGCTCCTACCTGCGGCTCCTGCGGTGTAATGCCGGCAGTGCTTTATCATCTGCAAAAAAGCCGTGACTTCAGTGATATGCGCATTCTGCGTGCCTTGGCTACAGCGGGGTTAATTGGGAACATTGTCAAATTCAATGCATCCATCTCCGGTGCGGAAGTAGGTTGCCAGGGAGAAGTAGGCGTAGCCTGCGCAATGGCATCGGCAGCAGCCAATCAATTATTCGGAGGGAGTCCGGCACAAATTGAATATGCCGCGGAAATGGGACTGGAACATCATTTGGGAATGACTTGTGACCCTGTATGCGGTCTCGTTCAAATCCCTTGTATCGAACGGAATGCTTATGCAGCCGCCCGTGCACTGGATGCCAATCTTTATTCAGCTTTTACAGACGGCATGCACCGTGTTTCCTTTGACAAAGTGGTACAGGTAATGAAACAAACCGGACACGATCTGCCATCACTTTATAAAGAAACGAGCGAAGGAGGACTGGCCAAAGATTATCAGCAAATGTAAACGTATTATAGTGACGCTATCCTCATGGGATGGCGTCACTATCCTCTTGTCATAGTGACGCTATCCCGAGATGATACCGTCACTATAATTTCATACTGATAATCAATACGATACAGATTCATTTCATCCCATAGGCGGCCAATTCGTATCGTCACCGTCAGTGATATCCCTTTCATGCAACAATCCACCTTCCTGTGAGAAGTACAATGCAAATTTCAAATTTCCCTGTTTCACCTGAATCACAGACTCAGTCGAATGCTGCGGATACGTCAGTACAAACACATCTGTCACTACCCACGAACTGTAATTGGAATTACGAAAGCCGGTATATACAGCAGGTACTAACTGATCGATACTATCCAGTTCGTTTTCCGTCATTACCCAGTTGGCATTCGCATCGAACCAAACATCCAGCTCGTCACCAGTCACCCAGCAGTCAGCTACATAATAATTCCCTTTCATCTCCCACTCCACATTCTGGGCATTCGGATATAGTTGCTTCAATGCCTCAATAATGTTGGCAGGCGGATTGTACGTTTCATCATCATTGTCATCGCATGCGCTGAAAGAAAGGACAGCCAACATAAAAACGACTGCCCATGCGCCAAACTTAAACTTTAACATAATTAATTCTTAGGATTTAGGTTATATCATACATTCACTTAATCATCCGCTTTCAGGAATTTTCCTTTCTTATCAAATTTGAAAGAAACACCGGTACTTAGTTCCACCTCATACCCTTTCCGGTCGCGCTCCACTTTCGTCACAGGTTCTGTGAAGTTATGCTCCTTCAGATAGCTGGCAGCGAATGAAGGAACGACGCTTGCCGGAACAGCCTGTCCTTTCTTTGCGCTTACTTCCTCCCAGTTACCTTTACTATCAAAATCTATTTCCGTACCGTCCATCAATAACACTTCATATTTTGTAGACTCCATCATATCTTTATCAATCTTGATATGAGCCACCTGAGGTTTGGTAAAATGACGGTTGATAAAGTTGCGTGCCGGAAGCGGCAGTTGATTCATGTCTTTTGTAATCACATCGCCGGCAAATGAGAACTGTATAGCTACAATAGCCATCACAAGCAAAGATAAAATTTTCTTCATAATCGTTATTCTTTATCGTTAATACTATATCTAATAAGTTTTATACTGCAAATAACGATACAGATTTAGGAAAGATTTGGGAATAATCAAAGATCACATTCTTTTTTGTGTTCTTTAACTTTCAGCCCGGAATCTGCTCCACAAAAAAATCCGGATGCCCACATGGAAACATCCGGATTGCTCTCTTCACCTTAACTTATAACCTTAACTATTTACCTATTTATCTTTCTGAATATCCTGCCAGATTATAACATACGGGAACGGTACTATCACCTACACGGTAAATTCCGAACTTAAAGTAATAGCCATCTTCGTCGTTACGTCCAATCAAAATCTTCTCATTATCCACAATGTGTTTGCTCACTTTCATCCCCTTCTCCTGATAATCCATCTGTACATCCAGCATGCCCGGCTTCACAATCGTTTCAGCTTCTTTACCATATACCGTCCAGTCGATATGAACACGGAAAGTAATCCAGCAATCTTTCGGAAAATCGGCAAAAGGCAATTTATAGGCAATGGTTGATGCCTTATACTCAGAAGTTACAGGTTTCATAACGGGGGTCTTCCCCGGGTTTGCATTGCAACGGTCATCTTTGTCTGTCAGCCATTTACGGTCGGAGTTCGCCTTGATATAAAACATACCTCCTGAAAATCCGAATGCCAATGGCGGATATCCTCCTTGTTCTACCAACCATCCGTTGGGCTTTCCTGCTTTATATACAGGATTTCCATTTTTATCTTTTACCGGATTACCCTGTTTATCCAGTTTGGCTACTTTTTCGTGTCCTGCATTCTTCTTGAAGAAAGTCGTTTTTTCCAATTCTACAAATTCGTCAATAGTCAGCTTCTTCACTTCCCCCTGGGGAGTTTGAACCAAAGTCCGGTCAGGCATTCCATGCCATTGGGCAAAGATGGTAGATGCATTACTGTCCAGAGAAGAAGGAATATAAACCGAAAACTCATAGTCACGGGAACTTCCTTGCGGACAAGCCCCCTTTCCGTGGTGATAAACAGTTTTTGTAATCTGCGCTTTCTGATAAACATCAGCCGGCAATCCCTTGAAATCGTCAGAAGTTGCATAGCAGTATGAAAATTCGGCACGTCCCTTCGTTTCGCCTTTCGCATACCCTTCCAGTGTGTTGTCTTCGGTCTTCAACTCAAAACGGTAGGAAGGTTTTCCATCAAACAAGTGAGTATAATCACGTTGAATGGCATGAGGTTTATTCGTTCCGACAGCTACCCAACAACCATCAATAATCTGATTGGCACGTGCAGAATCAGCCTGTACGTTGACCCGTTCGGTGAGTGGCACCAGTGTTTGCGTATTTTTAGTTTGAGCAGTCAACATTACGCAGCCTGCCGCCATCATATAAATAACCAAAATGTTTTTCTTCATTCTATCCGGTATTAAGTTTATCGACGGTGCAAAAATACAAAAGGCAACCCTTACGGCTGCCTTTCGTTTGTCTCAAATGCTTTCACATTTGTGCAATTCTTCTGTCAGAAATGTCTTATACTCCTATCTACAGGCTTAATCAGCCGTTTCTTCCGGATAATCCTCTTCAAGCATATCTACTTTCTTGATGCTCATTTTTCCATCGGCTGAAACTGTAATGGAGAGCGGGACATACAAGTCTGTCTGCGGATAGCAGACACTGGCCGCGTAAACGATTCCTTCCGGCGTGGTCTTATCATATACAATTCCTTCGAGTACGGACTTTGAAAGGAAGTTCGCATCGACTACGGATGAAAAATCATTCTTAGTAAATGTTTTATTAAGTACGTTCTCGCCTCCACGGGTGATACGCAACACTATCTTATTGTCTACATAGGTATCCCCCATCTCATTGGAGACGTGAGGCAGACTTTCGTCGGGAGTACGCGAAACCAGCGAGTGATAATCTTTCCCCTTAAATTTAATATCAGTTTCAGCTTTCGAACTTTGCATACGCTGCAATCCATGAGCGTCTACACTGTCTTGCGTTGCCAACACTGATTCTTTATTTGAACTTCCGTTCTTACCGCCACAGGCAACTACTGTCAGAGCCAATGGTAACAAAAGCAGATAAATTAGCTTTTTCATTCCGAACTATTCTGTTTAATAAATATAGAGCAAAGGAACAAAAAGACGGGGAGATTTACAAGTGTAACCGACATTTTTCCTACATTTGCAATCAAGAGTGCTAATATTAACACAACAATTAGAGATTTAATGCCTTGCAAACCTGACATCATGTATCAACGAATCATAGTCATTCTTTTTCTCCTTTGTGCATGTTGCATTCAAAGCAGCACCGCCTATGGACAAAAAGTAAATTACCAGCAATTCGACAATATTTATCTCGGTGCTGAAGCATCGGTGGTCAGTTGTTTCCTTCAAGACAGCGAAGGACTGATATGGATAGGTTCCAACAAGGGATTATTCAGTTATGACGGTTATTCCACACAGCAGCATTTCACTTACGGAGAAATCAATAACACCCGTATCTATTGCGGTGTCATTATAGATAACACCTATTTATATATGGGTACGGACAACGGAATCCTAATCTACAATTACCGGACTGACCGCTACGAACAACCGGCAACAGACTTTCCGACAGATGTACGCACAATGGCACTTCAAGGAGACACCCTGTGGATAGGCGCATTAAATGGCTTATACACCTATCAGCTGCAAAACCGGAAGCTAAGTCCTCTCGACACAAAGCGCAACGGACTACCCCATAATACCATCTACTCCATTATCCGCACCGGAGACAATCAGATTTATGTGGGAACCTACAACGGGCTGTGCCGCTATATTGCCTCAAACGAGAAATTCGAAAAGATTCCCCTTCCCGTCAATAGCAGCCAAAGCAACCTGTTTGTCAATTCCTTGCTGGAAGATACGGGTCGCCAATGTATCTGGATCGGTACGGAAGGTTACCTTTTCCAGTATTTTCCATCAACCGGACAGATGAAGCAGACAGAAGCCTTCCATAACAACTCGATCAAATCACTGGCTCTGGATGGAAATGGAGATCTGCTGGCAGGTACGGACAACGGCCTGTACGTCTATCACAATGATGTCACTCCTCTACAGCACATCATTCACGATTCCCGCAATATCCAGTCGTTGACGAATAACATCATCTGGAATATCTTTGCCGATCAGGAACATAACATCTGGCTGGGTACCGACTACGGCATTTCCCTTTCACGCTACAACAGCGCCCTGCAATTTATTCCGATCTCACAGATTACAGGTACGGGAGACGGAAATCAGTTCTACTCCCTGTTCCGCGACTCAAAAGGTTTCTACTGGTTTGGAGGTACCAACGGATTAATCCGCTTCACCGATCCTGCCGGAGACAAGCATAACGCTATCTGGTACAGAATGGGTGACAAGACTTATCCGTTATCACACAACCGTATCCGGCATATTTACGAAGATAAGGAACAGCAGCTATGGATAGCTACCGACGGAAGCATCAACCGCTACGATTATGCAACCCGCCAATTCGTGCACTATAACATTGTAGACAGTACAGGAACATATAACACCAACTGGACTTATTATATGTTCGAAGACAATGCCGGACATCTGTGGATTTCAACCTGTCTGGGAGGAATCTTTGTAGTAGACAAGCACAGGCTGATGCAGTCTGCCTCCGGACAATATGTAGCCGAACAGAATTACTCCGTCCACAACGGACTGTCCGGCATGTTTATCAACCAGATTATTCCCGATAATGAAGGCAATGTATGGGTGTTGCTCTACAATAATAAAGGGATAGACAAAATTAATCCCCGCACACGGGAAGTGACAAAATTATTTGCTGACGAATTAAACGGAGAGAAAAGCCCCAACTACCTGTTATGTGATGAGGACGGTATGCTCTGGGTAGGGTTTCATGGCGGTGTCATGCGTATCAATCCCAAAGACGAGAGCCAGCAAAGTATCTCTTTCGGAAGTTTCAGCAACAACGAGATTCTGTCCATGACTTCCGTAAAGAATCACATCTGGGTGTCCACTACCAACGGACTTTGGATAATCGACCGGAAAACAATGGATGCCCGGCTGCAGAATATGACAGACAAGCGCTTCACAAGCCTGCTATTCGATCCGAAAGAGAATTGCATTTATCTGGGAGGAGCTGACGGCTTCGGTATCTCACACCCCGATATACAAACCATACACCAACCGGAACGCCCGATCCTGTTGACTGCCTTATACATTAACAATCAACTGGTATCACCACGCACCAGAGATGACGTGCCCAATATCCGATATACCAACTCGATCGAATTAAAATATAATCAGAATAACCTGTCATTCGAATTATCCGATCTTCCTTATTCACTGGATGAGAAAAACAAGTTCGTTTATCGTCTGGAAGGAATGGACAAAGAATGGAACTTCCTGAAATCCAACATCAACCGCATTACATACAGTAATCTGAGCTACGGAAATTATCAGCTTATTATCAGCAAACTGGGAAAAGACGGTCAGCCGTCCGACCAGCCTTATATTCTGAATATCCGGATTCTTCCGCCGTGGTACTATACAATATGGGCAAAAGCCATCTATGTTTTACTGCTGCTTAGCCTGATTGCATGGACAATCAACTTCTTCCGGGTAAAAAACCGCCTGAAAGCAGAACGCAGGGAAAAAGAGAAGATTCTGGAGCAGTCCCGCCAGAAAATGGCCTTCTTCACCAACCTGTCCAATGAATTAAAGACGCCTCTCAGCAGGATTATTGCTCCCATCAGCCAATTACTTCCGGCTACAGAGGAAGCGCATGAGAAGCAAACACTGGAAGAGGTTCAGCGCAACGCCATGAAAATAAACTCGCTGATTCATCAGGTACTCAACTTCAACCGGATTGAAGACAATAAAGATTCATTGCTTATCCTGTCGCGCATCGAACTGGTATCGTTCAGCCGCAGTCTATTCTCTGTATATGAAGAAGACAAACGGTTCACTTTCCATTTCGAAGCAAACAAAGCAAAGATTTATGCCGACATGGATGCGATCAAACTAGGAGTGATACTGGATAATCTATTGTCGAATGCCGTCAAGTTTACCTCCGAGGGTGGAAATATCCGTTTATCCCTTTTCTATCAGCAAGAAAGCGGTCTGCTGGAAATTTGCGTATCCGACACAGGAGCAGGTATCCCGCAACAGGATATTCCTTATATCTTCCAACGTTTCTTCCAGTCACCTCATAGCGGCAGCAAAGAAGGTACCGGTATCGGGCTTTACCTGGTAAAGACTTACACAGAACTGCATGGTGGCTCTATCAACGGAGTCACTTCCGAAAAAGGAAAGGGAACTTCCATCGGACTGAGTATTCCGGTCGCCGCAGTAGAAGAGGATGAAATACCGGCTGCACAGTCTAAAAAGCAGTTAGAGTCTCTTCCCGTACTTAAACCGATCGAAGCCGAGTCACAGGATGAGAAATTCCTTTCGAACATCATCCGTCTGATCGAAGATCACCTCTCCGATGCAGACCTGAACGTAAATGCACTTTGCGAACTGTCGGGAATCAGCAACAAGCAGATTTACCGGAAGATCAAACAACTGACCGGAATGTCTCCGGTGGAATATATCAAATCTATCCGAATGAAGAAGGCTGCCATGTTACTGCAACAAAAGAAATTCACCGTTGCCGAAGTGATGTATATGGTAGGCTTTTCCAATCACTCTTATTTCTCCAAATGTTTTCAGGCTGAGTTCGGAAAAACGCCGCGCCAATACCTGAATGATGAGTTGTAGGGGCATTTCAGGGCATTTCGTCCTATTTTTATCCTTATATGTCCAATCTGTGCTTTTATTAAAATGACAGGTAATCTATCTTTGCCGCTATCAACAAACCAGTAAATTTGATAGCATGAAAAGACAGTTTATTCTTACCTGCATTTGCCTGTTATTCACCTTTGTCGGCACACAAGGGAAAACGACTTCCATACCTACTATATATATAGATGGAAACGGAGTGATGCGTTGGAGCGACACTCATCGGGAAGCTTCCTTCTTCGGTGCAAATTATACTACCCCTTTCGCTCATGCTTACCGTGCTCTCGGATACTTGGGAGTAGACCGTAAGGCAGCTATAGATAAAGATGTGTACCATCTTTCCCGACTGGGATTCAATGCCTATCGTATTCACTTATGGGATGTGGAACTGACAGACGGAGAAGGAAATCTTTCAGAAAACAATCATCTGGACCTGATGGACTACCTGATTGCCAAGCTGAAAGAACGGAATATCCATATCGTGATTACCGCACAAACAAACTTCGGGAACGGATATCCCGAACGGAACGAGCCGACAGGCGGCTTTTCTTATAAGTACGACAAATGCAGCATGCACTCCGAACCGGAAGCTATTGCCGCACAAGAAAGATATCTCTATAGTTTGGTGAGACACACCAATCCCTACACCGGACTGGCTTACAAGGACGACCCGTCTATTGTAGGATTTGAAATAAATAACGAACCTTGCCATTCCGGCACAAAGGAAGAAGTAAAATCCTACATCAACCGAATGCTGAAAGCCATACGCAAAGCCGGCAACCGGAAGCCTGTATTCTACAATGTAAGCCATAACGAATGGACAGTAGAGGCATACTATGACACCGATATCAAAGGAACGACTTACCAATGGTATCCCATCGGTCTAGTATCCGGACAAACACAACAAGGGAACTTCCTTCCCTATGTAGACCGCTACGATATTTCATTTGCCGATAAAGTAAAAGGCTTCGATAAGAAAGCCCGAATGATTTACGAATTTGATCCGGCGGATATCATGTACTCTTATATGTATCCGGCTATGGTCCGCACTTTCCGCACAGCCGGCTTTCAATGGATTACCCAGTTCGCGTATGACCCGATGGACATTGCCTACGCGAATACCGAATATCAGACACATTTTCTGAATCTCGCCTATACCCCGCACAAGGCAATCAGCATGAAAATAGCTTCCGAGGCAGCACAAAGCCTGAAGAGAGGCGCATCTTACGGAAGTTATCCACAAGATACGTTGTTCGGTGAAGGTTTCCGGGTAAGCTATACAGAAGACCTCAGCGAACTGAACAACGGAAACAAATTCTATTACTCCAATACCACCCGTACGCAACCCAAAGATGCCTCACAACTGGTATCCATCGCAGGGTGTGGAAGTTCTCCTGTTGTGCGCTACGAAGGTACAGGCGCTTATTTCATAGACCGTCTGGAAGACGGAGTATGGAGACTGGAAGTGATGCCTGATGCAATCATCGTCAATGATCCGTTCGCCAAACCTTCGCTGGAGAAAGAAGTAGTGACCATCGCTTACGGTGCCTGGGACATGGCCTTGCAACTTCCGAACCTGGGAAATGCATTCACCCTTTCCGCCATTCAATCGCCGGCCAATTCAACACTTGCTTCCTCCGCCCACAGAGAGAACAGCAGAAAAGAGGAAGTGAAAGACGGAGTGATTCACTCCCTCCGTCCGGGCGTTTACCTGCTGCAACGCAAGCATTGTGCGCCGAAGCAAAACTGGACAGCCGATTCGCAATGGAATACGATCAGACTGGGCGAATACGCGGCTCCCGCACCACGGGCAACGAGTTACCGGGTTATGCATACACCTGCCACCACTGTGGAAGCCCACAAACCATTGAAGATCACAGCACAGATAACAGGTCCGGAATTTCCCGACTCCGTCATCATTTACACCGACAAGATCTCTTTCTGGAACGATCACAATCCGTCCGTCAAGATGCAGCGCACAAACGGCTATACATATCAGGCAACGATACCCGCCGAAGAGATAAAAGAAGGTTATTTCAGGTATAACATCATCGTCTGCCGGGGCGACAGTACCCGTACTTATCCTGCAGGGAGTTCCGCTACAGGAAGTTCTTCCGGTACAAACGGAAATCCGCTGGACTGGGACTACACCCTCAGCCAATACTGGACTACCCGTGTAGTCGCCCCAGGTAGTGCGATACAGTTACTGACTGTAACAGATACCCATAGCCGGATAGAAGCCTATACACTCCCCGAATGGAACGAGCTTCACCGGAGTTTAACCGATTCATCTCCGACAGAAAAACCATTGCTCCGGTTCACCTTTACATCGAAAGGAGAGAATCCGCAATACTTCCTTCGCACATTTGTCAAAGATAAGATAGACGGAAGAAAAGGCAAAATAAAAGATTGTACCGTCCTCTGTATCCGGGTTAACCGGGCGAAGGCTCTTCCGGAAGGAATCAGTGCCGGTTTCGTTACATCGGACGGATACACGTACAAAAGCCCTTGTCCTTCTCCCTCACCGGAAGGAATCATACGAATTCCTCTGAACCGGTTGCGTCAGACAGACACGGCATTGCTTCCGGTAGCTTATCCCGTCTTCCTGAAACAGTACTTCCAGCCGGAAACGGAAATACCCTTCCAGGCGGAGAAAATAGAAAAGCTGGAAATATCAATGCCGGGCAATGCCAGACCGGTAACAGAGATCGAGCTTGGAGAGATCTGGCTGGAATGATACTATTAACCGATATTTCAATAAAATAAATCTATTATCAATTACACAATAATTATGAACAGTAACATCTTAAATCTACGCCATCTGACTGTACTATTCATCTTATGTACAGCCTTTCTTGGAGGCGCAATTCCTGCCTTTGCCCAACAGGGAGGCAAGAAAATGACCGGACAAGTGATCGATGAGAACAAAGAACCGATGATCGGAGTGAGCATTCTCATTGTAGGAACATCAACGGGTACAGTGACCGACTTTGACGGAAACTACACTCTGAATGTACCGAAAGACAGTAAGGAACTACAATTCTCTTACGTAGGATACGAAACTAAAGTGATAGCTATCCCCGCAAACGGCAACGTACTGAATGTACAAATGAAAAGCGACTCACAAGTACTGAGTGATGTAGTAGTCATCGGATACGGAACGCAACGCAAAAGTGACCTGACCGGTTCGGTGACGAACGTCAGCAGCAAAGACTTCAACATGGGACTGGTAAGTTCTCCCGAACAACTGATTAACGGAAAAATCTCCGGTGTACAAATCATGTCCAACAGTGGTTCGCCTACTTCCGGAAGTACGATCCGTGTACGTGGAGGAGCTTCACTGAATGCAAGTAACGATCCGCTGATCGTATTGGACGGTGTTCCTCTGGAACAAGGAGGTATCAGCGGTAATGACGGCAATTTCCTGAGCCTCATCAACCCGAATGATATTGAAAGCATGACGATTCTGAAAGATGCCTCTTCAACCGCGATCTACGGTTCGCGTGCATCCAACGGTGTCATCCTTATCACTACCAAGAAAGGAAGTTCGGACAAAATGAAAATCACATTCAGCACTACCAACTCTATTCAGACCCGTACAAAGTTAGCGGACATGTTGAGTTACGACCAGTTCGTGAATACCATCCGGACACTAGGAACGGCTGCCCAACAAGCCTTGTTGGGGACAGCCCGCACCGACTGGAACGATGAAATATACCAGAATGCCTTCGGAACGGACAACAACCTGAGCATTACCGGAAAGATTGCTCCGAACTGGCCCATCCGCGTATCGGTAGGTTACTACAACCAAAGCGGTCTGCTCCGTACGGACAATGCCGAACGATACACCGGAAGTGTTACGCTCAACCCTTCTTTCTTTAAAGACCATCTGAAGTTGAATATCAATGCAAAAGGTTCCATCAATAACAACACGTTCGGTAATACGGAAGCCATCTGGGCAGCTTCTACCATCAATCCGACCATTCCGGTTTATTCCGGCCTGGACACTTTCGGAGGATATACAGAGGCGGTAGACAATACCGGTGCACCGGTAAACGGAGCAGTAATGAACCCGGTAGGTCTCATCCAAATGAACGACTCGCATAGTAATGTCAGACGCTTCATCGGAAATATCGATGCGGATTACCGTGTCCACTTCTTCCCCGATCTGAAACTGCATGCTACGATAGGTTATGATTACGCACAAGGTAAAGGGAGTGTATATGTTCCGGCAGAAGCTGCACAAAACTACACCACTTCCGGCCTGGATTACAGCTACGGTCCGCAAAAGAAAGAAAACCGTCTGCTGACTTTATACGCCAACTACAATAAACTGGTGGAACCGATCAAGAGTAGTTTTGACGTGACAGCCGGTTATGACTATCAGTATTGGAAAGCAACCAACCCTCTTTACAGTGAAATGAATACGCTCGGAGAAGTGCTGAAAACTTCGAAAGCAACCGATGAACGCCATGTACTACTCTCCTACTACGGTCGTCTGAACTACTCGTTCGACTCACGCTATATGCTGACTACCACCGTACGCCGGGACGCTACTTCCCGTTTTGCCAAGAATGTGCGCTGGGGTACTTTCCCTTCGGTAGCACTGGGATGGAGAGTGACGGAAGAGTCTTTCCTTAAAAACAACAAAGTACTCAGCAACCTGAAAGTTCGTGCCAGCTACGGTGTGACCGGTCAGCAAGACGGTATCGGCAACTATAACTATCTGCCCATCTATACTATCAGCCAGAATGGTGCCGAATCTATCATGGGTAATGATTACATTTATACTTACCGTCCCAAATCGTATGTTTCCGACTTGAAATGGGAAACGACTACTTCATGGAATGTCGGTTTCGACTTCGGTTTCCTGAAAGACCGTATTACCGGTAGTTTCGACTACTACACCCGCAAAACGGAAGATCTGATTGCAACCGTCCCCGCTGCAGCCGGAACGACTTTCGACCGTAACATCACGACTAACGTAGGAAATGTAGACAGTCAGGGTATTGAGTTCAGCCTGAACGCAACACCGATACAAACCAACGACTGGAACTGGGATCTCAGTTTCAATATGACCTGGCAGAAGATGAAAGTGAAAAACCTGTCGCTGGCTGCCGGAGCTGCTGCTACCAACACTTCCGTAGGTCCGTATATCGACAGCTATCAGGTACAGACATTAAGTGAAGGATATGCTCCTTACATGTTCTACGTTTACCACCAACTGTATGATGAGAAAACCGGTAAACCGGTAGAAGGTGCCTATGTAGACCTGAACGGTGACGGAGAAATCAATACCGAAGACCTGTATCGCTACCACTCTCCTGCTCCTGACTATATTCTTGGCTTCAGCACCTCACTACGCTGGAAGAAATGGACATTGAGCACCAGCCTGCGTGCCAACATCGGCAACTATGTATACAATGCAATGGCGATGAACACCGGAGCCTGGGAAACGGTAAGCTACAACTCTTATCAGTTGAACAACCTGTCGACGAGCTATCTGAAGACCGGTTTCCAGTCCCGTCAATACTTGTCGGACTACTATGTAGAGAATGCTTCCTTCCTGAAAATGGACAACCTCTCACTGAACTATAATTTCGGTGAAATCTGCAAAGGATGCAGCCTGAATGTCAGTGCTATGGTACAAAATGTATTCTGCATCACCAAATACAGCGGTGTAGACCCGGAAGTACCCAACGGCGTAGACAACTCTTTCTACCCGCGTCCACGTACCTTCTCACTCAACGTAGGTTTCAACTTCTAATTACTTAAAAAAGCGCATTATGAAAAAGATATTTTATACAGCCTTCTATTTTTGCAGCGCACTGCTGCTAAGTTCCTGCATAGGCGATTTGGACCAGTATCCGCATGAAGACGAAACAGCCGCCAGCATCTACACCAGCGCCGCAAACTATAAAGCCGTGTTAGGGAAAATCTATACGGCAATGGTAACTACCGGACAAGAAAAAAGCGGTGATCCGGATTTGAGCAGCAACAGCGGACAGGACTACATGCGTTGCTTCTTCAACCTGCAGGAATGCGGTACGGACGAAGTAGCCTCTACCTGGTTGTCCGGTGACAACGTGACCGGCCTCACCTACCTCAGCTGGGATGCCAACGACCCGTGGGTATCGGATATGTACTACCGTATTTATTACAACATTGCATTGTGCAATGAGTTTATCCGCAACGCTACCGACGAAAAGCTGGCACAGTTTACGGAACAGGAACAAAGTGAAATCCGTCATTACCGTGCCGAAGCCCGGTTTATGCGTGCGCTGTTCTACTATCATGCACTCGACCTGTACCGTAACATTCCGTTTGTGACGGAGAATGACCCGACAAGCGGTTATCTCCCTCCACGCTATACAGCCGCACAGATTTTCAGTTATATCGAAAGCGAACTGAACAGCACCGTGAATGATATGCTCGACAAAGCGAATTGTCCTTACGGCCGTGCTTCACAGGGAGCTGCATATACCTTACTGGCTAAACTCTATCTGAATGCGGAAGTGTACACCAATACTTCCAAATATACCGAATGTATCAGTGCCTGCCAACAGGCAATCGCTCAGGGATATTCTCTGGAAGACGATTACAGCAGCCTGTTCAATGCGGATAATGACAAGCGCACTGCCAATGAAATAATCTTCACCCTGCCGGTAGATGCTACGCATACCGTATCATGGGGTTCTTCCACCTATATCATTTGCGGTGCGGTAAGTAATACTTCCGACAAGCAAGTACCCGAAGACTATGGAGTGAAAAGCGGCTGGGGTATGTTCCGCGTACGCGGTGAAATACCAGCTCTGTTTACAGGAGAAGCTGACCAACGCTACTTATTCTTTACCGACGGCCAGACTCAATACCTGGATAAAATAGATGATCAGTCAAACGGCTTTTTTGTAACGAAATGGACCAACCTTACAGATAATGGTCAAACGGCTTCCAATACAGCCGACGGCGGTGTGAACACCGATTATCCCCTGTTCCGTCTGGCAGACGTATATCTGATGATGGCGGAAGCCGTTGTACGTGGCGGCACAGGAAGTGACAGAGGAACGGTATTGGGCTATATCAACGAACTTCAGAGACGGGCATACGGTGACGATGAGCACAAAATAGCAGATTCCGACCTGACTCTTGACTTCTTGTTAAAAGAACGCGCCCGCGAACTTTACTGGGAAGGACACAGACGTACGGACCTGATCCGCTACGGCATGTTCACAACCGACAAATATCTGTGGCAGTGGAAAGGCGGCGAGAAAGGCGGTACAGCCGTAAACAGCAAGTACAATATCTACCCGATACCGAATACGGAACTTACAGCCAATCCGAACCTGTATAATGAAAATTATTAATTATCCTCTAATACGAACGATATATGAAAACAATAAATAGTCTGATCCTCTCTCTGGCAGCCCTCTTCGTACTGGGTGCCTGCGAAGAAGACGGAGATAAATATTACTTGTCGAGCCTGACAAGCAATGAACTCATTGCTTCGACAGACAACATCGTACTGACCGAAGCGACCGCACAGAAAAATGTGTTATCGCTGGCATGGACAGACCGTACACTGGCTATCAGCAATCCGAACTTTAAACCGACTAATTTGCTGAAAACCGCCATGCAAGTCTCTTTGAGCGAAGACTTCTCGGGTACTATCGTAGAGTCTGCCGAAACCTCCCTTTCGAAGACTTACAACGGTGCCGAACTGAACATTGTCGCTAATAATCTGGGAGTGGAAGCCAATGTGGCCGCAAAATTCTACTTCCGGCTGAAAGGAACGACGGGTAACAACATCGATCCGGCTTATAGCAACGTAGAAGCAGTAACCATCACCCCGTATGAGCTGGATATGCGCTTTGCCAACGTACTCGACCAGAATGCGACTGCCACAGGAATGACCCTGTTCTCCGCCAATACTGACGGTATATACAAGGGCTTCGTCGGTGTAGAGGGCTGGTTCAACTTCCTGGTACAGGAAGCCGACGGTACCATCTGGAGAAATGACAACGAGACCGGAATGCCGTTCCTGCTCACTACAGCCGGCGACTGGAAGTGCTGGTTCCCCGGAACTGCCGGTTGCTACTATATCACATTTGATACCAACAGCAAGCAATGGAACGGACTGCTGATTCCTTCTTTAAATGTCAGCGGAGACATCAATGCCACCATGACATTCGACCGTACCAGCCGGAAATGGACCGCTACATTCAATGCGGATGCAACCGGAACAATCACCGTCCGGATTGACGGAACCGGTAAACTGTATGACCATACCTGCGCCAACCTCAACGACAATGGCGGTTATGACATCGACGATACAAAAGCCAAGGACACCCCTGTCGCATTCAGTGGCAGCAACGCTGCATTGAGCTTTGGAGAAACTGCCGGAGATATCACTGTCAATGTTCCGCAAACAGGAGAATGTACACTGAGCATCGACCTGAGTAATCCGCAGCAATGGACAGCTACCGTAGAGAAAGGCGGCTCCGTAGAACCGGAACCCGAACCGGAAGAAGGACAATATCTGTATCTGCCGGGAATCGGTCCGGACACAGAATGGGCATACGACCACAAAATAGAAGTCTATTACAAAGAAGAACAGAAGTATGCCGGCATCGTAGACGTTAACTCCAAATATGGAAACTATGCGATGACCTTATTCTCATCGGGCAATGAGTGGGATACCAGCAGAATGTACACCATCGCCAAGGATGATGCTGCCAGCACAGCCGAAAGCGGTACGCTGATTAACGGACAAGGCACTAACATTCCTGCTCCCGATGCCGGACTGTATCTGTTCGATGTATCTCTGAAAGAGCTTACTTATAAGACGTATGCTCTTGGCGACAATATCTATTGTTACTACGGAATAGAGAATGACAACAGCTTCAACCCGATTGCAAGCACCGGAACTGCCGGCGAATACTCCGGTACCATCACACTGGCGACAGATTCCAAATGGGGAGCCAAATTCTATGTAGAAAATGCATGGACTGCTTTCTACGGAGGAAGCGACGGCAAGCTATATTACAATGGCGAGGGTATCATGCTGAAGGCTGGTACTTATACAATTACAGTGAACCTGATTGACGGAACTTATTCCGCCGTTCAGCAATAACCTTTAGATAACGAAGAACAATGATGAAACAATTCAAAAACATATTGATGGCTTCCGCACTGTTGTGCGGAGCCTTCTTCACCGCTTGCGACGACAACGATGAAAAGCCGGTATTTCCGGAAAATCAAGAGAACGTGTATGATATGTCCGGCTTCGCCAAAGGAGCGGACGTCAGCTGGCTGACAGAAATGGAGAAATCAGGCTACAAGTTCTATGATGCCGAAGGCAACGACCACGAATGCATGTCCCTGCTCCGCGATCTGGGAATGAACTCGATCCGCCTGCGTGTATGGGTAAACCCCGACCAGGGATGGTCTGAAAACGAAGGCTATTTCAATCCCGAAGGCTGGTGCGACAAAGACGATGTTGTGACCAAAGCATGGCGCGCCCACAATCTGGGTTATCGTATCATGATCGATTTCCACTATAGCGACATCTGGGCCGATCCGGGACGACAGGAAAAACCTGCTGCCTGGGCAGACTTGTCTTTCGAAGAATTGCAGAAAGCTGTAGCCGACCACACGACTGATGTTCTGAGTGCCATCAAAGCAAGAGGCATCGATGTGGAATGGGTACAGGTAGGCAACGAAACACGTTCGGGCATGCTGAAACCCGACGGAGCGGCCAGCAGCGGAAACACTGCCAACTTTGCCAAACTGGTAACTTCCGGTTACGATGCCGTCAAAGCAATCTATCCGCAGGCAAAAGTGATTGTACATATCGACGAAGGCAACAATCCCAACCGCTATATCTGGCTGTTCGACGGACTGAAAGCAGACGGTGGCAAATGGGATGTAATCGGCATGTCACTCTACCCTGATCCAGAGACACAGGACTGGCGCAAGCTGAACAACGACTGCATAAGCAACATAAAAAATCTGATCGAACGCTATAATACTCCGGTCATGATGTGCGAACTCGGCATTAACTGGAATTACGAAGAAGCAGAAGCATTTTTTACCGACTTCGTGACAAAAGCGAAAGAAATAGACCAATGTCTGGGCGTATTCACCTGGGAGCCTCAGTGCTACGGTGGTTGGAAAGGGTATCACAAAGGTTTATTTGACGACAGCGGCAAGCCGACTTCTGCATTTAATGCCTTCAAACGATAAATTTATTGAATCCTTTTCATAACTTTACCCCGAATCCCTAATTTATATACCTGAAAAAGAGAAAATGAACATGAAACACCAAAAACAGTTGCTAACTGTACTTTTGATGAGCGCAGCCAGTATGCTGCAAGCACAGCGCAGCGAAACGCTACTCGAAAAGAACTGGAAATTCAGTAAAGGAGATTTTCCGGAAGCTGCGCAGGCTGACTACAACGATACTAAATGGGAATCGGTCGTTATCCCACATGACTGGGCCATCTTCGGACCTTTCGATGTGAAGAACGACCTGCAAAATGTAGCAGTCACACAGAACTTTGAGAAAAAGGCATCACTGAAAACCGGACGTACCGGAGGTCTTCCATATGTCGGAACCGGATGGTATCGCACCAGTTTCGATGTTCCCGCCGACAAGGAAGTCACTCTCTTGTTCGACGGAGCAATGAGCGAAGCGCGTATATACGTCAACGGACAGGAGGCTTGCTTCTGGCCTTTCGGCTACAATTCTTTTCATTGCAACGTTACCCCTTTCCTGAATAAAGACGGAAAGAACAATACACTGGCGGTACGCCTGGAAAACCGTCCGCAGTCTTCACGCTGGTATCCGGGAGCAGGTTTGTACCGCAATGTACATCTGATTGTGACGGACAAAGTCCACGTCCCCGTATGGGGTACGCAGATTACCACTCCCCATGTCAGTGATGAATTTGCCGCCATACGCCTGCAGACAAAGATAGAGAATGCCGGCGAAAAGACGGAAATCCGTATAGAGACAGAAATCCTGTCACCGGATGGAAAGGTAGTGACACGTAAAGAAAACAAAGGACGCATCAATCACGGGCAGCCGTTTGAACAAAACTTCATCGTCAATGCGCCTCAACTCTGGTCGCCGGAAAGCCCCGCTCTCTACAAAGCCGTATCCAAAGTGTATGCAGACAATCAGCTGGTAGATACCTACTCTACCCGTTTCGGTATCCGCAGCATTGAATATATTGCCGACAAAGGTTTCTATCTGAACGGAAAACACCGCAAATTTCAGGGGGTATGCAATCACCATGACTTAGGTCCGTTGGGTGCAGCCATCAACGTAGCGGCACTTCGCCACCAGCTCACACTCTTGAAAGACATGGGATGCGATGCCATTCGTACTTCCCACAACATGCCGGCTCCCGAACTCGTGGAATTGTGTGATGAAATGGGATTCATGATGATGATCGAACCGTTCGACGAATGGGACATCGCCAAATGTGAAAACGGATATCACCGTTACTTCAACGAATGGGCAGAACGCGATATGGTGAATATGCTGCACAACTATCGCAACAATCCTTGTGTGGTAATGTGGAGCATCGGCAATGAGGTTCCCACCCAATGCAGCCCTGTCGGATACAAAGTTGCGAAGTTCCTGCAAGACATCTGTCATCGTGAAGATCCTACCCGCCCCGTCACCTGCGGCATGGACCAGGTATCTTGTGTGCTTGCCAACGGATTTGCCGCCATGATCGATATTCCCGGTCTGAACTACCGCGCCAACCGCTATCAGGAAGCATACTCCAAACTTCCGCAGAATCTCATTCTGGGTAGTGAGACCGCTTCTACCGTAAGTTCACGCGGAGTCTACAAATTCCCGGTTGAGGATAAGAAAAGTGCGATATACGACGACCATCAATGTTCTTCTTATGATGTAGAGGCTTGTTCGTGGTCAAATATCCCTGACGAGGACTTTGCATTGGCAGACGATTACCACTGGACCATAGGACAGTTTGTATGGACCGGCTTCGATTACTTGGGTGAGCCTTCTCCTTACGATACCAATGCCTGGCCCAATCACAGTTCCATGTTTGGCATTATCGACCTCGCCAGTTTGCCCAAAGACCGCTATTACTTATACCGCAGCATATGGAATAAGGAAGCGGAAACACTGCATATCCTGCCGCATTGGACATGGCCGGGACGCGAAGGTGAAGTAACTCCAGTATTTGTTTACACCAACTACCCTGCTGCCGAACTGTTTATCAACGGCAAAAGCTATGGCAAACAAAGCAAGAACAACAGTTCATTGAAGAGCCGTTATCGCCTGATGTGGATGGATGCTGTATATGAACCGGGTGAAGTGAAAGTAGTAGCCTATGATAAAGACGGAAAAGCAGTAGCAGAAAAAGTGGTCCGTACAGCCGGCAAGCCTCATCACATCGAACTGGTCAGCAACCGGAATGAACTGACGGCAGACGGAAAAGACCTTGCTTATGTAACCGTGAAAGTAGTAGACAAAGACGGAAACCTCTGCCCTGCCGACAACCGCCTGATTAACTTCTCCGTCAAAGGAGCCGGAACATACCGTGCCGGAGCCAACGGTGACCCAACGAGTCTCGACCTGTTCCATCTTCCGAAGATGCACGCTTTCAACGGAATGCTTACAGCTATCGTACAAACGAATGAAACAGCCGGAGAAATTATTCTGACTGCCAAAGCCGGCGGAGTGAAAGCAGGAAGTATCCGTCTTCTGACGAAATAATCGGTCTACATAAAGAAATATATTTGAAAAATTGCTGTCACCTGTCACCAAACGAGTGATAATAGTCTGATAATTAAACCATAAGACCGTGACAGCAACGTGTGACAGCAACGTGATGGCAAGTATTGCCGTCACACTGCTGTTTCACGTTGCTATTTCATCTTAGCTCCCTCCTGCACTTCTACTGATATCAAGTCAAGTTCGTTTCCCCATTTGAAACTATAGTTCCCATTGCTTGAAACTCTAGTTTCATACGCTCGAAACTTTTGGTTTCAAGCCTTTGGAACTATGGTTTCTTACTGATGAAACTACAGTTTCTCACCGATGGAACTCTAGTTTCAAGCAGTGGAAACTAATTAAGCTACAACGAGTGGCAGTAGCGTGACGGCAAATTCTGCCATCACACTGCTGTCACTCGTTGCCGTCACCATATTTATACCTAAAAATCAACCTGTTACCTCTAAAACAGTGACAGGTGACAGATAATATTTGTTTTTATTTATATAGGATGAAGAAAATATAGATGCTACTGATATTATTTACAGATAAACGTAACCAACAATCCTTTGTGATCGGTTGGCCATACATCAAGCGGCAATAAGAACTTATCTTTGGATGTCTCCTGCACGCGCTGTGCGCGGACAATAGAACCTTTCGGTCCGAAGATGACCGCCTTCCTTGCATCCAGTCCTTCGCCTTTATAGAAAATAAAGTCGATCCGGTCCCGCTCGTCTGCTTTGGGAGCCCATGTGATTTTCTCCGGAGTTTTTGCCGGATTGTCCGAAGGATAAGTAAAGCCGGGATGTGTCAAGGGATTGGGATATATCTTGCGGTAACTATCTACAAATCCGGCTTCTTCGAGCAAAGTCGTTACCGTCCAGGGCACAACGAAGCCATTGTGATCGTACATATCTTTATTCTTTTCTATCCAGTCACGGTGGGACGGTTCGTTAAAGTCACCGCCGATAATCACTTTATACCCTGCTGCCAGGTCTTTCTCAGCCTGAGTGATAAACAAACGGATAGCATCGTCACGCTGGGAAGCAACGTTTACTTTCAGTATCTCTTCTACCGATGCCGGCAACGGTATTTCCTTCCAGGTAGAACCGTCATAGCCGTGGGCATTGTAGTATGCACAATCCAGATAATCCAGATGTGACGTGTAAACCGCTACCTTATGCCCGTTTACCGAACTGGTCAGGCGGTAGATACTTCCGTGATCGTCTTTCTCGGGAAAAACAGTCAGGGAATCGGTGATAGGATGTTTGCTCAGCAACCCCGTGTCATAACTATAAAAAGAATAATACGAAAGCCCCTTCTCTTTCAGCGAAGCACAGACGCGGGCTGTGAAATTCGTCTTATTGTAATTCCTGACTTCACTGAAAGTTACAAAGTCCGGTTTCAGGCGAACAATCTCATTGACAATAGCGTCATATCCTCCCGGTACCATCGTACCTTCCTGCCATACATTCCATTGCAGTACTGTAAATTCATTACTCTTCTGACTTCGTGCAAAGACGGAAACAAATAGTAAAAGTGTCGTAAATAGTAAGTTGGTTAATCGCATTTCATTTATTATTTAGCGTGATGTATCTTTAAATAGCTTTCCAGAAAGACTGAAAATCACGGTATTTGCCGTAGCAGACCAGTTCGTCTCCTTCTTCCACCTTTTCATCTCCGGGCAACTCATTTTTGACATGAAGCTCTGTCAGAGAAATGCCCAGACAATTAGTGACACTGTTCGCCCGCTTCAATGCGATAACTTTCAGATGAAACTCTTCATCCATATTCAGTTCATTCACAAAGTATCCTACAAACTTCTTCGGAACGGTAAACTTCACCACATAATAATCCTGGTCGATACGGAACGCTTCCATCGTCGCTCCAAAATCGAGCAACTGCACCAGGCTGCGGGCGGCATCCTCTTCCGGTGTCAGAATCTTCTCCAGACTGAAAGCCTCCAGCACCGCTTTGTGTACCGCATCAATGGCACGGGCAAAGATACGCGATACCTTTTTCTGCTTCAGCAATGCAACAACACGTATGGAGGCACCGAAATTCTCACCAATGGCAACAATGACGATATCTACACTATTCAAAGGCAGCACCGACAATGACTGCTCGTCCGTAGCATCAATGACAAAAGCGGTAGCAACCTTGTCTTTGATTGAATCTACACGGCTTTCACTGATATCCGCTCCAATAATCTCATGTCCCAATGCCGACAATTCCTCGGCAAGCACATGTCCGTAATTTCCTAAACCAATAATAATATACTTCATGATGTTAGTTTATGATGATGTTATCACTCGGATAACGGTATTTTGTATTCTTTTTCTGTTTGACGATTCCCAGCATCAGAGTGATCAGCCCCACACGACCGATAAACATCAGCAAAGATACCAGCAACTTACTCGCATCACACAGCTGAGGAGTCAGATTCAAGCTCGATCCTACCGTACTGAGGGCAGAAACACATTCGAAAGTCAGCGCCAGTAAAGAAGCCTCCGGCTCGAGTATGCTCAATATAAAGATAAAGAGAAACAGTACTCCCAGCGACATGACTACCGTCGCATTGGAACGCCGGATAGAATCGTGAGACAGTTCCCTGCCAAATACTTCCACCCGCTCACTCCCCCGCAATACAGCGACAAGATTCAGCACGACTACTGCAAAAGCATTCACTTTGACACCGCCTGCCGTAGACTGCGAACCACCGCCGACCCACATTAAGAAAAGATAAACCAGCAGAGTCTGCACGCTCAAGGATGCCAGATCGACACTGCTGAAACCGGCTGTTCGCGGACAAGTAGCATTAAAGAAAGCTTGCGTCCACTTATCGGCGACAGGCATACCGGCAAAAGAGGCATTCCACTCAAAAGCAGCAACAGCCAATGTACCGGTCAGCAAAAGCAGGAAAGTCATGATTAATACGATTTTCGTATTCAGGTTATAGAGGTGCTGCACCTTATGCCTTTCCAGTTTACGGGTACGTACAAACTTCCAGAAACGGCGCAAATGGTATAATACGATATCTTTGAAATTAACCAGAATCGGGAAACCGATACCTCCAAATATGATAAGTAAGGAAACGGAAATGAACAACCAGTTGTGGTTAGTCATCACCATCGGATTTCCCAAGTTACCGGAAAGGGTGGAAAAACCCGCATTACAGAAAGCAGAGATGGAGTGGAACGCGGCAAAAGCCAGCTCTTCTTCCAGATTCATCCCCAGTGTACCGTGAATGCTGAACCAGATCGATATCATACCTATCCCTTCGATCACCAGCGTAAATCCCAATATATACAGCAAAGTGGACAGCAATGACCCCAGCGAATTGGAACTGACCATATCACGTACGACAAGCTGATTGTAAATGGAAGTATTTCCCATAAAGAACATGGCGAAGAAACTGGTCAATGTCATCACACCCAGTCCGCCAATCTGAATCAGCAGGATAATGACAACCAATCCGCTGGTGGTGAAAGTGGTGGATACATCTACCGGGACCAACCCCGTCACACATACGGCACTGGTCGCTGTAAACAGAGAATCGACCCAGGTGATGCCATTGACCGTACATCGCGGAAGCATCAGCAATCCCGTCCCGATCAGAATAATAGCCAGAAAGCTGACAGCCAGTATCAGAGACGGATTCGTGCGGCGTCCTAAAAGACGCACCAGCCCATTGGATAAGTTCAGCAGAGAAAAGATCAGCAACAATACCAAATGATAGAACTTCCCGTGAAGGAATTCCCAAACCTGCAAAATCGCTCCTTCTTCCTCCGGACGATGGAAGATGACAGGTACCAGAGTGAGATAGAGCAATCCGCTCAATATCCATGCCAGCCTTCGATATTGCTTTTTCGTATTCCGGTATTCCAGCGAAATATGCAATGTGACATCAATCAGGAAGATGATCCATACAGTTTTATACAAGACCTGTATCTGCTCTACTTCCCCCGGGGACAAGGGAAAACCATGTTCGTAAACTACTCCGACAATCAACAACAGAGATGCCAGATACGTGAGTGCTTCTACCAGCCCCAGTATGATGCGTATATAGGGTTTCAGAAGTTTATTCTGATATAACAGAAATTTATGATAAATCTTCATATCACATTTTTTATTGTCGTCTTTGCTATGTCGTGCAAACTTAATTAAAATAACAATCGGATTCCATTCTTTGTTGACAAAATTACACGAATATTAAAAATTTTGCCTACTTTTGGCAGCAGAAAACTAATAAACCACAATATCATGAGTGACAAAAGAAAACGGTATATCCTGCCGGAAGAAGAAATTCCACATTACTGGTACAACATTCAGGCTGACATGGTGAACAAGCCAATGCCTCCGTTGCATCCGGGAACCAAACAACCGCTGAAAGCGGAAGATCTGTATCCAATCTTTGCCAAAGAACTGTGCCATCAGGAACTTAACCAGACGGACGCATGGATTGAAATACCGGAAGATGTACGCGAAATGTATAAATATTATCGCAGTACGCCGCTTGTACGCGCTTACGGACTGGAGAAAGCGCTCGGAACTCCGGCACATATCTATTTCAAGAACGAAAGCGTCAGCCCGATCGGTTCTCATAAATTGAACTCTGCGCTGGCTCAGGCATACTATTGCAAAGAAGAAGGCGTCACGAACGTTACCACCGAGACCGGTGCAGGACAATGGGGAGCCGCTCTTTCTTATGCAGCCAAAGTATTCGGACTCGAAGCTGCCGTTTATCAGGTAAAGATCAGCTACGAGCAAAAACCTTACCGCCGCAGCATCATGCAGACTTTCGGTGCACAGGTGACTCCTTCTCCGTCAATGTCTACCCGTGCGGGAAAAGATATCCTGACTGCTCACCCTACGTATCAGGGTTCTCTGGGTACAGCCATTTCGGAAGCTATCGAACTGGCGCAAATGACTCCCAACTGTAAATATACACTCGGTTCGGTACTCAGCCACGTAACTCTCCATCAGACAATCATCGGTCTGGAAGCTGAGAAGCAAATGGAAATGGCAGGCGAATATCCGGATGTGGTAATCGGTTGTTTCGGAGGTGGTTCCAACTTCGGAGGTATCTCTTTCCCATTTATGCGTCACAACATTCTGGAAGGAAAGAAGACCCGTTTCGTTGCTGCCGAACCTGCTTCCTGCCCCAAACTGACTCGCGGTAAATTCCAATACGACTTCGGTGACGAGGCCGGATACACTCCGCTGCTCCCGATGTTTACATTAGGACATAACTTCGCCCCTGCCCATATCCATGCGGGCGGTCTTCGCTATCACGGCGCAGGTGTCATCGTTTCACAGTTACTGAAGGACAACCTGATGGAAGCAGTAGATATCCAGCAGCTGGAATCTTTCGAAGCGGGCTGCCTGTTCGCACAGATGGAAGGTATTATTCCGGCACCGGAATCTTGTCACGCGATTGCCGCCGCCGTACGCGAAGCAAACCAGTGCAAGGAAACCGGAGAAGAGAAAGTGATTCTGTTCAACCTGTCCGGACATGGATTGATTGACATGGCATCTTATGATAAGTATCTGGCAGGCGATTTAGTGAACTACGCATTGACTGACGAAGATATCCAGAAGAACCTGGATGAAATAGGAGACTTGTCCAAATAAACTTCGGTATCAGAACCGAACATTATCATTATAAAGCCCGGTACACTGTGCCGGGCTTATTTATTTTCTGCATGCAGCATATCCATATACTCACCGGGGGACATCTTTTCAACATTCGCAAAATAGCGGTAGAAACTGGAACGGGAAGTAAAGCCGCTCATGAACATCAGTTCCTTCACAGAAAGGTCTTTCTGCAGTCTGCCCTGTTCTTTAAAATACTGCAAACGATGGAAATTGATAAAGTCTCTAAAGCCGGAAAAGCCATCGTAATGAAGAGCTTTATCGAGCCTGTTCTCATTCGTATTCAAGTCATTCAACAAGTCCTGCAATGCATATTGAGGATTGGTAAGACAATCACCCGGACAATATGCCACAACGAAAGATGATTCATCGGTACTTCTGTTAAGCGGGGTAACGCATTCGATCCCCCCTGGCTGAAAAGCCATATCCATTCGAGATTATCGCATAACAAAAGAAGAGACAGGGTAATGGCAAGCATTCCCCAGGCTTTCTGGAGTCTGTTATCAGAAGAACGGGAAAAAACAATAATTCCCAATACCAGACCCACAACATCCAGCAATAATTCAATGCATAATACTATGACATTTACCATCCTTTTTTTTAAAGGGGCAAAAGTATACTTTTTCAGAAAAGAAAGAGGAGTTCCTTTCTTTAAAAAACGTCCCATTTTAAGAAAATCAACTAAAATGGGAATCTTTTGGAAGGTACAAATTTCCTCCTTCTAATCGGAACAAATACCTTTGTCCGAGTATTCAATTCAAACAATACCAATTTAAATATGACACGCTACTTAAAGAATATGGAAAAAGAAATTATCATCAACAATCAACCTGATGAAATCACAAGAATTGCCCAATTCATCGACGAATTAGGGATGTCATTACAACTTCCACCGAGTATTACAATGAGTGTTAACCTCGCTATCGAAGAAGCCATCTCCAATATTATCCATCACGGTTACCCGACAAACAAAGAAGGTGAGATCACACTCCTAACTTCTGTTGCCCCCGGAATACTCACCGCCCGAATCATAGACAATGGTATTTCATTCGATCCCACTGAAAGAAACACCGATGCTGACAACATTATATCGCTCGACCAACAGCTGACACAGGGATTAGGACTCTTTCTAATCCGGCGGACGATGGACAAAGTGGAATATCACTCTACGGAATCTCAAAATGAACTGACCCTTATCAAAAAGATCGATATGGACTTCAAACCGGAAGCTTCGCTCAAAACCAATATTTGCAAAATAGAAGAAGTGACCATACTAACTATTGAAGGACGCCTGGATACAGCAAACAGTAACGATTTCAATGTAGTCATCAGTCCGCTGCTAAGCATGCCGACTCCGAATATCATAATCAATGTCGAAGGTTTGCTCTATATCAGCAGTTCCGGTTTGCGCAGTCTGATTACCCTTCAGAAATGCGTCCGGCAACATCAGGGAGTGCTTGTCATAGAAGCAATGAGACCTGAAATCCTGAAGATATTCGACATGACCGGTTGTTCTTCCCTGTTTACCATTCGCTAAAACGCCCTGTCTTATGAAGAAATCAGGTATTATATCCTGTATTCTGCTGTTAACCGCTTTCTTTTCAGCAGGCACAACGAATGCGCAGTCTATCGTCCTCACTCCCAAGTGGACCGCACAGGCACAATTCGCCGGTTACTATGTAGCCGAGAAGATGGGATTTTATAAAGAAGAAGGGCTCGACGTGCGCATACAGCATCCTTCTCTCTCCGAAAGTTCCTTTTCTTTTCTGAAGAAGGGTAAAGCTCAGGCAGTTGTCATGAACTTGTCGTATGCGCTGACTGAGTTCTTTGCAGGCGCACGCGTAGTCAACATCCTGCAGACCTCACAGGAAAACAGTCTGATGCTGGTCAGCCATTCACCATTGAAAGGTCTTACTGCCCTGCAACATCAGAAAATAGCCGTATGGAATCATCTCAGTCAGGAATTACTCGGACAAGTTGCCAATAAATACCAGCTTCAGGTGGAATGGATACGCTTTAACGGCGGAGTGAATATCTTTCTCTCAAAGGCCGCGGATATCTGTCTGGTAGGAAGTTACAACGAATTCCTCCAATTGGCGGAATGCGGTATGAAAACAGATTCTACCCACGTCATGCATTTTGCCGATTACGGATACAACCTGCCCGAAGATGGCCTTTACGTTACCGAGGAATTTTACGAGAAGTATCCGGAAGCCGCACGAAAATTGGCAAAAGCCAGTATGCGTGGCTGGGAATGGGCCAATGAACACCGGGAAGAGACCCTCGACATCATTATGGAAGAGGTGCATCTACACAACATAGGAACCAATCGATATCACCAGCGTAAGATGCTGGATGAGGTATTGCGATTGCAAACAAACAGAGAGAGCGGCAAACGAACCTTCCGGCTAAGCCATGAAGGTTTTGACCGGGCAACAAGCATTTTGCTGCCTGCACAGAAGAAAACAGCCCATATCCGTTATGAGAATTTCGTAAAATAACCAGATCATTCCATGAAACATACTTTTTCACGTTCCTTCGCCACACGTCTGAGCATCTACGTGCTTTCATTCACGTTGATTGTCTTCACCACCATCATGGTGCTGGCATATAACTACAGCCAGGAGAAGGTCACCAATTATGCTATCGAACGAACCCACGGATTGTTGAATAACATGGTCACGGAAATCTCCAGCCAGTTGAGTTCTGTAAAAACAACCGTCAACCAATCGCTCTGGATGCTGGAAGGAGGACTGAATCATCCCGATTCACTGCGCCATATCATTACGGAAGTGGTGAAGAACAACCCGTTCATCGTTGGGAGCGGCATTGCCTTCCGACCGGATTATTACAAAGACAAAGGAAAATATTTCATGCCTTACGCCGCGTTCCGCAACGGGAAGGATGGAGAGATTGACTATCATGTATTAGGCAGCCAGAATTATGATTATCCCTGCATGGACTGGTACCTGATTCCCCAGTTACTGAAACAAGAATACTGGAGCGAACCGTATTACGATGAGGGAGGGGGAAATATAATCATGAGTACGTATGCCAAACCGCTATACAACAGTGACGGAGAAGTTTTTGCCATCTTTACCGCCAACATATCCTTATCGCAGTTTACCGATACAATCAGTCACCTGAAACCCTACGAATCAAGTTATACCTATCTGCTCAGCCGCAACGGAAGTTTTCTGACTCATACGGACCGAAGTAAAATCATGAATGAAACAATATTCTCCGAAGCCTTTGACGGCAACAATCAGGCACAGGAGCAGATAGGACATGAAATGCTGGCAGGGCATACCGGAACGAAGCATTTTAATTATAAAGGAAAAGATTCATATGCCTTCTACACCCCTATCCAACATATAGGATGGTCGGTATGTACGGTCTGCCCGAGCAAAATTATTCTTCATGACCTGGACTCTATTTCCAGAGAGATTATCTATACCTTCCTTGCAGGTATGCTGGCACTGTTCCTGATGGTATACAGCATCATCCGCCGGCTTGCCCGCCCATTGGAGAAGTTCTCCGAATCGGCACGCCAAATCGCTCTCGGAAGGTTTGATGTCAAGCTTCCGAATGTACATTCGAACGACGAGATAAAGGATCTGCACGACTCGCTCTCCTATATGCAACATTCCTTGTCTGCTTATGTAACTGAGTTACAGGCAACCACCGCAAGCAAAGAACGGATTGAAAGCGAATTGTCCATTGCCCGGGAGATACAGATGGGAATGATTCCCAAAATATTCCCTCCCTACCCCGACCGTAATGATGTGGATTTACATGCAATCCTGCATCCTGCCAAAGAAGTAGGCGGCGACTTATATGATTTCTACATAAACGACAACCGCCTCTATTTCGTGATTGGAGATGTGTCGGGCAAAGGAATTCCGGCTTCATTGTTTATGGCGATTACCCGCAGCCTGTTCCGTACCTTGTCTCAGCAGGCTGTTTCACCGGCCAGAATTGTCACCGAAATGAATAACTCGATCTCCGACAATAACGAATCGAATATGTTCGTTACACTGATTGTCGGGATACTCGACTTGCAGACCGGAATACTTAAACTGAGCAACGCAGGACACAATCCCCCTTTCATTATTTATCCGGACGGAGAGGTCTCTCTTCTGGAATTCAAGACGTATCTTTTCGCAGGAGTAATGGAAGACGTGGTCTACTCCGATGAAGAAATAACGCTGAAAGAAGGAAGCAAACTATTCCTTTACACAGATGGAGTAACAGAAGCCGAAGATATAGACAAGCAGCTATACGGAGAAGAAAAGCTGCTGGAAGTTCTGTCTCAAAACACTTCATCGGATGTGCGCAGCACGGTCGACGCCGTAGTCAGTTCCGTAGCCGGACACGTCAAGGAAGCCGAAGCCAGTGATGATTTAACAATTTTACTAATACATTATAAGCCTTAAAAAGACAAACAATAAAGCACAATGATTATGGAAAAAGAAATAAGAATCTCCAACAATCTAAATGAGATTGCCACTTTAGCAAACTTCATTGAAGAACTAGGTGAGGAACTGTCTTTACCTATGGAAGCAATCATGAACATCAATCTGGCATTGGAAGAAGCTGTTGCCAATATTATTATGTATGCCTACCCTTTTCAGGAGGAGCATATCATTCTACTAAAAGTGACGTCTACTCCCAAACAACTCGTTTTCCTGCTGACAGACAAAGGAGCTTCCTTTGACCCGACACAAGTGGAAGACACGGACATCACCCTTTCTCTTGAAGAACGTCCGATCGGGGGATTAGGAATTTTCCTTATACGAAGCATCATGAACGAAATATCGTATCAGCGTCTTGACAATGAAAATCGATTGACAATGAAAAAAGACATCTGACAACAGACGGAAAAAAGATCATGTAGTTTTCTATCCACAGACATGAGGTATTTAAAGGAAATTACTATCTTTGGTGCCATTATTAATCTCGTGAACTAATAATGAGCAAGCTTAAGAAGATAGTAATCTACTTGTTTTTCCTGTGCATAGGAATGCATTCCGCCTTTCCCGAAACTCCGGAACAAATCACATTTTCCTATATTTCCATCAATGAGGGACTGTCACAAAGTACTGTGTTCTCCATTGATCAGGACAAAAGGGGAAATATGTGGTTTGCCACTTATGACGGTATTAATAAATATGATGGATACGCATTTACGGTTTATCAACACAATGAAGATGATCCGAACAGCATCGCCAATGACATCTCCCGTATTGTAAAAACCGACAGTCAGGGACGGGTGTGGATTGGTACGCGGGATGGATTGTCCCGTTATGATGAAGAAAAAGACATCTTCCAGAACTTTTTCTACGAGAAGAAAGGAAAACACCTGCAAGTCAACGGCATCGAAGAGATTTCACCGGAGCAGTTGCTGATCAGCACTCCGGAAGGGCTGATCATGTTTGATATCAAAGGGTCGAAATTTATAGATGACTCTTTCAGCACTGCGATGCACAAGACCATAGCCTCTACTCTTTACAGACAAGACGATCAAATCTATATCGGCACTCCGACCGACGGACTCTACAATTATTCCATTACCCAGAAGAGTTTTGAGAAAGTGATCCCTGTTTTAGGAACCAAACAGATTCAGGCTATCCTCCAGCAATCCCCTACCCGCATCTGGGTGGCAACCGAAGGAGCCGGACTATTCCTCATTAATCCGAAAACGAAGGAAATAAAGAATTACCTTCATTCCCCCTCCAATCCGAAGAGTATCAGTTCTAATTATATCCGCTCACTGGCACTGGATTCACAGAACCGTTTGTGGATCGGTACTTTCAATGATTTGAATATTTATCATGAGGGCACTGATTCTTTTGCATCCTACAGCAGTAATCCCGTAGAAAACGGCAGCCTGTCCCAGCGCTCGGTCCGCAGTATCTTTATGGATTCGCAAGGTGGTATGTGGCTGGGAACTTATTTCGGCGGACTGAACTATTACCACCCTATCCGAAACCGATTTAAGAATATCCGTAACATTCCTTATAAAAACTCATTAAGCGACAATGTAGTAAGTTGTATTGTCGAAGATAAAGACAAGAATCTGTGGATAGGCACGAATGACGGAGGATTGAATCTTTATAATCCGGCTACGCAACGATTTACATCTTATACGTTGCAAGAAGATGAAAATACGAGAGGTATCGGCTCCAATAATATCAAGGCGGTATATGTAGACGAAAAGAAATCTTTAGTATATATAGGTACCCATGCCGGCGGACTAAGCATTCTTCACCGTAATGGCGGTCAGGTAGAAAGCTTCAATCAGCGGAACAGTCAGCTGGTGAATGAGAACGTCTATGCCATACTTCCCGACGGAGAAGGGAATCTTTGGCTGGGAACTCTTAGTGCACTGGTTCATTTTAATCCGGAAAAGCGGAGTTTTACTACGATTGAAAAAGAGAAAGATGGCACTCCGGTCGTTCTCAAACAAATCACGACTCTATTCCGGGACTCCCATAAACGTTTGTGGATTGGTGGAGAAGAAGGTATATCGGTTTATCAGCAAGAAGGTCTGGAGATACAAAAAGCCGCTATACTTCCGGCTTCCAATGTCACAAAGCTCTTCACAAACTGTATTTACGAAGCTTCCAACGGGGTTATCTGGATAGGTACACGTGAAGGATTTTATTGTTTGAATGAAAAAGATAAGCAGATCAAACGGTATAATACAACCAACGGCCTGCCTAATAACGTAGTATACGGCATTTTGGAAGACTCTTTCGGAAGACTTTGGTTAAGTACCAACCGGGGCATTTCCTGCTTTAATCCGGAAACGGAGAAATTCCGCAACTTTACGGAGTCGGACGGGTTGCAAAGCAATCAGTTCAACACATCTTCGTATTGTCGTACTTCCGCAGGACAGATGTATTTTGGCGGTATCAACGGAATCACAACTTTCCGTCCGGAGTTATTGCTTGACAATCCTTACACCCCTCCGGTAGTTATCACCAAACTGCAACTATTCAACAAAGTAGTCCGTCCGGATGATGAAACAGGTATTTTGACCAAGAATATCAGTGAAACGGAAAGTATCACACTGAAATCCTGGCAAACGGCATTCTCCATTGAATTTGTAGTCTCCAACTATATCTCGGGACAGCATAATACGTTCGCCTATAAACTGGAAGGGTATGACAAAGAATGGTATTATCTGACGGACAGCCGTACTGTCTCCTACTCCAATCTGCCACAAGGAACATACCAGTTCCTCGTAAAAGCCGCCAACAGTGATGGCAAATGGAATCCTATTCCTACAGCATTGGAAATTATCGTTCTGCCGGTCTGGTATAAAACCTGGTGGGCATTACTCATTTTCTTCGCAACCTTCGTCGGGTTCATCACTTTCGTATTCCGCTTCTTCTGGATGCGTAAAAGCATGGAAGCCCAACTCGAAATAGAACGCAGAGACAAAGAACATCAGGAAGAAATCAATCAGATGAAGATGCGTTTCTTCATCAATATCTCACATGAACTCCGTACACCTTTGACATTAATTCTAACCCCGCTGCAAGAGATCATTAATAAGATCAGTGACCGGTGGACGCGCAACCAACTGGAATATATCCAGCGAAATGCAAACCGACTGCTTCATCTGGTCAACCAATTGATGGATTACCGCCGGGCCGAACTCGGAGTATTCGAACTAAAAGCGAAAAAGGGAAATGCCCATCAACTGATACAGGACAACTTCCTGTTCTACGACAAACTGGCACGCCACAAAAAAATTACTTATACTCTACATTCGGAACTGGAAGACAAAGAAGTTCTTTTTGATGCCAACTATCTGGAACTGATCGTGAACAATCTTCTTTCCAATGCTTTCAAATACACGGAAAGCGGACAAAGCATCACTGTAACGCTGAAAGAGGAAAATGGCTGGTTATTATTGCAAGTCAGTGATACCGGTATAGGTATCCCCATCAACAAACAGGGAAAGATATTCGAACGTTTCTATCAGATAGAAAGTGAGCATGTAGGAAGTGGTATAGGACTTTCGTTAGTACAACGTCTGATAGAACTTCATCATGGACGTATCGAACTGGACAGTGAGGAAAACAAGGGCAGTACATTCTCTGTCTATCTGCCCCAGGATTTATCTGTTTATAAACCTTCCGAACTGGCTTCGAACGACGAACTGAATGAAGAGGAACAAGTATACTACCAACTCCAAAGCTATGTATTTCATCGACACGGAGAAAGTGGAAAACGAATCGGTGGAATCCGGTGATAAGAAACGTGGGACAATTCTGATCGTAGAAGACAATAATGAGATCCGCCGCTATCTCAGTAACGGACTGGCTGATTTATTCAATACGCTGGAAGCCGGAAATGGTGAAGAAGCACTGGAAAAACTGAAAGATAACGAGGTGGATGTGATTGTCACCGACGTAATGATGCCGGTTATGGACGGTATCAAGTTATGCAAAAACGTAAAACAGAATATCCGGACTTGTCATATTCCGGTCATCATTCTCTCTGCAAAGACCGATATAAAAGATCAGATGGAAGGTTTGCAAATGGGTGCGGACGACTATATCCCCAAACCTTTCTCGCTTGCCATTCTGACGACCAAGATACAGAACATGATGCGTACACGCAGACGAATGCTCGAGAAATATGCTAAGTCGCTGGAGGTAGAACCGGAAAAGATCACGTTCAACGCAATGGACGAAGCCTTGTTGAAACGTGCTATGGCAATTGTGGAAAAGAATATGGATAACATCGAATTCTCTACCGACGAGTTCGCCAGAGAAATGAACATGAGCCGTTCCAACCTGCATCTGAAATTAAAAGCAATTACCGGAGAATCAACCATCGATTTCATCCGTAAAATACGTTTTAATGAAGCAGCCAAGCTACTGAAAGACGGACGATATACCGTAGCGGAAGTCAGCACCATGGTAGGATTCAATACGCCGTCATACTTTGCGACCAGCTTCAAAAAGTATTTTGGATGTTTGCCTACCGAGTATATTAAAAAGTCTAAAGGATAGTTCGGCATAGACTATAAAGTTACCATTGACAACCTGTGACATTTTTGTGTTATATTAAAGTATTATACGGGGAAAAACAAAAATGTCACAGAGTTATGGATCAGCTATTTAAGTTCAGTCAGAGGTTATTTTTAAGAGAAGTTTACAAAAAACAAGCGGACGTTTTTGCCTTTTTCGGAGGAAAAATTGCACTTTTCTTATAATACAGTCTGTATCATGCCTTTACACCACATTTCTAAACACGATTTATTATTAGTGAATTACTGTGCTACAACTGCCAAGAAGGACAAGAACAACCAAGCAGTTGCTGAACAGCATTACATCGGTTGCACAAGTGCGACAGAATAATTCTCTCAGAAGAAATGAGCAATAGGCCCAAGCTTTCAGTTAATGCATATGAAGCAAACAGCTAATCCTTTCGCATCATTTGGATGAAAGATACGGTAGTTCTCATTGAAGAAAGTATATTGTTATACAAATTTGATATATAATTCAATAAAACTAATAGTAGCCAAGTTGTTTTTGAATAAAGTATGAACGTTACAAACAAGCATTGGCTGCATTACTCTCTATTTTTGTATAGAGATATTAGAACCCTAAAAAATAAACCAAATGAAAGTAAAAGTTTATACTATGAACTCCAAAAAACGTTTTTTTTTCTATGCCATTTTATCTTTCTTCTGCACGCTCATGGTCGATGCACGTTCAATAACCATACAGCAGAAGATTGACTGGCCGCAATTCATGAGTAACCAAGACATGATATGGGAAGTGCTACCCGAATATTGGCACGAATCAGCCTATCTGGGAAATGGCAGGCTCGGACTAATGATCTATAAAGAGCCGGAGAAAAACTACATACGACTCGAAACGAGCAATTGTGATGTACACGACCACAGGGAGAAAAGAGATGTATTCGGAATCCCCCGATTGCTTACCGGTCACTTTGCATTGCATCCCAAAGGAAAAATCATCAGTGGTAAAATGCGTCTTGATCTTTGGAACGCAGAGGCTACAACGGATATCATTACTACGAAAGGGAGTATTCATCTAAAAGCATTTGTACATGCCAACGATATGATTATAGTTGTAAAAGCAACGACAGAAGGAGAAGAGAAAGACTTTCAATGGGAATGGATAGCCGCTGAAGGTAACAGCCCCCGCTATCTTTTTTTCAAGAATCAAGGTAAAATGGACAAAATTCCACAAGACTATCCGCTCAACCCTGTCGCTGAGATCAGTCAAAAAAATAACATTCACTTATCTACCCAAAAGTTACTTGCCGGCGGCGAAACAGTAGTAGGATGGCAGGAAAATAAAGCAGAAAAAGGAGAACGCATTCTATGGGTAAACCTTACACATACATATCCGCAAACAAATGCCGGAGAAACATGTATGAAAGAAATAAAGAAAGCCAAACGACAGGGATTCAAAAAACTGCAAAGTACCCATCGCCAATGGTGGAATGCCTACTATCCGGCCAGTTTCATCACATTACCCGAAATCCAGAAAGAGAATTTTTATTGGATACAGATGTATAAACTGGCCTCTGCCACTCGTGGTGACCGCGCCTTAATAGATAATACAGGACCTTGGCTGACAGAAACTCCCTGGCCAAATGCCTGGTGGAACCTCAACGTACAACTGACTTATTGGGCATTGAATGCGTCTGATCATCTGGATCTGGCTGCTTCACTCGAAAACGCACTTTACAACCACATAGACGAGTTACGCTTAAATATTCCTGCTGCTTACCGTTCCAACTCATTAGGGATAGGCGTTGCTTCCAATCTGGAATGTATGTCAACAGAGATAGGTATTCCCGGCAAAGGAAAAGCACAAGTAGGCTTATTGCCATGGGCATGCCATAATCTCTGGCTCATTTATCGTCACAAGATGGATGATAATGTATTACGCGACCAGCTATTCCCACTTTTAAAAGGTGCCATCAACTATTACCTGCACTTTCTGGAAAAAGGAGAAGATGGCAAACTACATCTTCCTACCACTTACTCACCTGAATATGACATTGTAGAAGACTGTAATTTCGACCTTGCCCTACTCCGTTGGGGATGCCAGACCTTACTGGAGTCGGCAAAACGCCTGAACCTTCAGGAACCATTGATTGAAACCTGGCAAAATGTACTCGATAATCTGGTTTCGTACCCTATGGACGAGAATGGGTTGTTGATAGGAAAAGATATGCCTTATGCTTTTTCCCACAGGCATTACTCCCATTTACTTGCTATTTATCCTTTATATTTGCTCAACACAGGACAACCCGGTGCTGTTGATACGATCGAGAAATCATTAGCCTTTTGGCAAAGTAAGCCCAAAGCGCTCCAAGGTTACTCCTGTACCGGCGCCTCTTCCATCTCATCTGCCATCGGCAAGGGAAATGACGCACTTTCTTACTTGAACAAGTTATTCGGGAAATTCCTCAGCCCTACCACTATGTATAAAGAAGCAGGTCCTGTGATCGAAACTCCATTATCAGGCGCTCAGTGCATCCATGACATGCTGATACAGAGCTGGGGAGGAAAGATCCGGATTTTCCCGGCTGTTCCGGATGCCTGGAAAGATGTCGCCTATTCCGGTTTGCGCACAGAAGGAGCATTCAAAGTTTCTGCCAGCAGGAAACAGGGAAAGACAGAGTTTATACATATAAAAAGCCTCGCCGGCGAGCCTTGCGTAGTAATGACTGACATTTCTGATCCTGTTTTTACCGGAAAAAGAGACTTCGCCATCAAATCATCCGATAATGGTACTTATCAGATCGACTTGAAAAAAGGGGAAGAAATCATCATTTATCCTAAAGGTGCATCTCCGGATTTTAGCCTCTCACCTATATCACATATGTCTCAAAACTATTTCGGTAAGAAGGCAAGATGACTCATTGAAATCAGCATGTAAAAGAGCTGCTCGAATGAACCTTAAAATCATCCATTTGAGCAGCTTAAATTGTACAAAAGGTAGCTTATAAGAGCATGTAGAGATATTACATTCTGATATCTAAAAAACTAGAATTCAGAGAAGAAACCGGCTTTTTACACAAAAATAGTATATGACTCAACAAAATTAATATCAAAAAAATCATTTTTGAACAAAGTGTGGACAACATAAATTAAGAATCATATTTAATGAGATTACATTTGCAACAGTAAAATAACACTTTTAATAATTATAAAACCTAATAAAGTATGAAGAACATCTTCTTTATTTGCATTTGTGCCCTATTCGCATTTACCGGATGCACAGATGACGATGATGAACTATTGGCAAATGGAGACTCTAATATTAATTTGCTTCCGAATCCCCAGCCGAATGACGTAATTAATGAAAAGTTATTCGATGTAATCAACCTGGATTATCCGGGACTGGAGAAAGTGAAAGAGTATTATGAAGCTAATGAGTATTATTACGCTGCTCATGAGTTATTAAAATACTATAGAAACAGAGCGGATATCAGTAATCCGAATATTAATCTGATTAACCCTACTATCACTGCTTTTGATCAGAATATAGCCGATCAGGCACTGGAACATAGATTCTATGTACGTAATTTCAAGGAAAAAGAAGAAAATGGCAAAGAAGTCTATTATTCATTTGATAAAGACAAGAAAATAGACTGGACTTATGTGCCTACTGAAATTACCGACCAGGAATTTAAATCTCAGACTCACCGCCACCAATGGATGCTTCCACAGGCTAAGGCTTACCGTGTGAACCAAAATGAGAAATATATCCAATCATGGATAGAGGTTTATAGCGACTGGCTGAATACTTTCCCTTGCCCGGAAGGAACGGTAAGCAAAGATGCAGTTCAGTGGTATGGTCTGCAACCTGCAGAAAGGGTGCTTGACCAAATCGATATCATGCCTCATTTTATTCAATCCACCAATTTTACTCCTCAATGGCTTTCAACATTCCTCGTTGCCTTTGCCGGTGAAGTAGAATGTATTCGCAACAATTATTATACTGATGGCAGCAACATCTATGTAACTCAGGTACAAGCCATTACCACAGCTGGTATTTTAATGCCCGAGTTCAAAAATGCGGAAGCATGGTTGAGTGAAGGTTCGCAAAAGATCACAGAACAGATTACCGCACAATTTCTGGAGGATGGAGTTCAAAATGAGCTGGACCCAAGTTACCATATCGGAGTAGTTGCCGGCTTCTATAATATATATAAAATCGCTCAACTTAATAACAAGCTAAGCTTATTTCCTTCTACTTACATAGAACAGTTGAGAAAAGCAGCCCGCTTTGTTATGGATATCATCTATCCGGATTATACAATTGATAACTTCAACGATACACGTTCTGCTTCCTATACTAAAAACGTATTATTGAGAAACCTGAGACAGTACTCTGAAATGTTCCCGGATGATGCAGAAATGAAATGGATGTCAACAGAAGGCAAGCAAGGAACAACACCTGCCGGCCTGGTACAGATATACGACGCTTCCGGCTATTATATGTTGCGTAGCGGATGGGGAAAAAGCTCAACCATGATGATTCTGAAGAATAATAACAATCCGGATAACAAATGGCATTGCCAACCCGATAACGGAACATTCGGTATCTATCGCAACGGACGTAATTTCTTCCCGGATGCCGGTGTATATTCTTACGGAGGAACAAGTGCAAGTAATGAAGACCGCAAAACATTCCTCGCAACTAAGAACCACAATACAATGACAGCTCTAAGTGCAACAATTGCCGATGGATATATGAAAGGTGAATTCCTTAAGCATGAAACTAAAGGGAACACACAAATTCTGGTCACTCAGAATCAGATCAAAGCCGGTCTCACTCACCGTCGTGCCGTATTCTTTGTAGATAAAGAATTCTTCGTACTGGTAGATGAAGGATACGGAGATGGCAACAAAGACAAAATCAACCTGAATTTCCATCTTTGTTCAAGCGAAGCCAATGAAACTGTATATGATGATTTGTCCGCTTCTTACCAATATGGCGCACATACCACATTTGCAAACAATAATATGCTGGTTCGCACTTTTGCTGAGACTAACCAAGATTTCGACAAATCAAATGTCAGTTCTGACGTTTCCAATAAATTAGGAGAGAAGAATGCGTCACGCAAAGGGTATCAATACACGATACGGAAACCACAGAATGGAGCAGCCCGCTTTATTACTGTAATCTATCCATTCGAAGCTGTTTCTACACTTGACAAACTGACTATGGATGCTCAGTTTACCGATAATTCCAGCGAAGATGCAGGTACATTCCATACAAACGGTGCTGCTGTAGAAGTGACTATCAATGGCAAGAAATACGAACTGTCTTATACTTTATAATTTAATATACCTAAGAAAAAATGAGATCTAAATTACAAAACATTACTTCAAGATTCCTGGCAATCTTAATGGTAGTTGGGTTGTGTGTCACGAACTCCTCCTGTACGGACCCGGAGACAACTGACTCTACCAAGTTTGCGCTTTTCTATGCCGGTATCACTGACATAGGCCCCTCTATGAGTTTTAATTTGGACGCTCCTACTTATATTGGAGGTGCTCCTTCTGATTTTGCAATAACACGCGTAACTCTGAATGGCGAAACTTATGATACAAATAGTTTTGCAATAGACACAAATACAGGATCAATTTCACTTTCCAATACAAGCGAATTGCCTGTAGGACTATATACCTTAAGTGTATCTTGTTATTCTAATGGTAACTATTATGAGTTTAAGGATATTGTAACGATTAATATGATGAAACCGGTACCGGATGGTATCAGTGTAGAACCTAATAAAATAAGTGCAGAGTTTGCTGACATCATAAGTACAGAAAGCACAGTAGAGTTACCTACTGCACAAGTTACTACTGAAGGTGATCATATCTCTATTCAGAAATATATCATTGCCAATGTACGTAAAGACGGAGTACTGGTTGAGGAGAATGATTTCTTCACTATTTCCAGTACAGGTGAGATTTCTATTGTCAAAGGTGAATCTAAAATTCAACCGGGCAAATATGTACTTGATTTAAAGTTAACCACAGCAATTGTGGACGAAGCAGCAGAAGAGGGTATCTTTGAAAATGCCATAGAAATAGATATAACTTCTAAACCTTTAACGTTGACTTATACTCCAAACACAGTCAAAGTAGAAGAAAATGCTCAAAATATATCTGCTGTACCGACATTAGTCGGCTCTTCCGAAGGATTGACTTATGCTATCAAATCAGTAAGCCCGACCTCCTCTTCTGTTACGATTGATCCTGTGACAGGAGTTATCACACTGGCAGCCAACAACCAGATGGAAATCGGCACTACCTGTGAAGTATCCGTAACTGTAACGAATCAATACGGAAGTACTGATTTCGAGAACGCATATACAATGACTATTGTAGAGTTTATTAATCCTATTACCAAATTCGAATACAGCGACACAGAAGAACTCATTCAAGCGACTGCTTTTGAACACCCCGTTAAGACAATAGATGGAGATGAAGTCAGCTTCTCATTTGTCAATCTGGACTCTAAATTAAGCGATTTGACTATCGATGCGACTACAGGTACAATTTCTGCTAAAAAAGGAAATAACATACCGGTAGGTCAACATACAGTTACAGTTTTGGCTAAAAACAACAAAAGTGAATTGCAGGCTTCTTTCAAATTAAATATCAAAACAAATCCATATTATTTCACTTATGTGCATTGGGGAAATAATTTAAATCTTTCACCTGCTCAAAATTATGCAAGCCAATATAGAGTTACATCCAACAACGCTCTGCTTTCTTTATCTATTCCAGTAGCAGAAACAGATATACCGGAAGGTGTAGAAGTAGAATGGACTATTGATAATAGCAGTTCCAGTATATCCGGAGGTTCCATTGATGAAAATGGTACGATTACCTTCACCGCAGGATGGACAAACGCTAAAGTTCTTATGATCCTCGTTAAAGCAACTACAGGTAAAGGTACTGCAGGTGAAATAACCATCAAGACTCCTGTATTTATCCATTGCTCGGGTGCTGTAGCCGGAGTTACAGTGAATTATACTCCATTCGTATTCCAGGTGAATCCACGTACCGGAGGAAGTTCCGTAGCCCCCACAATAACAGGTACAGACTTAAGTACATTTATTGCAGACTACCGCCGTACCTTTAATTACTATAATATCAATGGACCTGCAGAACATAAAAATGGTCAACCGGGTGGTGGTAATGACACCTTCATGTACAGCCTTTGGAAAGCATATTATGAGTCAATTGGAGTTGCAAGCGTAAATACCGGACAGAAGTGGCCGTTATCATATTACGAAAACACCTCCAGACTTGCCGCACCATTAGGATATGTAGATGCAACCAACAACTGTGCTGTTAAAATCAATCCAAACAAATGGCTGAATGAATATGGCTATGCTAACGGAGTAATGATTGGACAGATGACGTTCGTAACAGATGGTAATTCAGGTGGTGTCAGCAGCGGATCATCAATGTTCCCATTGGCAATCTGGTTTGATACGAAATTCCAATAACGAAATAAATATATATCATAATGAATACACATAAATCTATAGTGAACACATTGAGCAAAAGAGGGTATCTCACCCTCTTGGCTCTCTTGATAGCAATCACCTCCTTCGCTCAGGAAATTACAGTGAATGGTACGGTGCTCGACGAGACTGACACTCCTTTAATTGGAGCAACCATCCAGATAAAGAATACTCAAAAGGGTGTAATCACAGACTTTGACGGAAAATTCTCTATCAAAGCAAACAATAATGCAACATTGGTAGTCAGCTATATTGGTTACCAGAATCAGGAAATCAAACTGAAAGGACAAAAGAACCTGAACCTCAAACTTATTCCGGACAATGCTATGCTGGACGAAGTGGTAGTCGTAGGTTATGGCAGCATGAAAAAGAGCGACTTAACCGGCTCTGTTTCTTCCGTGGCAGCCAAATCTATCGAAGGTTTTAAAACCGGATCCGTAGTAGAAGCCCTCGGAGGTCAGATTGCCGGTGTACAAATCACCCAATCGGATGGTACTCCCGGTTCTGGTTTTGATATCAAGATTCGCGGTGTCGGCACAGTAAACGGAGATTCTTCTCCGCTTTATATCGTCGATGGCTTTGAAGTGAGTGATATTGACTACCTTCCTAATTCTGATATTGAATCAGTCGAAGTATTAAAAGATGCTTCTGCATCAGCTATTTATGGTGCTCGTGCTGCCAATGGTGTAGTTTTGGTCACTACAAAATCCGGTAAAGAAGGAAAACCAGTTATTACTTATAACGGCTCTGCCACTTATCGTAACATTCCTAAAAAACTGGATATGTTGAGCACATATGAATTTGCCGCATTACAAGTAGAACTCAATCCGACTAAATACGGAACAACCTACTTTCAGGAAGGAAATGATGCTGACGGAGTACCTTATCGTCATCAAACTCTGGAAGATTATCTAACCGATCCGGGAATTGACTGGCAGGGTGAATCGTTCAAGCCGACTTGGTCTCAGAACCACGATTTCAGTATCAGTGGCGGTACAAAAGAAACTAAGTATGCTGCCTCCTTCTCACATTTCGATGAAAATGGTATCTTCACAAACAGCGGTTATAAAAAGAATGCAGGTAAATTGCGTATCAACCAAAAGATTAATAAATTCATTACCTTCGATGCCACTATCAATTACGCAAATACTGTGAAAGAAGGTATCGGTACTTCAGGTACCGGAGGAACACTGAATATGCTATCTAATATTCTGCGCTTCCGTCCTACCGGAGGTAACAGCGTTACAAACGATGAACTTCTGAATTCTGTATTCGACCCATTGGAACTAAGCGAGAACACAACTTACTCACAAATTAACCCGATCAAACAGGCTGAAGCTGTAAAAGACCGGAGACAATCTGAGTTGTGGGGAGCCAATGCCTCATTGACTGTCCAATTGATGAAAGATCTTACGTTCAAAGCATCTGCCACCTACAATACAACGAATACAAGAAGGGATATCTTCTATGGTGAAGACTCCAGCCAGGCATACCGTAGCGGTGGTGTTTATGGTTCTACACAAATGCAGAAAGACTTGCGTTGGCAGAGCAGTAATACATTGACTTACAGAAAGAAGATCAATAAGAAAAATACATTTGATGTCATGTTAGGACACGAATTCGCATTCAGGAGTTCAGAACTTCTGTATGGACAAGCTAAAGACTTCCCATTCGCAAATCTCGGTAACGACAATTTAGGAATAGGAGCTACTCCTAGTAGTGTATCTACTTCCAGAAGTGACAAGAAACTGTTATCCTACTTTGCAAGAGGTAATTACAATTTCGATAACCGTTACCTGTTCACTGCTACCGTTCGTGCTGACGGCTCTACGGTATTCTCTGCAAAAAACAAATGGGGATATTTCCCGTCATTCTCTGCTGCATGGCGTGTATCGGAAGAAAAATTCATGAAGAACATTACTCCGGTATCAAATCTTAAACTCCGTCTCGGATGGGGTACAGTAGGAAATGACCGTATCACCAACTATCTGTCTATGGATTTGTATACATCGAGCAAATATGGACTGGGACAACAAATGGTAACTGTACTGAATCCGAAACAACTGGCTAACAAAGACCTGAAATGGGAAGGTTCTACTACTGCCAACTTAGGTATTGATGTGGGTCTTTTCCAGAATCGCCTGAATCTGACAGCGGATTTCTTCTTAAAGAACACCAAAGACCTGTTGCTTGAACAAAAACTTGCTTATGTAACCGGATTCAACTCACAATGGCAAAATATCGGTAAAATTGAAAATAAAGGTATCGAATTGAATATCAATTCTACTAATATTCAAACCCGCAATTTTTTATGGCAGACAGATTTCAATATTTCATTCATCAAGAATACATTGAAAGCGTTACAAGATGGAACATCATACATACAGTCGGCTACTAAGTTCAACAGTAATTTCAACGGAAATGACTATATCTCAATCGTAGGATCTTCTCTTGGACAGATGTATGGATATGTTTTTGACGGTGTATACCAAACTTCTGACTTCAACATGCTCCCTAATGGTACTATGCAACTGAAGCCCGGAGTGGCAGACATCAGCAAACATGCAGGAAAAACAGCAGTACCGGGTATGGTGAAATATAAAGATATAGACGGAGACGGTATCATTACGCCTGACGATCGTACTACCATCGGAAATGGCCAGCCAGACTGGTATGGAGGTATCACCAACACTTTCAATTATAAAAATATTGATTTTAGTTTCATGTTCCAGTTCCAGTATGGCAATGACGTTTATAATGCGACACGTATGTTTAATACACAATCGCAAGACGAACGCAGTAACCAATTGGCTGAAGTTGCCGACCGGTGGACTCCGACAAACGCTTCTAATCGCGTGCCTTCTGCGAAAGGGTATGTGAAGTATGAATTATACTCACGCTTTGTTGAAGACGGTTCGTTCCTCCGCTTAAAAAATGTAACTTTAGGATATACACTTCCCAACAAGTGGACCAAGAAAGCATATATCAACCGCCTACGTGTGTATGGTACGGCCCAGAATTTATTCTGCCTGACTAAATATAGTGGTTATGATCCGGAAGTGAATATGAAAAGCAGCCCGCTCATGCCAGGATTCGACTGGGGTGCTTATCCAAAAAGTAGAGTATTTACATTTGGCGTAGAAGTTCAATTCTAAACAAAAAAGACAATGAAAAAATTCAAATACTACTTATGCACATTAGCCTGTGCAATCACCGTTTCATCTTGCTCGTTAGATGAAACCAGCTATACAGAAATTGAGAAAGGAAACTACATGAAGAATGCAGCAGAAGCTGAGAATGTGCTTCTGGGTGTATATCGTGACATGGTTCAGGATGGTATTTACGGTTTCCACTTATCCTTGTATTTTACTATTCCCAGTGATATAGCCAAAGTAACGGGTAATAGTACTGACGGACTCCGTCTGATTCCTTCTAATGCTTATACCAGTTCACAGACCGAAATCGCAACGACATGGGCTAACCTGTACAGTGCTATCTATGATGCGAACGATTTTATCGAAACACTGGGACAAAAAATAGGAACCTATGACGAAGGCAACTACAAGAAAGCAGCTGTTTATATGGCAGAGGCGCGTTGTCTGCGTGCCATGTACTATTTCGAGTTAGTACGCTGGTTCGGAAATGTAGCATTGATTACCAATACGGCTCAATCCCGTCAGCATCCATCTACCTTCACACAAGCTGATCCGGCAGATGTATACAAATTTATAGAAGCAGATTTGCAATATGCCATCGACAACCTGCCTTATGCAGTAGATGATAATATACGTTCCGACAACAGTTTCCGTCTCTCCAAAGGCGCCGCACTCGGATTGTTGACTAAAGTATATGCTACTTGGGCAGGCTACCCTGTACATGATACAAGCAAATGGGAAAATGCAGCGAAGACTGCTAAAATTCTGGTCGAATCGGGCAAACATCATCTGCTTTCCGACTTCGAACAATTATGGAAGAACACTTGTAATGGCGTTTGGGATGGAGACGAGAGTCTGATCGAAGTAAGTTTTTATGCTCCAACTGTTACCGGAGTATCAGCTAATGACCCTTGTGGACGTATTGGCAAATGGAACGGTGTACAGGCAAGCGGTATCAGAAGCGTTCGTAATGCCGGTAACTGGCGTGTTATCCCAACTTTCCTGCGTGACTGGAAAGATCGTGAAAGCGATAACAGATGGAAGTATTCTTTTGCTGATTACAAATATGGTAAAAACACCGAAACCGGTGAAGACGGAGTCAAGCTCGTAATCAATACTAGCGGCAATATTGAAGACGCTATTAAAGACGACGCAACAGACGCATTAAAGAAAGCGTATATCGATAACGTATGCCCGAGAAAATGGGATACAGAAGAATATGTGAACAGTGCCAACTACTTGGTTGATGCCAATCTTTCCAACATTAACTGGTACATATTGCGTTATGCCGATGTATTGCTTTTATATGCCGAAGCTTTGAATGAATGGAAACAAGGACCGACCGATGAAGCGTATAAAGCTATCAATATGGTACGCAGACGCGGCTTTGGTCTTCCGGTAGAAACCGACAACAGTGCTTCAGACTTATCCGGAATGTCTTATACCGAATTCCAGCAAGCTGTACGTAATGAACGAGCTTACGAACTGGCATTTGAAGGACATCGCCGACAAGATCTGGTACGCTGGGGAATCTATTATGAAAGTATCAGAAAAACATCTCAAGATTTAGTGGATTGGTATAGTGGCGGTTACGGATATTATGTTTGTGTCGATTATACCAAAAAGAACAAGAATGAGCTACTCCCCATACCACAACAGGAAATGGATATATGTACTCAATTTGATCAAAACCCGGGATGGTAAATAACCTCACCATAATATAATATGAAAGCGTTACCGAAGAAATCCCCTTTCTTTCGTAACGCTTTTATTTAATCATTCAGTCCACAGATTTCTATATACCATGAAAAAGAATATTAGCACAGCCATTCTTCTGATATCTTTAGCTATCAGCCAATCAGCATTCTCTCAAATCTATTCATTTGAGAATGGAATAGTACCCGAAGATTGGAAAGCGGATAAAGGGACGCTCAGCATCTCCTCCGAAAAATATAAGTCAGGTACTCAGTCACTCCAAATCAATTGGAAACAAGGAGATATCCTTACCATCCCCTCACCTGCCGGTATTTCCGAAGCATGCAAAAGTAAAAATGGAGGTATGAATGTATGGATTTATAATGAATCCCCCATCAAAGAAAAGATAGTCTTTTCTTTCAGAAATGAGGCTGAAAAAGAAGTATGCCAACTCCCCTTTCTACTCAATTTTAAAGGTTGGCGATGCATTTGGGCTAAATTTCAAGGAGACATGAATATGCCATCTAAAAGTAGTATTCAGTCTGTCGAAATACAATTTCCGCAACATACCCAAAAAGGAGTCACTTACATCGACCTTTTAGAATTTACGCCTAAAGTTTCCTGGCAGAATATGTCAGATGCACAATATAAAGTGAACCGTACTGACTACAGCTTAATTCCCGATTTTACAGGCTATAGAAATGCTATTCCAAAAGTAGAAAAAGTAATCACAGATAAAGATGATCAGATTACGGTAATTACAAACAGACTAACAGCATGGTATCTTGGCAGCGAACAGCAATCATCCGAAAAGTGGGTGAAAATGAGAAAAGAAAATGAAAAGGTATTTATTCAAAATGGCCTGAAAGCTGCTCAAAAAATTAAAATACAATATAATGAAGATCGTACTCCTAAGGGAGAGCCATTATTTCCAATGGGTGCACCCAGTACCATAGATGGAATAGAAGCCAAGAAATTCAGAACAATCAACGAAAACATCTTGCTCCCGTTAGCACTGGATTACCGTAAAAATAAAAATGCCCAAAGTCTTAAAAAAGCACTTTATATTTATGACTGGTTCAACGACCAAGGTTGGGCAGACGGTAGCAGCATGGGAACCTTATGTTTTGAAAAGCTGAGAAGTTCGGGCTATTTTCATTCATTCTTCCTGCTGAAAGATCAATTATCTCCTGAACAATTAGAGCGTGAACTTCAGTCACTAAACTGGTTTACCATGTTCGGAATATGCTATCAACTTCCTTCGCACCCGGGCGAAGTAGCAGACAACCTACGCGCGCTGGCTATTCCCAAACTAATATATGCTCTATCACAAAACAAAATACAAGAAAGAGAAGTTGCCCTGACCGCATTCAAGCATTATATGGATAACGCATTAGGTATTGCACCGGGATTCTTCGGAACGTTCAAAGCCGATTTCTCCGGCTATCACCACAGAGGGCCTTATAATAGCGCCTATTACCCTCATGCACTTTACGCAGGTGCATTAATCGCCTATTTGTTACACGATACTCCTTATGCACTGTCTGAAACGACCTTGCATAATCTGAAACAAGGATTATTGACTTTCCGTTTCTTTTGTGCCGGTCTGGATGTACCTGCCGGAACAGTCGGACGCTTTCCGAAAGGACAACAGATTCTAGAGACTTTGTTACCAGCATTTGCCTATACCGCTCTGTCATTTAAAGAACCGGATAAAGAATTGACCGCCGCTTTTAAACGAATACTGGAATCCAGTGATAATAAACAGGCCATTACAGAATACATCAGCAATGTGAACTCCAATCTGGCATATACCAGCACCGTAGGAGAAATTGAGTTAATGGCTCAATTGGCATCAACTTCCATTACCAAAGAAAAACCTGTCACCGGTACACTCTTTATGCCTTATTCCGGATTATTGGTTGCCAAAGACAGTCTTTTCCATTTTAATATCAAGGGATTCAGCCGCTATATATGGGACTTTGAATCTTCAGCTACAGAAAATACCAAAGGACGTTATCTGGCATATGGTCAAATAGAATATTTTGACTTAAAAAACAGACACAAATCCTTTAACCCGCAAGAGCCTGACTTTGACTGGAATTATATTCCGGGAGCTACTACTAAAGTATTACCTGATAAAATATTACAAGATAAAGGTGGTTCCAGTTCCGGACATCGCAATTTCTCTGATGAAACATTCTTAACAGGGGTATATGCTTCTGATAAAAACGCCATGTTTTCTTTCAGAATGCACGACATCACATATGATCAATCATTCCGTGCCAACAAATCTGTATTTGTATTCGAAGATTTTCTGTTTTGCCTGGGCTCGGATATCCAAACCAAAGATAAAAGATATCCGACCGTGACTACATTGTTTCAGTCATTCAGCAGAAATACCGGTGAAGAAAGAATACCGGAAGGATATATCCTGACAGACCCTTCACTCATGTATGCAGTTAAAGGAGGAGCCGTCCGAACATCTTGTGAGGGATCACATACACGAGCTTATATAGAACACGGGAATGCTCCGGAAGCAGCTAAATATCATTATTATATACTCAAAAATAAGAACAAAGTATTAGCCCGTCAGTTATTGTCCAATGAGAGTCCGATAGAAGTGATAGCTCAAGATAATGATGCGCATATCGTTACTCATAAAACGAAAGAAATCACATGCGGCGCTCTCTTCAATGCACAAAAGACGTATGATGGGCAACTGGTTTCTCAAGTGAATATTCCGCTTTCTTATATACTGGAAAAGCAGAAAGACAATTCATTTAAACTCTCTGTCTGTGAACCGGATATGAGAAGAATATCTCATGCACATATGGGGCTACTGACGGAAGAGGACGTGATACAACAAGAGAAGCCTTATGATACCCGGCTGACAATCAATGGACTATACAATGTGAAAAGTCCTCAAAAACCAGTGGAAGTATCCCTCGACAGGGAAAAGGATAAAACCTATATTACCATTTCTACTATCCGTGGGGAAAACTATACGCTTTTATTACAACAAGCTGATAATTAATATGAAGAATAGATTAATAACATTGTTTATTGTTTCCCTTGGCATAGCAGGTACCAATGCTCAAAACCATCTGACACTCTGGTATAAGTCTCCTGCAAAAGCATGGGAAGAGGCATTGCCTGTAGGAAACGGACGTCTGGGAGCTATGATTTTTGGAGATACTCAAAAAGAGAGAATACAATTCAATGAGAATACTCTTTATAGCGGAGAACCGGAAACGCCCAAAAACATAAATATAGTACCTGATCTTGCTCATATACGCCAGTTGCTCGGTGAAGGGAAAAATGCAGAAGCAGGCACCATCATGCAAGAAAAATGGATTGGCAGGCTGAATGAAGCTTACCAACCTTTTGGAGATTTGTATATCGACTTTGATTCCAAAGAAGCTGTTACAGATTATATGCACTCGCTGGATATGGAAAATGCAGTGGTTACAACTTCTTATAAACAAAACGGCGTAGACATAAGCAGAGAAGTTTTTGCATCCTATCCGGCACAAGCTATTGTCATACATTTGAAGTCTTCCAAACCTGTTTTAAATTTCACCGCCTATCTGGCTTCACCACATCCTGTAACCAAGGAGTCCGATTCGCAAGTAGTTTATCTGAAGGGACAGGCACCTGCACATGCCCAGCGGAGAGACACAGACCACATGAAACGCTTTAACACTCAACGTTTGCATCCGGAATACTTTGATGCTTCAGGACACATCATACAGAAAAAACAGGTGATTTATGGAAACGAAATGGATGGAAAAGGCACTTTTTTTGAAGCATGTCTACTTCCAACCCATAAAGGCGGACAATTGTCCATTTCAGACAATCAGATCACTGCCCGGAATTGCAGCGAAGTGACTCTCATGTTGTATGCAGCCACCAGTTATAACGGACCACGTAAAAGTCCGAGCAAAAAAGGAAAAAATCCGCATCAGGCGATCATGAACTATCGGAGAATCAGTGAGGGAGAAACCTACAAAGAATTAAAGAGGCAACACACCACCGACTATCAGGCTTTATTCAACCGAGTATCTTTCGATCTTCCTGCGAATAAACAGCAAAAAGAATTACCTACAGACGAACGATTAAAAAGATTCAAAGATGAAGAAGACCAGGCACTGATCGCACAATTATTTCAGTTTGGACGCTATTTAATGATAGCCGGCTCCCGGGGTGAAGGTCAGCCCTTAAATCTGCAAGGTCTATGGAATGACCAGATATTGCCTCCATGGAACTCAGGCTACACTTTAAATATCAACCTGGAAATGAATTATTGGCCGGCAGAGGTCACTAATCTATCAGAATGCCACCAACCTTTATTCAAACTTATTGAAGAGATAGCAGATAAGGGAAAAGATCTTGCGCGTGATATGTACGGTCTGAACGGCTGGGCTATTCATCATAATATATCTATTTGGAGAGAAGCATATCCGTCAGATGGATTTGTATACTGGTTTTTCTGGAATATGTCCGGTCCATGGTTATGTAATCATCTGTGGGAACACTATTTATTTACTAAAGACGCCAATTTCCTGAAGAAATACTATCCGATACTTAAAGGCGCGGCCACTTTCTGTTCCGAATGGTTAGTCGAGAACAGCAAAGGTGAACTGGTAACCCCTGTCAGCACTTCTCCCGAGAATGCTTATCTCATGGGCGACCATACTCCGGCATCCGTTTGTGAAGGAAGTACAATGGATATAGCCATTATCCGCTCTTTATTTTCAAATACCATTCAAGCGGCAGAAATACTTCAGACCGATATGGATTTCCGTTCTGAGCTAATCAAGAAAAGGAATAAACTGAAAAAATACCAGATCGGCAGTAAGGGACAACTACTGGAGTGGGATAAAGAATACAAAGAAAGTGAGCCACAACACCGCCACGTATCCCATCTCTTTGGATTGTATCCGGGATGTGATATTACAGATAGTACTCCAGAAGTATTTAAAGCAGCACGAAAATCTCTGGATGACCGTGGAAATAAAACTACAGGATGGAGTATGGCATGGAAAATCTCTCTTTGGTCACGTCTATACGATTCTTCGAATGCTTATGAAGCATTGAGTAATCTTATCAATTACATTGACCCTCATATGAAAGCTGAAAATCGGGGTGGACTATACCGCAATTTATTGAATGCGCTTCCTTTTCAAATTGACGGGAATTTCGGGGCAACTGCCGGTATTACGGAAATGTTATTGCAAAGTCATAAAGGAAATATCCATCTGCTTCCGGCCTTGCCTTCAACCTGGAAAGAAGGAAATATCAAAGGACTCAAAGCAAGAGGTGGATTTACTGTAGATATGGAATGGAAAGAAGGAAAAATAACAGTTGCAAACATCACCAGTCCATATGAACAGACCGTCGAAATTGTTTATAATAACAGTATAAAAAAGACTCATTTCAATGCAGGAGAAAGAAAAAAGATCTCATTTTAAATAATCGAGAACAAGGCCATAGCCCCCTTGAAAAGGGTATACTTGACAAATTTAATAGTTTTTTCAACAAAACTAATAGTCGTAAATCTGTTTCAATGTCCTTTTCAACATTCGTATCATTTTAAATTAAATAGATCACCTACTTTTGCATCAGTTACAAAACTTCTAAAAACAATCACTTAAAATGAATAACATGAAAAAGAAACTTGTTCTCTTTGCTTCAGTTGCCATCGCACTTGCGTCGTGCCAAACAACTCCAAAGGAAGACTACAGTTGGATTAAAAAAGGGTTGGATGTAGCTTCTGCCCAATTACACCTTACAGCAGAAGAAATCGACGGAACAGGTCAGCTTCCACGCTCTATCCGTACAGGATATGATATGGATTTTCTATGCCGTCAATTAGAAAGAGATCCATCTACCTTTCAAGACTCACTCCGCCCGCAACCCACTCCCGAACAAATGGGCAAACGTCGTTTATGTGTAGTATACGACTGGACAAGCGGTTTCTTTCCGGGTTCACTGTGGTATGCCTACGAGCTGACAGGAAACGATACGCTGAAAGCAGATGCCATTCAATATACTAATCTTCTGAATCCGGTACGCTACTATAAAGGCACACATGACCTGGGTTTCATGATCAACTGCAGCTACGGCAATGCCGAACGTCTGGCTCCGAATGATACTATTAAAGCTGTCATGAAAGAAACAGCGGACAATCTTTGCGGACGCTTCAATGATTCTATCGGTGCTATCCGCTCTTGGGATTTCGGAAGCTGGAACTTCCCGGTAATCATCGACAATATGATGAACCTTGACCTTCTGTTTACTGTAAGCAAATGGACCGGTGACAACAAATACAAAGATATTGCCATCAAACACGCTGTCACTACGATGAACAATCATTTCCGTCCTGATTATACTTGTTGGCACGTAGTCAGCTACAACAATGACGGTACGGTAGAGCGTAAACAAACTCACCAAGGAAAAAATGACGATTCTTCCTGGTCGCGCGGACAGGCTTGGGCTGTATACGGATATACTTCCTGCTACCGTGAAACAAATGATACCACTTTCTTAAACTTTGCAGTGAACATTGCTGACATGATTATGGAACGTGTAAAAACAGACGATGCCATTCCTTACTGGGATTATGACGCTCCAGTTACCGAAGAGACTCCTCGTGATGCTTCAGCTGCTGCTGTAACCGCTGCCGGATTCATTGAACTGAGTACAATGGTTCCCGATGGAAAGAAATACCTGGATTACGCAGAAAAGATACTAAAGAGTTTATCCAGCGATGCATATCTTGCCAAAGCAGGTGAAAATCAAGGATTCATTCTGTTGCACTCTGTAGGTTCATTGCCTAACGGCTCTGAAATAGATACTCCATTGAACTATGCTGACTATTACTATCTGGAAGCATTGAAGAGATTCATGGACCTGAAAGGTATCAATTACCAAAACATCTAATCAATAAAACCATCATTCTGATTATATCATGAATAAAACTATCAAATATATTGTCCTGCTGGCATTTGCATGTTTTGTAGGCAAGGGGTATGCACAAGAATTGAAAAGCGAAGTATTCTCGCTTCTCAATCTGGATTATCCGGGATTGGAGAAAGTAAAGGCATTGCACCAGGAAGGTAAAGATGAAGATGCCGCCAAAGCATTGCTCGACTATTATCGTGCCCGCACGAATGTGAAGACTCCGGACATCAATCTGAAAAATATCACCATTGGCAAGGAAGAACAAAAATGGGCGGATGACGGATTGCAGCACACATTCTTTGTACACAAAGGCTATCAGCCTTCGTATAACTACGGAGAAGATATCAACTGGCAATACTGGCCGGTGAAAGATAACGAACTTCGTTGGCAACTCCACCGTCACAAATGGTTTACTCCGATGGGTAAAGCATATCGCGTATCCGGTGATGAAAAATATGCCAAAGAATGGGCGCACCAATACATCGACTGGATCAAGAAAAATCCGTTGGTTAAAATGGATAAGAAAGAATATGAACTGGTAAGCGACGGAAAAATCAAAGGTGAACTGGAAAATGTACGTTTTGCATGGCGTCCACTGGAAGTCAGCAATCGTCTGCAAGACCAGACTTCACAATTCCAGCTGTTCCTCCCCTCTCCTTCTTTCACGCCGGACTTCTTAACCGAATTCCTTGTGAACTATCACAAACATGCCGTACACATTCTGGGTAACTACTCGGATCAGGGCAACCACCTGTTATTTGAAGCTCAGCGTATGATCTATGCAGGTGCATTCTTCCCTGAGTTTAAAGATGCCCCGGCATGGAGAAAAAGTGGTATCGATATTCTGAATCGTGAGGTTAACGTTCAGGTATATAATGACGGCGGACAGTTCGAACTCGACCCACACTACCATCTGGCAGCAATCAATATTTTCTGCAAAGCTCTGGGTATTGCGGATGTTAATGGATTCCGTAACGAATTCCCGCAAGACTATCTGGATACAATCGAAAAGATGATCATGTTCTATGCCAACATCTCTTTCCCCGATTATACTAACCCATGTTTCAGCGATGCCAAACTGACCAATAAAAAAGAGATGTTGGGTAACTACCGTTCATGGAGTAAACTGTTCCCTGAAAACCAGGCTATCAAGTATTTTGCAACAGAAGGTAAAGAAGGCGCATTGCCTGATTATATGTCGAAAGGTTTCTTGAAATCAGGTTTCTTCGTTTTCCGCAATTCTTGGGGAACGGACGCTACACAAATGGTAGTGAAAGCCGGTCCTAAAGCCTTCTGGCACTGCCAGCCGGATAACGGTACATTCGAGCTGTGGTTCAACGGTAAAAACCTTTTCCCTGACTCAGGTTCATATGTGTATGCAGGCGAAGGTGAAGTGATGGAACAACGCAACTGGCATCGTCAGACTGCCGTACACAATACTGTGACATTAAATAACAAGAATCTGGAAACGACAGAATCCGTGACTAAATTGTGGCAGCCGGAAGGCAATATCCAAACATTGGTTACAGAAAATCCCGGCTATAAAAACCTAAAACACCGCCGTTCTGTATTCTTCGTTGACAATACTTATTTTGTTATCGTAGACGAGGTGGCCGGTAGCGCCAAAGGTTCTGTCAACCTACACTATCAGATGCCTAAGGGAGAAATAGCCAACAGTCGCGAAGACATGACCTTCCTTACCCAATTTGAAGATGGAAGCAACATGAAACTGCAATGCTTCGGCCCTACCGGCATGACTTTGAAAAAAGAACCGGGATGGTGTTCCACTGCATACCGCAAACGTTACAAACGTATGAACGTTTCATTCAATGTGAAAAAAGAGAATGATGACGCAGTACGTTATATCACCATAATCTATCCAGTCAAGAAAAGCGCAGATGCCCCTAAATTTGCCGCTAAATTCAAGAACAAAACATTCAATGAAAACGGATTGGAAGTAGAAGTGAAAGTAAACGGAAAGAAACAGTCATTAAAGTATAATTTATAATATAGCGACCAGCGAGCCTCCGAAGCCTTTTTCCGTAGCAGGCATATATATCCATACGGAAATCAGGCTCCAGTGTCTCGCTGGTTATCACTGTAATCTGATAGTATTTCTATTATGAAAAACAATACCTCCACTTTACTTCTTCCACTGGCAGCACTGGGCCTTGCTTCCTGTGCCGGCCAAAAGAAAGAAGAAACTAAACGCCCGAATATCATTTTTATGATGACGGACGACCATACCACCCAAGCAATGTCGTGCTATGGAGGAAATCTGATTCAAACTCCCAACATGGACCGTATTGCCAATGAGGGTATCCGTTTTGACAACTGCTACGCAGTGAATGCTCTTTCCGGTCCTTCACGCGCTTGTATCCTCACCGGTAAATTCAGTCACGAAAATGGTTTTACCGATAATGCAAGCACATTCAATGGCGATCAGCAGACATTCCCGAAACTGCTTCAACAATCCGGCTACCAGACTGCAATGATTGGTAAATGGCATCTCATCAGCGAACCTCAAGGATTTGACCATTGGAGTATCCTGAGCGGTCAGCATGAACAAGGTGACTACTATGATCCTGACTTCTGGGAAAATGGAAAACACATAGTAGAAAAAGGATATGCTACGGATATCATCACGGACAAAGCGATTGAGTTTCTTGAAGGTCGTGACAGGAACAAGCCTTTCTGCATGATGTATCACCAGAAAGCGCCACACCGCAACTGGATGCCTGCTCCCCGTCATCTGGGTATATTCAACAACACTACTTTCCCCGAACCGGCCAATCTGTTTGACGATTACGAAGGACGTGGAAGGGCAGCCCGCGAGCAGGATATGTCCATCGAACATACTCTGACAAATGACTGGGACCTGAAACTGTTGACCCGCGAAGAAATGCTGAAAGATACAACCAACCGACTATATAGCGTTTACAAACGTATGCCGATAGAAGTACAGGACAAATGGGACTCTGCTTATGCACAACGCATAGCCGAATATCGCAAAGGTGACCTGAAAGGCAAAGCACTGATCAGTTGGAAATATCAGCAATACATGCGCGACTATCTGGCTACCGTTCTTGCTGTAGACGAGAACATAGGCCGCCTGCTGAACTATCTGGAAAAAACAGGAGAACTGGATAATACCATCATCATCTATACTTCCGACCAAGGTTTCTTCCTTGGCGAGCACGGTTGGTTTGACAAACGTTTCATGTATGAAGAATGTCAGCGCATGCCGCTTATCATTCGCTTTCCAAAAGCAATCAAAGCCGGAAGCACCAGCAATGCTATCAGTATGAATGTGGACTTTGCTCCCACTTTCCTCGACTTTGCCGGAATAGAAATTCCATCGGATATCCAAGGCTCTTCTCTGAAACCAATTCTGGAAAATGAAGGTAAGACTCCGGCAGACTGGCGCAAAGCTGCTTACTACCATTATTATGAGTATCCGGCAGAGCACTCTGTAAAACGTCACTACGGAATCCGTACACAGGACTTCAAACTGATTCATTTCTATAACGATATCGATGAATGGGAAATGTATGATATGAAAGCTGATCCGAGAGAGATGAACAATGTTTTCGGGAAGCCGGAGTATGCTGAGAAACAGAAAGAGTTGATGCGACTACTCGAAGATACTCAGAAACAATATAAAGATACTGATCCGGACGAAAAGGAAACAGAACTTTTCAATGGAGACAGAAGACTAATGAAGAATCGTTAAATAATAAATATAGGCACGAATGTCACGGATTTCACGGTTTTGCTTCGCTTTATCGTGTTCGAGAATCCGTAAAACCAATATCATTTATGCCTAAAAAGTATTATACGAAAGTTTCATTTGAATAGAAAAAGAATTAACCCAAAATAATTATATCATGGACAGAAGAAATTTTATAAAAAGCACTGGTTGGTCTTTTCTAGGACTGGCAGCTTCAGGCAGCCTGCTTGGTTCTTGCGCAGCAGGAAGCAAAGAAGCTAAAAAGAGAATGCCATCGGCGAGTAATCTGAAGATGTACTGGGGCGACTTGCACAACCATTGTAATATTACATACGGACACGGTGACATGCGCGATGCTTTCGAAGCAGCCAAAGGACAACTGGATTTTGTAAGTGTGACTCCCCACGCTATGTGGCCCGACATACCCGGTGCAGACGATCCGCGTCTGAAATGGGTGATTGATTATCATACCGGTGCTTTCAAGCGCCTACGCGAAGGGGGATATGAGAAATACGTAGCTATGACAAATGAATACAATAAAGAAGGCGAATTCCTTGCTTTTGTCGGCTATGAAGCTCACAGTATGGAGCATGGTGACCATGTTGCACTCAACTACGACCTTGACGCACCGCTTGTAGAATGTACTTCTATCGAAGACTGGAAACAAAAAGCCAAAGGGCACAAAGTATTTATCACTCCGCACCACATGGGTTATCAGGGAGGCTATCGCGGTTACAACTGGAAATGCTTTACCGAAGGAGATCAGACTCCTTTCGTAGAAATGTATTCCCGTCATGGTCTGGCAGAAAGTGACCAGGGTGATTATCCGTATCTACATGATATGGGGCCTCGCCAATGGGAAGGAACCATCCAATACGGTCTTGAATTAGGAAATAAGTTCGGAATCATGGCTTCTACGGACCAGCACTCCGGTTATCCCGGAAGTTATGGTGACGGACGTATCGGTGTATTGGCTCCGTCACTGACTCGTGACGCCATTTGGGACGCTCTTCGCACTCGTCACGTATGTGCCGCAACCGGTGATAAGATATTAATTGACTTCCGTCTCAACGATGCTTTTATGGGCGATGTAGTACGTGGCAACAGCCGCCGTATCTATCTGAACGTTGACGGAGAAAGTTGTATCGACTATGTAGATATCGTAAAGAACGGACAGATTCTGGCCCGTATGAATGGTCCATTGACTCCGGTTGCTCCCGAAGGTGACACGGTACGCTGCAAAGTAAAAGTAGACTTCGGTTGGAACCGTGAAGAAAGGTACGTACACTGGCAAGGAAAATTGTCTGTTGACAAAGGACGCATCCTGAGTGTAACCCCATGCTTCCGCGGCGCAGCTTTCACTTCTCCGCAAGAAGGGGAAACAGAATTTCACACTCATGTGAACCGTATTGTATCTGTAGGCGATAAAGAAACGGAACTGGATATGTACAGCAGCAAAAATCCGAATACGACTACCGCCGCCATGCAAGCTGTCATCCTCGAACTGGAAATGCCCAAAGATGGAAAAGTCATTGCCGAATTCAATGGCAAGAAATTTGAACATACATTAGGAGAGTTGCTTGAGGGGTCACGCTCTCACTTCATGATTGGCTGGCTGAGTGAAGCGATTCTTTTCAACCGTGCTATGCCCGAAAGTTGTTTCAAGCTGGAACATTACATGGAAGATAAAGAGCCTCAACGTGATACGGACTATTACTATGTACGTGTTCGTCAACGCGACGGACAATGGGCGTGGAGTTCACCCATCTGGGCAGAAAGAGTATAAGTTGGTATATGAAAGGAAACAGTTGCCTTGTTTGTGCCAAGCCGTTGGCACAGTTGTGTCAAGCCGTTGGCACTACTATGCCAACGCGTTGGCACAAGCGTGCCAATAGGGTGGCACAAACATGGCACAGTATAAACGAATTTAAAGCATACCTGGTTATATGAAAAAAGAATACGCTATAGGAATTGATCTTGGCGGGACTTCTGTGAAATACGCTCTTATTGACAATAACGGCGTATTTCACTTTCAAGGGAAGCTACCGTCGAATGCCGACGTATCAGCCGAAGCTGTCATCGGGCAATTGATCAAGGCAGTCAATGAAGTGAAAAACTTTGCCGAAGCAAAGGGATATACAATAGCCGGTATCGGGATAGGAACACCGGGAATTGTCGATTGTACGAATCGTATCGTATTGGGAGGTGCGGAGAATATTCAAGGTTGGGAAAATCTGAAACTGGCAGACCGGATGGAAAAAGAGAGCGGACTTCCGACCCAACTGGGAAATGACGCTAATCTGATGGGACTCGGCGAAACAATGTACGGAGCCGGAAACGGAGCCACCCATGTTATCTTTCTGACTGTAGGAACCGGTATCGGTGGCGCAATCGTAATTGACGGCAAGCTTTTCAACGGATATGCCAACAGAGGTACCGAACTGGGACATGTCCCTTTAATAGCCAATGGCGAACCTTGCGCCTGCGGTTCAGCAGGGTGTCTGGAACATTATGCTTCCACTGCTGCACTGGTCCGTCGTTTCAGCAAACGGATAGCCGAAGCCGGCATATCTTATCCGAATGAAGAAATAAACGGAGAATTGATCATCCGTCTCTATAAACAAGGAGATAAGATCGCTGTCGAATCACTAGAAGAACATTGCAATTTTCTCGGACACGGTATTGCCGGATTTATCAATATCTTCAGCCCGCAAAGAGTCGTTATCGGTGGAGGACTGTCTGAAGCCGGAGATTTCTATATTCAGAAAGTAAGTGAGAAAGCCCTCCGTTATGCCATTCCCGACTGTGCCGTAAACACGGAAATTATGGCTGCTTCTTTAGGAAACAAAGCAGGAAGTATCGGAGCGGCATCACTTGTATTTACTCAACTTTCCGCTCCTAACTTAGTCAGATTATGAAGAAAAAACAGGGCTCACCCACTGATCAACAATAGGACCGTCAGCCTAAAAGAACTCTTTCTAAAAAATGATTCTAATGAAACAACGATACTACTTACTCCTATTATTTACAGCACTGCTTTCCGGCACTGGATATGCGCAGAAAAGCGTTATGCATTTAAGTCAATCCACGCTGATGCATGAAGTTCGTGAAACACCTTCTCCATTGGACGGACAACACATTGCTGTCAATCCGCCACGCTTTATGTGGCCGGATAAATTTCCTCATCTCGGAGCCGTACTGGACGGTGTAGAAGAAGAGGACTACAAACCGGAAGTTACTTACCGTATCCGGATCTCACGCGACCCGGAGTTCCAATCAGACGTAATCACCGCCGAGAGAAACTGGGCATTCTTCAACCCTTTCAAACTCTTTGAGAAAGGAAAATGGTATTGGCAACATGCCTATGTAGATAAAGATGGAAAAGAAGAGTGGTCACCTGTCTATCATTTCTATGTAGACGAACAGACACGAACATTCAATCCGCCTTCCTTACAAGAAGTATTGACTAAATTGCCTCAAAGCCACCCACGCATTCTGCTCGATGCGAAAGACTGGGATCATATCATTGAACGGAATAAAAATAATCCGGAAGCACAGCTATATATTCAAAGGGCGCAGGAATGTCTCAACCATCCGTTGAAACACCTGGAAGAAGAAATCGATACGACACAAGTAGTCAAACTGACTAACATTGTACAATACCGTTCTGCCCTGATTCGCGAAAGCCGAAAAATAGTGGACCGTGAAGAAGCAAATATCGAAGCTATGGTACGTGCTTACTTACTGACCAAAGAAGAGATTTACTACAAAGAAGGAATCAAGCGTCTTGCCGAAATCCTTTCATGGAAAAACAGCAAATACTTTGCCGGAGACTTCAACCGTTCAACCATCTTATCTATGAGCACTTCCGCCTATGACGCATGGTATAACTTGCTGACTCCGGAAGAAAAGAAACTGCTATTGAGAACTATCCGAGATAATGGCAAGAAATTCTATCATGAATACGTAAATCATCTTGAAAACCGTATTGCCGACAATCACGTCTGGCAAATGACTTTCCGTATTCTGAATATGGCAGCCTTCGCTACCTATGGAGAATTGCCGATGGCTTCTACTTGGGTAGACTACTGCTACAACGAATGGGTATCACGTCTGCCGGGACTTAACACGGACGGAGGATGGCACAATGGAGATTCTTACTTCCACGTCAATCTTCGTACGTTAATCGAAGTTCCTGCTTTCTACTCACGTATCAGTGGTTTCAACTTTTTTGCCGATCCCTGGTATAATAACAATGCGCTTTATGTAATCTACCACCAGCCTCCGTTCTCCAAATCTGCCGGACATGGTAATTCACACGAGACTAAGATGAAACCCAATGGAACACGGGTAGGCTACGCCGATGCACTGGCACGGGAATGCAACAACCCGTGGGCTGCCGCTTATGCACGTACGATCCTGCAAAAAGAACCGGACATCATGAAAAAGTCTTTCCTTGGAAAATCAGGAGATTTGACCTGGTATCGTTGTACAACCAATAAATCTCTCCCCAAAGAGGAACATTCCCTGGCGGAACTGCCTATGACGAAAGTCTTTAATGAAACAGGAATTGCAACCATGCATACTTCACTGGGAAATATAGAAGAAAATGCTATGTTATCATTCCGCTCCAGCCCGTACGGTTCTACTTCACATGCACTTGCCAATCAGAACGCATTCAATACCTTCTACGGTGGCAAAGCTATTTTTTATAGTAGCGGACATCGTACCGGATTCACTGACGATCATTGTATGTATTCATACCGGAATACCCGTGCTCATAATAGTATTCTTGTGAACGGAATGACTCAAACTATTGGTACAGAAGGATATGGATGGATTCCACGCTGGTATGAAGGAGAAAAGATTTCGTATATGGCAGGAGATGCTTCCAATGCATATGGAAAAATCACCGCTCCTATCTGGCTGAAACGTGGTGAACTATCAGGTACTCAATATACTCCCGAAAAAGGATGGGATGAGAATAAGCTGGATTATTTCCGTCGCCATATCATCCAGCTAGGGAATACCGGTGTATATGTGATTTACGATGAATTGGAAGGTAAAGAAGCTGTCACGTGGAGTTACCTTCTACATACAGTAGAGCTCCCTATGGAGATGCAGGAACTTGGCAATGAAGTAAAAGTCACAGGAAAGAACAAGGCGGGAGGTATATCTGTCGCGCATCTTTTCAGTTCTGCTAAAACAGAGCAAGCCATTGTAGATACATTCTTCTGTGCTCCGACCAACTGGAAGAATGTAACCAATGCCCAAGGAAAAGCGGTGAAGTATCCTAACCACTGGCACTTCTCCTCCACAACTGTTCCTTGCAAGATTGCCCGTTTCCTTACTGTAATGGATACGCACGGAAATAACCGTCCGGACATGAAAGTCATCCGTAAAGGAAACACAGTACAAGTAGGTGACTGGATAATTACCTGTAATCTGACTGATAAAGGAAAATCAGCTATCAGCGTCACTAATAAAACGGAGAAAGTTTCTCTAAACTATGATGCTGGTAAAAAGGAAGGTGTAACTATTGTAACCGATCAGGTAAATGGCAAACAAGTAAATAAAGTTTTAACAGACTATTTACCGGACTTCGAAATATAATTATCAGTTCTCAATCATTAGCCCCCGATATTTATGGCATGCCAACATATCGGGGGCTATTATTATATATGCAACGATCAAACATTGAATCCTGCAAAAACGTTATATTTGCAGACAGAAATAAAAAAAGAAACAAAAAATGAAGTATATCGGAGCACATGTAAGCGCATCCGGTGGTGTGGAGTTCGCCCCCATTAATGCGCATGAGATAGGAGCAAATGCGTTTGCTCTATTTACCAAAAACCAACGTCAATGGGTGAGCAAGCCTTTGACCGAAGAAAGTATCCAACTTTTCAAAGAGAATTGTGAGAAGTACAATTTTCAGGCGGACTATATTTTACCACACGACAGTTACCTCATTAATCTGGGACATCCCGAAGAGGAAGGACTGGCGAAAAGCCGCGCTGCCTTTTTGGATGAGATGCAACGCTGCGAACAACTTGGTTTGAAACTACTCAATTTCCACCCTGGCAGTTCTCTCAATAAAATAGCGATAGAAGATTGTCTGGCACTTATCGCAGAAAGTATCAATATCACCCTTGAAAAGACTAAAGGAGTAACGGCAGTAATAGAAAACACAGCCGGACAAGGCAGTAATCTGGGAAGCGAGTTCTGGCAACTTAAATATATCATCGACCGGGTAGAAGATAAAAGCCGTGTCGGTATCTGCCTGGATACTTGCCATACATACACGGCAGGGTATGATATCGTAAATGATTATGATAAAGTGTTCGATGAGTTTGAGAAAGAAGTAGGATTCAAGTATTTACGTGGTATGCACCTGAATGATTCTAAAAAAGAATTAGGCAGTCATGTTGATCGCCATGATAACATTGGTAAAGGGTTAATCGGAAGTACGTTCTTTGAAAAATTAATGAAAGATTCAAGGTTCGACAATATGCCGCTTATTCTCGAAACACCTGATGAAAGTAAGTGGGCAGAAGAGATTTCATGGCTGAGAAGCGTTGAATAACAGAGATAACCGATCCCAATTATACAAAGAATATGCCAATAGCCGGAAGTGTATCATTCCGGTTATTGGCATAAATTAGTAACACAAATTCAGTAGATACTTCACTAATAAATATTTGCCATACTGACTAAAGGCTCATAGAGTTTCTCTATATCCTGTGAATCCATCTCTATCTGCACCTGATCGCCCGGCATCAGCCGTTGTCCTTTAGGAGCCCAATTTTTCCGGTCACGATGAACGTTAATAATAACACAACGTTCCGGCAAGCGAAGTTCATCTACTATTTTACCATCCAGATAAGAGCCACTCATGACCTCTACTGATAAAGTATAGCGGGGCTCTTCTTTAAAGGCAGGGGAGTTAATCATATCATCATATAAAATCACATTGAAGGGTTTTATCTGGAGCATCTCCGTGAAATAGTAAGTCAATCCCCCCACGACAATAGATGGATAAAAGACTTCCAGATGTCCCGTTATCTCTGTAATAAGTACGATAGCCGTCAGTGGAGTACGAACTACAGCTACAAGAAAAGCTGACATACAAATTAACATGATATAGCTGATGTTTTCATAAGCAATCACTCCCTGCCGGACCATTATCAAGGCTACGATTTGTCCCAGCAATCCTCCTGTTACCAATGTAGGGATGAAACTTCCTCCCGGCAAACCCGAAGAAAAAGAAAAGATACTGAATACAAAGTGTAGCAACATCATGCCTACAATCCAAAGAATATGTGTATCCGGACTCGTTGCCTGCAAAAGTAAGAATTGCTCTCCTCCACCAGTCAGATTGACTTCGGCCATAGAAATAAGGAAAGCGATAAAAAGGAGATATAGCATCTTCACATACTCCGAATGCTTGATGGCGGGATAAATCCGTTTAACTTGAAGAGTCGTGACGGAAAAGAACTTTCCGAAAACAGACACCACAGCTGCCAACAAGAGAAACAGCTTAACCTGTGACCAGAAAGTCATTCCCGGTACAATGGCATCGATCTGAAAATAAGGGCTGATCGGAAATATCCAACTGGCAACTCCACCCGCCACTACTCCTGCCAAAAGAGTAGTAATGGCTGTCTTTGGAGCATCAAACCGTTCAATAGATTCGATAACGAGTAAAGAAGAAGCCAATGGGGCAGCAAACGCGGCAGCTAGTCCCGCACCGGCACCTGCGGCCAATAACTGTTTTCGTTCACCAGTAAGCACTCTCCCCCATTTAGAGACCAAAAATCCTACATACGAACCAATCTGTACAGAAGGACCTTCGCGTCCTAAAGACAACCCGGTGCTTAACGCAAGTATTCCACCCACGAATTTAGCAACCAGTTCGATGAACGGATGTTTATATGCCACCCTGCCGTTAATTACTCCACGTGTTTGCGGAATGCCTCCACCCGTTATCAAGGGCATCTTCTTCACCAACCATGATACGAATATAAGAATCCCCCACATCAACAGAAAGAGAGGAAGATACCAGTACCATTTAGGGTGCGAATTAAAGAAATCATGCCGAAGATTAAAGAAATACTGAAGCATATAATGGTAGGGTACAGCAATAAGCCCTGTCAGTAATCCAACAAAGATACTGACAAAGTAAAGCCGCGCATCAATCAATTTAAGCTTAAAGATACGCCAGCGCCCTTTATCTTTTAATTTTTTTATCAGTCGAAACATTCAACAGGGGTTTCATTGTTTTAAATGCATGGATACAACAATGGAAACCCCGTTGAGGTTTTTGAATTTCCTTTAAAATTCAGGTGAATAACGATTTAAATAACATCTATTGTTATCTTCTTCAATGTCCCATCAGATTGAGACGCAATATAACATGTACCATAAAATAAGAACCCAGGGCATTATAATCTACGTCACGAATAGCCGAGGGAGTAATGGTACGTACCAATGAAATATCCTGGTGGAGTATATCATATATTTTAAAACGAATCAATAATTGCTTCTTTTTCAGAAACGCCTTGGAAAGTTGACTATTCCACATAAAGTTCTCGCGTGCATTCCCTTCATAATCATAACCTTCCCGGATAAAGTAAGTCAGGTCTGTATACAGTTCTACCCCCCAGGGAAGATAAAGCTGCAACTGTGTTCCGATCTGGTAATCATAAGTCTCAGTCCTCTTTTCTCCAACATTATTATACGAGTTATTATAAAGCAATCCGGCAAATCCTGTAATCTCTACCTGACGGGTTCGATAAGTTAACTGTAAGCGTTCACGGGCCGTCAAATGCTTTACTGTACTTTTCATTGGTTCCTCTCTATTCAGCGTAGTATATCCATTTTGATTTCGGTATTGTACATAAGAATAGGTGCGGAATATCCAGCTACGATTCCTGAAAGGAGTGTTCAGAGAGAAAGAACCTAAGGCCCGCCAATTACCATTCATATTCATCGGAGTCGTAACACGTCCACCCGTTTCTTCATCATAGGTCACTTGATTGGTTACACTGTTGACTGTATTCTCCACCAAAAGGGAAGCTACAATGTTGCGCTGACGCTTCGTATGATACGAATTGAAGTTTAACGTAAAAGTATTCGTGTATGAGGGCTTCAAAGCAGGATTACCGACACGGATATTCAACGGATTCGTCCGATCTTCCACCGGTTGCAAATCACGGACATTAGGCTGACGTCCTTTTCCCCGATATACTATCTGTAAGCGGGTACGCTTTGAGAATTTATATCGGAAGTTAACCGTAGGAGAGAAATTCAGAACTGATCTCTTCAAAGGCTCTTCCGGGGGATCACTCAATAAAGAATGACTGACCGACTTTTGAGGCTCCAAATCTACACCTACATTATAATTATACTTCTTACGGGAAGTACGCACAGCCAAGTTGAGCAGATGATTGCTATATTGATTTTCAAACTGATTGCTAGCACTTTCATCATAGTCGGGAGTAAATTCTCCTAAATCCTCATTCCAATCATAAACAAAACGATCCGAATTATTCACCTTATACTGATAACTGTAACGAAGCTGAAGATGATGCATCCAAAGTAACGGTTCTACATATACAAGCTGTACCCTATAATTATATCCGTTGATATCATCTTCAATCTTTTGATTCTTACTATCTTCTCTGTCATTTTTAAAGTAATGTGTAGTAGAAAGATTCTTCCTGTCATTAGAAGAAGAATTCGTTCCATAATCTACTTTTAAGGCAACATTCCTTCCTTTCTGGCTAAGTTTACGGCTAAGTTGTAGCATCATTGTCACATTATACTGGGAATTGTGGCTTGAACCGGATGATACTTTCTCATTCAGCAGCACGTCATTCCCCCACCCTTCCTGAAAGCCTTTATTCTCTCTGTCATTGGCAGAGAAACGATATTGAGGACGAAATATCAAGGTAGTTACAGAGTCCATTTTCCATTCGAGGAAAGCATTAGCAACCAGGTTATTATTCTCCGTGCGACTATTATTCGTACTCCGGGTAATTGATTTGTCTTTTCTAATATAATTATCGACGGTGGTACGACTGTCTTCCAAACGGTCTGTTCCGACATATTGGATGTTTGAACGGAGTTTGACACGTTTCCAGTCATAAGTCGCATTCACGCCCAAAGAACGGGATGTAGTCAGTCCCATACGATTGCGGATATTCCCAGTGGAACTTGAAGATTCTTTCTGTATTTCCGAGAATCCCTGATTATTGGTATTATTGAGATTACCGATGACGGTCAACTGAGAATTATCGCGGAAACGATTCAATGTATTCGCCACCTCATAGCGATCCTTACTGCCATATCCACCCATAAAATTCTCAAGCCAACCTTGTTTCATGCCTTTCTTTACCGATAAATCAAGGATCATTTCTTCTTCTCCGTCATCAATACCTGTCAGACGCGCCAAATCCGATTGTCGTTCATAGGCTTTCAGTTTCTCTACCATTTCTACAGGAAGATTCTTTAGTGCAGCTTTCGGGTCATCGGAGAAAAACTCCTTGCCATCTACCAGAATCTTCTTCACTTCCTTGCCGTGAATCAGCAACTTGCCATCTGCATCAATCTCTCCGCCAGGAAGTTGTTTCACTAATTCTTCGAGCATAGCCCCCTCAGGAGTACGGTAAGCAGAAACATTAAACACAGTTGTATCTCCTTCTGTTATTACCATTGGCGCTTGCCCTACTACCACCGTTTCATCCAAAGCATAGCTTTCCGGTGTTAAGGATATATCTCCCAAATGGGCAGAAACAGTCTTTTGAGAATTGAATACAAGCTGATAAACAGGCTTATATCCAACGAAGGAAACATGAAGAAGCAGAGACTTATTTGGAGTCTTTCTTATGAAAGAAAGCTGAAACTTTCCATTTATATCTGTAGCTCCACCCACTAATAATGTGCTGTCCGGTAAAGACAAAAGCCGGATCGTTGCAAACGATACCGGCTGATAGGTTTCAGTATCAACTACCCGCCCGGCAAAGCTCTCTTTGCCGGACTGTACATAGACAGCCAAACTTATCAGTAACAAGACATAACAACTAATCAAACGATACTGAAAAGAATACATCTGTCTATGCGCTTTTGTGTTGAATCAGTAAAATAAAACTATAATAAACCTAATATCTATTACTTATTCTGACCTTGATGGGGAGCGTGTTGTCTTTGTCTCTGACGATCTCCCTGTCCGGGTTTGTGACCCTGCCCGGGTCTTTGGCCTTTTCTGCGGTCAAATTCTTTTCTGAATTTATTCATATTGCTCTTCTCTTGCTGGTAGATCTTCATAATTTGCTTCTGAGAGAGAATCTTACTGAACTCATTATAATACTTCTCACGGATATCCAGCATTTTACGGCTTTGTGCAAACTGACCTTTCAGCATCTTGGCTATTTCCGCATCAGTCATTACAGGTCTCGGAGTTCCTTTTGCAGTCTTCGCTTCAGTACCTTGAGCGGTTTCTTTTTTCACTCTAGGCTCACGATTCATCATACGGCAATCACGTAACTCCTTCAGATATTTCTCATAAATGGGAGTAAATTTAGCAGCTGTAGCATCATCCAACATGAGTGCTTTCACCATTTGATTGGTCTGCATCTGCATCATTTGTTCCGGTGTAGGACGTTGTTTCTTTTCTTTATTATCCTTTTCCTGAGCGGAAAGAGTCATCTGGCTTCCCATAAACAAAACCGCCAGCACCACATAAATAAATTTAGTCTTCATAATCTTCACTGTTTAATAATTATTGATTGAGTTTTAGTTTAAAAATATATCGTTCTCAGAGAAGCTGACGAGCTCTTCCAGCTCCTCATCTGATAATTCTTTGATCCATTTATCTACCGGATCAGCAGCTACATTATTATTTTCAATAGCGAGCCTGTTCGAAGTAGCCGGAACATCTGTATTCATATAGCGGAGAGACGGAGTAAACAAAATTCCCGCCAAGACCGCTGCAACAGCTATTACAGCAGGGATAATCCTCTTTAGCCGACGGTTTCTTCGTTGTTCGCCAACCGTACGTTCCAGAATCTTATGCTGTGCCTCCTCGAAAAAGTTCTCCGGAGTGCGATAAGGCGTCCGCTTACCAATATTGTCAAAATCAAAATCCTTATCCATGATGTTACCTATTTAATATGTATTCCTTTATTTTATCCTTCGCATAGTGATAATTCACTTTCAAGGTTTCAACCTTGCTATCCAACACACGTGCAATTTCTTCATATTCCAATTCATCGTAATAGCGCAAGTTGAAAACGATCCGCTGCTTTTCCGGCAAAGTCAATATGGCTTCCTGAAATTTCACAGCCAACTCATCTTCGTAGTCTATATAGTCAGAAGCTTTTAGCTTGTTCATCAGTTCTTCCTGAACCTCTTCTGCCGATATTACTTCTTCTTTACGACCATTCAATAACCGAAGACATTCATTAGTTGCAATTCTGTAAATCCATGTACTCAGCGAACTTTCATCCCGAAATTGGTCTAAATGACGGAATACACGAATAAAGACTTCCTGCAGCACATCTTCTGCATCTTCATGAGACACCACCATTCTCCGGATATAATTATATATCGGTCCCTGAAAACCGTCCACCAGTAACCTGAATCCCCGTTCGCGATCGGAAGAACAAGCTTTTCGGATTTTATCTTCGTTTATCATCTATTATTTCTGAGCTTTGATTATTAGAACGTCGAGAAGAAACGAAGTTAAATGTGCAAAGAGCGATTTCACATTTATTAATAGAATGGAGAGAGTGAAAAATAAAAAAACACCTTCATAGTCTTTTTCAAGACTATGAAGGTGCTATTCATCCTTTATATACAAGTTAGTTGCCTTAAACTCACCAGAACTTATTATGTTCTGCACTATATTCAAAGCCAACAGCTTTCAACTGACTGATAATATGTTCTTTACTTACGCCCATATCTTCGCAAAGCTCATCCAGTGAAGAATAACAATCGCGTAACTTCATATTGATGACACTAAACAGCATCATCGGATCTTTAGGTAATTCCATAATTCACAATCTTTTAAACCGGGTGCAAAGTTACAGCAATCTCACCGAATAGCAAAACAAATCAAGGACCGATTTCTTCTATTTTCAAAGAGATCCTCTCAATCAGTTTGCTAAGTTCTTCCTCCAAAGGTATCACATTGAAATCTTTCCAGAAATCTTCGTCATATCTGAAATTCATATCAGAAAAGATAGTACGTGTAGGTAATCTCTCTGCCCGAGGAAATGCAGTCACCTGTTCCGTATCCACTTTGCAAGTGATCATTTCAAACCAAATCTGCATATGCGGACTACCAGACAGCAAGCGCCTTCGTTTCACTTTGAAAGAAAGATCACCGCGGATATGATGAATATAATAAATTCCTTGCCATGGCTTGTAAGAAATAGTATAAACCACCTTTTGCAGTATCATATTAATACCACGCGTACGCCTTTCTACAAACATTCCCGATGCTTTCTTCACACGTTGAGGATCGACCTCAAAACGAGCTTGCAACAAAGCATTTGTCTCAGCATCAATATACAAATCTCCACAGTAGAGAGGCTCGATTATCTCTTTCTTCTGTTCAAAGTGTACAACATTAACACAGCGATCATCAATGAATGTCACTCCCTGTGAAGTGTAGAGATAGCCGTTATCACCTGCATCCGGTATCAGAAATGAAGGCATATCTTTCATTATATCCATCTGAAAACATGCCTGAATGCCTGACTTTACCTTAACAAGCAGGCTGTCCTTAGATTCCACATTACTCAACCGACTCATCTTTAGCAACTTTACCTGATCTGAAACAGAAGGGTGAGTAGCGATTTTATAAACTTTAAAAACTGCTTCAGTTAGATTCTGAACCTTATTTTTCAATAGAACCCCTTCACGGTAGAATGTTGTCAGGTAAGTGGGAGAATGAGAATAATTCTGCTCTCTTTGCCGTCCCATTTCCTTCAACAATTTATAAGGATCAACCCATTGAACCACCACTTCCTGCAGAGGGACCACCTTCGGTTCCAAACTCAAAATATTATGCCTTCCTGCCAAAACGGAAACTTCCAGAGTTTGTGAAACATATCCTATATGGGAAAACACGACCGAATCATTTTTCAAAGAATCCGGTAAAGAAAGTCTGAACTCACCTTCCTGATTAGTGACAATCCCCACAAATGTCCTCCGAACTCCTACGGATGCAGAAGCGACAGGCATCCCGGTTTCCTTATCCAGCAAAGTTCCTGTAAGCATAATATTTACAGGCTGAGCAGATGCAGGACCCGCATGCTGCTGTTTAATTTGTGTAAAAGGAATTATCAGAATATGGGTGCCTATTACTTTAAACTCCAAGCTGGTATCTCCTACAACCTCATAAATGGCCTGACGAATAGTTCGCTCTCCTTTTTGTATCTTTACCGTTGCGTCATTATTCACTACCTTGCTATCATAAATAAACAGATAACCCGACTGTTGAGAAATATAGCCTAACAGGGAGTAGACTGTTCCTTTCGTCTTGGGCAGACTGATCATGCTCTCCAGCACATCTTCTCCGGTTGCTCTTAACGTATTCGACACGAAAAAGAGTAAACACAAAATAGCCATATAGCGATAAACCAGCCTCATCTTACTTTTTTAAAAATTATTCTGCCAACATAAATATATCTCCCTGTCGTGTACACTTCAAGTTTAGTGCACATGCTATCAGTGTAGCCACCGTCTCTGGAGATTCGTTAGAAAACTCAACTGTCAGCTTTCTTTTTTCAAGCGCAGGAGAAGCTACACGTATCTGTAAACTTCCGGCATTCATATTCATTACTTTCAGAATGTGTTCCAAAGATTCATCCTTAAAGCAGACATGTTTCAGATAACGGTTCAACTCTTCCGTATTTTCATTCGCACTAAGTAGCAGTTGCTGCGATTTCAATACCACCGTCTCACCAGCTTTGACATAACATTCCTTATTCCCTTTTTTTAAGGTTAGCCTGACAGTTCCACGTTGTACTGAGAGACGAAACGGAGCATCCTCGACACTCTTCACACTAAAAGCAGTACCCAACACCTCAATCTTCACTTGTTCGGTATCAATCCAAAAGGGTCGTTCCCTGTTCTTCGCCACATCAAAGAAAGCATCTCCCTGTAAACTGACTTCCCGTTTATCGGAAACAAAATGTTCAGGATATCGGATAGAAGTTTCCTTTGCCAAAAATACGACAGAACCATCTTCAAGAGTCGTAACCAATGTAGGAATATCTTGATTTTTCTGTGTAATAAGGCTTGGTAATTCTTCTCTTTGCCCAAATTCCCAATACAGAGTCCCCAAAACAAAACCTACTACTACCGCTGCAACAGCCCCATAGCGTACCCATATCGAAATTTTAGGTTTCCGATGATCTTCAACAAGCAAATGATCTTTGTCCAATCGGTCATACAACTGGTTCCAAGCCTGTTCCGTCTTTATTTTATGAATATCCGTTTTCATCATCTCATTTGAATATAATTTTCTATTTCTTTTCTCAAAGTTCGTAAAGTCTTCGTCATTTCCGCCTCCACCGTTTTAACGGAAAGAGAAAGCAGAAGTGCAATTTCTGCATATTTCTTTCCCTCCTCCCGGTGCATCTTAAAGATTCGCATTCTACGTTCCGGTAATTTTTCAAGGGTACTATTAATCAACTTCTGAAGTTCTTCATATTCCATCTGTTGATGAGGATCTGTAACCTGTTCCGAAGATGGTGCAGTCAATATGGACTCTCTATACCGTTCCTTCACCTCTTCATGTTCACAATATTGAATAGACTGATTACGCGTCGCTCTGTAGAGATAGCTTTTTACAGATTGAAAAATCTGTAATTGTTCCCTATCCTTCCAAAGCACATAAAACAGTTCTTCAACGATTTCCTCAGCTACCTCTATCCGTCCGGTAATGCTTGCCGCATACCAACACAGGGGAGAATAATAACAGCGAAATAATTCCTCAAACGCCTTTATGTCACCTGCTTTTATTTTTGTCAGTATGAGCAGTTCATTCAGCATACTACTATCATTTTACGATTGTTCCCAAATATAAGAAAACAATTCTGATTTTAATTAGATTGCTTTTTCAATTTATCGACAGCATGTTCCAAAGACTCCGTAGGTTCAATGATATTATAATTTCCCCAAAAATCTTCACTCCAGTAGTTTCCTACTTTATCGTAGAAAATCTGATTAGAAGCGAACACTTTATTCCTCGGAATCATTTCGGATGGATTCTCTCTCCTGTCCGTCACCACCATTTCTGATGTTACCGCATAATTCGTAGAGAAAAGTCTCCGTTTCCAGTCACATTTAAAACGAATATCATTTCGGATATAGTTCATATATGTCCTTCCATCAATCGTTTTATAAGTAATCAGAAAAGATAATTCCTGTGGTTTGAATCTCAACCCAAGTGGCTTTTGATGAAGAATAGCAGCAATCGCCTTCGATTTATTCTGCATATCCAGATCCATTTCGACACGTGTAAACGACAGGTTATCACAATCTACATACAATTTTCCATGAAATAACGCATAAGGTAAAAGAACTCTCGGACGGAAATTAATAACATATTGTATCCGGTTATCTATCAGTGCGGATTCACTCATCCAGAACTCATAGTTATTCAGTTCTTCCAGTTCCAGCAAGGCTTCTTTATTCTTCACGATATCCAAAACGACCGATATATTAGGACCACCCATAACCTTTACTGCTAATGTATCACTAGCTTTTTGACTTAACAAACGGCGTCCCTTCAGAACTTGCAATTTATCATCATCCGTAGTACGGTTGGTATATGCCGTTTTCGATACATCAAGTACAGCTTCCGATACACTGATATAACGGCGTCCTTTCTGCACAGTCTCCCGATAAAAACAAGTAAGCATGTTCCGGTTCGCACTATAATTTACCGGAATCTTCTCCATCGCCTTTTCTATGATCGTACGCGGATTATTGGCATAAACTACCACTTCATTCAACTGATTAGTATGAGGAATCATCCAGACCGTCAGTTTTGAGGCATTATGCTTATCCAAAGACACATGACTATTGATATAGCCAATATGAGATATTTCCAGTTCGCGCGGAACCTCCTCTTTTTTTACTTTCAGAGCAAATTCTCCCTCTGCATTTGTCACCGTACCAATATTGCTCCCCTGAACAGATACATTCACGTTTTCAAGCGTTTTTCTATTCTGCTTATCCTTCACCATCCCAACGATCGTGTAATAATCTCCCGCATCTTGCGCCCATATATCAGCATTCCCTATCCATAGAAAAGCTAATAACCATCCAACCCAAAGTATAACAGACTTTTTCATCTTAATAGAGTTTTAAAGTTAATAATTCCTGCTTCTATCAATAAGATCGTTCAAGCCGCCAATACCCTATTGTTTGAAATAAAAAAAATCAGTATCTTGTCCCACCAATAAAAAATTGAATGAATACTATCAATACGATTGCTCCCTGCGGAATGAATTGTGCATTATGCTATGCCTTTCAGGATAGAAAAAAACCTTGCTCCGGCTGCCGGAGTAAAATGGCAGAAGTACGCAAAAATTGCCGAAACTGCTTAATTCTCTCGTGTGATAAAAAAGAGTACTATTGCTTCGAATGTTCAATTTTCCCATGCAGACGGTTAAAATCGTTGGATGCAAGATACCGTATTAAATATGGCATGAGCATGCTTGAGAATCTTATATTCATAAAAGAAAAAGGAGAAAAACATTTTCAGATTGCCCAAAATCAGAAATATACTTGTCTTGATTGCGGCAATCTCCGGACTGTACATTATAAATATTGTTTCAATTGTAAACAAGAAAATAATCACATAAACAAATGATTAATTATGATACGTAAATTAAATAAGACAGAATTTCATCAGGCAGTAGCTGTAGCATTAGAAGTGTATTTGCAATGCGGTCAAGATGATTTCGACGACGAAGGTCTTGAAGCTTTCAAAAGTTTCATCTTCAATGACGAGCGAATGAATGAACTCAGAATTTATGGGGCTTTCGAAGAAAATCGATTGGTTGGCATCATGGGAACCAAAAATAAGGGCAAGCACATTTCTTTATTTTTCATCAACAAGGACTTCCATAGAAAAGGAATCGGTAAACAACTTTTCGATTACTCACAATATGATTGTCCGGCAAATGAAATAACAGTTAACTCATCTACATATGCTATCAAGTTTTACGAATCACTGGGATTTGAAAAAACAGACGACAGACAACAAACAAACGGAATCAGATATACTCCAATGAAATTCGTCCCAAACAAATAAGAAAAGAAACGCCATCATTCCACTTTGATCTTGCCAGACTCAAATCTAATTGTTAATTATACTTTCATATATATTTCGTATAAAAATAGTTTCTACCTTTGTAGCCGTTATGACGAAATATATATTCTGTATATTATTTAGTATATTTCTGATATGGGGATGCAGTTTAATTCCCGATAAAGAACTACAGGAGTTCCGGACAGAAGCCGGTACTACAGCTATACAATCCCATACCCAACTACAGAATTATAGATCTAAAGCAGTCGTTAAACAATCGGGTAAAGAAAAAAGCTTCTTCCAAGCAGGGAAATATGATGGAAAATATGATTGTAATATTGCTGACGGTATTTTAGGAAACTCACTTTTATCTCGTACCACTTCTGTTTCCAAAATCCTAAGATTCAGCGTTTCTTCCGTCACAATTCGGATACTAAGTTCCTTAAAATATCAATTTCCAAAAGAAAAATGGACTGGTCTCCCCTACTATACAAATCTCACCAAATTCTCATATAGATATTACGTCTATACACTAGGACGAATACTTATTTAATATCTCTTTTCCTTCTATGGGATGAGATGAGTGTATCTTCATGCCCATTTTATCCCTTTATATTCAAGGTAAGAAAGCAAGAAGAGTCTTTTCCATTACCGGGAATATGCATACGATTTCTCTTTTACATATTAATAACTGATATATAATGGAATTTATATTAGACTTTATTCTCCACATTGATCAATACATGATTAGTATAGTGCAGGATTACCATACTTGGGCATACGCTATCCTATTCATTATTATATTTTGCGAAACCGGGCTTGTACTCACCCCCTTTCTTCCTGGTGATTCTTTACTTTTCGTTGCAGGAGCCATTTCCGCATTACCCAGTATGTCGATCGATATCCATATTCTTGTTTTAATCTTATTTGCAGCAGCCGTATTAGGTGACTCCTGCAACTACATGATCGGACATTTTTTCGGACGCAAACTTTTTCATAATCCCAACTCCAGGATATTCAAACAAAGTTATCTTGATAAAACGCATGAATTTTATAAAAAATATGGTGGGAAAACGATTATTCTCGCCCGCTTTGTGCCTATCGTCCGCACTTTTGCTCCATTTGTAGCCGGAATGGGAAAAATGCATTACTATTACTTTATGATCTACAATCTGACAGGTGGGGCCATATGGGTAGTTTTATTTTGCTATGCAGGCTACTTCTTTGGCGATCTGCCGTTCGTACAGGAAAATCTTAAACTCTTGATTATCGCTATTATATTTATTTCAATATTACCTGCAATAATAGAAGTATTACGAGCGAAGTTAGGATCGAAGCAATAAAAAACTTTATTTATTTGTTTATTAATAACAACGACCATCAAATTAAACATCTCAAAAACAATTTAATGTACTCATATTTATGAAAAATTCTTTTTTTAGTAAATTCACGCCCAAAGAACCAAAGTTCTTTCCTCTGCTGAAGCAGTTATCAGATGTTTTATCTGCCTCATCCATTCTACTTGTAGAAAGTCTGCAACATGATCTACCAACAGAAAGAGCTGACTACTACAAGCAAATAAAAGATATGGAACGCGAAGGCGACCGGTTGACTCATTTAATCTTTGATGAGTTAAGCACCACATTCATCACTCCCTTCGACCGTGAAGATATCCACGATCTGGCTTCCTGTATGGACGATGTTATTGACGGAATCAACAGTAGCGCCAAACGAATTGTAATCTATAATCCTCGCCCCATTTCTGAAAGTGGAAAAGAACTGAGCCGTCTGATTCATGAAGAGGCGATTAATATAGGTAAAGCTATGGATGAACTGGAAACCTTCCGCAAAAATCCAAAACCGTTACGCGAGTACTGCTCTAGATTACATGATATAGAGAATCAGGCGGACGATGTTTACGAACTCTTTATCACTAAACTCTTTGAAGAAGAAAAAGACTGTATCGAACTGATTAAGATTAAAGAGATCATGCATGAGCTGGAAAAGACAACCGATGCAGCTGAACATGTAGGCAAAATATTGAAAAACCTGATCGTAAAGTATTCATAAAATCAGAGCAAGACACATGGAATTATTAGTGATTATCATTATACTGGCTCTGATATTCGATTATATCAACGGCTTTCATGATGCGGCAAATTCGATAGCTACCATCGTATCAACCAAAGTACTGACTCCTTTCCAAGCAGTATTATGGGCAGCATTCTTTAACTTCGTTGCGTTTTTCATAGCCAAATATATTATAGGGGGCTTTGGTATAGCAAACACTGTGTCAAAAACGGTTGTAGAGCAATATATCACACTGCCTATCATTCTGGCAGGTATCATTGCCGCTATTTCCTGGAACCTGATTACTTGGTGGAAAGGTATTCCATCTTCCTCTTCCCATACGCTTATCGGTGGTTTTGCAGGAGCTGCCATCATGGCAAATGGTTTTGAAGCTATCCAACTCAACATCATTCTTAAAATCGCAGCTTTTATCTTTCTGGCTCCATTCATAGGTATGGTTATCGCTTTTGGATTCACTCTGCTTGTACTCTATATCTGCCGACGTGCCAATCCGCATACTGCGGAAATGTGGTTCAAAAGATTACAGTTGGTTTCTTCGGCCATGTTCAGTGTGGGACATGGCTTGAATGATTCCCAAAAGGTAATGGGTATTATCGCCGCCGCAATGATAGCCGCTCACTCCATGGGTTTAGGAATCGGTATAAACAGCATTTCTGATCTACCGGACTGGGTAGCGTTCTCCTGTTTTACAGCTATCTCACTGGGAACCATGTCCGGAGGATGGAAAATTGTAAAAACAATGGGAACGAGAATTACCAAAGTAACTCCATTGGAAGGTATGATTGCTGAAACTGCAGGAGCTTTTACACTTTATATCACAGAAATGCTGAAAATTCCTGTAAGCACGACTCATACGATCACCGGAGCAATTATCGGGGTCGGAGCAACCAAACGTTTATCTGCTGTTCGCTGGGGAGTGACTAAAAGCCTCATGACTGCATGGGTGCTTACTATCCCTGTCAGTGGACTCTTGGCTGCAATTGTTTATTTAATAGTATCACTATTTCTGAAATAAAAATCACATATAGGAATTAAAAAAACAAAAGAGCTGTAAGTTATAAACTTACAGCTCTTCCTTTTATATATTAATCATTTTACTTCACTTCCTCGAAGTCAGCATCCTGAACGTTATCGCCATGCTTGCTATTATCCTGACCAGCATTCTGACCTGCATTCATATCAGGACCAGCCTGTGCACCACCTTGGGCACCCTGTTGTGCATACATTTCAGCACTTGCAGCCTGGAACGCAGTATTGATTTCTGCCATAGCCGTATCAATAGCAGCCAAATCCTGAGCCTTGTGAGCATCTTTCAGTTTCTGCAAAGCAGCTTCAATCGGAGCTTTTTTATCAGCAGGCAACTTATCACCTAATTCTTTCAGCTGATTTTCTGTCTGGAAGATTACACTGTCAGCCTGATTCAACTTATCAATCTTTTCACGTTCTTTCTTGTCTGCTTCTGCATTAGCTTCAGCTTCAGCCTTCATCTTTTCGATTTCTTCCTTGCTCAAACCGCTGGAAGCTTCGATACGGATTGCCTGTTCCTTACCCGTAGCCTTATCCTTAGCAGATACCTTCAAGATACCATTCGCATCGATATCAAATGTAACCTCAATCTGAGGAACACCACGACGAGCCGGAGCGATACCTGACAAGTTGAACTGGCCAATTGACTTATTCTGAGCAGCCATCGGACGTTCTCCCTGCAATACGTGAATCGTTACTTCACTCTGATTATCAGCAGCAGTAGAGAATGTTTCACTCTTACGAGCCGGAATTGTAGTGTTAGCATCGATTAACTTCGTCATCACACCACCCAATGTTTCGATACCCATTGACAACGGAGTAACATCCAACAATACTACACCCTTGATTTCATCTGTCAAAACAGCACCCTGTACAGCAGCACCGACAGCTACTACTTCATCCGGGTTCACGCCTTTAGAAGGAGTCTTTCCGAAGAAATCTTCTACCAGTTTCTGTACAGCAGGGATACGAGAAGAACCACCCACAAGGATTACTTCATCAATGTCAGAGTTGCTCAAACCAGCATCGCTCATTGCTTTCTTACATGGTTCCAGACAAGCCTGAATCAATCCGTGAGCCAATGATTCGAATTTTGCACGAGTCAGAGTCTTAACCAAGTGCTTAGGTACACCATTTACCGGCATAATGTACGGCAAGTTGATTTCTGTGCTTGTTGAAGAAGAAAGTTCAATCTTAGCTTTTTCTGCAGCTTCTTTCAGACGTTGTAAAGCCATCGGGTCCTGGGTCAGGTCAGCGCCTTCGTCATTTTTGAATTCCTGTACCAACCAATTGATGATTACCTGGTCAAAGTCATCACCACCCAAGTGAGTATCACCATTGGTAGAAAGAACTTCAAATACACCACCACCAAATTCAAGGATAGAGATATCAAATGTACCACCACCAAGGTCGAATACGGCAATCTTCATATCTTTGTGAGCCTTATCCAGACCGTAAGCAAGAGCTGCGGCAGTCGGTTCGTTTACAATACGTTTTACTTCCAGACCTGCAATTTGTCCGGCTTCTTTAGTAGCCTGACGTTGAGAGTCAGAGAAATATGCAGGAACAGTGATGACTGCTTCTGTAACTTCTTGTCCCAGATAGTCTTCAGCAGTCTTCTTCATTTTCTGAAGAATCATTGCAGAGATTTCCTGCGGAGTATACAGACGTCCGTCAATATCAACACGCGGAGTGTTGTTATCACCTTTCACTACTTTATAAGGAACACGTTCAACTTCTTTTTGTACCTGATCCCAATTTTCACCCATGAAACGTTTGATTGAGAAGATCGTACGTGTAGGATTAGTAATAGCCTGACGCTTAGCAGGATCACCTACCTTACGTTCGCCACCATCTACAAAAGCAACTACAGAAGGAGTTGTACGCTTACCTTCGCTGTTTGCAATTACTACAGGTTCGTTGCCTTCGAATACGGCAACACAAGAGTTTGTTGTTCCTAAGTCAATACCAATAATTTTTCCCATGATCGTTATTCTTTTTATTTATTATTATTCAATTTCTTTTTGTCCGGTTGTTTTCTTTCTCTTTGTAAGAGCTTTCAAACGGACGCTTATTAAAAAACAAACCATGTGCCAAAAAGAAATCAGACGGATACATGACATATTTTCTGCCAAAACGACAGTTTCAAATCTAAATTACTGCTGGCAGAGTCATACAGAAGCCGGGCAGCAACTGCTTCTTTAAACAAATGGAAACGGCTCTGGTTCAATAAAGAAAACGAATTCATCAGAAAGGAATAAAAAAATATGCCTATGTCGTCATGTGCGACACAGGCATACCTATATTATATAATATACTCTCAGTATTACTTTTCAAGAACCATCACCAACGCATTGTTCGCATCGTACAGACCAATGCCGCCACCGGACAGTTTATCAAATGACTTCACTTCATTCAAAGCTTTCAAAACCTTGCCTTCCACTTCCATATCGGGACAAGCCATCATTGTACTTGCTACTCCCGGGAAAGAGATTGATTTGGCATTGCTCGTACTGGTTTCAAAACCGCCGTTGATCAGGTTGCATCCTGCATTGCCATGAATTGTTTTCTTTTTCACGTCAAAAGCAATAAAAGGCTGCTTCTCCATTCCCGAAGGAATTGCTTCACCATTTACTTCTTTAATCTTCCATTCTCCGTTCAATACAGAAAGTTTCACATCAGCCTCCTTTTTTTCAAGAACAACAACCGGACGATTGGAATCGTTGCACAAATACATCTTATCTTTACCGGCTTTCTTATAACCTTTCACCTGTGCCAGAGCCCCCAGTACATTTCTCTCGGTAGTCATATCCGGACACATCATTTTGGTGCCGGCTATTCCTTTAAAGTCAATGCTACCCGGCTTTGCATTTACGTCAAAGCTACCCATCATACGGTTACATCCACTGTTGCCCGACAGTCTGCCGGTTGCAGTATCAAAAGTAATAAAGGGAAGGTTTCTGCTTTCGCCCGGAGTTACTTTCGAGCCGTTAACTTCTATAATATTCCATTCGCCATTGATAGAAGACAAAGGGATTGCCTTCTCTACAGAGCGGCATGAAAACATTGCAAGTACTGTGCTGGCAATGCAAATTGAAACAAATACTTTTTTCATTTTGTTATAACGTTTAAGTTAAATCGTGGGCAAAGATATCAAAAAGATTGGAATATTCCATCTTATGCGATATAAAATACATACATTTGCCATTAGTTATAAAACAAACAATAGATTACAAAGTTCACCAAAAGTAAAAAAAATATGAGAGTAACAGCCTTATTCTTTATTTTATTGTGTTGTAGTATATCCTATACCACAGCTCAAAACGATTATCTTGTCGCAACTTCTCCGAGTCAGGAAATTTCTTCCAGTAAAGAAGAATTATTCATTAAAGAGAACTTTCCCCTACAACTTCTTTGTAAATGGGCGCCGGGAATGAAATTCATGTTCGTCCCCTCCCAACGTGACATGTTTCTCCCCACACTTTCGGTATACGACACAGAAAAGGGTACCGACAACAGTTCACTGAAACATAAGATTCTCACCTTTGCCGGTACTGAAGAAAAAATTCAAGAATTATCAAATAGCACCAGCTATACCACCCGATTTATCTTCGAGTGCGAAGGAGGAAAGTATTATTATGAGATAAAAAACGTACGCCTGGAAGAAATATGTGAAAAAAATCCTCGTGCATATATCAATGGATTGGTTTATCTGAAGGACGTAGATACCGCTAAAGAACTGCTGACTGGAAAAAAGATATATATTCAATCCGATATGGCACGAGTGGACGATGCCAACAGTTATTCCGGTTACCGGGAAGTTCCCATTCCCGTCAACACGGAAGCAATCGTTACTGCAATAGGAGTCGGCAGTCAAGCATATCCTGTGAAAATTGTATTTCAAGACTCACAAGAGCGCTCCTATTATCTGGAAGTTGCTCTCTCACGCACCAATTCGGGTATGGACGTAAATGATTTTCAAGCAGAAAAGAAAATGAGATACTTCTCTAATGCCATTAGTTTCAGTAATAAAAAGTCGGGGAATCTGGAGGCATTGAAAGACAGATACATGGACTTGACTGTCTACCCCAAACAAACATTAACCGTCAAAAGAATATTCGGTCTTGAAAGTAAGCAGATGGAGGCTCGTGTACATTTGCCGCGCTATACTGTTTTGAAAATAAAAGAAATAACCACCTCCTCTCCCGGCAGTCTGGCCATTTTATCGTTGGAAGACCAGCAAGGGGCACTTTATATAACAGAAGTTGACCTAAAATACGATGTGATCGTTAAAAACGAGAACTATATTGAAGACCTTTTCGGTTTCGGGGATATGAAGCAGAAATATCCGGCTATCACCGAAGAACGCTGGAAAATCATTGCACGAGGCGAGCTGGAAGAAGGCATGAGTGCCGATGAATGCCGCCTGTCGATAGGCAATCCGGTTGACATACAACTGAAAAAAGACAGCCGTTTTGAAACCTGGTTCTACAACGGAAGAACACTGGAATTTGAAAATGGTACCTTGCAACGTTTCAAATAAAAAGGAGTACCGACGCTATGATTATCTGAAAATAATCACGTATATTTGCCAAACTAACGATTCTAAAATCTTAATTTTTGATTTATAATATATTAATTAAAAGAAATGGGTAGAGTTCTTATTATCGGTGCAGGCGGTGTTGGTACTGTCGTAGCACACAAAGTGGCACAAAATGCCGATGTATTCACAGACATCATGATTGCCAGCCGTACAAAGGAGAAATGCGATAATATCGTCAAAGCTATAGGCAATCCCAATATAAAAACGGCTAAAGTCGATGCTGACAATGTAGACGAACTGGTAGCTTTATTCAATGACTTTAAACCGGAAATGGTGATTAACGTTGCTCTTCCTTATCAGGACCTTACCATAATGGAGGCCTGTCTGAAAGCAGGAGTCAATTATCTGGATACCGCAAATTACGAGCCGAAAGATGAAGCTCATTTTGAATACAGCTGGCAATGGGCCTACCACGACCGCTTCAAAGAAGCCGGTCTGACAGCTATCCTTGGTTGCGGATTCGACCCGGGAGTCAGCGGCATCTATACTGCCTATGCAGCAAAGCATTACTTCGATGAAATTCAGTATCTGGACATTGTGGACTGTAATGCCGGTAATCATCATAAAGCATTTGCTACAAACTTCAATCCGGAAATAAACATCCGCGAAATTACCCAAAACGGACGTTATTATGAAAACGGACAATGGGTAACAACCGGTCCGTTGGAAATTCATAAGGACCTGACTTATCCAAACATCGGTCCGCGTGATTCTTATCTTCTTTATCATGAAGAACTGGAATCATTGGTAAAACACTTCCCGACAATCAAACGCGCACGTTTCTGGATGACTTTCGGACAAGAGTATCTGACTCATTTACGTGTCATCCAAAATATAGGTATGGCCCGTATCGACGAAGTTGACTATAACGGAACGAAAATCGTACCATTGCAATTCCTGAAAGCCGTATTGCCCAATCCGCAGGATTTGGGTGAGAACTACGAAGGAGAAACTTCTATCGGCTGTCGTATTCGTGGTATCAAAGACGGAAAAGAACGTACTTATTACGTATACAACAACTGCAGTCATCAGGAAGCTTACAAAGAAACTGGTATGCAGGGTGTAAGCTATACCACCGGAGTTCCGGCAATGATCGGTGCAATGATGTTCTTCAAAGGCGAATGGAAACGTCCGGGTGTGAACAATGTAGAAGAATTCAATCCGGACCCATTTATGGAACAACTCAACAAACAAGGATTGCCTTGGCACGAAGTGTTCGATAAAGATCTGGAATTATAAAGAGATTGTTTAAAAAGAAAGTTTATGATTAACGTAGGAGATAAAGCACCGGAAATCTTAGGCACCAATGAAAAAGGTGAAGAGATCAGACTAAGTGCTTACCAAGGAAAGAAAATAGTGCTGTACTTCTATCCGAAAGACAGCACATCAGGTTGCACGGCACAAGCATGCAGCCTGCGCGACAACTATTCCGAACTGCGTAAGGCTGGTTATGAAGTAATCGGCGTCAGCGTAGACAACGAGAAGTCGCACCAGAAATTCATTGAAAAAAACAATCTTCCCTTCACACTGATAGCCGATACCGACAAGAAACTGGTAGAAGAATTTGGTGTATGGGGAGAAAAGAAACTGTATGGCCGTGCTTATATGGGAACCCTCCGTACGACCTTCCTGATCAACGAAGAAGGAATTGTAGAACGGATTATCACCCCGAAAGAAGTGAAAACCAAAGAACATGCCGCACAGATTTTGAATCAATAAATCCATCAATTAGAAGAATAAGGTATGGCAAAGAAAGACGAACTTAATTTTGAAACAGATAATAAAATGGCATCAAGCGAAAAACTAAAAGCCTTACAGGCCGCCATGGAAAAGATAGAAAAAAACTTCGGTAAAGGTTCTATCATGAAAATGGGCGATGATAGTGTTGAACAAGTAGAAGTGATTCCTACCGGCTCCATTGCTTTAAATGTAGCACTCGGCGTAGGTGGGTATCCCCGGGGAAGAATCATCGAAATCTATGGTCCGGAATCTTCCGGTAAAACGACATTGGCTATCCATGCCATTGCCGAAGCGCAAAAAGCCGGTGGTATCGCAGCTTTCATTGACGCTGAGCATGCTTTCGACCGTTTCTATGCAGCGAAACTAGGTGTGGATGTGGATAATCTCTGGATTTCCCAACCAGACAACGGTGAACAGGCTTTGGAAATAGCCGAGCAACTAATCCGTTCTTCCGCTATTGATATCATTGTAATTGACTCTGTTGCAGCATTAACCCCAAAAGCAGAAATTGAAGGTGACATGGGTGACAACAAAGTAGGTCTACAGGCACGCCTGATGTCACAGGCTTTGCGTAAATTGACCGGTACAGTCAGCAAGACACGTACGACTTGTATCTTTATCAATCAACTTCGTGAAAAAATTGGTGTTATGTTTGGTAATCCGGAAACAACAACAGGTGGTAACGCATTGAAATTCTATGCTTCTGTACGTATAGATATCCGTGGCAGCCAGCCAATCAAGGATGGTGAAGAAGTGCTTGGTAAGTTAACCAAAGTGAAAGTAGTAAAGAACAAAGTAGCACCTCCTTTCCGCAAAGCTGAATTCGACATTATGTTTGGTGAAGGTATCTCCCACTCCGGAGAAATCATCGACTTGGGTGCCGAATTGGGAATTATCAAGAAGAGTGGTTCATGGTATAGCTACAATGATACTAAACTAGGTCAAGGACGTGATGCAGCCAAAGTTTGTATCAAAGATAATCCGGAACTGGCAGAAGAACTGGAAGGACTGATCTTCGAAGAACTGAAGAAAAAATAATCCGGGGCTCTTAAAACGGATACTAAAAATAAAAGTGGAGGAATCACCGTATGAACCGATATTCCTCCACTTTTTTATGCTATATTACTCTCTATTTGTCTACGGCTTTACACAAAGTAAATGTAAGCCAATGTGCTCAAACTAATTACTACCCAAAGTAGTACTCCTTGAATCAGAGGTTTGACTCCGACATTTTTCAATACATCGATAGAAAGAGAAGCACCGATAAAGAACATTGTAATAGTCAGTGTTTTGCGGGCAATTCCATTGATAGCTGCGCCTAAAGCCGGTACTCCGTCAAGCAAATAGGTATTTACTACCATTGCCAGGATAAAGAAAAAGATAAACCAAGGAATACTAATCTTCTGTCCTTTGCTCTTAAATATAAAGGAAGTGGCGAAGGCTATCGGAATAATCCAAAGCGCACGAGTCAGCTTAATAGTAGTAGCCACCTTCAAAGCTTCCTCACCATAGGCAGCACCGGCTCCTACTACGGAACTCGTATCATGAATAGCAATAGCCGCCCATGTACCAAATTCATGCTGACTCATATTTAATGCGTGACCGATCATCGGGAAAATAAACAGTGCGATAGCATTTAAAACGAAGATTGTGCCCAATGCAACAGACATTTCACTGTCCTTAGCTTTCAGCACCGGTCCTACTGCTGCAATAGCACTACCACCACAAATAGCAGTTCCCGAACTGATGAGATAAGAAGTATTCCGGTCGATCTTAAAGAGTTTGCGTCCGATGAACCAACCAATCAATAAGGTACCCACTACCGAAATAACGGTAAATTCCATACCTTCTTTGCCGGAAGCCAGAGCTGAATGAAGATTCATCCCAAATCCTAAGCCAACAACTGAATATTGCAATAAATATTTGGAAGTCTTTTTATTAAATTTCGGATGAGCCTGTCCACAGGTCAACGCAAAAATCAGTCCCAAAAATAAAGCAACCGGAGGAGTAACCCATGCCGACCAAGCCTGTAGCCCCGGAATATAATCTAAAAACAGAAAGAAAGTCAAAGTAGAAAGCAGTGCGACATAAATTGTCTTGTTGTTTGCCTGCAACGTTTTTGTAGCTGTTGAAATCATATTTTTATCTTTAATTATTTTTCTGGGCACAAAAGTACGGCAAACAATCAAGACAGACTAATCGTTTCTAATTATGAGTTATAACTTTTAGTTATAAGAAGAGGGGAATCACTTTTCAATTCTATACCGTCACAATATCTTTTCCAAAAGGAGACAATGCCAAAGCCGCCAATTTGAAGTGTTGTAAACCAAAGGGAATACCAATAATAGTGATACACAAAATTGCTCCAAAAACTAAATGTGACAGACAAATCCAAATGCCTCCCAAGAATATCCATAAAATATTCATTAATACATAAAGGCAGCCACCGGAACGCTGTCCACTCCTCACTTCTTTCCCAAAAGGCCATAAAGCAAGCCCGGCCAACTTTAATGTCTGTATGCCAAAAGGGATACCGATAATGGTAATCATCATCAGCAAACTTGAAATAAGATATTCCACTGCGGTAAAAATTCCACCTAGCAATAGCCACAATAAATTCATCAAACAGCCCATATTATAGTAATATCTAATTATTTTTAAGTTTCTTCATTGCTACCCCATCAGGTCTACCGTGATAATATCGGTCTATCACCTACTGAAACATTTTATCAGTAACCACTTCATTAAAGAAAGTCGTGGGGAGAAACAAAGATACAGAAGATATGTGAAAATACAATTAACTTTATTTACTTTTCAACAAAGTTTCTTTTTATGTAAAAAGTGCTTTTTGACATCACATAGCATCCGGCGTGATTACAGATTCTTGCTATGGAGCCCCGCAAATCTCATAAACACTTGGGATAATCCCCCTCCTGCCCTTGCAGCTGTACAAAATTAAATTCACGCTGCATCGGCATTCCTTTTATCTCAACTACCCGCAAATTGCCCGCAACAAGTTCCTTATGAACCGACCGAATGGAAACGATCCCCATACAATCGGTATGTTCCAAAAATAGTTTAATGCTTTCCGTACTTCCGAGATACATAAGAACATGCAATGAAGACAGCTTCATATTATGCTGTGACAAAGCACGTTCGAATACATCCAGCGTACCCGATCCTCTCTCACGCAATACCAGAGGAATATCCGGTAACTCCTCAGGAGTAATTTCATCTTGAACGGCGAATTTGCTATGCGCATTTACCACTGCAACGAGTTCATCTTGCAGAAAAGGGAGATATTTTAAACTAGGTAAACGAAAGATACCTTCTACCAATCCCAAATCAATTCTGTGTTCTTGTAAAGCCGCTTCTATCCCACGGGAATTTCCATTCAACAAAGAAAGGCTGACCTTAGGAAACTTTGCAATAAAGTTGGCTAATAGTGGAGGCAATACATATTGCGCAATAGTCGTACTAGCCCCCAACTTCAACTCACCAATATATTCGTTGTGCAGCAAATGCATCTCATATTCCAGGCGTTTGTAGTCCTCCAATATCTTTTCACTGTGCTTGAGCAGCAGTTCACCGGCAACAGTCAACGAAATCTTGCTACCCTGACGTTCGAACAAACGAACCTGATAGTAAGTCTCCAGTTCCTGAATATGCTTCGTAATAGCAGGCTGGCTGACAAACAACTCCTGCGAAGCCTTTGTAAAACTCAGATTCTTCGCTACGCTCTGAAATACTTTTAAACGAAAATCGGACACCTTTTAATTAAAGATTAAGAATTAAAAATTGAGAACTAAAGACAAAGATCATAATTCATCAGCTCTGATCCCCAATGCCTGCATAACAGGAAAAGCCAACATATCCCACTTATATTCAACCGATGCTTCAGGCTCATTCATACGGAACTGAATGATCTCTTTACCTTTCACCTCATGCAAAGCATCAGTCACTTTCTTCCCATATTCCTCATTAAAAGACACGACAATCATCCTTTTCACATCTGCCGAATCGGAAACGATAGCCACTAAATCCAGAAACAGTTCTTCCCTCGATACCATCCCTTCAGAAGGAACACTTGCAAATGAATATTCTCCATAAGGACTTTGAAAAGCGACTCCATTCAGCTCTTTTTTCAGATCAGAAGGATGGCAATGCGCAAGATGACTTGAGTCTTTGTCGTAAACAAAAAGGAATTGCACTTCATTTTTTCCTTCTGTAATGCCCGCATCCAAAGTCAGATAAGTAGTCAGCATAGAAAGGTCTATCTCTTGTAAAGAACGCTGCAAGGTCTCTTCAAAATAACCTTTCATATCTGTAATTACAAAATTCAAGAAAGCAGCATCAATCAACACTACTGTTTCAGACAGTTTTATTTGAGGTTTATCATTCATACCTTATTTATAATATGATTACAGCGGATAAAGATACTACAATACTTTTATTTATCCGCTTCATTTCACGGCAAATTCGTCAGTTATGTTTAGGTAAAAATGGTCATTTTGTCCTTTAACTCCTTAATAATCATGCTATTTTGTCATATTTTTATACTTGGCAAATCTTTTGCGCCCTCTCAAGTGTTATTAAAAACGTGAAAAAAGAAAGGAGAACAACGATATGAACTTTAACAATTTTACCATCAAATCTCAAGAAGCGGTACAGGAGGCTGTTAATCTGGTACAAAGCCGGGGCCAACAGGCTATCGAACCCGCTCATATCCTGCATGGAGTTATGAAGGTAGGCGAAAATGTAACCAACTTCATCTTCCAAAAATTAGGTATGAACGGTCAGCAAGTAGCTCTCGTGGTTGATAAGCAAATCGACTCACTGCCAAAGGTTTCTGGTGGCGAACCTTACTTGAGCAGAGAATCTAATGAAGTATTACAGAAAGCAACGCAGTATTCTAAGGAAATGGGTGATGAATTCGTTTCACTGGAACACATCCTGCTGGCATTGCTGACCGTAAAAAGCACCGTATCCACCATCCTAAAAGATGCCGGAATGACGGAAAAAGAACTGCGCGATGCCATCAACGAACTAAGAAAAGGAGAAAAAGTAACTTCACAATCCAGTGAAGATAACTATCAGTCTTTAGAGAAATATGCCATCAATCTGAACGAAGCGGCCCGCAGCGGTAAACTGGACCCGGTAATCGGACGTGATGAAGAAATCCGCCGGGTACTCCAGATATTGAGCCGTAGAACCAAAAACAATCCGATTCTGATTGGTGAACCGGGTACAGGTAAGACAGCTATCGTAGAGGGACTGGCACATCGTATCCTCCGGGGAGACGTGCCCGAAAACCTGAAAAACAAACAGGTCTATTCTCTTGATATGGGAGCACTGGTAGCAGGAGCAAAGTATAAAGGAGAGTTCGAAGAACGTCTGAAATCAGTTGTCAACGAGGTGAAGAAATCAGAAGGTGATATAATCTTGTTTATTGATGAGATTCACACACTGGTAGGCGCCGGCAAGGGCGAAGGTGCAATGGATGCCGCAAATATCCTGAAACCGGCATTAGCACGTGGAGAACTACGTTCAATCGGTGCGACAACCCTTGATGAATATCAGAAGTATTTCGAAAAGGATAAAGCACTGGAACGTCGTTTCCAGATTGTACAAGTAGATGAGCCTGACACTCTGAGTACTATCTCTATCCTTCGTGGATTGAAAGAGCGCTATGAGAACCATCATCATGTACGTATCAAAGACGACGCCATCATAGCAGCCGTAGAACTTAGCAGCCGCTATATCACCGACCGTTTCTTACCGGATAAGGCAATCGACCTGATGGATGAAGCTGCAGCTAAGCTACGCATGGAAGTAGATTCTGTCCCAGAAGAGCTGGATGAAATTTCACGTAAAATCAAACAGTTAGAGATTGAACGTGAAGCCATCAAACGTGAAAATGACAAGCCAAAGCTGGAAATTATCGGTAAAGAACTGGCAGAATTAAAGGAACTTGAAAAATCTTTCAAAGCCAAATGGCAGAGTGAAAAAACGCTGATGGATAAAATCCAGCAGAACAAAGTGGAAATCGAAAATCTGAAGTTCGAAGCAGAAAAGGCGGAACGTGAAGGAGACTATGGAAAAGTAGCCGAAATACGTTACGGAAAGCTTCAGGCCTTGGATAAAGAAATAGAAGATACACAAGAAAAGCTTCGTGGCATGCAAGGTGATAAAGCCATGATCAAAGAAGAAGTGGACGCTGAAGACATCGCTGATGTTGTTTCTCGCTGGACTGGTATTCCTGTCAGCAAAATGTTGCAAAGTGAGAAAGATAAATTGCTGCACCTGGAAGATGAACTTCATCAACGAGTTATAGGTCAGAACGAAGCGATTGAAGCAGTTGCAGACGCAGTACGCCGTAGCCGTGCCGGATTGCAAGATCCCAAACGCCCGATCGGTTCATTTATCTTCCTTGGAACAACCGGTGTCGGTAAAACAGAATTGGCAAAAGCTTTGGCAGAATTCCTCTTTGACGATGAATCGATGATGACTCGTATAGATATGAGTGAGTATCAGGAGAAACACAGCGTTTCTCGTCTGGTCGGAGCACCTCCGGGATACGTTGGATACGATGAAGGCGGTCAGCTGACAGAAGCCATTCGCCGAAAACCTTACTCTGTTGTTTTGTTTGACGAAATCGAAAAAGCGCATCCGGATGTGTTCAACATTCTGTTACAAGTACTGGATGATGGACGACTGACAGATAATAAAGGAAGAGTAGTCAACTTTAAAAATACGATCATCATCATGACTTCAAATATGGGAAGTTCTTATATACAAAGTCAGATGGAGAAACTGAGCGGTTCGAATAAAGAAGAAGTGATCGAAGAGACGAAGAAGGAAGTGATGAATATGCTAAAGAAAACCATTCGTCCGGAATTCCTGAATCGTATTGATGAAACAATTATGTTCTTACCGTTAACGGAAACTGAAATCAGACAAATTGTGCTCTTACAAATTAAAGGTGTACAAAAGATGCTTGCAGAAAACGGAGTAGAACTGGAAATGACAGATGCTGCTTTGAATTTCTTATCCCAGGTAGGATATGATCCTGAATTCGGAGCTCGACCGGTAAAAAGAGCTATCCAGCGTTATTTGCTGAACGATTTGTCGAAAAAGTTACTGTCACAGGAAGTTGACAGAAGCAAGGCAATTATTGTAGATTCAAACGGAGATGGGTTGGTATTCAGAAACTAAATTATAATTAGTTGTTATAAAGACAGCCGATATGTTCTTAAAGGCACTGTCCACCATTTTGTGTAAATAGAAAACTTCAGGATTCGGGTTTTATACTTGAATCCTGTTTTCAAATATAGTAATAAATTGGTTAAATATCAATGCCCAATTCCAAATAGGTTGATACCATTTCTTTTCGATTTCGTTAATAGCCAGATAGACAGATTTTTTCAGCGCATCATCATTCGGAAATGATAGCTTGTTTTTGGTGTACTTTCTAATTTTCCCATTCAGATTTTCAATGAGATTAGTGGTATAGATAATCTTTCTAATCTCGACGGGGAAATCAAAGAACACGGTCAGTTCTTCCCAATTATTTCTCCATGAGCGTATCGCATATGGATATTTAGCACCCCATTTTTGCTCAAAGTTATCCAACTCCATCTCAGCTGCTTCTTTAGTAGGTGCGTTATAGATGTTCTTCAAATCGGCAGTGAACTCCTTTTTTTCTTTCCAGACGACATAGCGACAGGAGTTCCTAATTTGGTGTACCACACATATTTGAGTAGTAGAGGCAGGAAATACACTCT
>CEAA01002625.1_pt1 | contig 106706 bp, 69 predicted proteins | sample 557551 | NCBI WGS metagenome assembly CEAA01 (sample SAMEA3182115, study PRJEB8094) | gut metagenome | biome: human; feature: gut; material: Stool; isolation source: human stools | place: Canada | collected 2013-06-11
GTAGGATATCGCAGGAAAGGGCATCTTCCTCATCCGTGCCAGATAGCGCTCTCTCCTGCCTCCGAGAATGACCTGAAGGTCTTCCAGAGCGAATGCATGCCGGATCTTTTCAACAAGAAGATCTTCGCTGACAAGATATACCGAAGCAATGACTACTGGGAGCAGGAAAGACGCGATAAGGCCAATGAGTTCTACGCTCCCGTCAAGTCAATCAAAGGGGCTCCTGAAGAAGAGAAGCAGAGAAACAAGGCCGCTGATGACATTTATTCTCAAGCCGTTTCATCTGTCAGGGAACCCATTGAAGCGCTATTCAGTTGGCTGAACGAAAAAACAAATATTCAAAGAGCTTCAAAGTGCCGCTCTACTTGCGGACTGCTAATTCATACGATGGGAAAGGTAGCCATCGCATTTTTATATCTTATTTTCAACTACTGATTCAAATAATTTATCAACCTTAATTTTTGCGTTATGAAAAAGACTTTTAAACTGATGGCAGCCCTCGTGATGGGCGCCGGTATGATGTTCTCCTGCCAGCAGGCAGAGGAACCGACGATGGACAAGGCTCAGGAGCCCGTCGTCAAAACACGTGCTTACGGGGACAAGACCCCGACGGTCACGATCTATGTCGAGACCAACGACGTGAACCCGCTCAACGCCGGGGATTACAAACTTCCTAATGGCAAGCCCTATGCCGACATCGTGGAGTTCTTCGCATCGAACATCCACAAGCGGACGGTGAACGGCGTTGTCGAGCCTACGCTCTACCTGAACGACAAGATGACCAACCTGCTCGAAAACGGCGGCGCCGCGACGTATGTCCAGGGGTTGCAGGCCAAAGGCATCAAGGTGGTGCTGACCGTGCTGGGCGACTGGCAGGGCATCGGTGTCGCCAACATGAACGATACCCAGACCACACAGTTCGCCAAGATCCTGGCCCATGCTGTGGAAAAATACGGTCTGGACGGAATCGGGTTCGACGACGAATACTCCAACTACTCGTCCTCGCTCATCAGCGGTTCGTTCGGCAGCATCATCACCAAGCTGCGCAACCTGATGCCCGCCGGCAAACTCATCACCGTATTCCAATACGGTAATTACGGTTCTTCGCAGATCAATGCAACGGCCGGCGCCCAGATCAATCATGCCTATGCCAATTTCGGTTACAATACCTATATCGGAATTTCCGGTGTGACCAAGGATCGTTTCGCTCCGCTGTCGATCAATCTGGGTTCCATTGCTGGCAATGTATCTTATTATGGGGATAGAGCCTATGATTTGGCCGAAGCCGGTTACGGTTCGATCATGCATTTCAACCTGCGTACGAGAAGCCAAGCCGATCCGCTGCCGCTGTTCAAGGCGATCGCCGACGGTGCCTGGGGCGAGACCAACGTCACCTGCGAGAACGGCAACCGTCCGCAGGACTGGACTTTCGTATCGTCGGGGTATGAAATCACCATGGACGAAGTGGAATAACATGATAGCGATGTGTTTGCATTGACCGATTCGGATTCGTTATATACCCGAAAGTGACCGATTCCAGACCCGCACATCCGCAAACAGGTGTGCGGGTTGTTTTAACTGATGAAGGGATATGAAAACGTTCCCCCATCCGAAAGACGAATGGGGAAACAAAAACTACCGCAAATACATTGACCGATTCGAGTCGATATATACCCGTAAGTGACCTTTCAATTTAAAAACTCTCCGTGGCCGGTTTGTGATAGTATTTATTTAATAACGCACGAATTGATGAATTCGTATTCAAATTATATTTAGTTGGTACAATAATAAGTTGAGATAGTATAAAATAAGCACGGACTCAACCTATTGACACCTGAGGAATGCTACAACCCGATGAACAGATAGGAGAGCCCGTGCTGTTTTTGCACGATTCTCCTATCATCCCGTCCATCTTGTCTTGGTAGCATTTTCAGGTGTCGATGACAGGATTCGACAGCTATTCGCTGTTTTGCAAAGATAAGAAAAATTATCCAACAGATACTTTGTGAATACGAAAAATACACATGATTCTGCAATACGGAGATCTGTCTTATGAAAACGCTTATTCATACCCGTATATACGCGTTGCTAACTCAAAATGAATCGAATCCGTCGGAATTAGCCCATGCATACGAAGAGTTTATCGAGACGATGACCGAGATGGTTGCTAATTTCGATAACCGGGATGATATTTTGAGAATACTGTATTACAGCCGGGTTGAATTCGACGTATTGTCCCATCCATCGTTTAATCGATATTCGAACAATGTTTTAAGGACGACGTTCATCTATAAAATCATGTATATTCTGGATTGCGAAATCAATATCGTCAGCAATAGTACGAAATATAGCTCGAACCAAGACTATTCGTTTCCTTTATCCTATCAGGACGGCGAGTTGCTGTGGACAGGGACGCAGCAAGAGTTGCTGGAGCTTGCCGTTGCCCTTCATAAAAACGGGATTATCATGTACGGCAACCGCAAGGCGCGTTTCATCGAGATCGTCCGTGCCTTGTCTTCTACATTCCATATCACGATCAACGATGTCTATGTCAAGAAAACCAGGATGCTTGACCGCAGCACGGCGGTCACACCTTTTCTGGATAAATTGAAAAAAGCCTATGAGCAAGTCGTCGAAAGACACCTGCGATAGAGAGAGCGGAGACCTGTCAAGGACGAGAAAATCAGAAAGTTTTTCTCCGTTTGCAAAGTTTCAACAGTTTATTTTTCAGTTGATTATATTTTCATACTTTACAAAAAACTTTTTGATTTTTCCCGAGAGGCATCCGGAAAAGTGTACTTTTCAGTGATTTTGTATTATACATTTGCAGCAGAAAGCGACGCATAGTGCATCGCTGCATTCAAAATCCAAATAACATGAAAAACATCCTTTTAGCCGTTGCAGTCTTCGCTGCCGCATTCGTTTCCTGCAACAAGGAGACCGAAGTCGTACCTTCCCCCAATTCTTTCACCGATGGGGCACGTATCGCACTTACGCTTACCGATGATGCCGCCGACACCCGCTCCTTCTTCGATTCGACAGCCTCGGCCGAGGCATGAGAGTCTTCGTTGTCGTCACTGTCGATTTTCGTCTTCGATAATGCCGACAACTTCGTTATTCGCCGGGATTTAACATCCAGCGAGCTGGCCGCGAAATCGGCGACATTCTCCCTACCTAAATCTCTTGCCAGCACCCCCTGCTCATTCTATGCCATAGCGAACTACGACGCCTCGTCGGCCAAGACCCGCGCAGCCCTTACGGCCCTTGTGGAGAAGTCGGCCGCCGACTATAACGGCACCTTTGCCGAGGTGTCCACCGCAGCCAAACGTTCGGGCGGCTTCGTGATGTCGGGCATGAAATCGCAGACCGTCGGGGCCGTGAACTCCACGACCAATGTCGGCATCACGCTCAAACGCACTGTCGCTAAAGTAGCCCTTCAGACGACCATCGACCCGTCGTTCGCCGACAAATATGCAGGAACGCTTACCATCAACTCGGTAAAACTCTCCAAAGCCGCCTCACAGTCGCTCGTCGTGGCCGGAACGCCGACACCCGGGGCCATGACCTTCAGCCACACGCAGACTCCCGCCACGGCTTCGGGAAAATGCAATGCGCTGTTCTACTGTTTCGAGAATGGAGCTTTGCCCGCGGGCAGCCGCGTTCTGCTGGAAATTAACGCCACATACGATTCGGACGGCAGCACCTCGACTACGGACGACCGCTCGGAGGTGACCTATTCGGTCGAGTTGACGGGTAAGGCCGCGGGCGAGATTCTCCGAAACGGCTACTACCGTGTCGCGGCCAATATCACGGGTCTCGTAGGTCAGGAGTGCGCCGTATCGGTCACCGTCGCCGATTGGGAGACGCCCGTGACGCAGAACGTCGAGCTGGGGGCATAGCCCTCTTGTTTTGGCAGCTCCCGTTCCTCGCGGGCGGGAGCTTTTTTCAATCCCTTTTTCAGATTTTTCCGACTATGAAAAAATATCTGTTGATACTCGCTGCCATCCTGTTGCTGTGGGGCTGCATCGCCGAGGACAGGACAGAATGTACAAATCCCCGCGGTGTCTTTGTCAGCCTGACAGTACGGCCCGAAAGGATGTCCTCCGTAACCCGCACTGCGGATGAAACGGCCATCCGCGACCTGAACCTCTACCTTTACGACGATAACAGCAATGTTGTCCTGCACCGTTACCAGACCTCTGCGACGCTGCGTTTCGAATGCCTGCCGGGCGACTACAGGATACGTATTACAGTTAACATGGGACGCGACTTGGGTGAAAATCCGGCATCGGAAGATTTCACCGTGTCGTATGCCGACGAGTACAATGTATTGCCGATGGCCTATGAGGGCGATATAACGATAATTCCCTCGGCAGACGGGATGCTGACGCTGCCTGCCGTCGAAGTACAACGCTGCGTGTCGAAAATCTCCTATAACATTACCGTTGCTCCGGCCGTTGCCGACATCGAACTGCGTTCCGTGCAGCTTCTTTCCGTACCGCGTTCTGTATCTGTGTTCGATATGGCGGCCGCACCGTCGGATGATCCCGACGACTATACGGATTGTCCGGAGGTGGAACTTTCCGGACAGCAGGCCGCGGGCGACTGCTATCTGCTACCCAATATGCAGGGAACGGTGGCGGCCATTACCGACCAGCGTCAGAAGAACCCGGAGAATGCCCCCGCGAATGCCTCGTATCTGCTGATCCGCGCCGTGCGCGGGTCGAAAGTATTGGCTTATTATATTTATCTCGGAGGAAACAACACTTCGGATTTCAACGTCCGGGCGAACGTACACTACCGGTTCAACATCTTGATCCTGGGCGACAGCGAGGTCGATACCCGCATTAGCAGCTATGCCGTCAATGTGCATGATACCTACGAAGAAAACTCGGTCGGCGGATATTGCACCTACAATCCGTTTCAGATGCTCGCTGTGGAGATCGACGGGAGTCCCGCACCCCTGACGCTTCGGGGACGTATCGGTGTCGCGCAGGGCAACGCCGGAGCGTTCTGTCTGAACGGCTCTCCCGTAGGCGAAGGCCGCGACCTTACGCTTCCGGAACAGCCCGGCCCCAATGTCTTCGGCGTGAACTACGCTCCGGGAATCTATACGACGGTCAATTCGCAGGTGGTCTATACCGTCACGGTCGAGGATGATGCGGGATTTGCACAGTCGTTCGACATCGGACACCGCTTCGCCAACCGTCTCGACGTATATATTCACTCCGCGACGGCTGAAAACGGAAACGGTACGGTAACCGTCGCCGGAGCGTTGTATGACGCTGAACCGTCTTTCCTGACGCACGACCGGGTCGTCTTGTGCCATGAAAAGGGATGCACGCTAACAGCCGTACCCGAAGCCGGATACCGCTTCGAGGGATGGTATTCGGCAGCCGACTACAAGACACGGCTTTCGACCTCGGCTTCGTATGCCTACATTCCGACCTCGCCCGAAGCCGCGATCTTCCCGAAATTCACGGTCAATACCCGGCCGCTCGACGACGGGGGCACGGCCAACTGCTATATCGCGCCGGAATTGAATACCTCCTATTCGTTCGACGCTACGACGATGGGCAACGGCCGTGCGACGACGAACATCCGCCCGGAGCCCCTGCGGGGTGCGGAAGCACGGGTGCTTTGGGAAACGGGCACGATCCGAGGCGCGATCGTTGAAAGCGCGAAACTGACCGGCGACGGACGTATCGTCTTCCGAACCGGCATGACCTATGGCAATGCCGTAATCGGACTTCTCGACAGCCGCGGGGTATGCATATGGTCGTGGCACATCTGGTCGGTGGATTACGATATCGAGGCCACGGCCCAGACCTATGCTTCGGGAGCCGTCTTTATGGATCGCAACCTCGGGGCCCTGGCTACGGACTGCACGCAGGCCGCTGCCAAAGGACTCTATTACCAGTGGGGCCGCAAAGATCCGTTCCCGTATCCGGCGCTGGCCACGGACGCCTACACGCAGGCTCCGACCGTCTATGCTCCGGGATTCGAGTATGCTGAAAGCAATCCCCGAACCTCCGGAACTGAATCGCCTTACGACGTGATGACCCTCGAATGGGCCACAGCGCATCCAACGACCTATATGGACGGTGTATTTTACGAGGATTGGGAAGAGTGGACGTCGGTCACCGACTGGCTCTACGACCACCACCCGAACCTCTGGGGCAACGTCACGACCGGGAAGAACAATATCAGCCGCACCAGCCATAAATCCATTTACGATCCATGCCCTCCGGGATGGAAAGTGCCCGGTGCCGAGGATTTTGCGGAAATAGAGCGGATAGGCGTATCGACACCTTATTACATTACAATCCGCTGTAACAGCACGCAGACAGCGAAGATACCTTTGGGCGGAACATTCTACGAAGGACGTTACGACCGCAACGGGTCGCTCGGAAGGCTCTACACGAACGCTCCGTATTATCTTCATTGGGGTGGCTCGACCGGCGTGTTCCATGACGTGGCCTGCACCTCGATCCTATTCGATACGAGCAACTACCCGCCGTTCGTCAACACAACGGATTTTTACCGCTATGCCGCCAATCCGGTGCGCTGCATCCGGGAATAAACCGAATTAACTTTCAACAATGAACAAACAACGAATCATACTGTTCCTGCTGCTGTCGGCGGCCTTGTGGGGTCTGCCCCGCAGGGCTGCGGCACAGATCTTCGCCGTAAGGGCCAATGCCCTCGCGGCATGCAGCGCGACGCTGAACGTCGGGGCCGAAACGGCCCTGACGGACAACTGGTCGCTGGAGCTGTCCGGCTATTGGAATCCGGTGCAAACCGCATCCCTCTCGATGAACTTCCATGCCGTGCAGCTCGGCGGCCGCTATTGGTTCTACGAATCCTTCGTCGGGCACTTTCTCGGGCAGCACCTCACTTATGCCGACTACGACCTCGGAAGCCGCACAAAACGCTATAAGGGCAATGCCTATGGCCTCGGTGTCAGCTACGGGTATGCGTGGATGCACTCGAAACGCTGGAATATCGCTGTAGAGGCAGGAGTCGGGCTTTACCGCACGAAGGACACACGCCGCGACCCGACCGTCTCTGACTGGGAGGATGAATACATCTACCGTTACCGACGCTGGACGCTGGCGCCGACAAAACTGGAAGTCTCATTCTCTTATATCTTTTAGCCATGAAGATATGCAATAAGATATTGCAGATAGGTCTGCTGTCGGCAGCGCTCGGAAGCCTGTTCGGCTGCTCGGTAGCCGGACGGCTTCAGCGGCAGCAGATGACTGCCTCGCTCTCGCAGCTTACCCGCGCCGAACGGCAGGAGCGGCAGCAGGACTACCGCCCGCAGGTCGTAAAACTCCAGCGTGACAGCAACACATTCTTTCTTGCACCCGTGGATACGCTTGCCGACGGAGAACGCGTGATGGCGCTTCAGATCGAGCAGGTGACGGTCGTGGCGAAGATGCGGTCTATTCCCGAACGCAACGGGCGCGTCGTGCTGGATTTCATCGTGACGCTGCCCAGGCAGTTGTTGGGCAAGAGCTGCAGCGTCGTCATTACACCCATTCTGCACAAGCCCGACGAATCCGTGGCGCTCGAAGATCTGGTGATCCGCGGCGGACGCTTCTCGCTGCTGCAAGAGCGCGACTACTGGCAGTACGAAACCTATGTCGAACGCTTCCGCCCCGATACCGTGGGGCGCGAGGCGGCCTTCAACCGCTTCGTGAAGTTTCCCTATCCCGAAGACGTCCGGCTCGACTCGCTGGTCGAAGGCAGGAGCACCGTCACGTATTACTATTCCCAAGCAGTGAAAACCCACGAGACCTCGAAGAAGATGCTCGTAACGCTTCAGGGGCAGGTGTTGGCCGTGGACGACAGCGCCTACCGTCTGCCGCCGTCCGATACGCTGAGCTACGTCGTATCCTCGATGCTATCCTTTGTAGATACCGTACCGAGGTATCGCATCAAGGTCATCGACAAGTTCGTGACCGTCGAAGACCGCAACTACATTCAGTTCTTCGTGGGCGATACCCGTGTGGTCGATACGCTGGGCGACAACCGGCGGCAGTTGGATAAGATCACCGGCCTGATGCGGCAGATCGTCGAACAGCAGGAGTTTTACGTCGATACCATCACGCTGACGGCGGCATCGTCTCCGGAAGGAGCCTACGCTTTCAACGACCGTCTTTCGCAAGGAAGGGCCGCGGCGCTCAAACGCTACCTCGTCCGCCGATACGGCAGAAGCATCGACACAATGCTGACTGTGCGGTGGGTGGCCGAGGACTGGGCGGAACTGACGACGCGCATCCGAACAGACCGGGAGATCGTAAACCGTGACGCTATTCTGGAGCTGATCGCCGAGGAAAAGAATCCCGACCGGCGGGAGCAAGCCATCCGGCAACAGTTTTCGAAAGAGTATGCCTATATCCGTTCGGTAATCTACCCGCAGCTGCGGGCCGTGAATTTCCGCTACAACCTGCGGCGCAAAGGGATGGTCAAGGACACGATACACACCACGGAATTGGATACGGCCTATGCCCGCGGCGTGGAGCTGTTACGGAAGCGCAAATACGCCAAGGCGCTCTATATTCTCAACGACTACAACGACCGCAACACGGTCGTGGCGCATCTGTCGCTGGATCATAACGAGCGGGCGATGGAGCTGTTGGCAACGATGCCCAAGGATGCCGTGACGGAGTATCTGCGGGCCATCGCCTGCTCGCGGCTGGGACGCAAAGCGGAAGGCCGGGAGCATTTCCTCGAAGCATGCCGCTTGGACGGGCGTATGGAGTATCGGGGCAATCTCGATCCGGAGATTGCTGAACTCTTAAAACAATAGTCATGCGGATCGGACTGGTGGATGTGGACGGGCACAACTTCCCGAACATAGCGCTGATGAAACTTTCGGCATGGCACAAGTGCCGGGGCGATACGGTGGAGTTCGCCGATCCCGCGGCGAGGCGTTATGACAAGGTCTATATGTCGAAGGTCTTTACCTTTTCTCGGGATTGCACCGACCGTTACGATTGCGAGGTCGTGCGTGCCGGGACGGGTTACAGGGACTATGCGACGATTCTTCCCGAAGAGATCGAACATATATGCCCGGATTACTCGCTTTATGGGGTCAAAGAAGCCTATGGGTTTCTCACGCGCGGATGCGTGAACCGCTGTTCGTGGTGCGTCGTGCCCCATAAGGAAGGTGAAGTCCGGGCACACGCTGACATCGAAGAGTTTCTCGACGGGCATAAGCATGCTGTACTGCTCGACAACAATGTCTTGGCTTCGGAGTGGGGACTTATGCAGATCGAGAAGATCGTCCGCATGGGCATCCGGGTAGATTTCAACCAAGGACTCGATGCCCGGCGTATCGCCCGCACACCGGAGATCGCTGCGCTGCTCGCACGGGTCAAATGGATACGTTTTCTGCGCATGGCCTACGACAGCCGTGCCATGCAGGACGACGTTCATAAAGCCATAGAACTCCTCCGTAAGCACGGCGTTCCGGCCCGGAGACTATTTTTCTATGTGCTGATAAGGGATGACACCGAAGATGCGCTCGGACGTATCCGGGAGCTGAAAGCGTTGGGGTGTCAGCCTTTCGCGCAGCCGTACCGGGATTTCGAACACGAGGGGAAACCCTCGTGGGAGCAATGGCGGCTGGCCTACTGGTGCAATCGCAAACCGCTGTTCCACTCCGTGGATTATGAGGAATACCGAAAAAAACGAACTTAACAATCGAACTTATGAACAGACTGAAAATCAAATATGCCGTCGCGTACGGCTTTCTTGCAACAACGGCGGTCGCGCTTATCGCATCGCTATTTACAGGCTGCCATGTCTACGAACATGAAGAGGTGGAAATTATCCGCTGCCCGGTGATCGAAGCCGATACGATCGACATTCCCGGCTGGGATAAGGAAATCGCAACCCCCGAATTTTAACCGCTGTCACGATGAAAAAACTGTTGATTTGGCTCCCGGGCATGCTTTCGATGCTCGCAGCCTGCACCGAAGCGGTAGAGATACCGGCTCGGGCGCCCGAAAAACAATCGCCCGTCAGGGTCGAACTGCATCTGACGACCGAGCAGCAGGCCGCCACCCGCGCAATGGACGAAAATTGCATTCGGGATGTAAATTTATACCTGTACGGAGATACAGAATATCATTTTTATTTCCCCTCCGTTTCCTCGCCGCTGGTGTTCAACGTCCTTCCCGGCAATTATCGGAGTTATGCGATTGCGAACGCCGGACAGGATCTGGGAGATAAAAATGCGTTCAAGATCCAGTTTTACGAAACAGCGGTAGACGTGATGGAGTCTTCGGACGCTATCCCGATGACGGATCGGGGAACATTGGCGGTCGATGGCGCTGGCCGGTGTACCCCCTCATCGCTTCGCGTAACGCGCAGTGCGGCGAAGATCGCCTATACCATCGAGGTCGCCGACGCCGTCGCACCGTCGCTCCGTCTTCGCTCTGTGCAGTTCTGCAATCTGCCGCTGACGATACGTCCCTTCGATTCGGGCAGTATTTCTTCGACGGTCGAGGCGAACTACTATGACGGCGAGGCGATGCCTGTCGGCAATGAACGGAGAACCGCGGGTACAGCGTATCTTTTCGAGAACTTGCAGGGCTCGGTAGACACGATCACCGACCAGAAGGACAAGTGCCCTGAAAATGCTCCGGCCTGTGCCACCTACCTGCGGATTCTCGCGGAACGGAGTGCGGACAAAGCCCTTGTCGAATACATCGTTTATCCGGGTGAAAATAACACGTCGGATTTCAATGTCCGCCGAAACACGTGGCATAATCTGGAGCTTGTTATCAGGGGCGAAAATGAGATCGACAACCGGGTTCTCGTCTACGACGGTCTGTATTACGGAACGGCGAACTGCCATATCTGCACCGGCGATCAGGTTACGTTCGATGTTACCCCGTATCGCACGTCTCGCAGCCGCAATTACGCCTATCTGGGAATCGAGGCGGGCGATGAATACGCTCCGGCATCCGCCGGGCTGCTGTGGCAGGACAACAAGATCGTGACGGGATTCACGCTTGCGGACAACCGTCTTACGGTGCGCACGAACGGTCAGCGGGGCAATGCGCTCGTCGCGGTGTACGATGCTGGCGGGACGATTCTCTGGAGCTGGCATATATGGTGCCTGCCCAACGATCGGCCGCAGGACGACCGGTATACGAACCGAGCGGGCGAACAGTTCCTTGTCATGGATCGGAATCTGGGAGCCATCGGTACGGATTTGAAAACCCGCTACGGACTGGTCTACACATGGGGGCGCAAAGATCCCTTTACGTCGAACGAGGTCTACAACGCCGCAGGACGTAAGGATCGGTTCATAAACCATTGGCCGACAATCTACACCTCGAACGGATCCGAAGCCAAAACATACGATCTGACCTATATGACCCGGCACCCGACGACGTATGTCTATACGGGGTGGTATGCCAAACTTTATACCCATTACGACAATGCCCTTTGGGGCGATCCCGCGCCTGTGGACACTTACGGTTGGGCGAGTGCGAAAAGCGTGCATGACCCCTGTCCCGAAGGGTACCGGCTGCCGAGCCGTTATACATGGACGGCTTTCGAGAATTACGTTTTTCCCGGAGAACCTTATGTGGTCGGAGCGTTCGACAACGGCTATTGGTTCCAGCGCTTCAGGGGAGATACGAAGGGGACGTTTTATCCCGTACCGGTCGGGAACGACGATTTTCGGCTGGATCGTGACGGCGTTGCCGTCATGCTGACCGGAGCGGCGTCCGAACCGACATCCGCTACGCCGTATCCGACCGTCTATTTCAAATTCGAGATCAACAGCGGGTGGACGAACTTCGAAGGCGGAAAAGGCAAAGGGCTGGTGCGTTGTGTCAGGGAATAGATATTATTTCCGATTCTGTCTTGTAAAATCCTCTGAAATTTACCGTTCATGTCCCGAATCGCAGATTTTTTAGACCGCCTCATGAGGCGCAAGGTTCCGGCGAGTGTTTTCGTTACGATGAATCCGCAGATGCAGGCCGTGCGTATCGCCGTCCGAGAAAACGGACGTCAGTCTTTCGAAGATTATATACGCGAACAGGTTGCCGCCTGCTCCCGTTCATCGGTCGTTCCCGACCACACGCTGCTGCATCTGACCTTTCCCGACAGCAAAGCGATTCCGTCGCGCCGAAGTACGACGAACGAGTATTTTTACGGGAAGCTGGCTCCGGCTTTTATCCGGCAGGATATACACCCCGAGCCGGCCGTTTCGCTCCGGGATGCGGCTTTCGCACTCTCGAAAGGTCTTTCGCCCCTCTCTCCGGCAGGGCGGCGGGAACAGCTGATGCGCGATTCCGAATACCGGAGATTTACGATGCATTGTGCCCGTACGGCGCCCGACGATGCACCGCTCTATCGGGCTGTAACCTCTTCACAGGGAACTTATCTCTTCAGCGATACGCCCAAGGGCCGGCGGGCCATGTACTGCTATATGCAATACATGACGGATCGTTTCTTCGGAATGCGGACTGATGCAGATACGCTGAAAATCTATGAATTGAAACATTTGCTGCCCCGAATCGCCGCGATGGCGGACAAGTGTATCGACAAATTCGTGAAAAGCGATCTGAAAAGCGAGTATCCGGGACTGGAGAGATCCCGATACAGTTTTACCGAGGAGAAGTGGATTCCGACATCGGTACTTTCGGAAGGCATATGTTCGGCAGCATATTCCATATCGCCGTGCTACGAGGACTTCGAGAGGTTCGTTGCCGGGAACCGGACACAGGTATCGTCAGGCAATCACGATCTCGCAACGCTGTTGTATATCGCGGAAAACGGGTACGCCGCATCTGTAGCCGACGACGGGTTGCATCGTTTCAGACATCGGGAGTTCTTCTCCGAGGTGGCGTCGAAACTCCGGGATTGCGACCGGGCGCGTATGGGAAACCGGCAATCGACGCACGACTTCGGGTACGGTGCCTTGCAGCAGCAGGCCCGTGAAATCGCAGCGGGTATTCTTCGCACGGAATACAACATTCAGAACGGGAGATTCCTGACGGAATACAAAGAGTCATCGCCGGATGCGAAACAGCATGTTTCCCTGCCCGGAACGGGCACCGTAACCAAAAGGCGGGAAACGGAACGCAGGCTGCGGCATTCCCGTCCTGTCAGCGGCAAACGTGCCGCAATAAAAATGTAACGAATATGCGGGAAGACCGGATACGAAGTATTTACCTGACGCTCGACTGAACGCTGCATGCCGTACGTTTCGCTGTCGGAACGAACGGCGAAGAGGGTTTCAGGCATCACATCTCCGAAGAGTTGAAAAAGACGACACCCGGACGGGCGCTCGAAAACCTGTTCTATCTGCAATACGATCTGCCTCCGGAAGCATCCTTCCATGCGACGACGGAAGAAGCGAAGCGGCCCGATGAACTATACATGCGGAAATTATTGCCGGAATTGACTCGTCTGAAGTTACAGCCCCGTCATGTCGTGGCGAATGACGAGGCGTATTATGCGGTGATGAAAGGCGTAATGCTCTTTACACCGGAAGCAGAAAAGCTGATGCTGACGAAGGATTACTTTTCGGCACGACGGCAAATCCGGCTGTGTGCACCGGATTTGAAACGACGAAATGAAACACGACGGCATCCGATGCCGGTGCTTAAATTATACTAAATACTAATTCATAAAACATTCGACTTATGGAAGTAACCATGATGGAACACGATGCCTATCTGGAACTGAGAAGGCGTCTGTGCGGCCTGTCGGTCGCCGTAACGGAATTGTATCGTAAGGTAGCTCCGCCCACACGGGAGAAATGGCTCAGCACGCAGGAAGTATGCGAGGCGCTGCATATCTCGCAGCGGGCTTTGCAGAATTACCGCGATCGGGGAATCATCCCATATTCCACGATAGGTTCCAAATTCTATTACCGGGAGACCGACGTCGAACGCGTCATCCGCGAAGCTCTGATCCGCAGATAGTATGTCGGACATTATTACGAAGCGATCCGAAGAGTTCAAGGAACTGACGGATTGGATGGTGCAAACCACGCGCGAGATCGAAACGGCCATGAAACATTTGCGGCCGACGATCGGTCAGGAGCATTATCTGACCGGAGATGAGATTTGCAGACGCTTCCATGTGTGCAAACGGACGTTACAGACCTTGCGGGATACGAAAGCGATTCCCTATACGACGCTCGGCGGGAAAATCCTCTATCCCGAATCCGGTATCTTCGAGGTGCTGAAGAAAAACTACCGCGACTTCCGGCCCTGGAATAAGTAAACGAACGGCGACCAGACTGATCTGGTCGCCGTCCGTTTAGGGTTAAGCCTCTTTGGAAAGCAGCCGGGTCGTAGGCTGTGTGAGTTCATACAGATTGCCGATGCGCTGCGTAAGAAGACGTACGTCTTCCTTCATCTTGTTGGCGGTTAATTTGGCATAGATCTGAGTCGTCGTAATCTGCTTATGTCCGAGCATCTCCGAGACAGTCTCAATGGGAACGCCTTTCTCCAGCGTGACCGTCGTTCCGAACGTATGCCGACCGATGTGCGTCGATAGGTTTTTGGTAATGCCGCATTTTTGGGCAATACGTTTTATCGTTGTACACATACTTTTCCGATCTTTCACGGGAAAGACCCGCGTTTCGTCGATTTTACCCGGATACCCCCTATATCGTTCGATAAGCTCTTGCGCAATGGGCAGCAACATGATGTGATAAGGCGTACCGGTCTTCTGACGGCGATTGTAGATATATTGTTCTCCCGTCGGAGTTGTTACGATATGATCGTAAGTCAGATTCTTCAGATCTATATAAGCCAGTCCGGTGAAACAACAGAAAATAAACATATCCCGCACGGCCCGCTGCCGATGATAACGCAATTCTATATCCATAAGCCGTTGTATTTCTTCGTCGGACAGGAACATGCGGGGCTTATAATCCGGAGCACATTTGAACGCCAGAAAGGGATGACGGTCTATCCAGCCTTGCTCAACGGCTACATATAGAACACATTTCAACGTCTGGGTGCGTTTGAAAGCCGTTGTCTTGCCGCAATGTCCGTCTGAGAGCATCCATGCGTAATATCTTTCGATGAACGTGACATCCAACTCCTTCAAAGTCACATCTTCCAGTTTTTTCAGAACCAGATACCGCATTAGGCAACGGCGCTCTTCCATCAGCCTATCGTAAGTACGTTGCGCTCTGTCACGTCCGATTCTCGCTTTTATAGAATCGGCATGGTAGTCGAAAGCTGCGATAAGCGTTTTATATCGGTCGCCGAAACCATGGTAAGCATTCTTGACCTTATTGGCCGTGACATACGCATCACGGTCACTGATCGACTGATAGTGTTTGGCGATTTGAGCTTTGATGTTTTCAAGCATCTGGTGAATTTCGCGCGAAAGCGTATTTCGTTGCGATTTCAGATAATTGGTTTTCTCATCCCATAGTGCCGGGTCGATATTCAACTTGCAACTGAAACCGGCTTGCGTGCCATTGACCGTGATGCGCCCCATGACCGGAACTTTCCCGTCTTTCGAGATTTTATCCTTTTTCAGATAAAACAGAACTTTGAACGTACTTTTCATAACTCAACAATTTTTAATGTGACAAAGGTATCGGTTGTTGAGTTCTCAAGAATTACGTATATTTGCGCAAGAAATTGTAATTCAGTAGCATATATGCTATTATAAAGCAATTCGACGGGGTTACGATTTGGTAACGAAACTCCCGTCGAATTCTACTTTTAATAGCCTTTGCATCCGAAATCCGTGTAAATAACAGAATTTTAATATATTGATTTTCCGCTATTTACATTTTGTCTATTCCAATTATAAAAAAACACTCATCCTTTCTGCCGCGGAGGTTTTTCGTTTACTCCTCGACAGCCTCGAAGTCGGTCTTGTAGAGTCCGCAGATCGGGCAGGTCCAGTCGTCGGGAATCTCCTCGAATGGCGTCCCCGGCTCGATGCCCGTCTCGGGATCGCCCTTCGCCGGGTCGTAGACGTAGTCGCAGGCCGTGCACTTGTATCGCTTCGGGATGCAGCGGTCGGCGACCTTTTGCCAGTCGATCAGCTCCCAGAACGCCGCCAGAAAATCGGGACGACGGTTGCGGTAGTCGATGTAATAGGCGTGCTCCCAAACGTCCACGGTCATCACCGGACGCAGTCCGTCGGTCATCGGGTTGCCGGCGTTCGGCTTGGCGACGATCGACAGTTTCCCGGCCTTGTCCATTGCCAGCCACGCCCATCCGGAGCCGAACAGCCCCACGGCGGCCTTGGTGAACTGCTCCTTGAAAGCCTCCACCGAACCGAACGCCTCGGTGAGTTTGGCGGCCAGCTTCGCGGGCATCGGCTGCTGCGCGGGAGTCAGCATCCGGAAAAAGAAGGTATGGTTCCAGGCCTGGGCGGCATTGTTGAAAATGCCCCCGTCGGCCTTGCGAACGATCTCGTCGAGCGGCATCTCCTCGTAAGGCGTCCCCGCGATCAGGTTGTTCAGGTTGTTCACATAAGTCTGCAAATGCTTTCCATAGTGGTAATCGAAGGTCTCTTTGCTCATCTTCGGAGCAAGCGCTTCCGGTGCATAGGGAAGCTCGGGCATTGTATGTTTCATGGTCGTGTGAATTAAATTCGCTCCAATATAGCGAAATTTCCGGTCGGTTCTTCCCGACAGCCGAAAATGATCATCAATTAAACGAATTGTCGTCTTTCGCGAGGGGCAAAAAAACGGGGGCTTTTCGAAAAAGCCCCCGTTCCGGAAAACCGCTCCCGGCGGAAACGGTTTCAGAAATTGGCCTTGACGCCCACCGTGAAATTGGCTCCCAGTTCGGGATACCAGGGGTATTCGTACAGGCGGCGGTTGACGAGGTTGCGGCCCTCGGCGAAGAGCGTCACGCGGCCCGAAACCTTCCAGTCGAAATTCACCCGCAGGTCCACGCCGAAGGGCGCTTCGAAAGACGGACCACAGACCGGTTCCGAAGCGTCGGTCGTAGCCGAAAGGTCGATCACCGTCCAGCGGCGCACGCCCTGCATCAGCGCCTTCACCCCGAACGAGACCTTGCGGCCCTCGTAGGCGACGCCCACGTTCCCGGCGAACGACGGAGCGCCGTTTTTCAGGTCCGTCTCGTCGTTATAGAGGTAGCCGTGCACGCCCAGGTCGAATTTCAGCGCGCTCACGGGCCGGAACTCGATCTCGCCGTTGAACGAAGTGACGGTCTGCCGCGCCATCACAGGGACCAGAACGCCCTGAAAAACCTCCGAAAAAGCAGGATCGTCCGACAAACTCCGGTACGTGGTCCAGAAAAGATGGTTGTCGCGGACCGACACCCCGGCGTAGACACGGTAGTCGAAGCGGCTGCGCCAGAGACTGCCGCCCAGTCCGAGACGGAAATTGTAGTCCACGGAACTTTTGTCGAGCCACGTCGAGGAGGCGACATAGGGATTTTCCTGCGTCAGCGCCCGGAAGTCGTTCGGCGTCACCGCGCCGTCGGCCTCGAAGAAGGGTTTCAGCCCCGGCGTTCCGAGGTTGAAATCGAGCCGGGCGAAAGGAATGACATAATTTTCACTCTTCACGAGGTTCGAGGGTTCTCCTTCGAACTCGGTCCGGTCGCGGTAGTAGTCGGCCCCCACGTCGAAGCGCACGACCCCGCCTGCGAAACCGTAGCGCAGGGCGGCGTGGATCAGCTGCTGGCTGCTGCCCTCCAGCGATTTCTGCCCGGACCGCAATTCGTATCCCGCTTCGAGCGAGAACCTGCTGCGGCCGAATCCCCGGGCGATCTTCGCCCTGGCCCCGAGTGCGGTCTGCCGGGCCTTGTCGCCGTAATCCGGCCACTCGGAGTGGTCGAAGAACATCCCCCCGCGCAGGGCTATTTCAAAGTTCGTGCGGCTCAAGTCCTGAAAATTGTCGCCGAAACGCACCGCGACGTTCGCATCGCCGTAGTCGGTCATCCCCCCGATCCCGAGGCCCGCACCGTCTCCGTCGGCCCAGGCCCCGTAACGGTGATACATCCGGTTGTCGTAGTAAATGTCGCCTTCGAGGATGTGCCGGCCGAAATACTTGCCCGCGGCGGCCCCGATGCGGTTGAACATCCGCGTCGAATTGTTCTTCACCCCGAAATCGTTTTTAATATCGGCGTACCGCCCCTCGTGGTTGACGTACCCCACGACGTAGCCCGTCGACGGATTCTGCGACGAGGCGTAGAAGTCCAGCACCGAGTTGAGCGGATACCCCGCCCCGGCCTTCAGGTAGAAGGGCAGCGGGCGGTTGAACTCCCAGTAGGTCACCGTCGCGGGGCGGATCGGACGCGGCGAGAACGTCGTGCGCAACGACAGCGGCGTAATGGTGTAGTCGATTTCGGGGCGCATGCGCGCCGTGTCGGTCATGTCGGGCTGGACGGCCAGTTTCGAGGCGCTCTCCACCTTCGGGACATAGGCCTTGGTCACTTCGACCTGCTTTTCGACCTGCGCCGCAGCCAACTGCGGCAGCACCGCCGCGAGGGCGGCCACTATCAGCATCTTCTTCATCGTCAGTTGAGTTTTGCGATTCGCGCCTTCGCTTCGTCCACGATGCCGTCGTCGGCAGGCGAATAACCGTCGGCGACACTCTGCCACGTTGCCCGGGCCTGGAAATTATCCCCTTTCTTCACATACACGTCGCCCAGCAGGATAAAGGCTTTGGCCAGCCAGTAGGCCTGCGGCTCCCGTTCGGAGAAGGCGAAGACCTCCTTTTCGGTCTTGTCCATGTCGCCGCTCCCGAACGTGGATTCGATCACGTAATAGGCAGCCTCGGAACCCTCTTTCGTGCGCACGTCCTTCGCCAGTTCGCGGTAGAGCTTCACGGCCTCGTCGCGGCGGCCTTCGGCGCGCAGCTGCCCGGCCCAGGCGTATTTCGCTTCGCGGAGCGCCGCGGCCCCCGCATCGTCGTGCCCGCAGACGTCGGCGGCCATCGCGGCGATCTTCGCCCCGTCGCCCCCGGCCACCGTCGCACGCACATAGCCCTTCATGGCCTCCTCGCGGCCCGTTTTGGTCGGCGCGGCGTCGTAAAGCCGGCGGTAGGCCGAGGCGGCCTCGTCCCAGCGTTCGTCGGCATAAGTCATCTCGGAGAGCTTCTCCAGCACGGCGACCGTGTACTGGGTCGTTCCCCGATCGGCGAGCGCCGTGAGCGTCTCGATGGCCTCCCCGCGCTCGCCCGAGCGGAGGTAGCAGTCGCTCAAATAGTAGAGCGCGTCGGTCAGGTAATACCCCTTCGGATAGCTCTGCACATAGCTGCGCAGCGACTTCGCGGCAGCCTCCTGCTGTCCGTCGAGGTAGAGTTTCTGTGCCGCGGCGAACGACAGCGAGTCGCGCGAAAGGGCCGTCAGGTCGCTCTCCAGTCCGGCCTTGGCGGCGTAGTCGAAATAGGCGTCGGCATCGCCCTGCGAAACGTAGATCTCGCGGATCGACTGCATCGCGCCCCTGGCTTCCGAGGAGTGGGGCGACGCCCCGACCACCCGATCGTAATACTTGAGCGACTTTTGCTTGTCGCCCAGATTCAGGTAGGCCAGCCCGAGGTCGGACAGCGCCTGCGTGCAGCGCGGCGACGACGGATAGGCGGCCACGAACTTTTCGAGCTGCGCGGCGCCCTCGGCATACTTCTCCTGCGCGATGTAGCTGCGTCCCAGTTCGTAGGAGGCTTCGTCGGCATAGTCGCCGCCCGAAGCGGCGATCTGCCGCAGGGCCTGCTGCTTCTGGTCCGTGCGGCCCAGGATGCCGAGCGTCACGGCCCGTTTGTAGCGGGCGTACTGCTGTTCGGGCGTCGCCAGGGCGATGGCTTTGTCATACTCCCCCACGGCCTCCTCGAAACGGCGGTCGGAATAGGCCGCGTCGCCCAGCCGGTTGTAGGCGTCGGCGCGGTAACGGTCGCGCGGCGACCAGGCGGCGAGGAACTTTCGGAACGAAGCCTGCGCCTGCCCCAGGTCGTTGCGGTCGAAGGCGCAGTAACCGAGATTGTACCACGCCAGCGCATACTCCCGCTCGGTGCGGGGCGCACGCTTCAGGTAGGCGTTGTATTTGGCCGCCGCCACCGGGTAGTCGCCCTGTGCGAAGGCGATTTCACCCTGCCAGAAGGCATTCAGCGCGGTATACTTGGGGCTGACGTTCACCGCGGCGGATTCCGTGAGGTAACGCTGCGCCGCACGCATGTCGCCCGCCTTGTAGGCCTCCAGAGCGCGGAAATAGGTGATCTTCTGCAACGCCGCACGGATGTCGGCGTCGCCCGAGGGCATCTGTTTGATGGCCCTGTACGCGGCATCGTAGTCGCGGGAGTTGTAGTAAGCGGCGATCAGCAGCGCACGGGCCTCCTCCGCGCGCGGCGACGAAGGATAGCGTTCGACATAGCGCGTCAGCACGTTGATCGCGCCGTTGAAGGCGCCGCCGCCCAGTTCGTACTGCAATTTGGCGTAGTTGAACAGCGCGTCCTCGGCCACCGTCGCGTCGAGCGACTCGTCGGAAGCCATCGCGAAAGCCTGCATCGCCGACTCCTTGTCCCCGGCGCGCAGGTAACAGTCGGCCAGGTGGTAGGAGGCGTTCTGCGTCAGCGCGTCTTCGGCGCCGCACGCCTTGCGCAGCCACTCCGCGGCCTCCGCATAGCGGGCCGTGCGGTAGAGCGAGAAGCCCTCCAGGTAGCTGGCGTCGCGGTCCATCTCCCCGCCGGCCTTCCGGAAAGCCGCGAGGTGCTCCAGCGTCCTGTTGAAATCCTCCAGCCGGAACCACGATTCGGCGACCACGCGCTCCAGCTCGGCGCGCCGCTCGGGAACGGCCCGGCGGGCCAGCGTCTCGCCGTTTTCGACCACATAGCGGTAGTTGCCCTCGCGGAACTCGATCTGCATGAGGTAATAGGGAACCACGTCGCGGTAGGCGTCGCTGCGCAGAAGCGCCGCGAAGGCCTGCTTCGCACGGCCGTAACGCCCTTCGGCATAGTCGATATAGGCCTTGTAGTAACGGGCGTGATCGGCGTATTCGCTGCGGCTGCCGATGCGGTCGAAATAGTCGTACGCCTTCCGGTAGTCGCCCCCGGCGAACGCGACGTAGCCCATGCGGATGTCGTACTGCTCGCGGCGCGGCGCGCTCAACGCCTTGTAATCGGTCTGCGCGAAAGCCTCGCGGGCCTTTTCCATGTTCCCCGCGGCGCAGTAGAACGAACCGAGCGCGAAACGCACGTCGTTGGCGTAGACCGATTCGGGATAACGCTCCGCGAATTCGCGCAAGGCCCCTTCGGCATCGGGGCTGCCCAGCTCCACGGCGCAGGCGGCCAGGTAAAAATCCGCCTCCTGGGCCAGCAGGCGGTCCGAAGGCGTCAGCGCCGCCCTGACGCGCAGGAATTCCTGCCGGGCGTCGCTCCAGCGGCCGTAATCGAACAGGTCGCGGGCGCGCCCCGCGAGGGTCTCTATTTCAGGCCCGGCAGCCTGCGCGCCAAAGGCGCACGCCGCAAGGGCAAGGGTCAGCAATGAAATCCGGAATTTTCGCATATGCATTGTTTCACTAAATACGGGCAAATATACGAATTTTTACCCATCCGCACACTACCAAAGGAACGGAATTTGCCCCCGGGTTATTGTTGAACACAAAAACCGAAATCCATGATTGAAAAAGTAACTTTACAGATGTCCGGAAACGGGAAATTCCGGACCGAAAACGGCACCGGATGCGACGCGATGAATCCCAAGACCCTGATGCTCTACGCCGCGGCGCAATGCTCCGCCCAGACGGCGCTGATGATCATGCAGAAAGAGCGCATCACGCCCAAACGCTTCGAAATCAGCTTTTCGGGCGATTTATCCGCCGAGACGGTTCAATCCGAAAGCGTATACCGCTCGTTCCATGTGGTTTACAACGTCGAATGCAGCTCCGAAGACGACCAGGCGAAGGTCGGCCGCGCACTGGAACTGACACACGAAAAGTACTGCGGCATGGTGCAGATGCTGCGCAGGATCGCACCCGTGTCGCGCGAGATCGCGGTGGTCAGCACCCAGCCGGCGAAGGCGTAGAACGCCCGGCGGCAGGAAAAAACGGCGGAGAGATTCTCCGCCGTTTTTCTATTGCGCCGTGATGCGCTGGTAGTCCGACACCGCCACGGCATAGTTGTAGTGCGCCCGGATGGCGTTCGAATAGAGCTGAATCCAGCTCAACTGGGCTTGCAGGACGTCGAGGATCGTCGCCAGGCCTTCGCCGTAGGAATAGGTGCTGATGGAGAGGTTCTCGCCCGCGATGCGGAGACTCTCTTCCGAGGCGTCGACCTGCGCGCGGCTCTGCACGAGGGCCGTCCAGCCGTTCATCTCCTCGCGCACGATGTCGTCGTGCACGAGCGCGGCGTTCCACTCCTGCTGCAACTGCACGGCGCGCGCGGCCCCCACGGCCCGGCGGCGTTCGCCCCAGTGGAAGATCGGCACGGAGAGTTTCACGAAAGCCGATCCGTCGACGTAGGTCGCTCCCGTGCTGTTGGGGTAATAGGGCTGCCACATGCCGCCGACACCCACGCTCAACTGCGGATTGAACGGCGCGCGGACGGCCCGGATTCCCGCCTCGGCCTGCTCCGAGCGCAGCCGTGCGGCGGCATAGTCGGGACGCCGCTCCAGCGCCTCGGCCGCCACGACCCGTCCGGGCATCGGCAGCGAGTCGCGGATGTCCTGCGCGAGCTGTACGCCGAGCGCGGCGTCGGTTCCGCGGAGGATGTTGAAGTTGTGGAGCGCGACCTCGTAACTCTGCTCGGCGCTCACGAGCGAATATTCGGCCTCGCTCAACCGTGCGTCGATCATCAGCACGTCGCCCTTGGCGATATAGCCCTCCGAAAAGCGGCGGTCGACGACCTCCTTGAGCGAACGGATGATCACAACATACTGCCGCATCGAGGCGGCATAGAGTTCCACGGCCGAGAGGTTCCAGTAGGCGTAGTCGGCGGCATAGCGCACGTCGAGGCGCGAAAACTCCTCGTCGCACAGCGCGATGCCGTAGCCCAGTTCGGCCTGCCGGGCCGCGGCCCGCACCGCACCGCCGCCGTAGACGGTCTGCACCAGCTGCGGCAGGAGGCTGAACGTCCAGCGTTCCACGCCGTCGAAATGGCGCACGGTCGCCGTGAAACTGCCGTCCATCGCGAGCCGCGGCAAGTAGCCCGTGCGGGCCTGCCCCGCCGTCTCGGCCGCCGCATCGCTCTTCGAGGCGGCGATCTTCAGCTGCCAGCTGTAATCGGCGACGGCAGCGCGGTAGTCGGCGAGCGAGGTCTGCCCCAGCGCCGGGACGCAGAGCCAAAGGGCGATTATCGAAACTGTTATCTTCATGGCTTGCGGATATTGTAGAACAGCGCGTAGACCACCGGCAGGACGCAGACCGTCAGCAGCGTGGCGACCAGCAGTCCGCCCATGATCGTGGCGGCCATCGCGCCGAACATCGAGTCGAACAACAGCGGCAGCATGCCCAGAATGGTCGTTCCCGAGGCCATCGCCACCGGGACGATACGGCTGCGCGTCGCAGAGGTCAGGGCCTCGTAGGGGTCTTTGCCCGCGGCCCGCAGCACGCCGATCTGCTCGACGAGCACCACGGCGTTCTTGATGTTCATGCCGACGAGTCCCAGCAACCCCAGCAGGGAGAAAAAGTTGAACACCTTGCCCGTGACGGCCAGTCCCAGCACCACGCCGATGAAGATCAGGGGGATCATCAGCAGAATGACGACCGGCTCGCGGTAGTTGCGCAGCAGCAGCAGCAGGACGATGAGGATGAGCACCAGCGTCAGCGGCATGTATTCGGCCAGCGCCTCGTTGGACTCCTGCTGGCTCTCCTGCTCGCCGAAGACCTTCATCGAGTAGCCTTCGGGAAGTACCACGGCGCGGTCCACCGAATCGCGCAGCGCGGCGAACAACTGCATGGTGTTGACCCCGCGGCCCGGGTCGCATTGGACCTTCATCACCCGCTGGCGGTTGAAACGCTTGATGACGCCCGGCCGGAAATCGAAACGGAATCCGTCGGTCGCCTGCTCGATCGAAAAGACCTTGCCCGAAGGATTGAAGATCGGCAGGGCCTGCAAATTGGTCAGGTTATACGAACCGATGTTCTCGTCTTTCAGAAGGATCGGCATGAACTGGTCGCCCTCGCGGTATTCGCCCAGCGTGTATCCCTGCGTGGCGATGGTGATGCCGCGGGCCATCTGGCTGCGGGTGATGCCGATGCGCTGGCCCTTCATCTGCGAGTAGACCGGCTGCCACATCGGCACGCGGTTGCCCCAGCCGTTGCGGATGTTTACGGCTCCGGGGGTGCGCCACATCACCTCTTCGGCCCGGGCCGCGAGACGGCGCAGCGTGTCGACGTCGTCGCCGATGAAGCCGAATTCGATGGCCGCGTCGGGCACGGGCGAGAGCTTGAAGAGCGACGAGCGCAGCCACACGTCGGGAAAATTCGCGGTGACATAGGCGTTGAAACGCTCCTCGACAGCCTCGGTCTGCCGCTTGTCGTGCAGCTCGACGAGGATGTTGCCGAAATTGGGACGCAACGAAATGCTGCTGCTGGCCAGGTAATAGCGCGGCGGCGTCGACCCGAGCGTCATCGAGACGGTCTTCACCTCGGGCTGCGCGCGCAGCCACTCCTCCATGGCGAGCAGATTACGCTCCGTATCGCGGATATTATACCCGTCGGGCAGCAGCACGTCGGCCCGGAAATAGGGTTTGTCGAGCGACGGAAAGAAGTTCTGGGGCATCAGCCCCATGACGGCCAGCGACAGGACGAACAGCCCCGCGACCGTCGCCGCGACAGCCCACCGCCACCGCAGCAGGGCGGCCAGCAGGCGGTCGAAGGCGCGGTAGAAGCGCGTGTCGTAGGGATCGCCGGCGACGGGTTTCACCTTGAGCATGAAATTGCCGAACAGCGGCGTCTGCGTCAGGGCCAGCACCCAGCTCAACAGCAGCGAGAGGGCCAGCACGACGAACAGCGGCTTGACGATCTCGGCCACCGACGAGGGGGCGAGGTACAGCGGCAGAAACGAGAATATGGCGATCAGCGTGGCCCCCAGCAGGCTCCACCGCGGGGCGTTGGCTCCGTCAACGACGGCGCTACGGCGTGCCACGCCCCGCAGCATGGCCTGTTGTGCATTGTCGGTGACGACGATGGCGTTGTCGACGAGCATGCCCATCGCGATGATGAAACCGGCCAGCGAGGTGCGGTTCAGCCCCTCGCCCAGAAATTGCATCAGGAGCAGCGTGCCGCCGATCGAGAAGAGCAGCGAACTGCCGATCAGCACCCCGGCGCGGAAGCCCATGACGAGCATGATGATCAGAATGACGATCGCAACCGACTCGGCGAGGTTGAGAATGAACGTGGAATTGGCCTCCCGGGCGATGCGGTTCTCGGGATAGAGCACCGTCAGCTCCATGCCCAGCGGCATCTGCCGCGTGAGCGAAGCCAGCAGGGATTCGATCTCCGCTCCGGTCTTCACCACGTCGACGCCCTCCTCGGTCGAGACGCCGATGCCCACGGCGCGGCGGCCGTCGACGCGCATCATCGTCTGCGGCGGCTCGGCGTAGCCCCGCTCGACGCGGGCGATGTCGCCCAGGCGGTACTGTTTGCCCGAAGAGGAGATCAGCAGCTGGTCCGAAAGGTCGTCGAGCGTCTTGTAGGTCCCGTCCTCGAGAATCTGTATCTGGAGTTTTCCGGCCTGCTTCTCGCCGCTGTCGACGATGGAATTCTGCTGGCCGATGGTCGCGACGATGGTTTCGGGACGGATGGCGAAATTGGCCAGCGTCGCCATGCTGACATAGACGTTCACCACGGGCGTCTGTTCGCCGTAAAGGGCCACCTTCTGCACGCCGTCGACCGTCACGAGCGCCGTTTTGAGCCGCTGCGCCCAGTCGCGCAGTTCGGACCAGGTGAAGCCTCCGTCGACCGAAAGCCCGTAGTAGATGCCGTACACGTCGCCGAAATCGTCGGCGACGGTCACCGCCGAAGCCCCCGCGGGCAGGCGCGGCTGGACGTTGAGCACCTTGCGGCGCAGTTCGTCCCACAGTTGCGGAATTTCGGCGGCGGGTGTGGCCGGGTCCAGTTCGACCTGTATCTTCGAAAGCCCGTAATAGGATTCCGAAGTGATTTTATGCACGCGGCGCATCGACTGCACCTCGCGTTCGATGGGTTCAGTGACAAGCTCCTCGACCTGCTGCGGCGTGGCCCCCGGATAGGAGCAGACGAGCGACGCCGACTTGATGACGAAGACCGCATCCTCCTTCTTGCCCAGCGTGGCGAACCCCAGGGCGCCTCCCGCCAGCAGCACGGCGAGGAAGAACCAGATCACCTTGGCGCTGCGCAGCGAATATTCGGGCAGGTTCATGGCGGCGTCAGTTTAAGATCCGGACCCGTTCGCCCTCGCGCAGCTGGTAAACGCCCGCCGTGACGACCCGTTCGCCGGGCGCGACACCGCTGTCGACGACCACCCGGTCGCGGCCGAACAGCTCCCCGAGCGTCACCTCGCGGCGCATGACGCGGTCGCCCGCGCCGACGATCCAGACGTAGGTCCCGCCCCCGGCCGGGGCGCAGACGGCCGAAACGGGCAGCGACACGGCATCGGGAACGGGATCGGCGCTCAACATGGTGATCGTGCACGACATGCCGGGCGAGATGCGGTAACGGGCCGGATCGGGGTTTTCGAGGGTCAGCGACACGGGGAATCCCGAGGCGTCGGACGAGGTTTCGACATACTCTTTCAGGCGGGCCGGAATGGCCGCGCCCCGGTAGTTGTCGAACGCGACGGTAAAGCGCGTGGAGCTGTCCCGCAACAGCGGCAGCGCGTTTTCGGGCAGCGTGAACTGGACGGTCGAGGTGACGGGATTGACCAGCCGGAGAATCGGCTGTCCGGCCTGCACGCGTTCGAAATTATCGACGTACTTGCGCTCGACGACCCCGGCGAACGGGGCCTTCAGGCGGGTGTCCTTCAGCAGGTCGAGGGTGTTCTCGTAGGTCGAGCGGGCCTGCGCATAGCGCGTCGCGGCCGCTTCGGCCTCCTGCCGCGACACCGCCTCGTGCTCCAGCAGCCGCTGCATGCGCTGCTGCTGCGAGCGGGTCTCCTCGAAGGCCGAGCGGGTCGCCGCGACCTGCAACTCGATGTCCCGGGGGTCGAGTTCGGCGAGCAGCTCCCCCTTCTTCACGCCCGCGCCCTGCGAAACGGGCACGTCGAGGACCTGCCCCGCCACCTTGAAGGCGAGGTTCACAGCGTCGTCGGGAGTAGCCATGCCGGCGAAATCCTTGTCGATAAGTCCCGCGCCGGCAGCCGTCGCCACCTTCACGGGGCGTACCACCGCAGGTGCGGGCGTCTTACGGGAACACGCCCCGGCAAGCAGGGCGATCGCTAAAATGGGGATGATTCGCATACGAAAAAAGTTGACACCGTTTCCGGCGTCAACTTTCATACCAGCGTCCCGCAGGATGCCCCTACGGACGAATATCGCGACAGTTCTTTTTAGAGGTGATGGTTCCGTCGTCCAGCACGACAAGCCCGTTATCGGCGCGGAGCATGGTTTTCATCGTCGAGGCGTCGATGTTGTAGCACCGCACCTCCACCGTGCCGAACTCGTGCCACGTGACGCCGTAAAGCGGATCGGGCGTCAGGCAGACCACGTGCGCACCCTCCTCACGGGCGCGCTCCGCAAGCCGGGCCATGCGCCGTGCGCACGAACGCGGCAGGCGGTCGAAAGCCGTGACGCAGAGCATGTAAACCCGCCCCGGCATCGTCAGCACCTCCTCCGTGGCGTCGCCCTCGGCGTCGCGTAGGGCGAATTCGCTCACAAGAGGTCTCACGGCCGGGACTTCGCTCGTGGTGCGGGTGTCGACCCACTCCCACTTTTCGGCATCCTGCCACTCGGTGTCTTCCAGCGAGAACTCGCGCTCGCGGCCCGTCCGCCTGTTGCGGTATACCAGCACGGTTTCCGACTCGCCCGGCTCGACGATGGGAGCCTGCATCGCCTCGCGGATATTGACCCCGACCTTATAGGGCAGGAAATCCACGAGCGGCAGGTGGATGTAACAGTAATAGCCGAGGTACATCGCCAGAAAGAAGAACGTGCAGGTAAGCACGATCTCCAGCGGTTTGAAGGCGAAAATCTTGTCGGGCCGGTAACGCCACCACACCACGAAGGCCATCGGCAGCAGCACGACGTTCTTGACGAAAGTCTCCCACGGGGTAAGTTTCAGCGCCTCGCCGAAGCACCCGCAGTCCTCGACGGGGATGAGCGTGGCGCTCAACAGCGTCAGCAGCGTGAAGAAAACCATCGACAGCACGGCGAAGATCGAAATCAGCCGGATACGGACCTTGAACAGCAGCATGCAGCCCATCATCAGCTCCGCGCCGCACAGCCAGATCGAAAAGACCATCGCCCCGGGCTGCAGGTAGTCGAGTCCGTAGATCGAAAGATACTCGTTGACCTTCAGCGCCGTGCCCCACGGATCTATCACCTTCGTGAAACCCGAAACGATGAACGTGCAGGCGAGGATCAGCCGGCAGACGTTGGCCGCGATTTTGAAAGTCCGGGTCTTTCTCATCGCGCGTCGAGTATCGGGGCCAGCACGGCCCGTATTTTTTCGAAATTATGTTCGGGCGAACCCATCGCCCCCGACGGATCGCTGCAATCGACCACACGCAGCGAATCGTCCTTCGCCGCGGCGGCAAGGTACACCTCGCGCACGCGCCGTTGCAGGTCGAGAGCGTCTTCGTGAATGTCCCGGCTGCCTTGCAGGTAGTCGCGGTCGTCTCCCTCGCGGACCTCCGTGAGCTTTCGTTCGGTGAAGGCGAACGGCACGTCGAGGAACAGCGACAGATCGGGGCGCGGCAGGTCGTTGTAACCGAATTCCAGGTCCAGAATCCACTGCGCGAGGCGGTCGCGCCGCTCGCCGGCAGGTAGTTTCGCACACTGGAAACCCACGTTCGAATAGACGTAACGGTCGAGGACCACGGCTTTGCCTTCGGCGATCCACGCCCGGATCTGCGGGCCGGCCGCCGCCCGGTCGCCCGCGAAGAGCAGGGCCACCAGATAGGGGTCGACTTCGTTCACGCCGCCGAATTCGCCGCGCAGGAAGCGGGCGATCAGTTCGCCGTAGACCGGCGCATCGAAACGCGGAAAATGAACGTATTCGCTCTCCACGCCACGTTCTGCGAGCAACTGGCGCAACATCCGGATCTGGGTCGACTTGCCCGCTCCGTCCAAGCCTTCGAGTACGATGAACATAGGTAGTAGTTTTTAATTTTCAGTTGCGCAGCATCTTCACGGCCCGTTCGACCCCGGCGGCCAGCGCATCGGCCTCCGCAAGCGTATTGTACAGCGCGAACGAGGCCCGGCACATGCCCGTCGTCCCGTAGTGGTCCATCACCGGCTCGGCGCAGTGCTGGCCCGTGCGGACCGCAATGCCCAGCTTGTCGAGAATCATCCCCATATCGTAGGGATGCACCCCCTCGACATTGAACGAGAGAATGGCGCATTTGCCGGGCGCCGTGCCGTAAATCCGCAGTCCGCCGATCCCCTCCAGCCGCTCCGTGGCGCGGCGCAGCAGCGTCTCCTCGTGGGCTTCGATCTCCGCAGGGTCGAACCGCTGCATGAACTTCACCGCCTCGCCCAGTCCGATGGCGCCCACGAAATTGGCCGTTCCGGCCTCGAATTTCAGCGGCACGGGGGCATAGGTGGTCTTCGCGAACGTCACCGTGTCGACCATGTCGCCGCCGCCCATGAACGGCGGCATCCGTTCCAGCAGTTCGCGCTTGCCGTACAGCACGCCGATTCCCGTCGGCCCGTAGAGTTTGTGGCCCGAGAAGGCGTAGAAGTCGCAGTCCATCGCCCGGACATCGACCCCGCCGTGAACCACGCCCTGACAGCCGTCGACAACGACAACGGCCCCCGCGGTATGCGCCGCTTCGACCACCGTCCGCAGGTCGGGCCGCGTGCCGAGCGTGTTGGACGCCTGCGTGACGGCCACCACGCGCGTACGTTCGTCCACGAGCGACGGCAGGAGGTCCGTGCGCAGCGCTCCCGCCTCGTCGAACGGCAGCACGCGGATTTCGGCCCCCTTGCGTTCGGCCAGCATCTGCCACGGCACGATGTTCGAGTGGTGCTCCATCTCGCTGACGAGGATGTTGTCCCCCGCTCCGACGAAGGCGTCGCCCCAGGCGTAAGCCACCGTGTTGAGCGACGCCGTGGCGCCCGCCGTGAAGACGATCTCCTCCTTCGCGGCCGCCCCGACGAACGACGCGATCCGCTCCCGGGCGGCTTCATACAACACCGTCGCCTCCTCCGAGAGGAAATGCACCCCGCGGTGAATGTTGGCATTCAGCTCCCGGTGAAGGCGATCGACCGTCTCGATCACCGTCCGGGGTTTCTGCGCCGTAGCCCCGCTGTCGAGGTAAACCAGCGGCTTGCCGTAGACTTCGCGGTGCAGGATCGGGAACTCCTCCCGTATTTTTTCAACGTCGAACATTTCTCACAGGGTTTCGATTTTCGCCGCGGCCCGTTCCAGGATCGCCCCGCACAGCGGCTCGATGCCGCAGCGGGTCACCACGTCGCCGACGAATCCTTCGATCTGCAACCGCCGGGCCTGGGCTTCGCTCAAACCGCGCTGGCGCATGTAAAGTATCGCCTCGGCATCCATCTGCCCCACCGTCGCGCCGTGCGAGCATTTCACGTCGTCGGCGTAGATTTCCAGCTGCGGCTGGGTCGTGATGCGGGCCGTCCGGCTCAACAGGATGTTGCGGCTCTGCTGCCGGGCGTCGGTGCGCTGGGCGTCGGGGGCCACGTAGACCATTCCGCAGAACTCGCCCACGGCCTGCCCTCCGGCGACCCCCTTGACGTAGGAGTCGCTGCGGCAGTCGGCGACGTTGTGCGCCGTATGCAGTTTCAGCACGCAATGCTCTTCACCCGCGGCGAGGAACACCCCGCCCAGCTCGTTTTCGGCATCCGCACCGTCGAGGTCGATGCGGTACGAAGCGTTGGCGCTCGACAGCAGCGCCGTCGTCAGGCGGCAGCGGCTGCGGGCGGCCTGCTTCACCGAGACCTCGGCGAACGCCTCGGCCGTGAACAGTTCGGTCAGCTCCAGCTGCGCCCCTTCGGCCAGCGTCAGCGTCAGCGACGACACGTCGGGTGCGGTATGCAGCACGACGATCCGCGCCGAAGCGCCCGCCGCGGCCTCCACGCGCAGATGCCGGGGATCGACCGCCGCAAAGGGTTCGGCCTCGGCCCCGGCGATGCGGAGCACCTCGCCGTCCGCCGCGCGGAACCCGCGGATGATGTCGGGAATCGTCTCCATCACTTGTCGTATTCGTTGATCAGCCAGTCGTACCCCTCTTTTTCGAGCTTGAGGGCCAGCGACTTGTCGCCCGAATGGATGATGCGGCCCTTGTAGAGCACATGCACCACATCGGGCACGATGTAATCCAGCAGACGCTGGTAGTGGGTGATGACCACCGTGGCGTTGTCCGCCCGGTGGAGTTTGGTGACGCCCGTGGCGACGATGCGCAGGGCGTCGATGTCGAGCCCCGAGTCGGTCTCGTCCAGGATCGCCAGCTTCGGATCGAGCATCGCCATCTGGAAAATCTCGTTCTTCTTCTTCTCGCCGCCCGAGAAGCCTTCGTTCACGGCCCGCGAGGTGAGTTTCGACGAGAGTTCCACCACGGCGCTCTTCTCGCGCATGAGTTTCAGGAATTCGGCGGCCGAAAGCGGCTCCTCGCCGCGGAACTTGCGCTGCTCGTTGACGGCCAGCTTCATAAAATTGGCCATCGTGACGCCCGGGATCTCCACCGGATACTGGAAGCCCAGGAACAGCCCCAGCCGTGCCCGGTCCTCGATGGGCATCGACAGCAGGTCGCGGCCCAGAAACTCGGCCGACCCTTCGGTGACGGTGAACTTTTCATTGCCCGCCAGCACCGACGCCAGCGTCGACTTGCCCGAACCGTTAGGTCCCATGATGGCATGCACCTCACCGGCCTTCACTTCGAGGTCGATGCCCCGGAGAATCTCCTTGCCGTCGACCGAGGCGTGCAGATTTTTTACCTTTAACATATCATCAACTTACTATTATTCTCGTTTCCTTTTTTCGCTCTCGCAGGTCGTTTCCACGGCGTTCCGCCGTGTTTGCAAGCCTGACCCCACCCTAAACCCCTCCCTCGGGAGGGGCTTATCGCATGCGACCGGATTGCAGACGCAAACAGCAAACTACCCTACGCTGCCTTCCAACTGGAGAGCCAGCAGTTTTTGCGCCTCGACGGCGAATTCCATCGGCAGTTTGGCCAGCACCTCGCGGGCATAGCCGTTGACGATCAGCCCCACGGCGTCTTCCGTCGAGAGTCCGCGCTGGTTGCAGTAGAACAGCTGGTCGTCGGAGATTTTCGAGGTCGTGGCCTCGTGCTCCACCACACCCGTCGGGTTGCGCACGTCGATCACCGGGAAGGTGTGCGCCCCGCACTTGTCGCCGATCAGCAGCGAATCGCACTGCGAGTAGTTGCGGGCGTTCTCCGCCCCCTTCGCCACGCGGACCATGCCGCGGTAGGAGTTCTCGCTCCGGCCCGCCGAAATGCCCTTCGAGACGATGCGGCTGCGGGTGTTGCGGCCGATGTGGATCATCTTCGTACCCGTGTCGGCCTGCTGGAAATTGTTGGTCATGGCCACCGAGTAGAACTCCCCGACGGAGTTGTCGCCCGCGAGGATGCAGCTCGGATATTTCCACGTGATCGCCGAACCCGTCTCGACCTGCGTCCACGACAGCCGGGCGTTCTCGCGGCAGATGCCGCGCTTGGTGACGAAGTTATAAATGCCGCCCCGGCCCTGCTTGTCGCCGGGATACCAGTTCTGAACGGTGGAATACTTCACCTCGGCGTCCCGCTCGACCACGATCTCGACCACGGCGGCGTGCAGCTGGTTCTCGTCGCGCTGCGGCGCGGTGCACCCTTCGAGGTAGCTCACGTAGGCGCCCTCGTCGGCCACGATCAGCGTGCGTTCGAACTGCCCCGTGCCGGCGGCGTTGATGCGGAAATAGGTCGACAGCTCCATCGGGCAGCGCACCCCCTTGGGGATGTAGCAGAACGAGCCGTCGGAGAAGACCGCGGCGTTCAGCGCAGCGTAGAAGTTGTCGGTATAGGGCACGACGCTCCCGAGGTATTTTTTCACCAGCTCGGGAAAGTCGCGCAGCGCCTCGGAGATCGAACAGAAGAGGATGCCCTTCTCGGCCAGCACCTCCCTGAAAGTGGTCTTGACCGACACGGAGTCCATCACGGCGTCGACCGCGACGCCCGCAAGGGCCATCTGCTCTTCGAGCGGGATGCCCAGTTTGTCGAACGTGCGCTTCAGCTCGGGGTCGACCTCATCCATCGAACCGAGCTGCTTTTTGGGCTTGGGAGCCGCGTAGTAGATAATGTCCTGAAAGTCGATCGGGGGGATCGTCAGGTGGGCCCAGGTCGGAGGCTCCAGCGTCAGCCAATGGCGGTAGGCCGCCACGCGCCGCTCGGTCATCCACTCCGGCTCGCCCTTTTTGGCGGAGATCAGCCGCACGACCTCCTCCGAAAGACCCTTGCCGATGGTTTCGGTTTCGATGTCCGTCGTGAAGCCGTACTTGTATTCCTGCTCTCCGATATTCTCCAGTATGTTTTTCTCGTTTTCTGCCATTACAAGCGAAATATCATGCAAAGATACAAAATTCCATTTACATTTTTACCATCTCCCCTGCAAATCCGGTTCCGCAACGGTCAAACGGCAAAAAAGAGGCGCGGAATGTTCCGCGCCTCTTTCATGCGAAGCCTTCCGGCTACCTGGTGTATTCGATAACGACCTTGCCGATCTCGATGTTGGTAGAAGTATCGGAAAAGCCGATGCGGAAATCGGAAGCATCGACGCCGGCCGCCGCGAAATCGAAGGAGATCGTGCTCGAATTCGTTCCGGTCGGTTCCGTGGCGGCCAGAACCGTCGCGGAGGTTCCGTAGGTGCATGTCAGCAGCTCGGGCTTGCGGGCCGAATTGGGATTGATCGTGATCTTCCGGATTTTACCCATATCCGATGCCGCCACATGGGTCTCGGCCTTGCCCTTGTTGAAATACCACACGATGTTCTTCGTATCGCTGGTGCTGTAATAGATATTGCCCGTGAAGGTGATCGCGCTGGTCCCGGTATCGTCGGTCGCCGTCCACGTACTGTCGCCGGCAGCCCAGCTGGTCGGCAGGCCCGTGATGTTGGACGAGAGCACACCCGCCGTGGCCGACAGGGTCATCGTATAGTCGGTTCCCGCGTCGCCGCCGCCCGAGCCGCCGTCGGAGACATACTCGATGCTGTAAAAGCGCAGTCCGTTGATCGTGGAATAGACGTAGACTGTGGTTTCGCCCGTCACCGCGATGTCGAATTCACAGGTCGTAGGCTCCCCGCTGCCCGATCCGGCCTCCTTGCTCTGCGCTCCGGCCGCATCGTCGCCGATCTGAACCGTTACGGAACGTCCGTCCGTAGCTGCGCCGCTGCCCGTATTCGACGCCACGACCTTCAGTTTGCCCGAGGCGGAAGCCGTAAACGAGAAACTGCGGACCGAAGCCGTGCCTTTGCCGCCGGTCTGGATATAGCTGACGCCGCTGCTCGTTCCGCCGCGGAAGCTCGATCCGCCCGAAAGGATGCGCAGGCCGTCGATCGTCTCGTCGAGATCGGTCAGACCGGCGCTGCCGGCAGCCGTGAGACGTGCAATCAGGTCGCTGAAAGCCGACGAGGAGAAGTCCCATGCGAAGTTGTCGCCGCCCGGACCCGAAGCCTCAACGACGGTCAGCCTGGCCGTACCGGCATCGGAGGCCTGCGCCGAAGCGTCGGCGGGGTTGGCGACCACCGAGATCGCGTACTCGCCCGCGGCAAGCCCTGCGACCGTCGCGGCCGCGATCGTATAGGAGGTCCCGGTTACGTTCTCGGAAGCTCCGCCGTTGAAGCTGACGTCATACGACGCAGCCCCGTCTACGGCATCCCAGGAAGCCGTCACTTCGGTCTGATCGCCTCTGGTGACCTTCGCCGGGGTGACCTTCACCGCGGGAGCCGCCAGTTTGGTGTCGGCGACCGTCAGCGCGGCGGTTCCGGCCGGCGACGGTTTGTAGAGGTAGTCGGAAACGGCTGCCGCGGTGACGGAAATCGTGTACGTGCCGGGTTTGAGTCTGGCGACGGTCTCGGCCGGAACGGTCATCCGGGTCGCCGAAACAGTCTCCGAAAGGCGCACGACCTCCTCGGCCTCGCCGTTGAGCGTCGTCAGCGCAAGGCGGTAGGTGTAGGTCGCGGCGTTGGGAACGGCGGCCCACGAGAAGGTCACCCCGGTGTTGTCGCCCTTGGTCACGGAGGCGGGATCGGCCGTCACCACGGGAGCGTCGAGCGGCGTGGCGTTCTGCCCCGGAGCCTCGGCGCCCTCGTACCAGCCGATGCTGTAAATGTGATTGATCGTCGCGTCGGTCCAGATCGAAACCTTCGCCGAAGCCGGAATGCCCGGGCAGGGAATGTACACTTTGCCGCGGTTGTCGGCCGTGGGGGCCTCGACCGGCCCGAAGCTCTTGCCCAGCGCATCGACGTGGGCGTAGAAGTTGCGCCCTGCGCCGTTGGCGTAGCAGTCGATGGCGATCACGCCCTCGCCCACGACGGAGAACTGCACGGCGCGCTGCGAAGGCGCCTCACCCTCCTTGACGGTCGATTTGCCGCGCAGGTCGAGGTAGTTGCAGCCGTAGTCGGCATCTTCGCGTATCTCGACGTTCTTGCCCGAAGCGGCCAGAATCGTAAGGCCGTCGATGGTCTGGTCGGTCTCCCAGCTGACGGGCTGCCAACCCGTCGTGAAGTCCCAGAGACTGGACTGCCCCAGCGTCGTGACGACCAGACTGCCCGACTCGACACCGGCGATGTAGACCGAAATCGAATACTCGGTCCGCGCCTTCAGCCCCTCGAAGGTATAGGTGTGCGCGGCGACCTCGGCATCGGTCAGCGTAACGTTGCGCTCGTCGTCGTCGCCAGTCAGCACGAGGCTCGTAACCTGCCGGTCGGCGCCCCACGCGAGGGTGATCCTCGTCGCGCCCTTGTCGACGACGTCCACGTCGATCTTGTCCGAAGCGACGAACGAGATCGTACCGCGCACGGCCTCGTCGCGCAGCAGCCCGACGGTGTACGACGTGCCGGTCACAAGCCCGGTCAGCTCGTATTCGCCGGCGGCGATTTGGGCAGAGGTGAGCTTGATCAGCCCCACGTCGGGCGTGACATCGAGGTGCGTGACGTTCGAGCCGGCGACCCAGCGCAGCATGGCCGTCGTGGCCGTCACGTCGCCGTCGCCCATCTTGCCGTCGTTCAGGAACAGGTTCTCGACACCCGTGGCGAACGCGCAGGCCGCGGGCTTCGAATCGGCGACGCCCGCACGCTGCGAGACGGCGACCAGTTCGGCGATCCATTCACGGTTGCCGGGCAGCTCCCGGAACGAGTATTCCATCGTCTTGACGGTGTTTCCGTCGCCGTCGAGCGGGGCGATCAGGTCCACCTGGTCGTAAACGCCGCCCTCGCCGTCGGCGTAGGAGAGCGTCAGCGTGTAATCCGCTATTCCGGCCATGACCGTCCACGAGAAGGTCACGTTGACGTTGTTGGACAACGTATGGGTGAAGTTCAGCGGGGAGAACTCGCGGCCGTAGGCGATGTCCTCGATGATCCCGTCGGGGTCCGAACAGCCGTGAAGCGACGCCGCACCGGCGAAGAGCGTCACGAGCAGCAGGAATTTATTGATGATCGTTTTCATGCGTTTTCTTGTTTTTTCCTTTTTCAGAACGCTATTGCATCGGGTAACCGTAATCGTTAACCAGCAGGCTGTTGGTGGTGATCGACTGCTTGAAAAGCGGCCAGAACATATGCACGTCGGGATCGTACTGGTAGATCATGTCGATGCGCGCCGCGGCGGTCGTGCCGCTCTTGATATACTCCTCCTCGGTCGTGCCGTCGGTCTTCTTCGACGTGAAGAGCGTCCAGCCCGTGCCTTCAGGCTCGCCGGCCTCGCCGAAATCGAGTCCGTGGAGCTGCACCGTCTCGCCGTCGGCGGCATACTTGTAGTAGACCTTCGTGCCGACAAGGCTGAAATCGTAGGTCTTGCCCGTCAGTTCCGACGTGTAGGGCGTGTGGTCGAGCATGGCCTTCATCTTGTTCTTCGCATCGTCGAGCGACGCCTTGAGCAGGCCCCAGCGGATCAGATCCTGCTTGCGGATCTGCTCGCAGCTGAATTCGAGCATGCGCTCCCTGTATATGGCCTTGAACATGGCGTCCTTCGAGCCGATGCCCTCAAGGTATTTATCCACCGCCTCGTCGGACTTGAAGGCGCGGTAGCGGACCTTGCGCAGTTGCGTCTTGGCGTAGGGCAGGTCGTTCAGTTCGTTGGCGGCCTCGGCGGCCATCAGCAGCACGTCGGCATAGCGCATCACGATCGGCTTGATGCCGCAGTCGTTGCCCGAGATGACCTCGTCCATCCATTCGTAGCGGTATTTGCCGCTGTACCATTTCTGGATGTTCTCCAACTCCTGCCTGCCGCCGTTCCAGCGGAAGGGCACGCAGGAGATGTCGCGGCGGCGGTCGTTCCTGTCGTACTCGTAGTAGAGCGTGGGAAGCGGGCCGATCGTGCCGCCGGCATTCGCCTTGCCGCAGTACTTATCCGCCGTGTAGTGCTTGACGGCGTAGTTGTTCATCCACTGGCCGCGGTTGTCGGCAAAGGGGATCACGAAGAGCGTCTCGCCTCCGGCCGCGACCTCGCGCTTCATCATGCCGCGCCAGATTTCCTCGAACGAGCCTTCCAGACCCACGCAGGCATTCTCCTTGGCGATGACCTCCTTGCAGGCGTCGAGCGCCTTCGTGTAGAGGGCGCCGTCGCCCCACGCCTGCCCGCTTTCGGTGAGCCTGCTGCGACGGTTCTGCCCGACATTGCCCGTACCGATCTGCCCCTCGTCGGGACGCTGCGAATACCCGGCGGCCGAGAGGCACACGCGGGCCAGCAGTCCGTAGGCGAACGCCTTGTTGACACGGGTGGTGAGTCCCGTTTTGCCGGACTCGTTGGGCCAGTAAACGTAATTCACGGCCTCCTCCAGATCGGAGATGATCTGCCGGTAGATGACATCGCGGTCGTTCTTGGGCTTGATGACGTCGCCCGTCTCGCCGATGGGCTGGAAACGCGCAGGAACGTCGCCCCAGGCCTTGACGAGGTCGTGGTAATAGAGCGCGCGCAGCACCAGCGCCTCGCCCAGCAGGTAACGCATCCCGGCATTGTTCTCCACGTTGCCGTACTTGCGCAGGCCGGCGATGGCCAGATTCGCGTTCTCGATGGCGGTGTAGGCCAGGGCGAACTGGCCGCTGCTCTCGTTGAGCTGGCTGTTCGCATCGTCGTACGACGCGTTATAGGAGTAGATCAGCGTCTTGGTGTCGGTGGGTTTGTCGGGCGACGCGCCTACGTACCACTCCGTGTCGCTGTTGGCCCCGTAGTAGATCAGCCAGCGGTTGCGGTAGGATTTGTCGACGCCGAACTGGCGGTAAATGTTCATAACGGCCGCCTCGGCATAGGTCTCGTTCGAAAACATGGTCTCCGAATCGGACGACGAGGACGAACGGGTGTCCAGCAGGTCTTCGCCGCACGAGGTGGCCAGCAGGCCGGTGCAGGCAAGGATATAGATTAACTTTTTCATCGTTGGATTGTTTTCTGTCGGTTGAAGGTTAGAAGCTGATGTTCGCACCGAAAACCCACGAACGGCTCTTCGGATAGGCCGAGTAGTCGACGTTTGGGGTCATGGGCGTCGCGCGGCGCGTGTCGACCTCGGGATCGAAACCGCTGTACGGCGTCCAGCAGAAGAGGTTCGTGCCCGTCGCATAGAGACGCACCTTGTTGATGCGCACCTTGCGCGTCCAGCTCGCGGGCAGCGTGTATCCGACCGTCAGCGACGAAAGACGCAGGAACGAAGCGTCCTCCAGCAGCCAGCTGTGAACGACCGTCTGCGGCATGTAGGGCGACCACATGTTCGTCGCGGCGTTGGCGGCGGCCAGCTCGGCAGGATCGGTGATCAGGGCGCCGGTCTCCCAGTTGACGTTGGTCCAGCGTTTGCCCAAAGCCATCGCGTCCGAAAGGTTGCGGATGACGCCCTTGCCCGTGTACTTCTGCGACGAGGTGAACTCGACGTTGTTGGCATTGAAAACCTTATTGCCGTAAGAATAAGTGAAGTTGGCGGCCACGTCGAAACCATAGGCATAGGCCGAGAGCGAGAAACCGCCCGTGAACTTGGGCTGCACGTTGCCGATCTTTCCCTGAACGGGCGTACCGTTCTCATCGCAGAGCAGTTTGAGCGAGCCGGGACGCATGTCGCCCACCACGCCGGCGCAATTCGATCCGTCGAGCGTCCGCCACTTGCCCGTCTCGTTGTAGTAGTCCAGGTCGAAATCCCCGACCTCGTAGCGGCCCAGCGTCGTATAGCCGCGGATGTCGCCGATGGCCCCGCCCAGCACGGCGTAGTAGTCCGTGACGTTGTTATTCCAGCCCGACGACTGCGAGTAAGTCTCCAGTCCGGCCAGATCCATGATGCGGCTGCGGTTGAAGGCGATGTTGGCGTTGAAGTTCACGCCCCACTTCGCCTTTTCGGCCAGAACGGCGGCCACCGACACCTCCAGACCGCGGTTGCGGATCGTACCGGCGTTGCGGTACTGGAAGCTGTAACCCGAACCCGAAACCGGATAGCGCATCAGAATGTCTTCGGTGGTGTTCTGGTACACCTCGACCGATCCCGAAAGGCGGTTGCGCCAGAATCCGAAGTCGAGACCCAGGTTGTGCGAATAGGTCGTCTCCCACGTCAGGTTGGCATTGGCCATATAGCTCTCGCTGGCCCCGTTGCCGTTGGGCGTCCAGTAGACCGGATCGCCGTAGATGAAGCTGCTGCCCGTGCCGACCTCGTAGAGCTGCGTCAGGCCGCCCATGCCGGTCGGTATGTTGTTGTTGCCCGCCGTACCGAAGCTGTAACGCAGCTTGAGGTTGTCGAGCCACTTGAGGTCCTTCATCCCCCACTCGTCCGACAGACGCCACGAAGCGGCCACCGAGGGGAAGTAACCCCACTTCCGGCCCTTCGAGAACTTCGACGAACCGTCGCCGCGCATCGTGGCCGAAAGCATGTACTTGCCCTTGAAGTCGTAGTTGATGCGTCCGAAATAGGAGAGCAGGATGTCGTCGGCCGCATAGTTCATGTTCGACGAACTGGCGTTCGAGGCCGAACCCATGAAGGTCCACGCCTGCTCGGCGGTGTAGAAGTCGGGCAGTCCGTCGACCCAGGTGTTGAACGTACGCTGCTCGGTGATGATGTACTCCTGTCCCAGCAGCACGTTCAGGTGGTGGTTGTCGTTCGAAATGAGCTTCCTGAAGTCATAGTTCAGCGTATTGGTGTTGCGCACGCGGCGGCGCGTCACGTCGTTGTAGTTGGTCGACGGGGTTCCCGGGACCGACGACCCCGAGCCTCCGACCTTCGAATAGTAGGTCGTCACGCCGTAGAACGAATTGGTCTCCTGGCGGTACTCCTCCATGCCGGCCTCGACCTTCAGGCGAAGGTCGTCGACGATCTCCCACGTGAAGCCCGCGTTGGCGTTCCAGTTGGTGCGCTCGCGCTTGCGGTCCGAATCCGAAACGGCGACGGTCGGCATCACGGCGTCCGAGGAGTTCTCCTCCAGGTCGTCGTCGCCCTCGATCTGGGCCTTGAGCGGAATGGGCGTGTAGAGCATGGCGTTCTTCAGACGGCCCGTGGTCTGCGAGCCCGAGTCGTTGAGCGAGTTGGCGCCCGCGCCGCGGACCTTGATGCGCGAATAGCGGATGTTGAAATCGAGCGTGATGCGCTTGCTGGCCTTGAACTGCGTTTTCAGGCCCAGGTTGTCACGGCTGTAATTCGAGCCGATCATAATCGCCTTGTCGTAGAGACGCGCATAGGTGGCGTTCCACTTGAACTTGTCGCCGCCGCCCGAAACCGTGAGGTTGTGGTTGAACTGCTCGCCCGAACGGCCGAAAAGCTGGTCCATCCAGTCGTTGCCCTTCACGCCGTCGTAGAGGTCGATGTCGGAGAACGCCCCGAAATAAGGCTCGTAGTTGTCCGAAACCTTGTTCTGAATGGCGGCCAGTTCGTACTGCCACCTGGCGAACTCCGAAGGGTTGAGCGCCTGCACCTGGTTCTTGCGGGCGATGTCCTTGAAACCCCAGTATACATTGTAGTTTACGTTCACCTTGCCTTTCTCGCCGCTCTTGGTGGTGATCAGCACGACGCCGTTGGCGCCTCGCGAACCGTAGATGGCCGTCGAGAAGGCGTCCTTCAGAATGTCGATCGACTGGATTTCCGACGAGGAGATGTCGCTGATGCTCTCCACGGGAAATCCGTCGACGATATAGAGCGGCGCGCCGTCCGACGAAAACGACCCCGCACCGCGCACGCGGATACGGATTTCGGCGTCGGGGTCTCCCTCCGTGGCCGTGACCTGCACGCCGGCCATGCGGCCCGTCATCGCCTCGGCCACCGAGGCCACGGGCATCTGCTGCAACGTCTCGGCGTTGACCGAAGCGACCGAACCCACGACATCGCGGCGTTTCACGGTGGCGTAACCCACGACCACCACGTCGTCCATCGCCGTCGACTCGTCTTCGAGCCTGACGTCGATCTGCGTTTTGCTGCCGATGGCGATACGCTGCGTCTTCATACCGATATAGGAGATCACCAGCGTCTTCTTCGAAGCGTCGGGGACGGTGAGCGTCCATCGTCCGTCGACACCCGAACTCGCCCCCAAGGTCGTCCCGTCAACGACCACCGAAGCTCCGATAACCGGTTTGCCCGCCGAATCCTTGACGACTCCTCCGATCTTTTGAGCCGCGGCCGTGGAGGCCAGACCCACACCCAGCAGGAACAACAGGGCGAACTTTAGAGTAAAGCTTTTCATATAAAAGGTTTTGGTTAATAATTAGGTTTTCGCTTTTTCCGTAAAAGGGGTATTTCCCTATACAAAAATAAATTGCCCCGGAGGATTCGATTGGTAATTTTTATCACTTCTCATGGATAATTTGTCAAACCGCCCCGAACGGCCTCGCAAGACCCGGGGAAAAGGAAAACAGGGCAAAAAATCCTCCTTCGGCAGGAGGATTTTCCCGGAAAAAGATTTACCTGTTCCACAAAAGCATCCGGCTTCTTAAACCGGGCGCGGAACCGGACGGAGAGCGGCCGGACCTGACATCGCCCCTAAAGCCGGCTTCTTAAGCCGGGCGCGGAACCGGACGGAGAGCGGACGGACCCGCCATCGCCCCTAAAGCCGGCTTCTTAAGCCGGGCGCGGAACCGGACGGAGAGCGGATGGACCTGACATCGCCCCTAAAGCCGGCTTCTTAAGCCGGGCGGGCAATCTCCAGCGACGCCCAGATAAAGGGACCCACGCCCTTGCAGTCGTTCTCGATCACCGGCTCGGAAATGTAATATTCGAACGTACCGCTGCGCATCTGCCTGCCGCCCAGGCCCGCCACCGAACAGCAACCGGTCAGCGAGATCGTGCCGTCGGGATTTTCCTTCACGAAACAGTCGACGAACTTTTCATACAGCCGCCGCGCCTCCCCGCCCAGCTCCGCGGGCAGGTAACCCAGCCGCACGCCCTTGAGCATGGCGTAGACGAACATCGCCGAGGCGGTCGATTCGAGGTAGTTGCCCTCGCGGCCCGGCTGGTCGAGCACCTGATACCACATGCCGGTCGCGGGATCGGCGTATTTCGGCAGCACCTCGTAGATATGGTTCAGAATCCCGACCATCGGCTGCGTCGCATCGTCGACGCCGAGGTATTGCAGCGTCTCGACGATGGCCATGGCGTACCACCCCATCGCACGGCCCCAGGCATGGGCCGACTGCCCGGTGGTCTTGTCGCACCAGAACATTTCGCGCGAATCGTCGTAGGCGTGGCGGTAAAGCCCCGTCGCGGGGTCATAGGTATGCGCGGCCACGACGACGAACTGATTCACGATGTCGTCGACAGCCTTTTCGTACTCGCCCCCGGAGAGGTTCCGCACGGCATACTCGGCGTAGAACGGCTGGGCCATGTACAGCCCGTCGAGCCACATCTGGTGCGGGTAGACCTCCTTGTGCCAGAATCCCCCGTCGGCGTTGCGGGGCTGCGCCTGCAACTGGGCGTAGAGCGTGTCGAGCGCCATCTTATAGCGCACGTCTCCCGTGCGGTCGTACAGTTCGAAAAGGGCGCGTCCGGGACAGAGGTGGTCGAGGTTGTATTTCGTCTTCCTATAAGTCAGCACCTCTCCGCCGGGACGCACGATCGTGTCGAAATAACGCTCGGCATAGGCCGTGAACTCCTCAATGCCGTACATCCGGCCGGCATCGGCGATGGCGAGCAGTTCGAGACCCGTGGTGTAGTTCCACTTCACCTTCCCGGCGGGAATGCCGTCGAGGTTCGTCGGCGAAGGGTTGCGGAGGATTTCGCTCGCGACCATGCGGACGGCGGGCGGGTTTCCGGATTCGTACAATGCGCCGGACGAGGTGCAGGCGGCGGCCAGCGCGCACAGTGCGGCAGGGATCAGACGTTTTTTCATGCGGTCTTGGTATCTTGGTCTTGTTTCAGGTTGTGCGTCTTGAGGTATTCGGCGGGCGACATGTGGAACTGCTCGCGGAAACAGCGGCTGAAATAGCCCGGATCGGAGAATCCCACCTTATAGGCCACCTCCGACACGGAAAACTGGCCCGTGCGCAGCAGGAGTTTCGACTTGGTGATGCGGTACTCCTTGATCAGTTCGACGGGCGACTTGCCCGTGAGACTCTTGAGCTTGTTGTACATCGTCGTACGGCCCAGTCCGAGGTGCGAGGCCAGCTGGTCGATCGTAAGCTCCGAGTTCTCGACGTTCTCGCCCAGCCAGGCCATCACGTTCTTCATAAACTCCTCGTCGCGGTCCGTGACGACGACGTCCTCGACCGCCAGTTCGACCACCTTGTTGCGGGCCGACTGCGAGGAGAACTTCTCGAAGAGCTTGCGCCGCTGGGTCAGCAGGTTGTCAATGCGGGCCAGCAGCAGTTCGATGCTGAACGGCTTGGTGATGTAGCCGTCGGCGCCGAACTCCATGGCCTTCACCCGGTCGTCGGGCGAATGGCGGGCCGTGAGCATCACGATCGGGATGTGGCTCATCGTGAAGTCGTGGCGCACCTTGTCGATCAGCTCGATGCCGTCCATGCGGGGCATCATCAGGTCGGTGACGATGATGTCGGGCATCTCGCTGCGGATCTTTTCGAGGGCTTCGGCGCCGTCGTCGGCCTCGACGACGTAATAGGTGTCTATCAGACTGTTGTACATGAAGATGCGCAATTCGCGGTTATCCTCGACCAGGAGGATTTTCTGTGCATCCTTCGGCGGTGCAACGTCCACGCGGCGCTGGCTGTCGGCAGCCGTGAAGTCGCTGACCATATAGTCGTCGCGGCGTTTGCCCTCTCCCGCTCCGGCGCCCGAGAAGTCGATCTGCTCCATGCCGAAATGGGCGTTGCCGAGTTTGAGTTTCACGGTGAAGGAGGCGCCTTCGCCCGGACGGCTGTCGACCGAGATTTCGCCGTGGTGCAGGGTCACGATGTCGCGGCAGAGCGAAAGTCCGATACCCGACCCCTTCATGTTGCTGTCCACGGCGCGCGAAGCCTGTGCGAAACGCTCGAAGATCATCCCCTGCTTGTCCTTCGGGATGCCGATGCCCGTGTCGCGGACCGTGAGCGTCACGCTCTCCTCCTCCTCGCGCAGTGAAAGTATCACTTCAATTCGCCCGCCGTTGGGCGTGAATTTCAGTGCGTTGGACAAAAGGTTATAGACAACGCTCTCCATACGTTCGATGTCGACCCACACCAGCACCGAACGGCGCGAGAGGGTGAACAGCAATTCGATCCGACGCTCGGAGGCCATTTCGCGGAAATCGTCGAGGGCGTCCTCGACCAGCGGCACGAGGTCCACGCGCGAGATTTTCAGCTCCATCTTGTTCTTGACGATCTTGCGGAAGTCGAGCAGCTGGTTGATCAGCGTCAGCATGCGCTTGGCGTTGCGGTGGGCCAGCGTGAGGCTGTTTTCGCCCCGCGGCGTGAGGCTGTCGTGTTTCTTCACGTCCTCGATGCCGCCCAATATGAGCGTGAGCGGCGTGCGCAGTTCGTGCGAGATGTTGGTGAAGAAACGCAGTTTGAGATCGGTCATGTTCTGCTCGACGCTCGCTTCGCGGCGGATGCGGATGACCGAGCTGGCAATGCGCCAGGCGACGGCCGCCGCCGCCAGTGCCAGCAGCGCATAGAGGGTTTTAGCCCACCAGGTGAGCCAGGGGGGGGGAAGCACTTCGACCCCGATCGTGATCCCCTCGTCGGCGGCATCGGCATTGCCGACGAACGCCTTGACGTGGAACTTGTAGTCGCCGATCGGCACGTTGGAGTAGGCCGCGCGGTTGGTCGTTCCCGAGATGTTCCAGTCCTGGTCGTAGCCTTCGAGCTTGTACATGTACCCAACCACGTGCTGGATGGCGAAATTCAGCGACGCGAACTCCATGCGGAAATTCGAGAAATTGTAGGGCAGCACGATGCGGTCGGCCTCGGTCACCGACTCCGAGAGCGGCGAGCGGCGCCCCGCGACGACGGGGACGTTGCGCACGTCAAGCCCCGTGAAACGCAGGTCGTAGTCGATCTTCGCGGCGCGGACCTCGTCCGGATCGAAGCGGTAGAGCTGGCGTCCGCTGCCGAAGAGCACCTCGCCGCGGGGCGAGGTGAGCGCCGTGGCCTCGCTGAAAACCGCATTGCGCATGTTGTCGTAGAGGTAGTAGTTCGAGAAAATCCCGCGCCGGGGATCGAACCGCGACACGGCGTTGTGCGTCGAAACCCACAGGTCGCCCTGCCGGTCCTCGGTCAGGGCCATGCAGATATTGCTGGCCAGCCCCGACGATTTGTCGTAGCAGCGAAAACGCGGCGCACCGTCGGCGTCGTACCCCTCGATGAGGTTCAACCCGCCGCCGAAGGTCGCCAGCCAGATGCGCCCTCCGGAGTCCTTGAGCATGTGGATGATGTCGTTGTTGCCCAGCGACTCGGCATCGCCCGGTATCTTCTGCATCAGCCTGAAGCGCATCAGCTTGGCGCTGGCGCCCGGGTCGAAGGCCAGCAGTCCGTCGACCGTCGCGGCGAACATCCGGTCCGGACGGTCGTAGAGCAGCCACCGCACGCGCCCCGCCTCGTCGAGCGGATAGTGCGTCATCAGATTGCCGGCATGGATGAAACGGTGTCCCACGGGGTCCTCCAGCAGGTTGATGCCCCCGCCGTAGGTCGCCACCCAGATACGGCCCGCGCCGTCCTCCTCGACGCAGTAGATCTGGTCGTCGCTCAACGACCAGACATCCGCGTCGGAATGGACGAAATGCGTGACCCGGTAACCGCCGCCCTCGGGCATCATGCGGTAAAGCCCCTCGCCCTTGGTCCCGACCCAGATATTGCCCGAAGAGGCCTCCTTCAGGGCGTAGATCATCCCCGTGCCGCGGCGGCCCTGCGCCGGAAGCGTGTAGACGGGTTTGTTCGAGGCGTCGAAGGCGATCAGGTCGCCGTCGCGCGTGCCGACCCACATCCGCCCTCGGCTGTCGGTCATCAGGGCGCGGATTTCGCCCGAAAGCGGGTCCGGAGATTTCGAGTCGAGGGTGAAAACCTCGGCAGGCTGGCGCAGCAGCACCGCCTTGCGCAGTCCGCGTTCGTTGTAGGTCGAGAGCCACAGCACGTCGTCGCGCACGTCGAAACGCACGACGGCGTTGGTCATCTGGCAGTTGGGCTGCTTGGGGTCGTTGTAGAACGGTTCGACCGTGTCGCGTTCGCGGTCGTAGTAGCCGAAGCCCCAGTTGTTCATCTTGATCCACAGCAGACCGCCGCCCTCGGCGATCTTGGTGATCGTGTCGAGGTTGTAGGAGACGGTGTAAGGTTCCTGCCCGAAGTGCTTGTAGTCGTCGGTCGAGGGGTTGTAACGCGTGATGCCCGTCTCGGCCGAGGTCACCCACACGATGCCGTGCGAGTCGGCCGCAAGGCCGCGGATGCGGCGCGGACGCGCCCCTTTGGGATCGAGCCGCGCGAGGCGGTCGCCAGCGACCCGGTAGAGTTCGCCCGAGCGGCTGCCGGCGTAGACTGCGCTGCGCACCGAGTCGGCGACGATGGCCGTCAGCGGAGCCTCGCCGCCCGGCAGACGGTCGACCTTCCCGGTCTGCTTCCCGACGCGGACCACCTCGCCGGGCGTGGCGCAGTAGACGGATGCGGCGTCGGCCGTAAAGGCGAAGGCCGGAGCCGCCGTCTCGCAGAGCGTGCGTGCGGTGCGCTCCCCGGCGGCGATGTGGTTCAGCTGTCCGTCCGCCGCGGCGATCCAGGCGCCGTCCCGGTCGTCGACGTACATCGCCGTGACGTCGCCGCCCAGCACCGGGGCGTCGAAAAAGGCGTCCACACGCACGGGAGCGGCATCGGCCCCGTCGGCGAAGCGCGCCACGCCCAGCCCCGCGATGGCCACCCACGTGCCGCCGTCGCCGTCGTGCAGGCAGTGCGTCATGCGGTAATGCTTCGAATCGACGCCGTCGACGAGCGACACCACGTCCTCGAACTGCTCGGTATAGCGGTTCAGACGGTAGACGTGGAGGTTATAGGTCGTGAACCAGAGATGGCCGTTCGAATCCTCGCTCACCGAGACGAAGCGGTGGTGCGAAAGCGGCGAGAAGTCGCCCGGCGTGGTGCTGAAATTCTTGAAGGCATACCCGTCGAAACGGCTGACCCCGTACCACGTGCAGACCCACACGAACCCGCGCGAATCGGTGTAGATGTCGGCGATGCGGTCGTGCGTCATCCCGTCCAGGGTGGAGTAGGTCTGAAAGAGGCATTGCGGGGGCGACGTCCGGGCGAACCCCGGAACGGCGGCGAGCAGCAAAAAGGTCAGCAGCAGTCGTTTCATAGTCATTTAACAAATCCGGTCTTTCCCAAGATAGCAAAAAGAACGGACGTTTCCAAAATCGAATCGCACGCGGTCCGGCAAATAAAACGCGTCGCAACGACACCAAATATACGAAAATCGGATGCCCGATCTATTTTTCAAAGGCCGCAAGCACCTGCCGGACCTCTTTTCCGGTCAGCTGCCGCGACCATCCGACCCGGCTCCGGGGCGCGGCTCCGGGACCTTCGGAATGATATTCAGCGTAGAACGCGGTCCGGTGCGCGCGGGGTTTGGACCAGTCGTGCCACCCTTCGGGCACGATGTGCGGTCCCAGGTGGCAGCCGACGAAAACAGTCTGCGCATAATCGCGCCACGGGCGGCCCAGCCAGCATCGCGTGACCCCTTCGGCAGCGGTCAGGCGGCAGTTGCGGAAAACGAAACCCACGGGCTGTCCCTTGCAGGTCGAGGCCGCCGTGATGTAGGAATCGGCCTTCGAACGAATCTCGCAGTTGCGGAACAACGCCGCCGCCGAGCCGAAAATGAAGTCGGTCGTACCTTCGACATAGCAGTCGTCGAAGCGGATGCGGGCATTCTCCGCACAGGTCCGCCCGTCGCGGTTGCCTGCGCCGTAAAGGTAGAGCGTGTCCTGATTGCCCAGGAAGCGGCAGCCGATGAAATGCAGGTCCGTACCGAGGCATTGCACGGCGACGGCCTGCCCCACGCATCCGGCGGCATTCTCGAACGTCAGGCCGCGCACCGTCCAGCCGTCGCCGCCGAAATAGACGGTCGAGGAGCCGGAAGTGCCCAGCGGACGCCCCGTCGCACCGATTTTTGCGGCATAGTCGTCCCACGTGACCGTCACCGCGCCGCGCCGGTTTTCGAAGCCGGCTTTCGAAACCGCCGGCCGGTCCGTATCCGGCACCCCCTCAAGGATAACATTGCGCTTGGTGGCGGGAACGACGATTTTCTCGCGGTAGACGCCTTCGCAGACGAGAATGCGGGTCGTATCGCGGCAGAAGTCGGGAACGGCGGCCACAGCTTCGGTCAACGTGAAAAAGTCGCCCGAGCCGTCCTGCGCAACCACGAAATCGGAGGCGACGAGACGGCGGCCCAGTTCGGGAACCTCCGCCGGAAGCTGCGCGGCGATCATCCGCGCCACGGCGCGTGCGCCGCGGACGTTGAGGTGGGTGTCGTCCCGCCGTCCGTCGGGCCAGCGGGGACTGGTCCCGGGTTCGACCCACATGTAATATGCCCGGGAAGCCTCCTCGCCCAGCGACGACACCCATGCGCGGGTCAGCCGTTCGGCGTCGATCAACTGCGTTCCCTCCGCCGCGGCCACACGGCGCACGGCGTCGGCATAGGGTCCGTGGGTGTCGTCGAGCAGCCCATCGGCGAAACGACGGCGCACAATGGGCGTCAGCAGCACCGGGATCGCCGCCTTTTCGCGCGTTTCACGCACATAGCGGCGCAGGTTGCCGGCATACCGCTCCGGAGCGGCGTAGCGGGTCGAATCGTTCTGTTTCTGGTCGTTGTGCCCGAACTGGATGAAGACGTAGTCGCCGGGCTGCAATTTGTCATAAACGGCGGCCCAGCGTCCTTCGTCGCGGAACGATTTGGTCGAACGCCCGTTCGTGGCGTGGTTCTCGACCCGCACCGAACCGTCGAACAGCGGCTGGAACAGCTGCCCCCAGCCCCGCTCGGGATTCTGCCCGGCAAGCTCCTTCACGGCGCACGTCGAGTCGCCTACGAGGTAGACGCGCAGCGTCCGCCCGCAGATGTCTTCAAACATCAACACACATAATATCAGCAAGGAAAACCGTTTCATCTCAAGCATCGGTTTAAACAGCAAACGGGAGGCGCTGCGACAGCCCGCCGCCGGATCGACTATTGCAAAGCAGTATAGGAGCCTCCCTTCACCTGCGACAGCGTGATGTCGCGGACCAGGTAGTGGAGGTAAACCTCGATGTTGGAATAGAGTTTCTGCGGGTCGAGCGTCGTGGCCGCAGCGTCGGAGGCGTCCTTCGGGTCGAGTCCGAGCAGTTCCTCGTAGTGATCGGGAATGCCGTCGCCGTCGGTATCCACCGCGGCGCGCGCGATCTCGCCGGCGGTCGCCGTGAGTTCGGGCCAGCCGCCCACGGCCGCCTGCGAGTCGATGATGCCGCCCGTCGAGCCGTTGCCCCCGTCGGGGAAGGTCGCCCTGCCGCTGCGGGCGTCGGTCTCGGCCCGCCGGTCGACGGCGTCGCGGCAGAGCGAGGCCCCGGCGTAGGACAACACGGCGTCGAACGCCCCGGCGGCCGTGTGCGTCGTGGTGTGGCACACCGTCACGCCGCCGGCCTTGATCGGAAGCGGCGCTGCGAGACGTCCCTCCGTGGTCGAGGGGTCATTGCCCTGCGGGTGGTAGTAAACGCCGCTCCACTGATCGCCGTTGATCGAGGAGGCATAGCTGCCGGCATGGTAGTTACCCGACATATAGAGCCGGGGATAGGCAGAACCGACGTTCGACGAGGAGTTGTGCCAGTAGGCGTCGACGAAATACCTCTTCTCCTTCGACGCCGGGCCGGGCTTGTAGTAGTTGTTCACGACGTTGAACGAGCCGTCCTCGCCGCCGTAGGTCGTATTGCTGCCCCAGTTGTAGATCACGTTGTTGCGGTAATCGACATTGCCGCGATGCGTCGAAAGATAGCTGCCGTAGACGCCCGGATGGTCGATGCGCGCGTTACGGCTGTCGTGGTTGGCCAGCAGGTTGTGGTGGAACGAGGCGTTTTTGCCGCCCCAGATGCCGCCGTAGCCGTGGTCGCCCTTGCCGTGGGCCGATTTGCGCAGGCTCTCGGTCAGGAGACACCACTGCATCGTGAAATTCTGATTGGCGTAGAACGAGGCGCATTCGTCGATGGACCACGACATCGAACAATGGTCGAGAATGATGTCCTTGTGGTAACGGCCCCAGATGGTATCCGAGCCGTCGGAAAGGTTGCCGCCCGTATTGAGGTCGCCCAGGCGGAAACGCATATAGCGGATGATCACGTTGTCGGCGTCGACCACGACCGTCCCGCCGGCGATGCAGACGCCGCCGCCCGGGGCGGTCTGCCCCGCAACGGTGAGGTTGTCGTTCCGGATGCGCAGGTCGCTCGTCAGGTGGATCGTGCCGGCCACGTCGAAGACGACGATGCGTTTGCCCGAGGCCTCGACAGCGGCGCGGAACGATCCGGCGCCCGAGTCGTTGAGGTTGGTGACGCGATAGATCCTGCCGCCGCGGCCGCCCGTCGTGTACATGCCGCCGCCCTCGGCGCCGGGGAAAGCGCGCAGCACGCCGTCGTTCTCGTTGGCCAGGGGAAGCCCCAGGTCCACGTCCGGATCGGCCTGCCCTTCCGTCGAGAAGGTCGCAAAATCGGAGAACGCCGAGTCCTGCCACCCGGCGGAACCGAGCGGAGCCGCGGCAAGCACGCGGAAACGGTAGGAAACGCCCGGTTCCATTTCGAAACGCTGCGATTGCAGACGCGTCGTGGCCGATTGCAGGGGCGCCGCAGCGTCGCCGGCATAGAGTTCGAAGGTGAAGCGCACGGCCTCGACCGGCTCGGAGATGCTCCAGCGCACCGTGGCCGTGCGGTCCGAAACCGCCACGGCGACATCGGGCACGGGAAGGGTTTTCATGTCGGGAACCGCCGCCGTGGAATCGTCGCCGCAACCGACGGCGAGAGCCAGCATCCCGGATAACAGTAAAATATCGGTACGAATCATGCGGATCGGTTTATTTGATTGCTACATACCGGGCCGCACCCTTCGACAGCGAAGCGTTGGCCCCGGTGATCTGCGGCGAGGAGACCTCGATCGAGCGGTTGCGGCTACCCGTCACGACGAGCGCGCGCTCCAGCCCTTCGGGGCAGACGAAGCCTTCGGCCGAAAGATTCTTCACGTTGTTGAGCATCAGCGCGGGACCCTGCTCGGGGATGATCTTCACGCCGCGCAGCACGACATCCGACGACTCGTTGATCTGCGCCCCCGTCACGGCGTAAATCTGCGTGTTCTCGACCGTGACGCGCTCGACGTTCATCTCCGGAAGTCCGTTGAAATACATCGCGCGACGGGCGCCGCGGCACCACACGTTTCGGATATGGATGTCCCGGAAAGCCGGCGTGGTCTCATCGACCGGCTCGGGGGCGATGTCCGTGACTTCGGCGTCCCCGCCTTCGGCATGCGCCTCGGAGGCCGACTTGCCGCCGTAGAAAAGGTCGAACAGCAAGGGTTCCTGCAGGATGTTGTTCATGGCGATGTCCTCGATCCAGATATTCTCGACCACCCCGCCGCGGCCGCGCGCCGACTTGAAGCGCAGGCCCACGTCGGTTCCCGAGAAGGTGCAGTTCGAGACCCTGACGTTCCTGACGCCGCCCGACATCTCGCTGCCGACGACGAACCCGCCGTGGCCGTGGAAGACGATGCAGTTATCGACCAGAATATTCTCGCACGGAATGCCGCGGTCGCGGCCCGCCTTGTCCTTGCCGCTCTTGATGCAGATGCCGTCGTCGCCCACGTCGAAGCGCGAGTTGGTCAGCACGACGTTCCGGCACGACTCAATGTCGATGCCGTCGCCGTTCTGCGCATAGTCGGGGCATCGGACCGTAATATCATTGACGATCAGATTGGTGCACATGGCCGGGTGGATGTTCCAGCAGGGCGAATTCTGAAAGGTGACGCCCTCCAGCAGGACGTTCTCGCAATGGTGGACGGCAATCATCACCGGGCGCAGGAAGTCGTGCATGCGCTCGAAATCGGCGCGGGTTTTCGCCCACGTCGAAACGTTCTGGTCGGCGCCCGACGTGGCCCCGAACTTATAGCTTTCCGAAGGATACCACGTCTTGCCGTCGTCGGAGAGCACGCCCCCGCTTTTGACCAGCGTCTTCCACTGGCGGGGGTTGAGTTTGTCCTGCTTCACGGCGCGCCACGCATCGCCGTTGCCGTCGATCACGCCGCGGCCCGTGATGGCCACGTTTTTCACGCCCCGCGCCGAGATCGGCGACTGGCAGCGCAGCGTGTTGAGACCCTCGAACGTGGTCTCGACAAGCGGATAGAGCGTCTTGTCGTCGCTGAAAACGATGACGGCGTTCTGTTCGAGGTGCAGTTCGGTATTGTCTTTCAGCTCGATAGGCCCGGTGTACCAGACGCCTTCGGGAACGACCACACGACCGCCTCCCCGGGCGGCCAGGGCGGCGATGGCGTCGGCGAAAGCCGCGGTGTTGAGCGTATGGCCGTCGCCCGATCCGCCGAAATCGGCGACGCTGACCGTATTCGAAGGAATCGCGGGCCGGGCGACCTGCGGCATCTCGAACGGAAGGTTGCAGGCCGGGGCGTGTGCGCGGCATCCTGCGGCGGCTGCCAGGAGCGCCGCGGCTGCGCAAATCGTCACTTGTCTGAAGTTCATAAGAGAGGTGGTTTTATTCGTATACGTAAAATTTTCGCAATTTCAGGTATACAAAAGTACACTGCCCCCGCTTATCGGACAGGGATTTTTTGACGCAAACGATGCACTTTTTCTCAAAACTGTCTGATCCGCGAAACGACGACCGGGGTCCGGGCCGCCCCCACCGACTCCATCAGTCCCAGGACGCATTCGGTATCGCTGCGGTCCTTGAGCCATTCGCTCTTGCGCCAGATCATCTCGAACGCGTAGTCGATCCGTCCGCGGGCATCGGGCGTGAGCTGGAAGAGGTAGCTGGTCTTGTCGTCGGTCTGCGAGACGATCAGCCTCTGCGGCACGGCGACGGCCAGCCCGACGCTCTCGCGCTCCCACTTCACGGTGTCGTTTTCGGGGAAGTCGCGCCCGAAGGCGGCGATCACGTTATCGTTCTTACAAACCTCGCTTTCGGCCATCTTCATCACGCCGGTCGTGAAGACCAGTCCCCTGAAGTCGCCCTCGATGCGGTTTTCGACCTGCACGTCGCCGTGCCCGGCGTAGAGAATGTAGCGCGAGGTCATCGTGATCTCGCGTCCTCCGTAGCGCCACCCTTCGACCCGCATTTCGACCACCGTGCGGATGGGTCCGTCGGCCAGAATGCGGGCTTCGCGGCGTTTGAAATCGGTGATGTGGACCATCTTTCTCTTTTCGGCGTCCCAGCCCTTGAGCGTCCCCACGCCCACCGACCCGAAGACGCGCAGGTTGTCGTGGCCGTAGCCGCGGGAGAGCTGCTCGTCCGAAGGATACCACATCGTCTCGGCCAGCTCGAGCTGCGGACGCTTCTTGCCGTAGGTGTCGATGGTCTGCTTGTTGTCGAAATAGATGCGGTAGGCGGCGTACTCCGACTCGAAGGCCGGGCCGTGGTGGTGCAGTTTATGGTACATGTCGTTCTTCTCCGAGGAGGCGCAACCGACGGCTCGCAGGGTCTTGTCGGGGTTCTTGAGCCACATCTGGGCATGTACGCGTTTTTTGAAAACGCGCTTGTCGGGGTCCGAGGAGTAGAGAACCTGGAAATTCTGGCTGCCGGAAATGTCGGAGACGAAGACCAGTTCGCCCAGTTCCCGGTCCAGCTGGGAGGGAATCCGGTGAACGCCGCCGAGCGACACGACGGCGCTCTGCGCCCACTCGGGCACATCGAGGATCACGACCGGACATTCGGCGCGCTTGCCCGTGACCGTCACACGGTAGAGGCATTTCCGGGTTTTGGCATTCAGGCTGCAAACGGCCCCGAGGGCCAGCAAAAGCAAGAGAATCCGTTTCATGGCTATTCCAGTTTTCGATGATTCGTTCCGGTCGTGCGCAGCTTCGGAGAGCCGCCGGGGGCAGTCCGCCCGGAAAAGCGCACGGCGCAGCTTCGGGCAGCACCTCGGTGAGCGGCCGCACGAGGCGGTTTTCCGGCGCAGGCTGCGCTGCGGCGGATACCGCGACAAAAGCAGCACACCATATATAATATGCAACGGATGCGTTTCAAACCGGGGTGCGAGGATTTACGCAAAAATACAAATTTTGACCGCATTTCTTTGTATTTCCCTAAAAAGATTCTATATTTGCACACCCTTTCGGAGTTACCAGCCGGAAGGCGTGTCCGGAGAGGTGGGTGAGTGGCTGAAACCACCGGTTTGCTAAACCGACGTACGGGGCAACCTGTACCACGAGTTCGAATCTCGTCCTCTCCGCAAAACAATCAGAAATCCCGCAAGTTTAAGAACTTACGGGATTTACTTTTTTCAAGCTGAAACCAGGAATCACGGTCCGGACATGATCATTTCGCGTCGGCCGAGCCGCCCAGACGTTTATAACGTCGGTACAATTCGTCGTAAACCGCATGGCGGAAAGCATCGGGACGATACTCGACAGAAAGCTCCGGACACATTGCCTGCTGCGCCGCAACAAGAGACGGGAAAACTCCCGCAGCCACGGATGCGAACATGGCGGCTCCCAAGGCACAGGCCTGACCGATCTCGGGAACACGGATCGGCACGCCGATCACATCGGCCATCGTCTGCATGACAAACCGGGATTTACGGGCAATACCGCCGATGGCAATAATACTATTGATAGCCACCCCCTCTTCAAGCAAACGTTCGTTGATCGCCCGAGAGCCGAAAGCCGTAGCTTCGACAAGAGCTTTGAAAATCGCAGGAGCCGAAGTTGCGAGCGTCAGGCCCGAGATACACCCTTGCACGCGGGGATCGGCATCGGGAGTCCGGCGTCCGTTGAACCAATCCAGCGCAACGGGATCGTCCACGGTCAGCGGCAACCGCTCGGCCTCAATCGTCAGTTCCCCGAGAATCAGCTCTTCGAGGTGCGGATCGCCCTTGGCGATATGTTTCAACGGCCACCCCATCAATCGGCGAAACCAAGCGCAAATATCGCCGAAAGCCGCCTGCCCCGCCTCAAACCCGACATACCCCGGAACGACCGAACCATCCACTTGTCCACAGATTCCCCGGACAGTCCGGTCACCGATCTCCTCGTAGCGGGCAATGGCAATATCGCAGGTCGAAGTTCCCATCACTTTGACCAATCCCCCGGGAACGATACCTGCGCCGACAGCCCCCACATGGCAATCGATGGCCCCCACGCCGACAGCAATTCCCGGCCGGAGACCGAAAGCACCGGCCCACTCGGGACAGAGTCCTCCAATCCGTACGTCGCCCGTCACCGTCTCCCGGTAAAGATGTCCGCGAAACGTATCCAGCAGAGGGTCCACCGCATGCAGGAAATCAGACGACGGCAACCCGCCCCACGATTCGTGCCACATGGCCTTATGTCCGGCCACACAGCGACTGCGGGCAATCTTTGCAGGAGTGGTGTCTCCGACCAACAGCGCCCCGATCCAATCGCAGTGCTCGACCCAGGAGTAGGCTTTGCCGCGCAGCGAAGGATCATTCCGCAGGCAATGGAGCATCTTGGCCCATACCCATTCGCAGGAGTAAGTTCCTCCGCTGAACCGGGTATAATCCAGTTCCCAATGTTTTGCTAAATCGTTTATAGCATCCGCTTCTTCCAAGGCCGTATGATCCTTCCATAAAATAAACATCGCATCGGGATTTTCGGCATATTCGGGCAACAAAGCGAGCGGTGTCCCCTGCTCGTCGGTTAGGGAGGGTGTCGACGCCGTGGTATCGAACGAAATACCTTTTACACGATCAATAATCTCTTTATCAACATTTTCAAGCATTTTACAGACACACTCCCGCAGGGCCTCCATATAGTCGAGCGGGTGCTGACGGTACTGGTTGCGCGCAGGATCGCAATAAAGTCCGATCCGCCAACGCGGATAGAACGCCACGGCCGAAGCAACTTCATATCCGCCCTGCGATGAAACGAGAATACTCCGGACAGAGTCGCTTCCGAAGTCAATGCCTACAAGGTAAGATTCATTCGAGTTTTTCATTGGTTACCAATATTTTATATTAAGCAAAAGTGACAGTATCATAGATCCGCAATCAGAACCGCAATAAAAAAATTCAGCAGAAAAATTTGTTTATTAAAACGTTTTAATTACATTTGCAAATGTAAGGAATTAATTCGGACCTGCAAACAAAAACAAAAAAATGAGTTCAGGCAGAGTTACAATCAAGGATATAGCCTCCGAAGCGGGAGTCTCCACGACCCTCGTATCGTTCGTGATGAATAACAAGGTGAACGGCCAGAAAACCTACCGTGTGAACGAAGAGACGGCGCAACGCATCCTCGATATCGCCGCCCGGCTCAATTACCAGCCTAACAACGCCGCACGAACCCTGCGAAACGGAAAGACGAACACGATAGGCGTGATCGTATCGGACATCTCCAACAAATTCTTCGCCGACATTGCACGCTGTATCGAGGACTGCGCCTATAAAAATAAGTACACAGTGCTGTTCGGCAGTACGGACGAAAACCCGAAGAAACTGGAAAACCTGATAGCCGTCGCCCGCAACAAGGGAATCGACGGCTTGATCATCGTGCCGTGCGAAGGCTCCGAAGAGGCGATTCTTGCCGTAACCAAACAAAACATTCCAATCGTACTGCTCGACCGCGAAGTGTCCGGATCAGAGATTAGCTGCGTGATACTAAACAATACAAGAGCTGGAATGCTGGCTACCGAAGCATTGGTGCGCCGGGGATGCAAACGAATCGAAATGATCTCCTATTCGATGCGTCTTACGAATATTCGTGATCGGGAAGAGGGTTACCGGGCCTGCATGGAAAAGGACGGAATGGCCTCCGAATGCGCAATCCATCGCCTGCGGCACGACAAACTCGACCGGATAGGAGAAATTATCACCGACGCTCGCCGGCGCGGAGTGGAAGGTCTCGTATTCGCAACCAATACGCTGGCCATTGCCGGCCTGAAAGAGATCACACGCAACGGCTGGTGTATCCCGCAGGATTTCGCAATCGCCTGTTTCGACGGACATGAGGCTTTCGACATAAACAACATCGATGTCGTCTATGTTCGCCAGCCCATCGAACAGTTTGGTTCGGAAGCGCTCGATCTGCTGATGAAAAGCATTCGACAGGAGGATAAAACGGCAAGCCATACCCGCATTATCCTCACCCCGGAGTTGGTCGACGGCAAAAGTAGTGCACCCAAACGTTCACCCCAAAAAACTACAAAAAGATAATTTTATTTTTATCTATTTATTAAAACGTTTTAATAAACATAAAAATCCGAAGCGAATGAAACCTTTGCTCCCAATGACCGCAGCAGGACTGATTGCAGGCCTGACGATGCTGCAAACCATAACAGCCGACCCGGCAAAACCGGCATGCCCCGACAGCGCCGCCCTGCGATACAACAATCCGGACCTCACGGTCGACCTGGGAGTCGGACTGTGGGGCATTCCGCTGCCCGTAGACTACGACGGCGACGGACTGAAAGACCTGTTGGTCTCCTGCCCTGACCGCCCGTACAAGGGACTCTATTTCTTTAAAAACATCGGCACGCCGCGCCATCCTCATTTCGCCGCCGCAGTGCGCATCAGCGAAAAGGGGATGAACAACATCCGCCTCTCGGAGGTGGATGGCAAACCCTACATCCTTTCGAAGAATTTCGAATATCCCGATTTCGTCAAGACTCCCTACGCCAAAAAACGGCGCCTGCACTACGAAGGCGAGGAACTCGGCGCCACCTACAACAAGTCGCGGAGCAATATGTGGAACTACGTCGACTGGGACGGCGACGGCGACAAGGACATCGTCGTGGGCATCGACACGTGGGACGACTACGGCTGGGACAATGCCTTCGACAGCCTCGGACGCTGGACCCGGGGTCCGCTGCACGGCTACGTCTTCCTGCTGGAAAACACCGGCAAGGGACATGTCAACCGCGGCAAGGTGGAGGCCGCAGGCGCTCCGATCGATGTCTACGGAGCGCCCAATCCGTGTATCGCCGACTTCGACGGCGACGGCGATCTGGACCTGATCTGCGGCGAGTTCGTCGACGGGCTGACCTGGTTCGAGAACATCGGGACCCGCATGAAACCCCGCTTCGCAGCGGGACGGCCGCTTGCGAACAAACACGGGGAGATCCGCCTCCATCTGGAGATGATCGTCCCGGTGGTTTCGGATTTCGACGGTGACGGACATCCCGACCTCATCGTCGGCGACGAGGACGGCCGCGTGGCCTGGGTACGCCACACGGGGAAGGTCAAAAAAGGCATGCCCCAATTCGAATCGCCCCTCTATTTCACCCAACAGGCCGATCTGGTCAAATTCGGAGCCCTCTCGACCCCCTGCGCCTACGACTGGGACGGCGATGGACGGCAGGACATCATTACCGGCAATTCCGCCGGCGAGATCGCTTTCATCCGCAACCTCTCGGGCGGCGAGAATCCCGCGTGGGACGCTCCGCGCTTCTTCACCGTCAACGGCGCTCCCATCCGGATTCAGGCCGGGGAAAACGGGTCGATACAAGGTCCCGCCGAACGCAAATGGGGCTACACGGTGCTCTCCGTGGCCGACTGGGACGGCGACGGACTTCCCGACATCATCGTCAACTCGATCTGGGGCAAGATCGAATGGTTCCGCAACCTCGGCAGTAAGGACGGGCTGAAACTCGCTCCGGCGCAGCCCGTGCGCGTGGCCTGGGAGAGCGAGGCCCCCAAACCCGCCTGGAACTGGTGGACGCCGGAGCCCGGCACGCTCGTCACGCAATGGCGCACGACGCCCGTGGCGATGGACTGGAACGGCGACGGCCTGACAGACCTCATCGTCCTCGACCAGGAGGGTTACCTCGCCTATTACGAACGTTTCCGCACCCCCGGCGGCGAATTGCTGCTCCGTCCCGGACGCCGCATCTTCCACGGCACGAACTGCTCGCTTTACAGCGCCAAAAAAGGGGTAGTGGAGACATCCGAAGGGCTCCTGCGCCTGAACAACGGCATCGGCGGGCAATCCGGACGCCGCAAGATCTGCTTCATCGACTGGGACGGTGACGGGCGTCTCGACCTGATCGTCGACAGCCAGAACGCCTGCTGGTTCCGCAACGTCCGCGAGAAGAACGGCGAGGTGTGGTACGAATACATGGGTAACGTTAACGAGCGCATACTGGCTGGTCACACGACCTGCCCGACACCCATAGACTGGCGGGGCGACGGTACACCGGAGCTGCTGTTGGGTGCCGAAGACGGTCATTTCTACCGAATGACGAACAAACAAAGGCAAACACAATGAAAAAAATCTTAACAACACTCTGCGCAGCATTACTGGCCGTCACCGTATCGCAGGCCGCCGAGCCGCTGCACGTCAAACTTTTCCCGGAGGGGACCCTGACGAAGAACGGATTGGAAGAGCAGCCCGAAAGCATCACCGACAAGGGATATTACGTCGGCGTAAGCGATCCCGAATTAGAGGTTTATCTTCCCGATCCGGCCCGCGCCACGGGACAGGCCATGCTGGTCGTGCCGGGAGGAAGCTACGAAAAGGTCTGCGTCACGTATGAAGGCTACAAGACCGCCGAGTGGCTCAACGAACACGGCATCGCCGCAATTATCCTCAAATACCGGATGCCGAACGGCCGTCCCGGTATTCCGCTGGAAGACGGCGAGCAGGCGATGCGCGTCATCCGCCGCAACGCCGCGCAGTGGAACATCGATCCCCGCAATGTGGGAATTATCGGCTTCTCGGCGGGAGGGCACTTCGCCTCAACGCTCATCACGGAATACACGAGCGAAGAGACGCGCCCCGATTTCGCCGTTCTGGTCTACCCGGTCGTCTTGATGAAATATTCCAGCGTCCGGACCCGGGAAAACCTCCTCGGAACCAGCAGCGGAGAGGAGGCATTGCGCAAACGTCACTCGACCTCCGAACAGGTGCACAAAGGAATGCCCGAGGTAATGCTTCTGCTGTGCAGCGACGACAAAGCGGTGGTCCCGGACAACTCCATCGCCTTCTACCGGGCCCTCAACCGCAGCGGGGTGAAAGCTGAAATGCACATCTATCCCGAAGGAGGCCACGGTTTTTGGATGCGCGAACGCTACAAGTATGCCGACGAAACCTATCCGGCAGTCATCCGGTGGATCGAACGGCACAGAACGAACAACTGATTAAAACCTAAAAAAAATGAAGACTATCAAAGGGATCATTCCCCCGATGATTACCCCCTTGAAGGGTGATGACCAAATCGACCGCGAAGGCACCGTACGGCTCACGGAGCACATCCTCGCCGGCGGCGTCCACGCCCTCTTCCTCCTCGGCACCACCGGCGAGGCGCAAAGCCTCTCCTACAAATGCCGCTACGATTTCGTCGAATTGGTCTGCCGTCAGGTCGCCGAACGCGTTCCCGTACTGGTGGGCGTCACCGACACGTCGCTCGACGAGAGCGTCAAGCTGGCCGTCCACGCCGCGGCGTGCGGCGCCGTGGCAGTCGTGGCCGCCGCACCCTACTACTTCGCGCCCTCGCAGCAAGAGCTGATCGAATACTACACGGCGCTGGCCGACGCCCTGCCGCTGCCGCTCTTCCTCTACAACATGCCGTCGCACGTGAAGGTGTTCCTCGAACCCGCGACCGTCAAGACGCTGGCCGACCACCCGAACATCATCGGCCTCAAGGACAGCTCGGCCAACATGACCTATTTCCAGACGCTGCTCTACCACCTGGGCGACCGCGAGGATTTCGCCCTCTACGTGGGTCCCGAGGAGCTGACGGGCGAAAGCGTCGTGATGGGGGCCGACGGCGGCGTGAACGGCGGCGCCAACATCTTCCCCGAACTCTACGTGCAGATGTACTACACCGCCTGCAACCGCGACGTGAACACGATGCGCGCGCTGCAACGGAAGATCATGCAGATCAGCACGTCGCTCTACACCGTCGGCAAATACGGATCGAGTTACCTGAAAGGCGTCAAATGTGCACTCTCGCTGCTGGGTATCTGTGACGACTATCTCTCATACCCTTACCGGAAATTCCGGAGCGAGGAACGCGACAAAATCCGCAACGCGCTCGAAGAACTGGGTGCATCCTGCAAAATATAACCCTTCCAAAACTACCAACCTATGGAAATCACGGTACTCGATTACCTCGTCTTCTTCATCTTCGTGGGCGGCGTCGCGCTATTCGGATGCAGCTTCTATTTCCGCAGCCGCAAAGGCGCCGCGGCATTCACCGCCGCCGAAGGATCGCTGCCCACCTGGGTCGTGGGCATGTCGATCTTCGCCACGTTCGTCAGCAGCATCAGCTTCCTCGGACTCCCCGGCGACGCCTACAAGGGTAACTGGAACCCGTTCGTATTCAGCCTCTCGATCCCCATCGCCACGTGGCTCGCGGCCAAGGTCTTCATTCCGCTCTACCGCGGGATCAACAGCGTCTCGGCCTACCACTACCTCGAAATGCGCTTCGGCTACTGGGCCCGCTGTTACGTGGCTGTTTGCTATCTGCTGACGCAGCTCGCCCGCGTGGGATCGATTCTGCTGCTGCTGGCCCTGCCGCTGAACACCATGTTCGGCTGGGACATCCAGACCATCATCATCTGCACGGGCATCGCCACGCTGATCTACACCCTGCTGGGCGGTATAGCCGCCGTGGTCTGGACCGACGCCATCCAGGGCATCATCCTCATCGCCGGCGCCATCGCCTGCGCCGCGATCCTCACCTTCACAATGCCCGAAGGCCCCGGGCAACTCTTCGAGATCGCCTCGGCCCACGGCAAGTTCAGCCTCGGCAGCTTCGGCGCGAGCCTGACCGAACCGACGTTCTGGGTCGTGCTCATCTACGGCCTGTTCGTCAACATGCAGAACTACGGCATCGACCAGAACTACGTGCAGCGCTATATGACGACCAAATCGACGGCCGACGCCGTGAAATCGACCCTTTTCGGCGGACTGCTCTACATCCCCGTGTCGCTCGTCTTCGTCTACATCGGCACGGCGCTCTTCTCCTACTACACGGCACGTCCCGAACTGCTGCCCGCCGGCACGCCCTCGGACCAGGTCTTTCCGTGGTTCATCGTCCACGGACTGCCCACGGGGCTTACGGGACTCGTGATCGCCTCGCTCTTCTCGGCCGGCATGTCCACCATCGCCACGAGCATCAACTCCTCGGCGACGATCGTGCTGACGGACTTCGCCAAACGGCTCTCGAAAAAGGAGTTCTCCGAAAAGAAGAGCATGCGGGTGCTCTACGCCACGTCGTTCGTCGTGGGAGCCTTGGGCATCGTCATGGGACTGATGATGATGCGGATCGACGGCGTGCTGGACGCCTGGTGGAAGCTGGCGTCGATCTTCAGCGGCGGCATGCTCGGACTGTTCCTGCTGGGCGTCGTCTGCAAGACGGTGCGCCGGGCCCACGCGGTCATCGCTGTGATCCTCGGACTGCTGACCATCGCCTGGATGAGCCTCTCGCCGCTCATCAACGCCGGTTCGCCCTTCTACCGTTTCCACAGCCCGCTGCACACCTACCTCACCATCGTCTTCGGAACGACAGTCATCTTCCTGACAGGCTTCCTGCTCACGAAATTCACGAAAAAAGAGAAATAAACCGAAAATCATACAACCATGAAAAATTCACATCCCAGAATCGGTATCCGCCCGATCATCGACGGCCGACGCGGCGGTATCCGCGAATCCCTCGAAGAGATGACCATGGGCATGGCCCAGAGCGTCGCGAAGCTCTATACCGAAAAGCTGCGCTATGCCGACGGCACCCCCGTCGAATGTGTCATCGCCGACCGCACCATCGGCGGCGTGGAGGAGGCCGCCATGGCCACCGCGAAATTCGCCGCGAACAACGTCGGGGCAGTCCTCTCGGTGACACCCTGCTGGTGCTACGGCTCCGAAACCATCGACATGGACCCGCTGATGCCCAAAGCCATCTGGGGCTTCAACAAAACCCAGCGTCCGGGAGCCGTCTATCTCGCCTCGGCGCTGGCCGGGCACAATCAGAAGGGACTGCCCGCATTCGGCATCTACGGCTCCGAAGTGCAGGAGCAGGACGACAACAGCATCACACCCGACGTGGAGGAGAAACTGCTGCGTTTCGGCCGCGCCGCCGTCGCCGTCATGCAGATGAAAGGTAAATCCTATCTCTCCATCGGTTCGGTATCAATGGGAATTGCAGGCTCAATGCCCAATCCCGATTTCTTCCAGGAATATCTGGGCATGCGCAACGAAGCCGTCGACTGCTCGGAGATCGCCCGCCGCATCGAACTGGGCATCTATGACAAGGAGGAGTTCGAACGGGCGATGGCCTGGGTCGAAAAGTACTGCAAGACGCACGAAGGCGAGGACCTCAATCCGGAACACCTCCGCTATTCGCGCGAAAAGAAAGACGAGGTGTGGGAGTATGTGGTCAAGATGACGATGATCTTCCGCGACCTGATGACCGGCAATCCGAAACTCGCCGAAATGGGCTTCGAAGAGGAGGCCGCCGGACACAATGCCATCGCCGGAGGTTTCCAGGGTCAGCGCCAGTGGACCGACTTCCGCCCCGACGGCGACTTCTCGGAAGCCATCCTCAACACGTCATTCGACTGGAACGGCATCCGCGAAGCCTACACCTTCGCCACCGAGAACGACACGCTGAACGGCGTTTCGATGCTCTTCATGCACCTGCTGACCAACCAGGCGCAGCTCTTCTCCGACGTCCGCTCTTATTGGAGTCCCGAGGCCGTAGAGCGCGTCACGGGAAAGAAACTGACGGGCAAAGCCGCAAACGGCATCATCCACCTCATCAATTCGGGAAGCAGCACTCTGGACGCCTCGGGCGCGATGTCCGACACCGAAGGCAATCCCGTGATGAAACCTTTCTGGGAGATCACCGAAGAGGACGCCGAGCGGTGTCTCGAAGCGACGACCTGGCATCCGGCCGGCCGCGAGTATATGCGCGGCGGCGGTTTCTCGTCGAAATTCTTCACGCGCGGCGACATGCCGGTCACGATGTGCCGCCTGAACCTGATAAAAGGGCAAGGCCCGGTTCTGCAGATCGCCGAAGGATGGGCCGTGAACGTCGACCGCGCAATCTTCGAGCACATCGACAAACGCACCGATCCCTCGTGGCCGACGACCTATTTCGCTCCCCGGCTTACGGGCAAGGGTGCCTTCCGAAGCGTCTACAACGTGATGAACAACTGGGGCGCCAACCACGGAGCCATCACCTACGGTCACGTCGGAGCCGATCTCATCACGCTCGCCGCGATGCTCCGCATTCCGGTCTGCATGCACAACATCGACGAGGAGAAGATCTTCCGTCCTTCGGCCTGGGCCGCCTTCGGCTCCGATCCCGAAGGATCCGACTACCGCGCCTGCAACAACTACGGACCGATATACCGGTAGCGTATTGAAAAAAAGACCTTAAAACTTCCATCTATGAAGAAAATTCTATATTCGCAACGACTTCGCCTTTTGTGGGCCGCGGTCTGCCTGACGGTCGGCATCGGCCCGATCCTGGCGGTCCCCGCCCCAAAGGGCAAAATCACCGTATCCGGTATGGTAACGGACAAGAACAAACAGCCGCTCATCGGCGTAACCGTGATCATCAAGGACACGTTCTCCGGCACGACGACCGACAATGCAGGCAAATACACCATTAACGCCGCCTCAAGCGACGTGCTTGAATTCAGTCTGCTGGGCTATACCCAGCAGGAAGCGCTTGTCGGGACCCGCACGAAAATCGACGTCACAATGGCCGAAGACTCCAAAGAAATCGACGCCGTGGTGATCGAAGTTGGCTACGGCGAGCAACGGAAAAAGGACGTCAGCGGATCGGTCGGCGTCGTCAAGGTCACCGACCTGATCAAAGCCCCCGTCACATCGTTCGACCAAGCTTTGCAGGGCCGTGTAGCAGGCGTCAACGTCTCCTCGTCCGACGGACAACCGGGCACGGATTTCAACATCGTGATCCGCGGCACGAACTCCCTCACGCAGGACAATTCGCCCCTTTACGTCATCGACGGATTCCCCATCGAGAACTTTTCGAACGCAGCGCTCAACCCCGAAGACATCGAGTCGATGACCATTCTCAAAGACGCCTCGGCAACAGCGATCTACGGTTCGCGCGGCGCCAACGGCGTCATCATCATCGAAACAAAAAAAGGAAAGGTCGGACGCGCCGTCGTCTCCTACACGGGAACCTTCGGCGTACAGTCGGTAACGAAAAAGATCGACATGATGTCCTCCTACGATTATGTCAACTACATGATCGAACGCGACGAGTCGAACTATGCGACCTTCCTGACCAATGAAGGCCGTACGCTGGACGATTACCGGAACATCCGGGCGATCGACTGGCAGGACAAGATCTTTCGCACGGCATTCGTCCACATGCACAACGTATCGCTTCGGGGCGGTAACAAAATGACTCGTTACGCCGCCTCGGCATCGCTCAGCAACCAACCGGGCGTAATCGTCAATTCCGGCTACAAGAAATACCAGGGCCGCTTATCGCTCGATCAGCAAATCAGCAAAGCCGTGAAGCTGTCGCTCAACGCCAACTACACTCAAGACAAGATCAGCGGCCAGACCAGTTCGTCAGCCCTCTCCACATCCAACTCTTACGCCACCTACCTTATGTACCGCACGTGGGCCTTCCGGCCCGTGATGCTTTCACACCAAAGCACCGACGATCTCTTCGACGACGATTTCGACGGCAGCAACTCGGCCGTAATGAATCCCTACATCACCACCATGAACGAAAACCGACACCAGAAACGCACGACCTTTATGGCCAATGCCAAACTGGGCATCACGCTGGCAAAAGGCCTGACACTCAATATTAGCGGCGGTTACACATCATACAACTCCCGAACGACGGAATTCAACAATTCGGAATCCTACAAAGGCTATCCCCGTCCCAACAACAGCAAGAATGTAAATGCCTCGGTCGCCGATTACCTCCGGAACGACTGGATGAACGAAAACGTGCTGACCTATAAACGCAAATACAACAACAAACACAACTTCGACGTAATGGTCGGCTTCACGATGCAGGGCACTACGACGGAAAAATACGGATTTGAGACCACCAACATCCCCGACGAGGGGCTGGGATTGAGCGGTATGGACGACGGACTTCCCTACGCGACGAACGTCTCCCTGTCGGAGAACACACTCATGTCGGCACTGGCGCGCGTCAACTACAACTATAAATCCCGCTACATGTTCACGGCCTCGTTCCGTGCCGACGGCTCCTCGAAGTTCATGGACGGACACCGATGGGGTTATTTCCCCTCGGGGGCTTTTGCATGGCGCATGGGCGAAGAGCCATGGCTGCGCATGGCAGGCTGGATCAACGAGGCCAAACTGCGCGTGAGCGTCGGCATGACCGGAAATAACCGTGTGGGGGACTTTTCGGCCTACCCTTCGATCAGTATGTCCGACTACTATTCGATCGGGAACGCCACGCCGGGCGAAGCCTACATTCCCAACAACCTCGGCAACCGCGACCTGACGTGGGAAACGACCACGCAGTACAACATCGGTTACGACCTTTCATTGTTCCGCAGCCGGCTCAATTTCACCGTCGATCTCTACCTGAAGAACACGACCGACCTGCTGCTCAACGCCAACATGCCATACAGTTCGGGATATACCAAAGTGTTTAAGAACGTCGGCGCCGTACGCAACCAGGGTATCGAGCTATCGCTAAGCACCGTGAACATCCAGACCAAAGACTTTACATGGTCCTCGGATTTCAATATCAGTTTCAACCGCAGCAAGGTAATGGAGTTGACCGAAGGTGAAGAGTTCCTGCTTTCGAAGGTCAGTTTCACGGCCGACTACAACAGTTCCTACCTCTACATCGCACAGGTCGGACAACCCATGGCGCAATTCTACGGCTATGAATGGGCCGGAGTCTACGGTCTCGACGATTTCGACTGCGACAGCGGGGGAAACTACACCCTGAAAAAGGGGGTTTCGACCAACGGACTGGAACGCGACAAGATTCAGCCCGGCGACATCAAGTACGTAGACCAGAACGACGACGGGGTTGTGAATGACAAAGACCGCGTTGTCATCGGCCGCGGCGAACCGATCCACACCGGAGGGTTCAATAATAACTTCACGTACAAAGGACTGACGCTGAACGTCTTTTTCCAGTGGAACTACGGCAACGACATCATGAACGCCAACCGCATCATTTTCGAAGGCAACGCATTGAGCAAGAACATCAACCAGTACGCCTCCTACGCCGACCGCTGGTCGCCGGAAAACCAGACGAGCCGGAATTTCCGCACCAACGGCCAGGGGCCTTCGGGCGTTTACAGTTCGCGAACGATCGAAGACGGTTCGTTCCTGCGCCTGAAAACCCTACAACTCAGCTACAAACTGCCCCGGAACTGGGTCCGTAAACTCCACATTGCAAGTTGCGAAATCTTCGTATCGGGTCAGAACCTCTTCACCTGGACCGATTATTCGGGACTCGATCCCGAGGTATCGACCCGTTATACGGCGCTCACCCCGGGTTTCGACTACTCGGCATACGCCCGCAACCGCATCTTCACCGGCGGCATCAAACTCATCTTCTAAATGCTTACGACCATGAGAAACACACTATATCATGCCCTGTTTGCCGGAACAGCGGCTATAATGCTCTTCACATCGTGTTCGCTACTGGACACCGAACCCGAAGACTTCGTTCAGCCCGGTGAATTCTACAAAACCGAAAAACAACTCCAGTCGGCCTTGCTCGGTGTCTATGCGACACTGGCCAACAACTCGGTCTACGGCGTCAATATGCTGGGGCGCGTAGGCCTGACGGCCGATCTGGGATACGAACGCTATTCGATCGACGAAAGCTCTGTCGGTTACTACAACGTCTCCTCGGCCGACGCCAAGATATTGGGCTACTGGCGCGACCTGTACAGCGGTATCGGACGAGCCAACATGCTGCTCAAATACATCGGCCAGCCCCAAATGGATGAGACAATCCGCACGAAAATCGAAGCTCAAACCCGGTTCCTGCGAGCCTACTACCATTTCATGCTCGTCATCCGGTTCAAAAATATTCCGCTCATCACCGAAGTTCCCGAAGACAGCAACAAAACAAGCGTGCAGATTCCGCAATCCGATCCGCGCGAAGTTTACAGGTGGATCATCCGTGAGATGGAATGGGCTGCCCCGCTGCTACCCGACGCATCGACACTTACAGGAGGCGGAGAACTCAGCAAATCGGCCGCCTACGGACTTCTCGCCCGCGTAGCGCTCTACATGGCCGGTAATCCGCTCAACGAACCAGGAATGTATGCCAAAGCCAAGGAGTATGCCGCCACAGTCATCGGCTACGAATTCCACGAACTGAATCCATCGTACAAAGACGTCTTCCTAAAACTCATCCAAGACGAATACGACATCCGGGAATCGATCTTCGAAGTGGAATTCTACGGGAACAACCAGTCGACCTATACCACGACAGCCGGACAGGTAGGACGCATCAACGGCATCGCTTACAGCATCGACATCAACAACTGGGGCCGCAGCCTGGGCACGATCCGCGCCTCGCAGTATTTTTATCAGTTGTTCGACAAAGACGACCTGCGGCGCGACTGGACCATCGCCTCCTATTCTTACGATGGGGAGACCGGGGAGAAAATCGACTGCGCAAACAATTACTGGATGCGCTTCTGCGGCAAATTCCGACGGGAGTACGAACTCTCCAATCCGAAAGACTCGCAATACACTCCGATCAATTTCCCGGTACTGCGTTATGCAGACGTGCTGCTGATGTACGCCGAGGCTGTTGCGGCCGATCCGGACAACGACGACAGCCAGGAACTTGCCGACGCTTACGAATACCTGAACAGGATACGCCGTCGCGGTCACGGGTTGGACATCCATACACCCGCACCGGCCGTCGATCTGGAACAGGCCGGCAAATCGGCACTGCTCGACGAAATCAAAGACGAACGCGCCCGCGAACTGGGCTTCGAACTGCTGCGCAAAGACGATCTCGTGCGCTGGGGAGAGCTATACGACCGCATGCAAGCCATACGGTCCACGATTCCCGACCATTACACGTCGTCCTACTATGTGGCCGCCCGCCTCTATTACGGAAACGTGTCCCGCCGCGACATCGTATGGCCGATTCCGTCGTATGAACTGGGAGTCAACCGCAGACTGGTGCAAAACGAAGGATTCTAACCCCAACCGACAATTTCAGAACCATGAAAAAAATCATAGCATTCATCGGAATATCGCTGCTGGCCGCAGCCTGCGAAAAAGGGTCGGTATCTTCCCCCGATTTCAAAGTTACGGTGGCCTCAACGACCGTCAAAGCCGGCACACCCGTCGTTTTCAGCATCTCGGGCAATACCGACCTCATCTCGTTCTACTCCGGGGAACTCGGGAACGACTATGCTTATAAAACCACCGACCGGATCACACCGACGACGATGTTCATCACCTTCTCGACCGAGAATCCCAACGGGACACCCGGACACGGCAACCCGTCGCGTGTGCCATTCTGCTACTCGTTTGATTTCAACGGCGCGGACAAAGCTTACACGGTCGAAGACGTAACGAGTGCAACCTGGACCGATTTTACCGACCGATTCAAAATGCCAACCGACATCAACCAGACCGTCGCATCGGGCGAAGTGAGCATCAACGAACTTTTTCCCGACGCCCAAACCCCGATGTATCTCATGTTTCATTACTGCGTGGATACCTACGACGCCTCGTTATACGGAGGACAGGGAAATCCGCGCACGCAATGGCTCATCAAAAACTTCCGCATAGACGGCGTAACGGAAGCGGGCAACAGCACGCTCTATCCATTCGTCGACTGCAACTGGCAGGTCGTGGAGACCGAATCGTTCGAGGACAACGGCAAACAGCATCCCAACGTCAACACAACCCGTATCCTGATGTACTGCGACGCCTATCCCAAGACCCCAAAAGAGTGTTACGTGATCGGCGGACCTTTCTACCGGCAGGCGGACATCAACACGGGACCGGATCTGGCAGAGGGAATCAAATCGACAGCCGATCCGATGCCCTCGACCTACGAACATACGTTCGAACAGCCGGGAACCTACACCGTAACGTTCGTCGGCATCAACTCCAGTGTCTACGGGCGCAAGGAGGCCATACGCCAACTTACGCTCACCGTCGTCGAGGACAGCGGCGGCATCACACCGCCCGATCCGGGAGAATGGAACGACTAAATCCAATTAAGTTATGAAAAACAACATCTTCCTATTCAGCATGCTGGCCACGGCCATGCTCGCCGGCTGCCAGGACGCCCCGATCCCCGGCGACAATACGGAAAACTATTTCTCCTTTTCAGCCGGAGTCGCCAAAACACGCACCGAAGCCATCGTAGAAGATGACGGGCTGACCTTCCGTTGGACGGACCGCGACGAAGTCGGTATATACGGTATTCAGGACGACAGATCATTGGGCGACAACTATGCTTATACGGCATATCCCGATTCGGAGGACGCCGCCAATTGCGTCTTCCGGTTCTCGACCTACGGGCAGGCCTACCAGAACGTAGCCGCAGGCAGCGAGTTCTACGCCTACTACCCCTACGATCCCGCCGCAAACGAGAGTACGCCGGGTGCGCTGCCGATCGTATTGCCCGCCGAACAACAGCAACTCACGGCTGGCTCGCCGGACCACCTTGCACGCTATGGATTCATGACCGCCGCTCCGGTACGGATTGCAGATCCGGCGAAGGGAGCCGGATTCAATTTCCGAAACCTCTATACCATCGTGGAACTGAAGCTGAAAATGGCGGCATCATCCTCGTTGGAAGAGGTTCCCGTGAAACAGATCCGCATCACATCGGCAGCGACCGACCTCGCCATCGTCCGGGGCACGACGGATCTTACCGCTGTTGAACGACGGATCGACATCATCGAGGGCGGCAAATCCGTCACGATGACCTTCGGACAAACAGCCTCGTTAGCCAAATCGGAGCGCAGTTTCTACTTCGTAGTCGCACCCGGAAACCATCCCGACGGCGACATCACCCTGGAAGTCACGGCCATCGACAACTCGGTCAATACGCTCACACTTCCCGGTAAAGTGGATTTCAAATCCAACATGCACTATGTTAAGTCCGTCGAACTCGCGCTGGAAGATTTTAGACTGACCGACGAATTCAACGTCGTCCCGGCAACACTGAGCTGCAACGCAGGCGAAAGCATCGACTTTGTTTTCAGCGGCATAGCCGACAAAATCACATTCTGGTCCGGTGAAACAGGCCATGAATACCGTTACGCTACGCAGGGCAAATTGCAAGAGTCTTCAGTAAACATGAATTTCAAATCCATCTACATCAACGGCATGCAGCGCAACTGCGCCACGGTACGCTATTCGACCAACTTCAACGGAGAGTATACCGAAGAGGCAATCAACAAGGCCTCCTGGACCGACGTATCCCCGCAATTCCAGCTTCCACCCTATATCAGCGTCAGCTCGGGCGCCGCAATCGACCCCGAGGCCAATGCGATCACCCAGCCTTATGACTCGGGTGTCGCCGACATAACCTCTTGGTTCCCCGACTATGACACGCCCGTCTATTTTGCATTTTTCTACCACGTGGACACTTACGACGCCGATTTCGTCGATGAAAAAACCGGATTGAAAGGCAACGGACGCACCTGGTTCCAGATCTACTCCGTCGAGTCGCAAAGCTGCTACCCGAACGAGGCTCCTACACCATTGATCTCCGTCGTCGGAAAGGCGCAGGAACAGATCGAAGTCGTCAACGGAGCATCCTATGCCGAGGGTAAGGACACGAATATCTGCAAAAAAGGCGTCTCCAGCGGTGGCACGACCGTAATCCGTATGCAGGCGGCATTCAAGCCGACGACCGACCGCGACGCCTGGGCCATAACCCATGCCATCTACCGCCCCGCCCCCAAACATGCCCCGGCCGACACCGGAATGACAGTCAAATCGGCGAGCGGCGAACAGCCGGAAAAATATTCCCATGTCTTCATGCAGCCGGGGGAATATGCCACAACAGTAGTCGCCACCGTAACCACCCTGGCCGGCGAACTCAAACTCGAAAAAGAATTCAACATCCGTGTCAACTAACAACAACGAATCATGGAACGAATCACCCTGAAAAGCCTTTGCGCGGCACTGCTCCTGTTGGGAGCAGGAGCCGGGCAAATCACAGCCCAGCCGATCCTGCGGCTGCCGTCAATCATCGGCGACCACATGGTCCTGCAAGAGAACTCAAACGTCAAGATATGGGGATGGGCCGAACCCAACAAGGAGGTACTGATCATTCCCTCCTGGTCGCAAGATACGGTCCGAACCAAATCGACCGGCGACACCAAGTGGCTGGCAAGCATCCAGACCCCGGCGGCGGACAACCGGACATATACACTGACAGTCCAGACACAACAGCGGAAAATCGAAGTCAAAGACATACTCGTCGGACAAGTGTGGCTGTGCGGAGGACAGTCGAACATGAACTACAGCGCCGCACAAGGGATCACCGACATGCAGGAAGAACTGCAAAAACCCATGAATCCCACGATCCGGCTCTTCACCGTCACCCGCAACAGTTCCCCATGGTATCAGGAGGAGTGCGAGGGCAAATGGCAGGTATGCAATACCAAAAGCGCCCTCTGGTTCAGCGCCGTAGGCTATTTCTTCGGAAAAACCCTCTCGGAAGCGCTCAGCCAGCCTGTCGGACTGATCAACGCCTCGTGGGGAGGCTCGCCGGTCGAAACATGGACACCGGCATCGAGCATGTCCAAAGAACCGGCGCTCAAAGGAATGTGGACCAAAAACCGGAAGAGTAAAAGTCCCTACAACTACACGATCGGATCGATGTACAATGCCATGATCCATCCGATCACCAACTTCGCTCTTGCCGGAATCGTCTGGTATCAGGGCGAAGCCAACGTCGGCCACACAAGTTATGCCGATGCGTTCTCGCTGCTGATCGATTCATGGCGCACGCGGTTCGGCCGGGACCTGCCGTTCTATTTCGTGCAGATCGCCCCGTACAAATACAAACATCCGAACAGCGGTGCGGAGATTCGCGAACAACAGGCCCGGGTGGCCGCATCGAAAGACAGGACCGGCATGGTCGTCGTGTCCGACCTGGTAGAGAATGTCGGCGACATCCATCCGCGCCGCAAACAGGAAGTCGGACGCCGCCTGGCCAACTGGGCGTTGGCCGAGACTTACGGCAAACCCGGCTCGAAATACCGCCATGCGACATTCGCCTCAATCACAGTCAAAGGACAAAAAGCCATTATCGCGTTCAACAATGCCGAAGGAGGTATCGTCAGCGACGGAAATCCGGCCGAAGCTCTCGAAATCTGCGATGCATCGATGGTCTTCCGGCCTGCCCGGGCCATGATCGACCAAAAAGACGGATCGCTCATCGTCTGGAACGACGCCGTACGCAAACCCGTCGCTGTGCGCTACATGTTCAGCAACGAAGGTATCGGAAATCTCAAAGACACAGCCGGACTGCCGGTGGCCCCTTTCCGCACGGACTCCCCGCTGCTCGCCGCCGACATGGCCGCTGCGGAACTGGCCAAGGAGATGACCCTCACTGGCGTCAAAGCCGAGGGTGACGGATACAAATCCGTCAAACTGAAGAAAGGGTCCAAACTGTTCCTCAACCGCAGCTATCCCGTAAACATCCTGCCCGAACGTTTCAACGATTTCGACATGCTGATACGCGAAGCCACACCCGGCCAACTGTCCCAGGTCTGCTCCGTCACACCCGCTGCGGACGGCTTGGTCTACATCATCGCCCGCAAAAACGAACGGACGGCGGAAGACCTTTTCGGCTGGCGCGAGGTAAAAAATTCCGAAGTAACGTATTCGACCAGTAAAGGCGACGTATCCCTCAAAATTTTCAGCAAGAAAGCAAAAGCCGGAAAGAAGATCGAAATTCCGCAAACCAAGGATTTCTGCGGCATAACGCTCATTGCAAAAAAAATAGATTACACAAACGAATAATTGCCACAAAGTCATGAAACAGCGCCTTTTCCTTCTCGCATGCCTCGTATGCTATACCGTCCAGTCAGTATCGGCATGGAACCGCACAGCCCATGAAGCCATCGCATACATCGCCGAACAGCATCTCACGCCTTCAGCGAAAGCCGCCATCGAAAAATATCTCGACGGTCGCTCAATCGTCTACTACGCCGCATGGATGGACCAACAGCACGAACACATCCCATTCAAACATACAGTCGCCGTCGATGAGAACAACGACCCCCTACCGGCCTCGAAACGCCCCGAACTGGATGGCATGAACGCGATTATGAAATCACTCGACCGGCTCGAAAACCGCGACATGCACCCCAAGGATACAGTGGCCCTCGACATTAAATTCATCGTCCATTTGATCGGCGACATCCATTGCCCGGCGCATATCGTCTATCCGAAGATCGCCCGGTTCTTCCCGGTAAAGCTCTACGGCCGGGCGCAAAAGTACCATCCGATCTGGGATGCCATGCTCGACAACAACCATGGCTGGACCTACCGCGAATATCAGGAGCAACTCGATCGTTTCACCGAAGAGCAAATGGCAGAAATGGCCGCAGGGACACCGGTCAGTTGGGCCAGAGAAAACGCCCGGCGGTGCCGCATCATCTACAAATGGGCGCAAAAAGACGATGAATTGGACCGGCCTTTCGTCAACAAGGCCTATCCGCTGGCCGAAGACCTGATGCTGCGCGCATCCTATCGGCTTGCCAAGTTGCTCAACGACATCTTCAGCGAATAGAGACGTATGCGCTGCAAAATAAGAATACACGTCTTTCTTTTCCTGACCGGAGCGCTGATCTCCTGTTCATCGGAACCGGACCACGAGGCCCCCGTGCCGCCAGGATACGACCCGGCGGCACGGCTCTGCGTCGAAGGTTCGATGATAGACATCCGGGAAGTGGCGGCCGATGCGGCCATCTATCCCCAGAATGATGTCTTCACATTCCCACAGCAGGCTATAACGACACTCGGAGCCGGAACCCGCTACGCCACTTCACTCCGGGAATACCGGGGTGTCGAAAGGGTCTCGGCCGAAAGCCCCACAACGCTGCGGATCGCCCTGCCGGAAGGGACCGACCCGGGCAGGGGATGGACCGACGCCAAAAACGGATTCCAATCGGGACCGCTTCGCTTTCGCATCTACACCCGCCGCTACGACACGCCCGGAGAAAAGGTCGAAATTCCGGCCGGGAAATCCCGGGTGGCGCCACTGCTTCTGGGAAAAGAGATCGTAGTCGGCGGAGTGCCCGATCCGCCCGGAACGGTCATCGCTGCCGTCACCCAGCTCCGCGCGCGGAACATCACCAACCCCAGTATTATGATTCTTTCCGACGGAAGCTATTTTGTCGGCAGTTCCGGTCCCGATCCCAAAGGCAATACCTATTTCCAGTCCATGGACAAAGGGCGCAGTTGGCAAAAGCGCTCGAATCCGGATTACATGAATTTCTGCAAATGCTTTACCCGGCCGGACGACCCCAACACGCTCTACGAATTAGGCATCAGCGCTGCAACCCGCGGCAACATCGTCATCCGCAACTCCCGGGACAACGGACAGACATGGTCGGCAGTAACGACGCTTTTCAAAGGCGATTATCACGGAGCACCCACCCCTTTCATCGAGTACAAGGACAGGATATGGCACGCCGTGGGCACGGCTCCGGCCGACGGAAAAATGGGAATTGCCGTTCTTTCCATTCCGGCGGACGCCGATCCGATGTCTGCTGCGAATTGGACGCTCTCAAACATACTGACGGGCAACTCCGCATGGCTTGCAGGAAATGCCCGTCACGTCTTCAATGAATGGCAAGAGGGGTGCATTGTCGTGAACCCCGAAAACAAACTGAAGATCGTAACACGGGTGGACGATTCGAAGGACAACGACCTGGCAGCCCTGATCTCGGTCTCCGACCGGCAAACGATTACCTTCAATCCGAAAACAGACTTTTGCGACATGCCCGGCGGAGGTAAAAAGTTCACAATCCGCTACGATGCCGTAAGCCGGAAATATTGGACATTGGTAAACCCATGCTACGATGAGGACCGCGTACGGACACACTCCGGATGGTACAACAGCCGCATCTACCCCATCTTCCTGCGCAGCCGTCTGGTCCTGTGTTCCTCAACGGACCTGCGCCGCTGGACCGTCGAGAAAGAGGCGATTTCAAGCAATAACTGTTTCTTTCATGGATTTCAATACGTGGACTGGGTCTTCGACGGCGACGACATTATCGCCGTGAGCCGTACGGCTTTTCCGGAAACACGCGGTCTTCCGGCTCGTCAACACGATGCGAACTTTCTGACCTTTCACCGCATCAGTAATTTCCGCAACGCGGGATTCGAGACGGAGCACATCGGTTACGACCAGCTATGAAAAGACTTCTGAAACGAAGAACGCCGGTTAAAACAAACCGGCGTTCTTCGTTTCGAGAATCAGTTCATCCCTTCCTCGAAAGTCTTGGGACGCTCCAGTTTCTCGGTATAAACCTGCCCGAACCGATCCGTTACAGTAACCACGATCTCGGAATCGGCGGATGCTGCTTTCGCCCCGAACAAATGAATGCAGTTGACAGCCCGCCAATCTTTCGGCCGATTGTCGAATGCCCGGGTTTTATCCCGGATATACGCATAAAGCGGATCTTTAGCCCAAAGTTGCCGGACAAGAAGCTCCCGGCCGTTTTCGGTAACCGACACCGTCCAGCGGGGATCCCAGTTAAAAACATTTATCAGCAGTTCATTGGACGACGGCTTGCCGCCGTATGCCTCCGGGACCGTATTGAGGTCATAGGTCCGGAACTGGCTCTTTTCGGGCGTCAGTCCGACGGCCTTATACTGCCACCGGACGTTTTTTCCGTCGATCCGGAATAACTGATACCCACTCAACGTACCGTCGGTCGTCATAACACGCACGTCGTTGAGTTTCCACGAAATGGCGGACGCCGAGGCGAAATTGTGTTCCAGAATCCGGTCGGTAATCCGAATGTTCCGGTTACGGTGGTCGTGTCCGGTCAGAATATGCACCTCCGCGAAGGGTTCGAGCAGGTCGATCAGCACCTGTACGTCCTGATACTGGGTCGTCCGCTTTTTCACCGTCGGTTTCCCGTCGGAGATGCCCGCATAGGCATAGGCCGGGACGTGCATGGATACGATAATCGGCGTGGATTTGTCAACCAATGCCAGATCCTTTTCCAGCCATGCCAGTTGCACGGGGTCGATATAATACTTATACTTGCACTTGCCCATACCGACAATGTTGTCCAGCATAACATAATGCACATCCCCGATATTGAGCGAATAGTAGGTCGGCCCGATGTATTTGCGATAAGGCGCCGAAGCGCTCCGGTCCAGTTCCTCGTCGGTAGTGCCGCAAGCCTCGGGATCGTTGTCGTGATTACCCATAATGTGATAGATCGCCGAAGGATAGGTCCGAAACTCCCGGAGGTATTCGGGCAACGCGAAATTGTCGTGATACCATCTGGAATCGGTGGTCATATCGCCCAACGAGAGCGAAAAGACCTCCCCGGACGTGGCTTCAACCGCCGCCGTAATGTCGGGCAGGAACGTGGAGCGGAACTGCTCCAGATCCCGATGCGTGGCGTTGCCGATCAGATGCACGTCAGACATCACGAACAGCGTATAGGTTTTATCGGGCATCGGAAGTAGTTCGAAATCGGCATGCTCCGCCTTTTTGCCCTTGATATTGACATAATGCCCGGGCAGTACGCCTTTGTTTGCCACCTTATATCCCGACGGGACCGTGATGAACACATAGCCCATGCGTCCGGGAGAAAACAGCGAGTACCGCCCGTCGGCATCAGTCCGGACTATTTCTATTCCGTCGGACACCACAGCATCGGCGACCGGCTGTCCCTGGCAGGTTACCCGGCCGGAAACGGAGACCTGGTAATCCGTAGGTTTACTTCCGCCTTCCGCACCCTTCGCACAGGCCAAGCAAACCGAAGCGAGCGACAGGGCCGCGATTAAAAAAAATCGTTTCATCTCTCTCATAATTAACGTTTATGCGTCAATACAGGTTTCTGCATGATCCACTCCATATTGAAACGGTAATGAATGTTACTGCTTATCAGATGAATGGTATTGTCAGGCGTCTGCGTAGCCGCAAGATAACCCAACGGTTCAGCCTGCGTCTGGGTCATTTCGAAATATCCCGTCCACCCCCGGCCGTCGAGCAGCCGGCGTTTGCCGTCGGTCAGCAACCGTTTCACAGGCCACGTTTTGCCCTCGTCGAACGAGAGGGCCGCAAACATGCCGTAACCGGTATATTTATACCCGGACGCATCCTCGAACTCCATACCCCGCCGCATCTTATCGCCCGGATGGTGGGTAAAAGAGATAAGCAGCAACGGTCCTTCGTTCAGGCGGCGCAGCACGAGCCGCTGGCCCGAATAGAGGGGCAGGAACTCCGTCGGGGAGTACGTCCAACTGCGGCCCATGTCCGCCGAAACGCTGCAAGGCATCCGCAGCCCGGGGTACTGCGGCCCGCCTTCGATGTCGTTATTGCGTCCCAAGGCCATCAGATCTCCGTTTTCATGCTGCACGACCCCAGCATGGATACCGGCGATAAGGCCGCCGCCCGCACCATCGGCATACGCAGGAATTTTCGGGTCCATATAAGGATTCTCCCAGGTCAGGCCCTTGTCCCGACTGATATGCACGGCCGATCCGCCATAATGCCCCGGAACGGCATCGCACGGTTGCACGAGATACCCCTCCCGGGTGAGAAACAGCCCGGCAATCACTTGATGTCTCTGGTCGTGTTCCGGAACGATCAGCCGGGGACGCGACCACGTTGCACCGTTGTCACGGCTCTCTCGAAGGATTATGGCAAGGTTCTTCCATCCGCCGATCACCTCCACGCCATTCGTGTGGTAAATCGCACCCTCGCCATCGCAAAGCAACGAAGTCCCCGTCAGGTTGCGATCGGGAATACGTAGAAACTCACTGGGAGCATCCCACACATCGCTTCCCGCACGCAAACGGCTCGACAGAATGACCATTTCCCGGCCGGCCTCATCGTCGGTGGAAAACCAAGCGGCCAGCAGATCGCCGTTCGGACACCAGGTTATGGCAGGACAATGATTGTGTCCGTAAAAGGGCACGTTCGATCCCTCCGCAGGCTTATGTACATAGCAAACCGGCTCCCGGAAAAACGGTTCTTCAGCAGGCGCCGGCCACACATGGTCCCGTTGCGACACTGACTCCACGGATCGGACGGCGACGGCCGGATCGGGTTCGGCCGGCATACCGGCCTCGACGACCCGAAATCCCACGGCCCAGGTGGCATCCTCGGGGATCATCGCCGAACGGTTGGCCGAACGGAGGTATCTCACCGGAGTATTATGGCTGCCGCCCCGCGTGACGCGGTAAAGACCGTCGGCAGGCCCGGCAGGGTCCATCCGGGATTCGCCCGGATAAGGACCGTACCAATCGAGGCACCACTCTTCGACATTACCGTGCATATCGTACAGTCCCCAGTCGTTTGGCGGAAACATGGCTACACGAAGCGACACCGGCTTGGGATTCCGGCTATATTTCTGCTCCTTCTGTTGAAGCGCAGGCAAACCGTTGGTCCCAGTATTGAACGGGGTCGTACTGCCCGCCCGGCAGGCATATTCCCACTCCGCTTCGGTCGGCAGCCGATAGCTCTTTCCCTCCTTCTGCGAAAGCCAGCGGCAGAAACCCAAGGCATCGTCATAGCTGACGAAGACAACGGCCTCATCGTCGTCCACGGAGAAGCCCGCCTTCCCGCGCAATGCCCGGTGCGCAGGGTCGTAACGTTCGTATTGAGCATTGGTGATCTCCGTGGCAGACATTCGCAACGGTTTGCTAATACGAACAAGGTGCGCCGGGGCCTCGTCGAACTCCTCGACGGCTCCATATCCTCGCGAACCCATAATAAACTCTCCGGGCGGGATTTCGATCATCCGGATTTCATCCGGCCCAGCGCCCCGCACCTCCGGAACTCCGGAGGCGCACAGGACCGCAAAAACACACAACACTTGTTTTACAATCATAGCTTCATCGGTTTATCTTTTTCGCCGCGCAGTGCCGTACACGGCCAGAGCATCGCGCCCGGGCGTGCTCTTGCCGATACGAAACGCCGTGTTTTCGCCCTCCCGACCGCCCCAGGCGTAAAGACGGAAGGTGACGGTAATCTTTGCAGGGACATCCTGCAACGCAGGGATACCCGAAAGGTCAATCGGCGCCTGCAACTTCCCGTCGTTCCCGGTGGCCGTTATGTGCACCGGCCTGCCGATGTCCATAAAATGCTCCCCGTCCGTACTGTAAGTAAGGATATAAGTATCGGGGGCATCGGGCTGGACGCGCAAGACCACCAAAAGACGATCGAACGATACGACACACCCGCGCTTGGCGTTCAGCGAAAACTGATAATAGGCCCCCAGACGTACGGCCCCCAGCATGGAGTTGCAGGCAGGCCAGGTACTGGCAAACGAACAGGTCGCCTTCTGCGGAACGAGTCCCGGTCCCCGGGAGAGTTCGGAAACTTCCAGGCAGTCGTCCGTCAGCGTCGAAAAACTCGTTTTCTCGTTCCCCTTGACCCCGGGACCGAAATTCCACGCCGCCAGTTGGGCAAATCCCGTCCCGCAGACAAACAAGGATAAAATTACGACAAACAATCCTCTTTTCATAATTTCAATCGTTTATTCAGTCTGCACCATTCCTTCCACGGACAGCGCATAAGGCCGATCCGTAAGGCTCTTACCGATGCGGAAGGTGGATTTATTATCAATGGCGCCCCAGGCGTAGAGGCGTATGATCATCGGTCCGGAGAACTCCTGCACCCCTGCGACCTCCTCTATGTTCAACGTAGGCTGCATGATACCGTTGTTGTCGCTCGTCGATCCTTTGAATACGAGGTTGTCGCTCATCTCCGCGAAACTGTTGCCTCCGTCCAAACTATACATCCAACAGTAATTCCTGGGACCGTTGGCCTGAACGCGCAGAGCGATGTCAATCGACAGCAAGGAAATGCGGACGTTATCTTTCGGCGTTAGGGAGAACTGATAGTAGGAACCGTGCAACACAGCAGCATCCTTATCGACATCAACGGGCCATGTCGCAGAGAAGGCATCCCCGGCCTGCGCCGCCGTAAGTCCAGGACCGCGGCTCAAGGCTGACATTTCGAGATTATCGTCCACCTTGGTTGCATCCCGTGTGGGTCCTTGAGTAATGTTGTATCCCCGCAGGTCCCAGGCAAGGATTACATATTTCTCGATAATGTCGCGAACCGAACGCGGCCATACCGAAAGTTGTATCACTCCTGCATCGTCAACCTCGGAGGATAATAAGCCGATATAGGTTACAGGATCGGCAGGAACTGTCTTGGAAGCCAGCGCAGTACCTTCGCGGACTCCGATCGTCACCATCCCGGTCCCGTCGTCGACGGCCAACCCTCCTTCGTAGGTAGCACCGCCTCCGGGCGTTTCCACCGGAACGCAGTTGGTAATTTTAATCAGGACGGACTCATACTGCCCGGGATCGGACAAAAGCGCCGAAACCTTGACAGGAATCGGATTAAGCCGATGTCCCCGGCTCAACACCGTAATGTCTTCCTCGTCGAGGGCACGGATGGTCAAAACTCCGTTTTCCCGGGTGAGAATCTTGTCCTCAATCCGAAGCAGCAACGAATCGCCCTGCTGAAACGTCGACGCCAATTCGCCCACATATACAGCAATACCGCTGGTCTTGCTGCGCCGGGTGTTCTGCACCACGACAACCCCTTCGGGGATATTGCCCTCGGTGTAATCCGAACTGACGATGCCACAGGTCTGCACGGCCCCGGCAAGTAGCTCGGCCGTAAGCCGTAGGTTCCCGTCTTTATAAAGGCTCCGAATATCGTTTATTGCCACCGTCGGATTCAAGGTTCCCGCAGCCCAGTCGGGATCTGATTTACATGCGCACAAAACGCATATCACAAAAAGCAAAGCGGCTGATAGGTTCTTTTTCATAACTCCTCGTTTTTTCAATCGTGATTTTACGCTTCATCGCTGCGTTGCCACCAAACTTTGGTGCTGATCTCATCGGCGCCCTGTATCATCACAGCCTCGTAATAGTTGCTCCGGTTGGTCGTCTGCAAATAAACCGGATAGTTGAGCCGCGACGGCATCTCACCGCCATTGAGCAACCCGCCGCCTTTAGGCAGGATCGGGTATCCGGTCCTGCGGCATTCGAACCACTGCTGCAAATCGGTGTAGAACAGTGCATAATATTTTTGCAGGTGAATTTTCGACATCTTGTCGTCATAACTTTCAGAATCGTCCCATTTGACGGCCGGATTATCCATATAGTCCGCAGGGAGCGAATAGCCCCACATAGCGAGCGCCGCGGCGATTCCCTTCTCGTAGTGTGTTCCTGGATCAGCCGAAATATACCCTTTGACAGCCGCCTCGGCGATAATAAATTCCAATTCGGCGTAATTCAGGATATTCCCCAACCGGGGATCGTTTTTCAACGCAAGGCGCAGACGGGATTTACCGACAACCTCGGCTCCTACGGGATAGCCGCTCGGGACTCCGGCCCATTCGCCGTTATAAGTATCGGCCCAAGAAGAACGGCGGGGATCGTTCCAACGGTTGAGATTATCCACAAAGAACTCGGCGACCATCGCCATCCGCCAGTCGGAGTCACGCAACGTGTAAAACGGCGAAACATAAGGTTCCACCCCGGTCCAACGCAGTATGGCGGAATCGTCGTTGCCTGTCATCACCGGATAATTGGCCGGATTGGTTTCGAGCATTTCAGCGATCTGCCCGGCGGCTGCCTCGTTCTTTCCGGAGATACGCAACAGCAGTCTCAAGTAGAGCGAATTACCGAACTTTCGCCACTTGAAGGCATCACCCTGGAAGATCGGATCACAGATAACCTGATCCTCCGGCAGACTGGTTCCCTCGGACAACAGACCGTTCGCCTCTTCGAGCTTGGCGAGGATGTCGGCATAGATGGCCTCCTGCCGGTCGAAGGCCGGGGTCAGGACGCCTTCCTTGCCTTTGCAGGCATCGAAATACGGAATATCGCCATAAGTGTCGGTCAACATGGAAAAAACCCAACTCTGGCAGATCAGCGAGATGCCCATGTAGGTATTGTACGTCTTGTCGTTCTCCACCATGAACAGGGTCTGCGCCGTCTGGTACATGTCCTTGAAATTGGTCAGTTGCACGTACCAGTTATTCCACAAATAGTCCGCCTCTGATTTACGGATGTCGTAGCGGAAAATACGTCCCTCCTTGTCGCCCATCAGAACCGTAGCCTGCATCAATTCGTTGGTAATACGGCGTGCTCGGCTCATGTTGGCATTTACGACACTCACCAGCGCCGGAGCAAGCAAAGCCTGCGGCAGCGCCTCCTCGCTCGCGTTGGGATTCTTACTGATCTCACTGAAATTCTTCGTACACGATACGGGCACGAGCAGAACGGCTGCCAGCGAAACGGCGACGATATATTTGAAATAGGTGCTCATAGCTTTTTCGTTTAAAATTCGATATTGAGTTTGACTCCGAAGTTACGCGTTGCCGGGAACTGGGCAATCTCGAATCCTTTGTCGATGGTTCCGTTGTTCAATGTACCGAATTCGGGATCAAAAGCCGGCCAGTTGGTGATCATAAACAGATCCCGTCCATAGATGCCAACGCTCAACTTCCGCATGCCGATTTTCTTGCAGATACGTGCGGGGAAAGAGTAGCTGAGGGTCAGCTCGCGGAGTTTGAGGAAATCGGTGTTGAACATGCTTCCTTCGAGATTCTCACGGCCTCCGTGGCGCGTATAGTAGGTCCATATCTCTTCGGCCACGACATCGTTTTTGCGGTAAGTACCGTCGGGATTCTCGATAACCCCGTCGCCAATAATGCCATTATAACGTCCGGAAAGCGTTTTCTCGTGCTTACCGTGTTCCATCAGCATGGCATTGGTAAACGAATACCCCTTGCCCCCGAACTGTCCGTCGAAAAGGATATTGAGGCTGATCCCCTTATACTTGATTTCGGTACCGAACGAACCTTTTCCTTTGGGGTTACTGTCGCCCAGATAAATCAGGTCGTCGGCCAGAAGCGGATAGCCGTCCTCCCCGTAGACGATCTGTCCGTCCGGAGCGCGTTTGTAACCCGTACCGTAGATGGCACTCATGCTCTGTCCCACACGCGCCTCCATCGAGCCTCTGCCCGACAAGGTATTTTGCAACTGAAGGGCGAACAAATCGTCGGTCAGTTCCATCACCGTATTCTCATTGGCCGAATAGGTTCCGAACAACCGCCATGTCCAACCGCGCTTGTTGCGCAGAGGCGTGGCATTGACTTCGATTTCAAGTCCCCGGTTGCGTACGAGTCCGCCATTGACGATCATATTGTTGTATCCGGTCGAACGGTCGAGCGTCGCCGTGAGGATCTGGTCCCGCGTCTCGCCTTGATACAAGGCGATGTCGATCCCCAACTTGTTGTTGAACAAACGCAGGTCGGCGCCGACCTCATAGGTCCGGGTGCGCTGCGGTCGCAGATCGGGATTGGGAAGTGTTTTCGGATTCATCAGACCGCCCGAAAATCCGTCGGCCGCGGCGTAAACATAGGTATTCTGATACGTCTTGGTTCCGCTACTGCCCACCTCGGAAAAAGAGGCCCTCAATTTAGCGAAAGTGATCCACCGGGGCATCTTGAACATATCCGACAGTACAACGCTCAAGTTCACCGAAGGATAGAAAAACGAAGAATTGTCGGTCGATTCAGGCGTAGCCAGCACACTGCTCCAATCGTTGCGGGCCGTAAGGTCGAGGAACAGGAAATTCTTATACGACACAGTAAACAGTCCATAGATACTGTTGATGGCATATTCGCTCTCATAGGGAATTGTTATCACGGCGAACTTACTGTTAGAGAGACTGAACACCTGCGGAAACATCAGCGCGTTGGCCCGGTTGTTCTCACGCCGGTAACGGTTGTGCAGCGTACTTCCTCCCAGGGAAGCGGATAGCTCGAACGCAGAGAGTTTTTTCTCGTATTTGAGCAGAAAATCCCCCTGCATCTCCTGGGCAAAGATCTTTGTCGTCCGATACATGCCGTATTTGAACTTCTGCGTGTCCATCGGCCGCTGTTCCGAACGGTCTTCGTAGGACATATCCATGGAACCGCGCACCATGAGGTTGAGTCCCTTCACAATGTCATAGTTGAGTTGGATATTGCCCGTCACTGTATGACGGTTAAGTTTATTGAGCATTTCATTGACAATCAGATAAGGATTGTCGGGAGAGGTACTGAACGGATAACTCTGTTCGACACCTTCCTTGCCTGGCATCCAGTAATCTTTCAGCCAGTCGAGATTGCTGTTGGGGATTTGCATAATATTCCAGTACATGATCGTCTGGTTATTATAACCGGTAGCAGGTAGATTATCACTCTTCTTGTTCGTATAGTTGATCTTGGTGGAAAGCCGCATCTTCTCCGTCATTTTCTGACTTACCGAAAGCGAAATCGTATTCCGCTTATACCCCGTATTGGGAATGATCCACTCATTGTAGACGTTGGTATAACCCACCCGGAAATTCGTGCTGGACGATCCACCGCTGAGCGAGACACTGTTGGTATAGGTTTGCCCCGTACGGAAGAAATCCTTGTGGTTGTTGCGATAGGGACGCCACAGCGATCGCTCCTTGGCCTGGCCGTGCGTCACCGGATCGTACTGATAAAACATCTGCCCGTCGAACTTGGGTCCCCAGGCCATACTCGAATTACGCGTATTGGGACCATCCTCGGAAGCACCCCATGAAAAATAATTCTTCCCCTCTACTCCCGAACCATATTCATACTGATAATCAGGCCAATGATAAGCCGTCTCAAAATTGGCCGTAGAAGATAGATTCACCCGAAGGCCCTTCATCGTCTCGTCGCCGGATTTGGTTGTAATGATGATGGCGCCATGGGCTCCCCGTTGTCCATACAATGCCGCCGCTCCGGCGCCTTTCAGGACGTTAATGCTCTCGATGTCCCCGGGGTTGATATCGTTGAGCGCGCTGCCGAAGTCAACCGGGGAGTCCTCACCCAGATACGAATTACTGCCCGTACCAGTCGACATACCGCTGCTGCTGTTAATCACCACCCCGTCGATAACGATCAGTGCCTGGTTATCACCCGTCAAGTTGCTTTCGCCCCGCAGGATGATTTTATTCGATCCGGAAGGTCCCGCTCCGGAACGTACGAGGTTCAAACCAGCGATCTTGCCCGAAAGAGCCGAAGTCCAGTTAGAAGAGAGTGCTTCAGAAATCTTATCTCCGCTGATCTTGGTCGTCGCATACCCCAATGCTTTCTGTTCACGCTTGATACCCAGTGCCGTTACGACCACGTCGTTGATCGACTGAGCTTGTTCGGTCAGAGTTACATTAAGTTGCGTTTGAGTCCCGACATGCTTCTCCACGGTTGTATAACCCATATAGGAAAATACGAGAACTGAGTTCTGGGGAACCTCGAGACGGTATTCACCTTTCAGCCCGGTAATCCGACCGATGCTGGTGTTTTTTACCAGGACAGTCACCCCCACCATCGGTTCGCCCTTTTCATCGGAGACAACGCCGGACACGAAGACCTTGCTCTGCGCTCCGGACTGTAACCACAGCAACACAAACGCCAGAGACAGAAGCCAGCGGCTCCAGCCTCCCGCACGTTGCATCATACTTGTTTTCTGGTCATTGTTTTTCATAATTTCAGGTTTAGTTATTCAGGTTCGTCTTATTCATTTCATAGTTATAAATCGTTTTAATAATTAAGTGCGAAATATGCAGCCATACACAACAACAAATCGACCATATTTACTATTTACGATGCGGTATTTCCTCTAAATATCAGATTGTTTATCATCGCAAATTAAGCCTTGTTAAAACGATTTAATAAAGAGGGTAAAAAAATTTCAACCATCTTCCGGCGCAAAAACAGGCATCTCCGACGAGTTCTGCACAACAAGTTTCGGATTCAGCACGACAGTGGAACAATCGGTATCGCCTTTTTTATTAATCAACTTTACAATCAAATCCAAAGCCTCGAAGCCAAACTGCTCGATCGGCTGTTTGATATACGATATACTCGTGTAATACAATTCGAAAGCGAACGTCTCGCTGCCGTCAAAGGCAATGATCGCCACGTCCCGTGGAATCAGTATATTATTATCACGCAATACTTTAAGGCTTTCGATCGCCAATCTGTTCGTTGAAAAAATAATAGCCTCGGCTCCGTTCCGGATGATCTGGGGAATCAACTGGGCCATTTGAGAGGCTATATCCTGGTATTTTATCCGGTGAACACGGGGACATTCCCCGCCTTCCGTCTGCTTCATGGCCTGCACGTAGCCCCGTTCCCGATCCATGATATTCGAGATGGTCGTAACGTAGGAGACCAATTCGATCCGGCGATAACCCTGGCTTTGAAGATGATCGACGGCCATCACCATCGCTTTTCTATTGTTCAGGACCACGCTGCTCACATCCAGTTTTTCAAAAGTGCGGTCTAACAGCACCAAGGGAATATTCATGTCGACAAGCCGCTGAATAGTCTTCTCGCTACCCTCGCAGGGAACAATGATCAACCCGTCGACGCCCCGGTTGAGAAAGGCGTCGATCAGGCTGTCGAGTTTCTTGGGATTCTCGTCCGTACTGCCGAATAACACAATATATTTATACTGGGAAGCTTTATCCTCGATACAGCGGGCAATATCGGCAAAAAATTTATTGGAGATATCCGAGAGGATAACACCGATGGTATTGGTTCTTCCGCTACGTAAGCTTCGGGCCGCGTTGTTGGGCTGATAGTTCAACCTTTCAGCGATTTCCAGAATGCGTTTAGCCGTATCCGGATTGACATTATGCTTGCCGCGGGTTTTTCCGTTCATCACGAAAGATACCAGGGAGATCGACACCCCAGCCTCCAAGGCTATATCCCGTATTGTCGTTTTGTGTTCGAGCATAATGCAGATGCCGTTACAAGGGTTTCGGCAACCCTTACATCTGCAAATATAATTAAAACGTTTTAACAAACAAACTTTTTTCAAAGATTTTTTGGGGTTCCCATGCAGATTCCCGGATTTTCGCACCTGTATCAAATACAGATGCATAAGATAATAATGAAAACATCAGGATGACAACCGAATCTTTTTTGCGTATTTTAACCCTTTGAAACGAAAATATACAGTTATGCCATTCTGGTCACGTCATTTCGGCCCGGACCACAAACTCCGGATGGGCGGTCTGGAAATATTCAAATACATCAACCCCGGACTGCTCGTAACGGAGGGATTCACCGACCCCGGCAACTGGGCTTCGAGCCTCGCGGCGGGCGCCGAATACGGTTACTCGCAGTTGTGGATGGTGACGCGCTCGCCCGTCAGCTTCTTCCGGCAACGGGGCGCATTCTTGCGGGTTTCGCGAAGTTGCCCGCAAACCGGAAAGGTTTGGAACGGTTCTTGCCGGACTCAAGCCTGCAATACAAAGTTCCGAACCTCAAGATGTTAAAGGAAGGGTTTCTGTTCACGTTCATATCCGCCTTCATGGCGCTGTTCCCGGTGGCCAACCCGGTGGGAGCCGGATTCCTGGTCAACGGACTGCTGTCGGGGCTGAACGACGAGGACCGCAGGTCGATCATCCGCAGGATCGTCACCGACTATCTGCTCGTCGGGCTGGGCAGCCTGGCCGTGGGGCATTTCGTGCTGTCGCTTTTCGGGCTTTCGCTCCCGGTCATCCAGCTGGGCGGAGGACTGCTGATCTGCCGCACCGCCCTGCAATGGCTCGGCGATTCGGACTCCTCGGTGGGACGGACGCAGGGCAAGGACGTCAACCCCATTCACAAATCGGCCATCGAGTCGCAGATCTTCTACCCGATCACCTTTCCCATCAGCATCGGCCCGGGCAGCGTCTCGGTCATCCTGACGCTGATGGCGTCGGTCAGCATGAAGAACGGCTGGGCGCGGGGCCTGCTCTCCTACGCGATCATCGCGCTGGTCATCGTACTGATGTGCCTGATACTTTATCTGTTCCTGTCGCAGGGCGAACGGATCATCCGCAAAATCGGCAACAGCGGCAGCATCGTCATCAACAAGATGGTCGCCTTCTTCACCTTCTGCGTCGGCGTCCAGATCGTCGTGACGGGCATCGCCAAGCTGTTCAACCTGCATGTCTGACCGAAAACCGGCCTCCCCGTCTCGGCCAGTCACTCCATTTCAGTCAGATGCTTCCAGTAACGACGGGGCATCATACGGCGCTGCTGGCGTTCGTTGATGCGCTGGGGAATCGCCAGCGCCCGGAAATAGTTTTTCCACAGCAGCTGAAACTGCCGCTCGTCCTCGGCGAGCCATTCGTCGGCAAGTTTGTCGGCGATCATTCCCCGGTCGTCCTCCAGCGTGACGCACCGCGCCGTATGCCCGTCGTAATAGTAGCCGCAATCACGCCGCCTGTCGTAGATCAGCCACCGCTGGTCGGCGAAACGGTCGGTGAAATAGTCCACCGCCAACGGCAGGGCGTCGTGCTTGGGCGTGACGGCGGCGAAATAGGTCCCGTCGGCGGCTTTCTGGAGGCGGACGAACTGTTTGAGCCGTTCCCGCTCGTGGGAGACTTTGAGCGCCAACTGGAAAAGGGACTTCATGTCGGGATCGGCCTGGTCGGCCACGACGCCTCCGCCCTCGTCGAAAACACGGCGCAGACAGCGCAGCATCAGCAGGTCGCCCTGCGGCTGCTCCCCGTGCCAGGCATAGACGAACATCGAACGGGTGCGGGCGGTCAGCCGCCGTTCCAGTCCCCGCCACACACGGCCGGCATGCGCCTCGTCGGTCGCAACGTCGTGGACGCGCTCCGTAAAAAGCGGTTCGGGTTCCCCGGGGCCGATCAGCGCCTCGGGAAACGCCCGCATCGAGTAGGCATCGAACAGGGCCGACAGCAGCCCGTCGAAGGATTTGTCGTATCGGAAAACCAGCATCGCGTCAGAAAAGGGTCAGTTGGCCTTCGTTCCGATCCTGCCTGCGCCGCTGCGGAGCGGTCAGCAGGCGGCGCACCTGCTCGGGGCGCAGTTCGTTGACGCCCTGCCCCGCAGTAAGTTCTCGGCAGCTGATGAAATACTGCGCCTTCTTCATCACCACGCCGATCTGCCGCAGCGACTGCTGCGTCAGCGTCCGGTAGCGGCGCGAGGAGACGATCAGCCGGGCCGACTTGACCCCGATGCCCGGCACGCGCAGCAGAGCCTCGTAGTCCGCACGGTTGACATCGACAGGAAAAAACGCGGGATTCCGCAAAGCCCAGGCCAGCTTGGGGTCGATGTCGAGATCCAGCCGAGGCGTCTGCTCGTCGGCGATCTCCTCGGCGCGGAACCCGTAGAAACGCATCAGCCAGTCGGCCTGGTAGAGCCGGTTCTCGCGCACGAGCGGCGCCTTGTCGAGCGCCGGAAGCCGCTTGTCGTAGGGATTGACGGGAATGAAGCCCGAGTAGTAGACCCGCTTCATCGTGGGCCGTCCGTAGAGGGCCGACGAGAGCAGCAGGATGTCGCGGTCGCTCTCGTCCGTGGCCCCGACGATCATCTGCGTGCTCTGCCCGGCAGGAGCGAAGCGGGGCGCATGGCGGAAGCGCGTACGCTCCTCGGCGCTCTGGAGCACCCCCTGCTGGATGTAGCTCATCGGGCGGTAGATGCTTTCGTAATTCTTGTCGGGGGCCAGCAATTGCAGGTTGCGTTCGGTCGGGATTTCGATGTTGACGCTCATGCGGTCGGCGTAGCGTCCGGCCTCGGCCACCAGTTCGCGGCTGGCACCGGGAATGCTCTTCAGATGGATGTACCCATTGAAACGGTGCACCGTGCGCAGGTCGCGGGCCACGCGGACCATGCGCTCCATCGTATAGTCGGGATCGCGGACGACGCCCGACGAGAGGAAAAGCCCCTCGATGTAGTTGCGGCGATAGAACTCGATGGTCAGTTCGGCCAGTTCGCCCGGCGTGAAGGCGGCGCGCGGAATGTCGTTGCTGCGGCGGTTGATGCAGTAGGCGCAGTCGTAGATGCAGACGTTGGTGAGCATGATCTTCAGCAGCGAGACGCAGCGTCCGTCGGCCGTAAAGGAGTGGCAGATGCCCCACCCCGCGGCGCTGCCCACCCCGCCCGCACGATGCTTGCGCGTCACGCCGCTCGAAGCGCACGAAACGTCGTATTTGGCCGACTCGGCCAGCACCTTGAGTTTTTCGAGCACCGTCTCCTTCATGGCGGCAAGTTATCGCTTTTTTCGGGAAAAACAGAGGTCCCGCGGGTAATTTTTCGCTCTTTTTCCCGATGTCGCTGGGCGTGTGGAAAATAGGGAAAAACAAAAAACGGGGCGGTAAAAACCGCCCCGCTCCGTATGGTATGGGGAGAAACGCTCTCCCGGAGATCCGTTCTGAAATAAAATCCGGAATTAGTACCGGTTGCGACCGTAACCGCCGCCGTTGCCGCCGTAGCCTCCGCCACGGTTGCCGCCGTAACCGCCTCCGCGATTGCCGCCGTAGCCGCCCGAAGAGCGCTCCTCGCGGGGACGAGCCACGTTGACCGTGATCGTCTGACCCTCGAAGCTGGTTCCGTTGAGCTGGTCGATGGCCTTCTGGCCCTCTTCCTCATTGGGCATCTCGACGAAGCCGAAACCGCGCGAACGGCCCGTCTCCCGGTCGGTAATAACGTTAGCCGACGCTACTTCGCCGAACTGCATGAATAAATTTCCTAAGCCCTCACTGCTCGTGCCCCAGCTCAGATGCGAAACATAAATGTTCATTCTCTTGATAAGTTAATTAAAAAAGTGTTATTTGTTACTGATAACTATTCGTACTGCATTCATTCCCCGCGTGCCGCGTTCGAGTTCGAACGTCACCCGGTCCCCTTCGGCAATGCCCGCCGGGGCGTTGGTGATGTGAAAAAAGTATTTATCGGAACCGGCGGCATCCTTGATGAAGCCGTAGCCTTTGGATGCGGTGAAATATTCCACCCGGCCGCTCATCGGCTCCTCCTCCTCGATTTCCGACTGTCTCGGGACCGAAATCTCGATCTGCGAGGCGTCGATCTCCTCCTTGGGCTTCACATCCTGCGGGGTCGTGTGAAGGACGCCGTTTTCGTCGACATACGCCAGCATGTCCTCGAAACTGCGGCTCCCGCCGCTCAGACGCTCCTCCTTTTTCTTCTGCTTGTCCTGACGTTTGGTCTGCTTTAATTTCTCTCTTTCTCTCTTTCCCGATGTAATTCGTTTGGCCATTTATCAATTATTTTTTTGCAAATACCGAAGCGCACAAGGCGCACCGCTCCCAACAAAAGAGCAAGCTAATGAGGTCGATTTTGAGAATGGGGGAAACCGCGATGGACTGCGGGATCAAACACTTACAAAGAAAGATTCAAAACAAAACTCGATTGTTTGGCAACAAAGATACACATTTTATTCCAGAAATCCTATTTTTCCGGATTTTATCTCTTCCGCCGCATCTTTTTACCCGCCGAAAGCCCTCTGCCGCCCCTGTATTTCAAATTCGTTTCAGATTTACGCCCCAACTTTGCATCGCGGTTCCCCGGACTCTGCATATTTTTTGTACTTTTGTCCGACATGCAACCGAAAGAGAATTAACAGAAAGATACGATGAAAAAATTCCCGATCCTGCTCCTGCTGACCGCCTGCTGGTCGCTGGCCGCGGCACAGGAGAGGCCGCAGGTCCCTGCGGCGCAGAAACGCAACCTCCGCACCGAAATCATCGCGGCCGATTCGACCGGCGAACTGCTGGCACAGCTGCGCAACATGCCCAACATCGAGATCGGCAAGGGCATCACCTTCCGGCCCAAAAACGACTGGTTCGAACTGACGATGCGCTTCCGCATGCAGAACCTTCTGGCGCTGTCGTTCGACGACGACTTCACGCTCACCAAGACCGAGGCCCGCGTCAAACGGCTGCGGCTGCGCTTCGACGGTTACATCTATTCGCCCAAACTGGTCTACTCGGTCCAGCTGGGATTCACCTCCTACGACACAGAGCCGCTGCCCGGCGGCGACATGAACATCGTGCGCGACGCCATCGTCTACTACGTGCCCAACGCCACCTGGAACATCGGCTTCGGGCAGACCAAGATCAAGGCCAACCGCGCGCGGATCAACTCGTCGAGCGCCCTGCAATTCGTCGACCGGAGCATCGTCAACAGCGAATTCAACCTCGACCGCGACTTCGGGTTCTTCGGCGAATACAACATGCGCCACGGCGAGGGCTTCAACCTCTCGGCAAAGGGCTCCGTCACGCTGGGCGAAGGCCGCAACTGGGGCAGTTCGCCGACCGGAGGGCTGGCCTATACGGGGCGTCTGGAACTCTATCCGCTGGGACGCTTCAAGTCGAAGGGCGACGTCATCGAGGGCAACTACGAATTCGAGGAGCGGGTGAAGATTCTGCTCGCCGGAGCCTACTCCTACAACCACAAGGCCTCGCGGCTGAAGGGTCAGCGGGGAGCCGTGATGCCCGGCGACGCCACACGCAACCTGGGGTCCTATTTCGTCGATTTCATCCTCGAATACCGGGGCTTCGCCTTCTACACCGATTTCATGGGCCGTTCGTGCAGCGACCCGCTGTTCAGCCCCGAAACCGGAGCCTTCGTCTACAACGGGCAGGGTCTCAACGTGCAGACCAGCTACCTGTTCAACAAAAAATGGGAAATCGCCCTGCGCAACTCGACGCTGTTCCCGGACAGCGAAGTGCAGCCGCTGGCCGGATACCGCAACTGGAACCAGACCACGCTGGGCATCACGCGCTACATCATCGGCCACAGCCTCAAAGTGCAGGCCGACATGTCGTACAACACCCGGAGCAGGTCCATAGACCCCAATTACAACCGCTGGGAGATCCGCTTCCAGCTGGAGCTGGGGCTTTGACGGAGAGAAAAGGCCGTCCGAAAAGTCCCCCGAAAAAAGTCACCCCTGCCGGAAGCTCTCCGGCAGGGGTGAAATCGTAAAAATCAGACTTCTCGGGCGACACCTATATATATTACAGGATTTTCAGGGCGATCTGCGCGCACGCCTCGGCATCGGCCAGCGCGTGGTGGTGGTTTTCGAGTTCGAAGCCGCAGGCGGCGGAGACGGTGTGCAGCTGATGGTTGGGCAGGCGGCTGCCGAAGGTGCGGCGCGAGGCCCGACAGGTGCAGTAGAAGGTATAACCGGGCCAGGGCATGCCGTACAGTTCGAAGACGGCCCGCAGGCAGCCTTCGTCGAAGGGCGAGTTGTGGGCCACGAGCGGCAGCCCCTCGATACGGGGTTCGATTTCGCGCCACACCGACGCGAAATCGGGGGCATCAGCCGTATCTTCATAGCGCAGACCGTGGATGGCCGTCGTGAAATGGCTGTAAAAATTGGGACGGGGACGGATCAGGCGGTAAAACGTATCGACCACCTCGCCGCCGCGCACGACGACGACGCCCACCGAGCAGACGCTCGTGCGCTTGCCGTTGGCCGTTTCGAAATCTATGGCTGCAAAATCTTTCATCGTATCGGTATATGCGAACTGCAAATATACGCATTTCCGCGTCGGAGCGTACACTCCGAGCGAAAAAACTCCGTGTTTCGCCGACAAGAGGCCCCGTTCCGATCAGGTCCCGGAAAACTCCGCGGCATCGTCCCCGAGGCCGATGGACTGCACCCGCTGTTCGAAATCCCGCTCCGGAACGAGCGAACGCAGCCGCATGCGCGAACGGTAGCTGTACACCGTATTGACCGAACAGTGCAGCAGTGCGGCGATGGTCGCCGTGTCGGTGATGCCCAGCCGGACCAGCGCGAAGATGCGCAGTTCGGTCGTGAGGCTTCCCGGACGGCGGACCCCGATGCGCGCATCGTCGGCGAGCAGGCGGTTGAACTCCCCGATGAACGAGGGGAAAAGCCCCAGGAAGGTGGTGTCGAAATTGTGGTAGAACTCTTTCAGTTCGTCGCTCCGGACATCGGTTCCGGCATACTCGCGGCGCAGCTCGTCGGAACGGCCGTCGCGCAGCATCCGGCCGACATGACGGTAGGTGTCGGCCAGTTTGTAGATATATTCGGAGATCGTCTTCAGGAACCCGCCGATATAAACCTCCTTGATGCGGTTGGCGTCGGCGATGCGGATGTTCTGCCGGCTCAGGTCGGCATTGGTTTCGCGCAGGCTGGCAGCCAGCTCGGCCAGTTTCCCGTTCGACTCGCGCAAGGTCTGCTGCACGGCGTTGAGCCGCCGGTTCTGGCGCAGGACGAACAGCACGCCTCCGATTGCCGAAAGGGCGAAAAGAAAAGCCAGAAGGATCAGCGCGACGTACATCGCGCGCAGACGGGCATTGCGCTCGCTGTACGCCTGCTCGATCTGGGGCAGAATCGCCATGTCGCGCCACGAACGGATAGGCGAATTGTAGGCCTGCGTGTCGTTGATCGCAACGCGGATACACCGCATCGCCCGTGCGGCGTCGCCCCGGCGCAGCAGCTCTTCGGCCACGCCGCCCAAGGCGCCGTAGTCGCGGACCGCCCCCTGCACATCGGCCATGGCGGCGTGCACGAGCCATTCGAAACGAGCCGCTTCGTCGCCCCGGAACCTTTCGGTCTCCGAACGGTAGAACGCCGCCCGGGCATAGTCGTGCGACGCGGGCGGAGCGCATGCCAACGCACTGTCGCAGGCCGCGGCGGCACGGTCGTAATCCCCTTCGTCCACGGCGACGAGGTAGGCGAAATAGAAACGTTTCGAAATGTCGCCGGTGGTTTCCAGCGCACGGCGGGCGTAGTACTCCTCGCAGGCCCGAAACCGGTCGCGCTCCGCCCCCGGCTCGCTCTGGCTGCGGCACTCGCGGTTCTGGCGATGCTGCGCGGCATAATAGGCCGCCTGCGTCGCACGGCTCATATGCAGCGTGTCGGTCACTCCGGCCAGCACCCGGTCGGCTTCGAGGAAGCGGCCGTTCATGCTGTAACACATCGCCATGACCGATTTGGCGCGGATCGTCAGGTCGGCATTCCCCGCCCTTTCGGCCAGCGCGACATTCCGGCGCAGGTAGGCGATCGTCGAGTCGCTCTGGTAGGCGAAATAACGCTCCGCGATCTCCGCCGTGACGGCATAACGCGCCCCGAACCCGAGGGTGTCGCCGCATAGCAGGGATTTGAGCGAGTCGAGGCGCGCTTCGTGGCGGAGCAGGAACTCCTCGCGGCGGTCGAGCAGACCGTCCAGGCGGCGAAGCAGCGTATGTATGTCCGAAGGTTCCCCGGCACGCAGGCCGGATGCGGAGACGACGAGAAAGGCCGCGAAAAGGAGAGGCAGTTTTTTCATTTCAGGCAACGGATTTGCACAAATATAACGATAAAAAGCATGCAAAAGCAAATTATCGGACCTGTTTTATTTGTATAATTCAACGCCATCTGAAGCATCAATCAACTGGTTTTCAGAAAATTGACAGTTCATATCATTTATATTTTTCCGAAGAGCCGTTCCGGCGGGCCGTTCATGCGCTAACTTTGCAGAAGACAGAAACGCAAACCAATTCAAAAAACGATGAAAACCTCCGTAAAACTTTTGCTCGCCTTCGCAACGGCAGCCGCGGCGATCGCACCGGCCGCCGCCCAGCAGGTCGTAGCGTGGGACGAGGCCTACCGGCAGGCCGACGCCCGGATCGCACAGCTGACCCTCGACGAGAAGATCTCGTTCATGCGCGGCTACTCCTCATTCTTCTTCTACGGCGTGCCCGAGAAAGGCATGCCCTACATCTATCTCTCCGACGCCACGCAGGGCGTGCACATGCGCGACAACCTGTCCGACCCGACGATGGTCCGCCAGCTGGAGCGTTCGACGGCCTTTCCGTGCCCGATCTCCCTCGCAGCGACCTTCAACCCGTCGCTGGCCTATCGTTATGCCGAAGCCGTAGGCGAAGAGTGCCGCGCCGGAGGCATCGAAGTCCTGCTGGGTCCGGGCATGAACATCTACCGCAACTCGCAGAACGGACGCAATTTCGAATACATGGGCGAAGATCCGCTGCTCGCCTCGGCGATGGTCGCCGAGTATGTGAAGGGCATGCAGTCGACGGGAACCGTGGCGTGTCTGAAACACTTCATCTGCAACGAGACGGAATTTTACCGCCGCCGCTCGAACTCGATCGTCGACGAACGGGCGCTGCACGAACTCTACCTGCCGCCGTTCAAGGCCGGCATCGACGCTGGCGTGGGTTACGTGATGACCTCCTACAACCGCCTCAACGGCGAGTGGGCCGGGCAGAACGCCGACCTGATCCGGCGCATCCTGCGCGGCGAGCTGGGATTCCGGGGCTGCGTGATGAGCGACTGGTCGTCGGTGAACGACACGGAGAAGGTGGTCAAGAGCGGCCAGAACGTCGAGATGCCGGGCCGCAAGGAGTTCTTCGGCGAGGTGCGCGCGCTGCTCAAGGAGGGCCGCATCACCGAAAAGGACATTGAGAAAATGATCCGCCCCAACATCGCCACGAGCATCGCCTTCGGACTTTACGACCGGGAGAAATACGTTCCCGCCCTGCTGGAGAAATTCCCGGCGCACAAGCAGACCGGCTACGACGTGGCCGCCGAGGGCATCGTACTGCTGCGCAACAACGGCATCCTGCCCCTCGCCGAAGGCCGCAAAATCCTGCTGACGGGACGCTTCACCGAGCAGATTCCCCGCACGGGAGGCAGCACGTCGTCCTCGGCCGAGGTGCTGGGCTACGACAACGTGACGCTGACCGCGGCGCTCCGCGAGGTCTACGGCGATGCGGTCCGCGTCGTCGAAAAACCCTCCCGCGAGGAGCTGGCCGCCGCCGACGTGGTGCTGCTCTCGACGGGCACGATCGACGTGGAGTCGTTCGAACGCCCCTTCGCGCTGCCCAAGGAGGAGGAGGCCTTCATCCGCACGGCCGTCGAGTCCAATCCCAACACCATCGTGCTGGTCAACTCGGGTTCGGGAATCCGCATGGGCGGCTGGAACGACAAAGCCGCGGCGGTGATCTACGGCTGGTATCCGGGCCAGAGCGGCTTCACGGCGCTGGCCGACATTCTTTCGGGCAAACTGTCGCCCTCGGGCAAACTGCCCATGACCATCGAGAAGGAGTTCAACGACTCCCCCGCCAAAGGCACGATGCCCGCCGGCGCGGAGTTCTACAACAAGGCGCCCCGCGCCTACAACGAACGCCTGATCCAGCTCTACGACATCGACTACAAAGAGTCGGTGCTGGTCGGCTACCGCTGGTACGAGACCAAGGGCATCGCACCGCTCTACCCCTTCGGATTCGGACTTTCGTACACCACGTTCGAGCTTTCGAAACCCCGCGCCCCGAAGGCGTTCCCCGCCGACAAGCCGCTGAAGGTGAGCGTCACGCTGACCAACACGGGCGACCGCGAGGGCGCGGAGGTCGTGCAGCTCTACGTCACGGAGAACGCCCCGACGGTCCTCCGGCCGAAAAAGGAGCTGAAAGGCTTCCGGAAAGTGACCCTGGCCCCCGGCAAAAGCGCCGTCGTGGAGTTCGAACTCGACCGGCAGGCGCTGGCGTTCTGGGACACGCAGTCGCGCGGCTGGAAGGTCAACCCGGGCGAATACACCCTTTCGCTGGGAACCTCGTCGGCCGACATCGCCGCCACGCTGCCCGTCTCGGTGAAATAACCCCGCAGCGGCAAGAAAGGACCGCATCCGCGGAGAGTTCACTATTGACTATCGTAAACGAGGTTTCGGTTTCCAGGCCGTCGCCTCGTTTACTTTTTTTGCCTTTCATTGCGCATCATGCTGAATGACAACATGCAGTCTCTCGCCTTCTCGCCCATTTCCGAACAGAATCCGATCGAAGCATACGGCAATATGCTGCATTCGGACGGATTCATCTCCGTTTCCGGCATAAATCGCCGAAAAATTTGCCGGCCCCGTATGAACCGTTAATTTTGTATATGGATTCAGTTTGTCGGAATGCGTAAATCGGTATTCATACTGCTAACGGTTTTCATGGCCTGCCTGCTCTGCAAGGAGTCGGGGAACAGGCCGGACACTCCATGGAAATTCACGAATGAAACGTTCCTAACCCGTGGGGGGGGGGAATTTACTTGCCGACCAATGGCAATGTGAATACGTCTATAATTCCGATTTAAGTCTTACCGGTGTCTTGCAGGAGTGCGAAGAAGCACGCACGTCCGTATCCATGTTCCAGCGCGGAGCCCAAGGGCGCTCGCGTGCTGCGTTTTTATCAATGTGTTGCGTCACATACGGTATTTCGGGCGTTGCCGGACTCGTTGCAAGGGTGCACAGAAAAGGTTTCGCTGCCGGACTGCATGCCGTAGACCATTACGTCTACCGTCTGCGCCGGCTCATTATTTAGCCATGCGGCAAGAAGATTCACAAAAAGCCATGCACGCTGTTTACAGCGAAACAATCATATCGGGCACGCCCCCAGGGCTTTTCCATAGCCCGTCCTAAACAAAAAATGCGCGTACACTGCGGCATAATGCCCGGCCGCATCAGGCCCCGACAATCAAGGCCCGCACGCGCTCCCCGTTTTCAAGCCCGTCACCGTGTCCTTCATTTTTTCACCCGCACCTCGTACAGGTCGCTGCGACGGTCCTTGAGGTTGCGGACGCTGCCGTAGGTGTGCAGCTCGTTCAACAGGTTCAGGTTAATGTCCGAAATAAGGATCATCTCCGTATTGGGCGTCGCCTCCGCACGCCGTCCGTCCGTCGGAAAAGCGAAATCGCAGGGCGTGAAGACTCCGGAGCGCGCATACTGAATGTCCATGTTGTGCACCTTGGGCAGGTTGCCCACACTGCCTGCGATCACCACGAAACATTCGTTCTCGATGGCGCGGGCATGGGCGCAGACTTGCACGCGCGAATAGGCATTCTGCGTATCCGTGAGGAACGGCACGAAGAGAATCTGCATCCCCTCGGAGGCCATAATGCGTGAAAGTTCCGGAAACTCAACGTCGTAGCAGATCAATACGCCGATCTTCGCGCAGTCCGTCTCGAACGTGCGGATCGTCTTGCCGCCGCTCAATCCCCAGCACTTCATCTCGTCGGGCGTAACGTGCAATTTTTCATACATTTCGTAAGTTCCGTCACGGCGGCAGAGGAACCCCACGTTGTAAAGCTGCCCGTCGTCTTTGATCTGGGGCATGCTGCCCGTGATGATATTGATGTTGAACTTAATGGCCAATGCGATAAACCGGTCCCGGATTTCATCCGTATATTGCGCCAGCCCGCGAATGGCCTCCGATTCGCTGACATCGTTGAACCGCGCCATAAGCGGAGCGTTGAAATATTCGGGAAAAAGAACGAAATCGCTCTGATAGCCGCTCACGGAATCGACGAAAAACTCCACCTGTTCGAACAGGTCGTCAAGGGTCTTGTAGCTGCGCATTTGCCACTGTACGATGCCTACGCGCACCGTGGTTTTGGGCAGGATGTACTCCTCGGTCGGAGCCTGATAATAGATGTTGTCCCACTGAAGCAGGCAGGCGTAGTGGCGCGACTCCTCGTCGTTGGGCAGATAGTTGCGCATTACTTTACGGACATGGAAATCGTTCGAGAGCTGGAACAACAGCACAGGATCGACAATTTCACGTTGGCGCACTTTGTCTATATATTCCTTGGGGCGCATCTGTTCCGCATACTTATGGTAGTTGGGCAGACGGCCCCCGAACATGATGGCTTTCAGGTTGAGTTTTTCGCACAGTTCCTTGCGGTATTCGTACATGCGCCGCGCCAGACGCAGTCCCCGGTAGTCGGGATGGATGAAGACCTCGATGCCGTAGAGGATGTTACCCTTGCGGGTGTGGGTGTCGAATGTTTCATTCCCCGTAACCTGGGCGTAGGTGTGGTCGTTCTTCACGTCATCGTAATTCACAATGATCGAAAGCGCGCAGCCTACGATCTTGCCGTCCACGACTACGACGATCTGCCCCTCCGGGAAGATGCGAATCAGTTTGTCGATTTGCTTCGGCGTCCAAAAAACGTCGCTTCCATCGGCATAGACGCGGGTAAAGGAACTGGCCAGTTGGTCGTAATCCTCTTTCTGAAGATTGCGAATTTCTACTTTATTGATTTCTAACGTTTCCATAAACACATGGGTTGAAAAAACGTACAAAGATACTCTTTAACTTCCGAAAACGCCAGAGAGAGGAAAATATAAGAAGAGCGGCACTCGAAATTCACACCGCTCTCCTCTCTGCCGGTGCCGCAGACTTTATCACCCCGAATTAAGAATCGTAAGTTGCGGAAACGGGAACGAAATACCCTCCTCGTTGAAGGTGGCGTAAATTGTAAGTTTCTTCATGGTTAGTATATGGAATTCAGCAGGTCCGTTTTCCCGTCGTTTACGAGTTTGAGGATCAGCTCCCCGAAGAGGGTGTTCTGCCAGGCGAACCACGCGCGGGTGAAATCCGCGGCATCGTGGCGCGAAAAACTTTCGTGCATGAATCCCGTTCCGGCGTCGGTGGTGATCAGCTGGCAGATGCAGTCGCGAATCTCTTCGTCGTCGGTCGCCGTGAAGGCCCGCATCATAATGCTCATGGGCCAGATCATTTCGACGCCGATATGGGGTCCTCCGATGCCCTCTCCGGCAGCTCCGCGCCAGAAATAGGGATTTTCCGTGCTCCACACGAACCGGCGCGTGTTCTCGTAAATCGGGTCCGTGCGCTCCACGTCGCCCAGATAGGGCATGGCCAAGAGCGACGGCACATTGGCGTCGTCCATAAGCTGCGTGCTGCCGAAACCATCGACCTCGAAGGCGTAGATTTTTCCGAACTCCGGATGCTCCACGACAGCGTATTGCTGCAATGCCCCGGCCACCTCGTCGGCCAGCGCCGTGCACTCGGCGGCAAGCTCCCGCTCGCCGTTCACCGCCGTCAGGATTTCGGCAGCCTTGCGCAGCGACGTGACGGCCATGAAGTTCGACGGCACGAGGAATCCGAAGGTCGTGGCGTCGTCCGAGGGGCGGAACGCCGAGACGATCAGCCCCACGGGTTTCACGGGGTTGCCGCGCCCCACATGGCAGCGGGTGTCCAGCTGACGGTCCGTCGTGCGCAGGAAGGTGTAATCGCCCGGACCCTCCTTCATCTGCTGTTCGCGCAGCGTCTTCACGATGTTGCGCATCGCCGAGGTCCACTCCCCGTCGAAGACCGACGTGTCGCCCGTGGTCTTCCAGTAGTGGTGCGCAAGGCGCAGAGGATAACAATAGGAGTCGATCTCCCACTTGCGCTCGAAGACCATCGGGTCGGCCTGCGGAAAATCCGTCTTGTTGTGCGCCCCCGTCGGCGCGACGTTGAAAGCGTTGGCATAAGGGTCGATGTTGATCAGCTTCAGCTGGCGGCGGATCACCCCCGCGATCATCTTCCGCAACGCCGGGTCCTCCTTGCACAGCTGCACGTAGGGCCACACCTGCGCCCCCGAGTCGCGGAGCCACATGGCCGGAATGTCGCCCGTGTAGACGTAGGTATCGGGATTGCCCGCCTCGTCCTCGCCGTAGTGTACGGTGGTGTCGAGCGTGTTGGGGAAGCAGTTGGCGAACATCCACCGCAGGCGTTCGTTGGTCAGAAGACCGCACACGCGGGCGATCTCCCCCTCTACCGCTTCCGACTTAAAAAGCCGCTGCTCCTCCGCGGGCCGCTGGTCGGCGTACGCCTCCGGTTCGTCGGGGCAGTACCACACCTTCTCTTCGGCCCCCATCTCGAAGCGCAGCTCCCCGCCCTTCATCACGTCGGCATGACCGATCCAAGGCTTCGTGTAGGGTTGACCATTGAGCCAAACACGCTGGATATATTTGTTCGCAGCGGAGTTGTTTTCGGCCGTGATCGTGAATACACCGCCCGGGACCTTCACTTCGGCCCGGTCGAAGAGCGGTGATCCGAACCAGTAGCGTCCGCCCGCAGGCTCGGCCTCGTACATGCCCAGCGACGAGAGGACGTACCAGGCCGACATCTGACCCACGTCCTCGTTGCCCGAAAGGCCGTCCGGAGCGGCGTGGTAGAGCGTCGTGAGCACCTCGCGAACCTTGTCGGCCGTTTCCCACGGCTGCCCCAGCATCGTATAGAGGTACAAAATATGGTGGCTCGGTTCGTTGCCGTGGGCGTACTGGCCAATCAGGCCCGAAATGTCGGGCGATGTCTCGCCGCCCTCGACCACGGAGCTTACCGTGAACAGCGAGTCCAGTTTTTCGAGCATCCGCGCCCGGCTGCCGAAGCATCCGACAAGACCTGCGACATCATGCGGAGCCAGCCACGTATACTGCCAGGCGTTGCCCTCGCAGTAGTCGTCGGCGCGGTGCGTCGAGGCGAACGCATTGAAGGGAGTGCGCCAGCCCTTCCGCGAATCCCGGCCCCGCATAAAGCGCGTCGCAGGGTCGAAATAGTTGCGGTAGCTATGGCTGCGCTCCTCGAAATACTTCGCATCCTCCGCCTTGCCCAGCGTCTCGGCGGCACGCGCCGCCGCGCCGTCGGCCAAAGCGTACTCCATGTCATAGGCCACGGCCTCGTTGAACATCTCGCACGGGATGTAGCCGTACTCCATGCGCAGGCCGTTGCCCCGGTCGGGGTTCATGGCCGTCTTACGGATCGCCTCGAAGGCCTTTTCGCGGTCGAAGCCCCCGATGCCCTTCACGATGGCGTCCGCCACCGCTACGATGCCCGGGTTGCCAACCATGCAGTCGGTCTCGTTGCCCCACAGATGCCACACCGGAAGGCGGCCCTGCTCGTCAGAGATCGTCAGCATCGTCTGCACGATGTCGGCCATCTTCTCGGGATGCAGCACCGTCATCAGCGGCATTGCGGCCCGGTAGGTGTCCCACAGCGAGAAGGTCGTATAGTTCGTGAAATCGGCGTTGCGGTGGATCGCATGGTCCGAACCGTAGTAGTCGCCGTTCACGTCGCAGAAGAGCGACGGGGCGATCATCGTATGGTAAAGGGCCGTATAGAAAATCCTGCGGGCCGTCTCGTCCGCGGTCGTGATCTTCACCTTCGACAATTCATCGTTCCACGCCTTGTCGGCGGCCTTCGCCGTTTCTTCGAAATCCCACCCCGGAAGCTCCGCCGCGAGGTTTTCCCGAGCGCCCTCCACGCTTACGGGCGATAAAGCGACTTTCAGCGACACTTGTTCCCCGTCGGTTGTACGGAACGAAGCCCGGGCGTAGTTATCGCCGATGGTTTCGAATTTTTCGAAGGGTTTCGAGAACTCCGCGGCGAAGTAGACCCGCTGGTCTTTGGCCCAGCCCGTCGAGTGACGCCAGCCCGTCACCGTCCGGTCGCCCTCCTTTGCGAGATGCGTCTCCGTGGCCTTGTCCCAGCAGCCGCCGTTTTCCAGGTCGAAGACCACGGCTGCGGCATCCGACGCCGGGAAGGTGTAGCGGTGCAGACCCACGCGCGCCGTGGCCGTCAGCTCGGCCCGGATGCCGTAGCGCGTCAGCGGCACCGAATAGTAGCCCGGCCGGGCAATTTCTTGGGTCCGGTCGGCATAGGACCACAGTCCCGACGCAGGGTCTGCCTCCTCACCCCGGGCGTAGGTCACATCGCCCGTGACGGGCATGACCGTCACGTCGAACAAATCGCCGATGCCCGTGCCGCTCAAATGCGTGTGCGAGAAGCCGATCACCGTCGAATCGCTCGCATGGTAGCCCGAGCACCAGTCCCACGTCTGCGGAATGCTCGTCGGACCCACCTGCACCAGGCCGAAGGGGACGTTGGCTCCCACGAAGACGTGCCCGTGGCCGCCTGTGCCGATCTTCGGATCGACATGGCGCGTGTAATTCTCCTCCGCGGCAGGCTGCGTGCACGCGCCCAGCAGGGCCGCGGCGAATAATAATCCGGTAAGTTTCATCTATTTTCCAGTTTGAAGTTCAAAAGTAAGTTTTCCGCCCTTGAGCAATTCATCGTGCAAGATACGATAATTTTTCAGCGGTTTATCGCCCAGCGTCATCCGGTCGATATAGCCCTCGCCGTGTTTTTCGATCACCAGCGTTCCCCGCTCCGTGTCGATTTCGGCCCGGTCGAATGTCGGGGACGTCAGTGTATAGTATGGTTCGCCCGGGCAGTCGGGATAGAGTCCCAGCATCGTGAAGACAGCCCACGCCGACATCGTCCCCGTGTCGTCGTTGCCCGGGATGCCGTCGGGGGCGGTGGTAAAGTATCGCTCCAACAGCCGCCGGGTTTCCCGCTGCGTGCGCCACTCCTCGCCCCGGAAGCGGCTGAACAGATACGCATAGGCGATGTCGGGTTCGTTCGCAGGGTCGTACAACCCCTCGTCGAAGACCATTTGCAGTTTGTCGATGAATTTGCGTCGTCCGCCCATCAGCTTCGCAAGCCCCTCCACGTCGTGCGGAACGTAGAACGTATAGTTCCAAGCACTCCCCTCGTGAAAGCCCGGGGCCGCCGTGAAGTTCTCGCCCGCCTTCGGGTCGAAGGGGCTTAAAAAAGTTCCGTCGGGATGGAGCGGACGCAAAGTCCCGCTTTCCGGGCTGTAATAGCGTTTGTAGCCCAACGAGCGGGCGCGGAACAGACGCGCGTCGTCCCCCTGTCCGAGCGAGTCGGCCAGCAGCGACAGCGCAGCGTCGGCCATGTAGTACTCCAGCGCGTGCGAGACGGAGGTGTCGCCCGCAAGGTCCTTGGCGTAGAACCCCAGCGGGATATAGCCTTTCTCGATATAGGGGTCGATGTCGGGCCGCATGCGGTTCTGCGCACCGGGCGTCGTGGCCGACTTGCGCATCGCCTCGTAGGCCTTGGCGACATCGAAATCCCGAAGGCCCTTCATCCAGCTGTCGACGATCACCGGGATCGCAGGGTCCCCCTCCATCGTGAAGGTCTCGCGGCCGTAAAGCTCCCATTTCGGAAGCCAACCCCACTCCTCGTACATCCCCGTCATCGAGCGCAGCATCTCCCGCTGACGATCCGGGTAGACAAGCGTCAGCAGCTGGTGCAGGTTGCGGCAGGTGTCCCACAGCGAGAAGACCGTATA
>CEAA01019817.1_pt1 | contig 97382 bp, 74 predicted proteins | sample 557551 | NCBI WGS metagenome assembly CEAA01 (sample SAMEA3182115, study PRJEB8094) | gut metagenome | biome: human; feature: gut; material: Stool; isolation source: human stools | place: Canada | collected 2013-06-11
GAATAGATATTGTTCATGTAGGCGTAGATAATCACCTTAAGCATCATTTTAGGATGATAAGGACAACGACCGGTTGCTTTATAAAGCTTCTTGAAATTGTCAAGATTGAGATTATCAACAACAGTATTAACTATGCGAACCGGATCGTTCGCTGCTATGTTTTCATCAATTCTTCCGGGAAAAAGAACTGTTTGGTTGGGAAGGTAAGGACGAAAATGTAACTTTGCCATAACGAAAAACTTTATGCCTAAAGATACAAAAACTTTGGGTAATAACAAAGCCCGGGCTTGTGAAAGTCTGGGCTTTGTGCATAAAAAAAGGTTGTGCCAGCGTTTTGACACAACCTCATATCAAAATTTATCAGCCATCAGTTGAGTTATATGTTATCTTGAGAGCACTAGCTTCCCGCAGTACTTGCTTGACATCTGTCACGAATCCTATCTTGCACCCCTTCTCTATCTTGAGGCCAACAACCAAACTTTCCGGATCAGCTTGCTTCGCACGTGCAGCAGTGACTTTCTGTTTCAACTCTGTTAAAGTAAAATCCTTAACTACTTCCCGTCCTTCCGAAGTGTGAATCGTTACCACAATGCCACTGATTCTTTCCTCCACTGGAAGTTCCTTTAATCCATATTTTTTCGGAGCCCCTTCTATTAAAAGAATCGGAAACAAGCGGTCAAGATGCTCTTTACTCTTATCTGTTGATGTAACTGACAGATCAGCACGTATTTGCTCAAATGCCCCTTTCGCTTCTTTGAGGATAGTGGTAATTGCAGCAATTTCAGTTCCGCGATCATACTGAAAGAAAACAACCTGAGCATCTTGCCTGCTACTTTCCTCCCATGACTTCAACAAGTTCTTTATAATAGCAGACTTCAACTCATCCATCGAGATAAATTTGCCATCGAACAACACCTTATTATCGGCATTAACCAAAAGCTGGTGAGCCTGCTTCTCCTTTACCCGGGAAGGTGGATTCGATCCATTGACCAGTTTACTATACTTCTCTTCTTCCTTTCTGAAGAAAATCATCAAAGACACATAATCATCCGCTTTATCCTGCTGAATTTCAGTCTGAATCTGCTGCGGTATTTCTTTCACTTCCGGCTGTGCGAACACATAAAGTGCGCCAGCCATTACAGGCACGGCAAGCAATAGCTTCAATCGTGCCCAACGATTGGTTCTTTCTTTTAACATCATAGTGATACGTTTTTTAAGTTTAGAGTGATTAAAGCCATTAGCCATAGAGTAGAGCCTTGTGCCAACAGCTTTTTTCACCAGTAATAATTGATATTTAGTTGCATCGACGCCTGTATTAATTACGCCATTATCGGCTTCAAATTCATGTATTTCCTGCAACTCCCGTTTGAGTAGCCATATAACAGGATTAAACCAATGAACAAGCAGGAAAATCTGCATAAACAATAAATCCAATGTGTGATGATTTCGTAAATGCATCATTTCATGGAGGAGTACTTCTTCGGACTGCCGGGAATAATCAGATGCTGAAACAACAATGTATCTGCCCCAACTAAACGAAGCAATCGGCTGCCGGGGAATCACCAATATATAGTTTCCATACCGTTTTTTCTCTGACATGCGAATTAACTGAGCCAAACGGCAGGTAGACACAGACAACCAGACAAATGTCAACAAAGCTCCTGCTCCATATATAGTCCCCAAAGTTACAGGAATCCAATTCAAAGATGAGATTTCCGTATTCTTTTCAGACAGGAGAATCTCGTTTCCCGGCTCTTCCGGATTTGACATGACCTGCTCCGTACTTTGCAAAATCTCGTGAATGGCATACAGAGGGGTATGCAAAAATGTCTCTTCAGTAGTTGTCAGCTCTATAAGTGGAAGCAAAGTACATCCTGACAATCCGACTAACAAAGTAATACGATTGAAACGGAAAAAAGTACTCCGACTCATCATCAGCTTAAAGAAAATATAAAAGATCACCAAGCAACATCCGGATTTCAGCAGATAGAATAAAAAGGCTCCCATTGTGTTTTCAGATTAAAAGTTATTTGTCTATAGAATAAAATCCGTATCTGTCTGACAGACTACAGAGAGATTAATTCTTCTTTTTGCCTTGCTCTATATACTCTATCAATGCTTTAAGTTCATCAACCGACATGCCTTCTTCTTCAATAAAAGAAGACACTACATTGATATAGGAGTTATTATAATATTGGGAAACAACTTCTTTGAGTGCCGAACTTTTATACTCCTTTTCTGAAATAAGCGCATAATACTGGTAGGTATTTCCATAGGCTTTATATCCTACAAAGCCCTTCTCTTCCAGCCCCCGTACAAGGGTAGAAACAGTGTTGTAATGCGGTTTCGGCTCATCATAGAATGATAGAAGCTCACGAACAAACATAGGTCCATGTTCCCAGAATATACGCATAATCTCTTCCTCTTTCGTGGTCAATCGTTTCATCTGTTTCATAGTTGATATATTATTTAGTTCTTACAATGGCACAAATATAATACTATTATTCGAACAAACAACTAATCATATTAGTTAATCTACTAATTAATGCAGTTGTTTAACTAATATTATTAGTAGATATCTTTTTCACCTTATTATATATACAATAAAAAAGGCATATCATCTGATAAATATCCGATATGCCTAATTCTATTATTTTTGAATTATTATTTCCGCCTTCGGGCAGGTAATACTATCCATAGAACAATATACCCCAATAAGCCTGAGAGAATAGTTCCTGACAGCACTCCGAACTTAGCCTGATTCAATAGAATAGGAAAGTTTGCTCCAAAAGAAAGATTGGCAATAAAAAGTGACACCGTAAAACCGATCCCTCCCAAAAGAGCGATACCGGAAAGATTCGTCCAAGTCATACCCGGCGGCATCGGAGTCAGTTTTATCTTTATAGCCAACCAAGTAAAGAAGTAAATACCTGCAAACTTTCCGAACAATAAGCCTGCTGCTACTGCAATACCTACATCTCCTACCAACTCGCCGCCACCACTAAAGACGACGCCGGCATTGACAAAGGCAAACAACGGAAGGATCAAATAATTGACAGCTCCATGCAAATTATCTTCAAAAGACTGAAGGGGGCTAATAACACGGTCGGAAGCTGATTCAACCTCTTTCAGTTTGGCAATCTGCTCATTAGTTAACACAATACTTCCCGATTCCATCACTGGGAAACCTGCGATTGTATGACGAATATGCTCAATGTATTTCCCTACATCCAGACGAGGCTTCGCCGGAATAACAAAAGCCAGAATAACTCCCGAAATAGTACTATGGATACCCGATTGCAAAAATAAATACCATATAACGACACCAATCACTAAAAAGAAAATCTTATTCGTCGCACCACGCTTACCTATAAAATAAAGTAGAATGTAAAGTAAGACAGCCACCAGAATGTATCCATACGACACATGCGAACTATAGAAAATAGCAATTACGAGAATACCTCCAATATCATCAACCACTGCAAAAGCCGTCAGAAATATCTTCAGACTCAACGGAACGCGACTTCCCAACAAACTCAAGACTCCTAACGAGAAAGCAATATCCGTCGCCATTGGAATAGCCAGCCCCTGCCCTCCCTCACTACCCGGAGGACAAATTGACATAAAAATGAGCACCGGCAGCAGCATCCCCCCACAAGCAGCAATAAAGGGAAGCGCTGCTTTGCGGAAAGAAGAAAGTTCACCCACTAATAACTCCCGCTTAATCTCCAACCCTACCAATAAGAAAAATATAGTCATCAGTCCATCATTGATGAATTCAATCATCCGCAGATTCTCTCCACCATGCGAAAGCAGATTAAAATCACCAATCTGCAAATGAAGCTCATGCAAGAGGAACTCCTGATAAACCGGAGCTACCGGAGAATTAGCGATAATAGCAGCTGCAATTGCCGCTACAAACAAGAGGATACTCGCCGCAATATTCATTGACGAGAAATTTCGCATAGTACGCAAAATTGTCATAATGAAAAGTGTTTATAGTATTAGATTCGCAATATACGGATTTTCTCAATCATTATAGCTCCTTAAAGCCAGGTTTTTCACCCAAAGAACAAATATGCCCGTCAAAATAAGGTTCAATACCAATGTAAGCACAGAGATTACCAATGCCGGACCTCCGAGATTATAACCTAATGCAATAAATATAATTCCGGCACCTACCTCTCCACGAGTGAACATACCAATAGAAAGAGCCAGTCGTTCGCTCAACTTCCGGTCACGATAGAAGAACATCGGACAAAGTTTTCCTATATTCGACAAGAAAGAGACTATGACAACATGGAACAAAATCATCCCCCATGACATCATTTCCTGCGAACCTGTCACCGAATGAGTACCTGCATGAGTTTCCGCAAAGTTGACTCCGATAAAATGAGGCATACTCATTCCTACCAGGAACATAAACAGGAAGGAAATTCCGGTAGAGACTTTCCGTTCCACAGGGGTGTCATGCTCTTCGTGCTTCATGATCATACCCAATACAAATGCCGGTAACAGTACTTCGATATGGATGCTTCCTTCCTCTCCGTACAGTTCTTTACTGCCAAGATAAAGTATCTGCGTAGCCAGAAATATGATAACGGAGTAGAAAAGAATAGCCTTCCAGTCCTGCCGCCAATTATATTTATTCAACTGCCGCCAACCGACAGACAGCAACATAAATACAATGACCACTACAATAATCAATTGCCAGCGCAAACCAATCATCATTATCTGAAGGGGGATCATCAGAATAATCGTATCCAAGTCGTCAAAAATAGCCAAAACCTGAATCTTCTTATATATCCAGCTCGACTTCAAACCGATAGCCGCCAACATCGTAAATAAAATGCCGGCTGACGTAGGCGCAGCAAAACGGCTTAACAACAGGTTTTCTTTCCAAGCCTCCCAACTGTTCCAGTAATCAGGCGGAAGAAGTACGAATACGTAATAGATAGCAATCATAAACCAAGGTAAGGCGGCTGTGGCCATCGCTATAAAGTAATCCTCGGCATAACTTTTCCAGCGGACTTTGTCGAGCACAAATTCCCGCCCCACATTAATCATTATAAAACTAAGACATACATAAAGTAGTATATTCGACAGGACCTTAACGGCTCCATATCCTTCTCCCGCTATCATCGGAAGGAATTGTGAAATGACGAGCCCCAACATCAGGAAGCCCGAAAAAGACAGAACTTTTCTCATATTTATAGTTGTTTGTTTCAAAAAAGACGATTGCCAAGGAAAGCTCTGCAGACAGAAGGCAATCACCTGGTGTATTAAAAAACTAACCGCAAGCCGATTTGTTCAGAATATCTCTCTGAAAAATCGCTTGCGGTTCGTCTTTTAATCCAGCTTCAGTACAGCGAGGAAGGCTTTCTGCGGCACTTCCACGTTACCGATTTGTTTCATTCGTTTTTTACCTTTTTTCTGCTTTTCAAGCAGTTTACGTTTACGGCTTACGTCACCGCCATAACATTTTGCAGTTACATCCTTACGAACTGCCTTAATGGTTTCACGAGCTATAATCTTAGCCCCGATAGCTGCCTGAATAGCGATTTCAAACTGCTGGCGAGGAATTAATTCTTTCAGTTTCTCACACATCCGGCGTCCCATATCGTATGCGTTATCAAAGTGAATCAGCGTAGAAAGCGCATCAACCGGTTCACCATTCAACATGATATCCAATTTTACCAACTTGGAAGGACGGAAACCATTGGGATGATAGTCGAACGACGCATATCCTTTTGAAATACTCTTCAAACGGTCATAGAAGTCGATCACAATTTCTCCCAAAGGCATGTTATAATATATTTCCACACGATTGCCTGAAATATACTCTTGTTTGAGGAGTTCCCCACGTTTACCCAGACAGAGGGTCATGATTGGACCAATATAATCGGTAGTCGTGATAATGGACGCTTTGATATAAGGTTCTTCAATATGATCGATCAAAGTCGGATCAGGCATACCACCGGGATTATGCACTTCTCTCATATTGCCTTGCTTATCATATATATTATAAGATACGTTAGGCACGGTAGTAATCACATTCATATCAAATTCACGGTCGAGACGTTCCTGCACAATTTCCATATGAAGCAATCCGAGGAATCCGCAACGGAAACCGAAGCCCAGCGCCAGTGAAGATTCCGGCTGGAAAGTCAGGGAAGCATCATTCAACTGCAATTTCTCCAAAGAAGCACGCAGATCTTCAAAATCTTCCGCCTCAATCGGATAGACTCCGGCAAATACCATCGGCTTTACTTCCTCAAAACCTGCGATAGCTTTATCACACGGACGGGCTACATGGGTAATGGTATCTCCCACTTTCACCTCTTTCGAAGTCTTGATACCCGATATAATGTAACCTACATCTCCCGTACGAAGTTCGTTACGTGGAACCAGCTCCATTTTCAGTACGCCTACTTCATCTGCATCATACTCTTTTCCGGTATTGAAGAACTTTACTTTATCACCTTTGCGGATCACTCCGTTTTCAATCTTGAAATAAGCGATGATACCACGGAAAGAATTAAATACAGAGTCGAAAATCAATGCCTGCAACGGAGCTTCCTCATCACCTTCGGGATGCGGGATACGTTCGATCACAGCAGAAAGGATTTCTTCTACCCCCATTCCTGTCTTGCCGGATGCACGGATAATCTCATCACGTTTGCAGCCCAGCAATTCTACGATTTCATCCTCTACTTCCTCGGGCATGGCACTTGCCATATCGCATTTATTGATAATAGGGATAATTTCGAGATCATGCTCGATAGCCATATACAGATTGGAGATAGTCTGTGCCTGTACTCCCTGCGATGCGTCTACAATAAGCAGCGCACCTTCGCAAGCGGCAATGGAACGGGATACCTCATACGAAAAGTCCACGTGTCCCGGAGTGTCAATCAGGTTAAGGATATATTTTTCACCCTTATAGTTGTATTCCATCTGGATAGCATGGCTCTTGATGGTAATACCTCTTTCCTTCTCCAAATCCATATCATCAAGCATCTGCCCGTTAGTCACCTGAATAGTGTTGGTAAACTCCAACAAGCGGTCTGCCAAGGTCGATTTACCATGGTCAATGTGGGCAATAATGCAGAAGTTGCGTATATTCTTCATTCTGAATTCTTATTATTTTTATCTTTTTGGTGTGCAAAGATACGTAAATGACGGAATATAAAAAAATGCGTTGATAACATTATAACAATGTACCAACGCATTTTTTTATTGCTTAAGTGAGTTACTCGCTTAGATCAATTTGATGAAGAGTTCACCTTCTACTTCTTCAGCAGAAACTTTATCTTCTCTCAATAACCAGCCAAGGCCGAGGAACAAATCTTTGTCAACCAATTTAGTTGCTTTTTTCAGTTGCTTGGCAGTCATTCCTTCTGTTTCATTCAGTGCATTCCAGATATTACCTGCAATTACACCTGCTTTTTCTTTCAACATTTGCTTTTGAAATTATAGTTAGACATGCTTTAAAAATCATCCGGCCCGAAAGCTTTCAGATTTTATTTCGGGGACAAAGATAGTTATTTTTATGTTATATAACACTTTATTGAGTATTTTTTTGCTGATTTTGTAATAAAAAAGCATTTTCCCCCTTATTTAGGGTGTTTTTCGAGGTATTCTACCCAAATTCTTGCCGCTTCTTCTACCATTTTAGCACACGGGCGTTTGCTATAATATTGAGTATTACGTTCTTCGGGAATAGTAGAAATCGGATCTTTTTTCTTCAATCCCAACAATTCTCCACAAATCAGCGACCCGTTACGTTTTTTAAATTCGGCAGCCAGTTCCTGCACTACTGCATAATTGGCAGCTTTTCCCTCACGATCTGTCGCCTCGGTAGCCCCGGTTTCCAGCCCGGCTACCAGGAAGAGGCCGCAAGCAGCTCCACAAGTCTCGCGCATCCGCCCGATACCTCCGCCAAAAGAGGCAGACATGCGTACCGCCTGTTCTTGAGTGAAACCATACATATCGGCAAATGCAGCTACTACAGACTGCGAGCAGTTATATCCACTCTTAAAAAGCTCTACAGCTTTTTGTATTCTATCTTCCATGCTATTTTCTGTTTTTATTTTCATGCAAAAGTATAAAAAAGTATCTTTGCAGCCGTTTTATTAACCAAAGAAAGTTATGGCTACAACATTTGATATTCAACTACCGCATTACTCACGCGGATTTCATCTGATCACGCGTGACATCGTTTCCCAACTGCCGGCACTTCCCGAAAGTGGTCTGCTGGTGGTCTTTATCAAACATACTTCGGCGGGACTGACTATCAATGAGAACGCAGATCCAGATGTTCGCCACGATTTCCAGACTTTCTTCAATAAACTGGTTCCCGACGGTGCTCCCTACTTCATTCATACGCTTGAAGGGCCGGACGACATGAGCGCTCACATCAAGGCTTCTCTGGTGGGTAGTTCCGTCACGATCCCCATTAAAAATCACCGTCTGAACCTCGGAACATGGCAAGGTGTCTACCTCTGCGAGTTTCGCGATGGAGGAGACACCCGCAAATTGAGTATTACTATCCTGTAATATTTCCAATAAAAATTGCGTTACCGTCCCGTCTTTAAGGAAAATCAGCGTTCTATTTCCAAAGCCATCGGACAATGATCTGAATGAACAGCCCCATTCAGTATGCTTGCGCTTTTCAGCAACGGACGTACCGGCTCACTGGTCATGCAATAATCAATCCGCCAGCCTTTATTCTTGGCGCGCGAATTAAAACGATAGCTCCACCAGGTATATTCCTGCTTTTCCGGATAAAGCAGACGGAAAGAATCAATAAATCCTGCTGATAGGAAGCGGGTCATCCATTCCCGTTCTTCCGGTAAAAAGCCACTGTTTGTTGCGTTACGGACAGGATCATGGATATCAATCGGCTCATGACAAATATTATAGTCACCGCAGAGGATGAGGTTGGGACGAGTCTTGCGCAGTTCTGTCACATATTTCTGAAAGTCTTCCAGCCACACCATTTTAAATGCCTGCCGTTCGTCTCCACTCGTTCCCGAAGGGTGGTAAACACTGACTACAGACAAGTCACCAAAATCTGCACGGATGAAGCGCCCTTCATTATCATACGCTTCTATTCCCATACCATATTCCACATGGTCGGGCTCCTGCTTTGTGAGGATTGCCACACCGCTATATCCCTTCTTCTGCGCAGAATAGAGATAAGACTTATAGCCCAAAGCTTCAAACACTTCTGCCGGATATTGGTCCGGTTGCAGTTTTGTCTCTTGCAGACAAAGAACATCCGGATTCTCCTGTACCAGCCATTCCGGCAAACCTTTAGAAACAGCAGCACGAAGCCCATTCACATTATAAGTAATAATCTTCATCATCTTATATTTATAGATTCATGTTCGTTTTATGAAAATAGCAGCATGATATTCAATACCGAAACAATAACTGCAATAGCATACAACACAAAAGTGCTCCAACGACTATTGACATAATTTCCCATTACTTTTCGGGATGAAGTCAGCCCTACCTGCAGGAATACCGTAAAAGGCAACTGAATACTCAATATCATCTGCGAGATCAATAATCCCTTGAAAGGATCGCCAATAAAGAAAATCAGTAACAGCGCAATTCCCAGCGACAGGATTACCCCCACCTGCGAGTGGCTGTCTTTGATGTGATAGGATTCTCCGAAGATACCGGCAAAGATAGAACCTGCTGCCATTCCACTTGTTATGGTAGACGAAATACCTGCCATCAACAGAGCCAATGCAAATACGATTGCAGCATTACTGCCCAGCAAAGGTTCGAGCAATGATTTAGCCTGTTGCAATTCTTCCACCTGGATACCACTTTTAAAGAAGGTGGCAGCAGCCAGCAGAATCATAGCACTATTAATTGCCCAGCCGACAATCATAGAGAAAAGAGTATCGAACAACTCATATTTCAAAACTTTCTTGATGGACGCGTCATCTTTCTTATTATACTCATGACTCTGGATTACCTCCGAATGCAGGAACAGATTATGGGGCATCACAACCGCTCCCAGCACACTCATTATAATCAGCATACTTCCCTTTGGAAAAGAAGGTGTCACCCAACCCATCGTTGCAGCCGGCCAGTCTATTTCTACCAAAAACAACTCATAAATGAACGAGAGACCAATCACTGAAACAAAAGCAATGATAGAACGCTCTATTTTTTTATAGGAATTGGTAAAAAGCATGATGGAAACAAAAAGAGTGGTCAGCACCGCCCCCCACATTATAGGCATATCAAATAACATCTCCAATGCGATGGCCCCTCCCAGAATCTCAGCCAGCGAAGTAGAGATAGAAGCCAATACTGCTGTACCCAGAATAGGACGAGACACCCATTTAGGAGTATATTTAGTAGCAGCTTCCGAAAGGCAAAGCCCTGTGACAATGCCTAAGTGAGCCACATTATGTTGGAGGACAATCAGCATGATGGTGGATAATGTAACCACCCAAAGGAGTGAGTACCCGAATTCGGAACCCGCAGCAAAATTAGATGCCCAGTTTCCCGGATCAATAAATCCGACAGTTACCAAAAGTCCGGGACCAATATATTTAAAAACATCCAGTCCGCCTAAATAGCGTTTATGATCTTTCCGTTTTAAATCTTGAAAAATATTCTTCATCATTGCATAATAGTTTATTCAGCACAAATATACTTATAAATAACGACCGAGGATTGATTTTGGTTCAAAATACCGACAAATAGGGAAAGGCACGGCAAACAAAAAAAGCCTCCGACAAAATGAATTGCCGGAGGCCAGTGTATATCTTATAAAGGAAAACTTCCGTTAATACCCCATTTCATGCAGTGCATGACACAACTGATCGGGGCAAGACGTCGGTCTGCCACTGCAACGTACTCCTTCAAGCTTTTTGATCACATCTTCCACTTTCATACCTTTTACCAGACGTGAAAGCCCCTGAAGATTTCCGTTACATCCTCCCCAAAAGGCAACTTCCTTCACAACTCCATCTTCTACATTCAGTTCGATGTTTGTGCTGCAAGTACCTTGGGTCCTATAAACATATTCCATAATCCGCTTATTCTTCGCCTTCTTCCGGCTTCATGTTTGTATAAACAGTCTGCACGTCATCAAATTCTTCAAGACGTTCGATCATCTTGTCCAAAGTTTCGCGTTGTTCCGGAGTTACCTCTTTCAGATCGTTTGGGATATAAGTAAAGTCACCGCCGACATCCTCGAAACCACATTCTTCAAGATGTTTCTGAATAGCGGCATAGCTCTTAGGATCACCGTAGATAGTGATTGTTCCTTCTTCGTCATCCTGTTCGTACTCATCTTCTACGTCGTAATCGATCAGATCGAGAATCAGTTCTTCCATATCCATGCCATCCTTTATCTTGAAAGTAAACATGCATTTATGGTCGAAAAGGAAAGCCAATGATCCCATTGTTCCAAGATTGCCACCGAATTTATTGAATACAGAGCGTACATCGGCTACCGTACGAGTGGTATTATCAGTCAATGTATCCACAAAGACAGCAATCCCGTGAGGACCGTATCCTTCGTAAGTCATGCTCTTGTAGTCGCTCTGGTCTTTACCCATTGCGTTCTTAATTGCACGTTCGATATTGTCCTTCGGCATATTCTCACGCTTACAAGTAGCGATGACCGAACGCAATGTAGGGTTATTTTCCGGTTCCGGACCACCAGCCTTCACGGCAATAGCGATCTGCTTACCCAGTCTTGTAAATGTTTTAGCCATGTGCCCCCATCTTTTCAGCTTAGCGGCTTTTCTATATTCAAATGCTCTTCCCATTGGTTTGTATTAATTTTGAATTGTGAATTTTAAAGTTATCTCAATTTCGCACCCAGTTTGTCTTCCAGATTCTTCACCAACTTAGACATGATCTTATCGATCATCTTATCGTTCAGCGTCTGAGTTTCATCCTGAAGGAGGAAGCTGACTGCATACGATTTCTTGCCTGCTTCAAGGTTCTTGCCTTCATATACATCGAAGAGTTCTACTTCTTTCAGCAGTTTCTTCTCTGTCTCATAGGCGATCTTTTCAATTTCGGCAAACTGTATATTCTTGTCAAGCAACAATGCCAAGTCACGTTTCACAGCCGGGAATTTGGAAATTTCCTTGTAGCTGATCTTCACAGAACGGATAGCCTTCATCAGTTCTTTCCAGTTCAGGTCGGCATAATATACTTCATTGTCGATATCAAACGCTTTCAGCAGTTTCTTTGTCACAACACCAAAAGAAGCAAGACGTTTGCCGCCTTTAGTATGAACAGAAAGTGCAGCAGCGAAAATATCGTCAGTCAGATTGCCAACTACCAGATTGTGCAAATCCAGTCCCAGACGCTTCAGTATATTTTCTACATAAGCCTTCAATTCGTATACCGAGCTGTTCTCATCCGGATGTGCCCATGAATTAGCAACTTTCTTTCCGGTTACCCACAACCCGAGGTGATAATCTTCCGAATAGGTAGCCAGTACTTTTTCAGGGTTCTTCTTGTCCGCATCAAAGTAATAGCAGTTACCGAATTCGAAGAATTTCAAATCAGCATTCTTACGGTTGGCATTGTGAGCAATGCTTTCCAGTCCGCCAAACAGCAATGTCTGACGCATACAGTTCAAATCGGCACTCAACGGATTCAACAGCATCACCAGATGGTTGGACGGATAGTTCTCCAAGCCATCGTAATAAGCCGCACGAGTCAGAGAGTTGTTCAATATTTCGTTGAAACCACAGCCAACCAATTGTTCTGCAACCAAATTCTGTAATTTATTTGATTTGTCATGTTCACCTTTGGTAGTCAGACTAGAATTCAGTGTAGTCGGGATTTCTACATTATTGTATCCGTAGATACGGAGAATATCCTCGATGACGTCGCAGTCACGCTGTACATCCACCCGATAAGGGGGAACAGCCAATGTCAGTCCTTCAGCTGTCTCATTCGTGATTTTCATTTCCAGACTGGTAACAATACTCTTGATCGTTTCCACCGGAATAACTTTACCAATCAACGAATTTACCTTCTCATAAGACAAGTCTACCACGAAGTCCTGTGGAGCAGCAGCACATACATCCTTAATTTCGGATGAGATAGTACCACCAGCCAGTTCTTTCACCATCAAGGCAGCCAGTTTCAGACAATAAATCACACCATTCGGATCGATACCACGTTCGAAACGGAAAGAAGCATCCGTATTCAGACCATGACGGCGGGCAGTCTTGCGCACCCATGTAGGATGGAAATAAGCACTTTCGATGAACACATCTGTCGTAGCTTCCGTAGAACCGGAATCCAGTCCGCCGAACACACCGGCAATACACATCGCTTCTTCTTTGTTGCAGATCATCAGATCGCGTTCGTTCAGCTTACGTTCCACTTCATCCAATGTGACGAATGGAGTTCCTTCTGCCAATGTCTTTACAATGACTTCATTGCCTTTGATCTTTCCGGCATCGAAGCAATGTAACGGCTGGCCGAAAGCATGAACGATATAATTAGTAATATCAACTACATTATTGATAGGACGCACACCGATCAGGCGCAATTTATTCTGCAGCCATTCGGGACTTTCCTTCACCGTAACGTCTTTCACCGTAACACCGGCATAGTGAGGACAGGCTTCGCTGTTTTCCACTATTACTTCGATGTCCAGATCGTGGTTTTCTACTTTAAACCCGTCTACTGACGGACGCTGTAAAGTAGCCTGTTTACCATTCTGGATCAGGTAAGCATACAAGTCACGGGCTACACCATAGTGTGAACAAGCGTCTGCACGGTTAGGAGTAATATCTACTTCGAGCACGTAGTCACTCTTGATATTATAATAGTCTTTGGCGAGAGTACCCGGCACAGCTTCAGCCGGCAACACAATGATTCCTGCATGATCGGTACCGATACCGATTTCATCTTCTGCACAAATCATACCTGTAGATTCTACACCACGGATTTTTGACTTCTTGATAGTAAAGCATTCATCACCGTCATAAAGTTTGGTCCCCAAGGTGGCAACCACTACTTTCTGTCCGGCAGCTACATTCGGAGCCCCACATACAATCTGCACAGGTTCTCCGTCTCCCAGATTGACGGTAGTGATATGCAAATGGTCGGAATTCGGGTGTTCTTCGCAAGTCAGTACTTCACCGATCACGAGTCCTTCCAAACCACCCTTAATGGTTTGCACTTCTTCTACACCACCTGTTTCCAAGCCGATTGAGGTCAGCGCTGCAGCCGTTTCATCGGGTGTCAAATCAAAGTTGACATACTCTTTCAGCCAGTTATAAGAGATATTCATATAATTAAATTTTTATTGTTTCTCAAAAAGTTTCGCAAAGTTAATAAGATTTTTCGGTTGACATAGAACGATTTGAGAGAAAAATGTAAAGAGAAGCTAAACTAACAGGGTACCAGACTGTATTATTCTTCAATAAATTCAGGATTAGTGACGGTAGTGACAAAAATAGAGGGAGATATTATAGTATATATAGGAAAATAATTAATTCGAATTTTTATTTTCCATTTTACTAATTATTTATTTTCCTTTATATACTCTCAAACCTGATATTTTCCGTCATTACCGTCACTAACCGGTATCAGAATACTCTCAATCCCTGATACATAAAAAAAGACCGACCGCTCGATTGGAATCAATCAAGCGGTCGGTTTTATCTGTTCAACCGTATCTTTCATTATAAAAGAGCGGTCGATCTTCCCCAATCAAACGGTCGTTTTCGTCCGATCAAGCAGTTGTTTCTATTCCATTATACGATCGTTTTAGAAAGGCAATGGTCCTTCCGTTGCACCGAACGGATTATTCCCCTGCGGAACAAAATCGGGTTCCGGCGGAGGCGGGGCCACAGAGCCTGCATTAAGTTTAGACCCCAGCATAGCACCTGTAGGTTCACCCGGCATCGGTATCACCATATCATCCTCCGGATTAGAGAATCGCGTAAACTCACCTTTAAATCGGAGTAAGACTTCGCCTACCGCACCATTACGATGCTTGGCTATCACAATTTCCGCCATACCGCGAAGGTCGTTACCGCGATCATCCTGATAAATCTTATAATATTCCGGACGGTGAATAAAGCACACCATATCGGCATCCTGCTCGATGGCACCGGATTCACGAAGGTCGCTCAACTGAGGACGTTTACCATCGATACCTTCACGACTTTCCACACCACGATTCAACTGTGACAAGGCTATAATCGGAATATTCAACTCTTTCGCCAATCCCTTCAACGAACGGGAGATCGTACTAACCTCTTCCTGGCGGCTGCCAAATGCCATACCACTCGCATTCATCAACTGAAGGTAGTCAATAATGATGATTCTCACCCCATGTTCACGTACCAGACGACGCGCCTTAGTTCGAAGTTCAAACACAGACAAAGACGGAGTATCGTCCACATAAAGCGGGGCATCCAGCAGGTCTTTCAGTTTGTAGTCCAACTGTTGCCATTCATAGCTTGCCAATTGTCCGCTCTTGATCTTCTCACTCGGAATCTCACAAACATTAGTGATAAGACGGTTGACCAACTGGACATTACTCATTTCGAGAGAGAACAACGCTACCGGATTCCGATAATCAACAGCAATATTCTTGGCCATGGAAAGTACGAAAGCCGTCTTACCCATAGCAGGACGGGCGGCGATTACGATAAGGTCGGAATTCTGCCAACCGGAAGTCATCTTATCCAGTTTCGTAAATCCACTCTCAAGACCACTTAAACCGTCCGTTCGGGCAGCTGCTTTCTGAATCAGTTTATACGCCTCGTCAATCACCGGATTAATCTGCGTATAGTCTTTCTTCATATTCTGCTGGGAAATCTCAAACAGTCTACCTTCTGCCTCCTGCATCAAGTCGTCCACATCCAGCGTCTCATCAAAAGCCTTGCTTTGAATATTACTTGTAAATGTGATCAATTCGCGCGCCAACGATTTTTGCGCAATAATACGGGCATGATATTCGATATGCGCGGAAGAAGCAACCTTGCTACTCAACTGAGTTATATAAAAGGGGCCTCCGACCTCTTCCAGATCACCTCTTTTGCTTAACTGTTCTTTTACCGTCAGGATATCCACCGGCTTCTGATTAACGGCAAGATCAGTAATGGCGGCATAAATCAATTGATGACGATGTTCATAAAATGACTCCGGGCGAAGAATCTCACTCACCAACGAATAAGCATCCTTCTCAATCATTAAAGCACCCAACACCGCCTCTTCCAACTCCGGCGCCTGAGGTTGAATACGACCATAATCATTCACCGGTTGTACTTTAGTTGATTTTGTGTTACGGGAATTTCTTCTTTGTTCAGCCATCTGCCTATATACGATTTTATGATTTACAATTTATAATCCCCGGCCTTCAGACATAGCCAAAGCCGAAAGGGATGACAAAGATAGAATATTATAATGAAGAAAGGATAAGGAAAAATGAAGATTTTAGTAACTTTGTCACCAATAGTATAAATTTGCGACCTATAATTTAAAATTCAAAAATAATAATTCAGAACTTATATGATCACTTTCCCCAACGCCAAAATAAACCTGGGACTCTCTATTACAGAGAAGCGCCCGGACGGATATCACAATCTTGAAACCGTATTCTACCCTGTAGCTCTCGAAGATGCGCTGGAAATCCGGACCTGCCCCCAAGCAGACAACAAGTTCTCTCTCCATCAGTACGGGATGGAGATATCCGGCAATCCGGAAGAGAATTTAGTGGTAAAGGCCTATCTGCTGTTGGATAAGGAATTTCACCTCTCTCCCATCGAAATTCACCTCTACAAGCATATTCCTTCAGGTGCCGGACTGGGAGGAGGATCATCGGATGCGGCCTTTATGCTGAAACTGCTCAACGAACACTTTCAACTGAATCTATCTGACGATCAGCTGGAAGTGTATGCCGCGACTTTGGGAGCCGACTGTGCCTTCTTCATCAGAAACGCCCCGACCTTTGCCGAAGGTATCGGTAATATATTCTCTCCCATTTCACTATCTTTAAAAGGATACCTGATTCTGATTATCAAACCGGATGTATTCGTATCAACCCGGGAGGCTTTCGCCAATATTCATCCTCACCATCCCGAATACTCCATCAAAGAGGCGATCAAACGCCCGATCAATGAATGGAAAGAGATATTGATCAATGATTTTGAGAACAGTGTATTCCCCCAACATCCGGTGATCGGAGAAATAAAAGCTGAATTATACAATCAGGGGGCTGTCTATGCTTCCATGAGTGGTTCCGGTTCTTCCGTATACGGCTTATTCGAACCGGGATGTACGTTGCCGGAGGCGGACTGGGGAAGTAACGCATTCAGTTATAAAGGCAAGCTGTAGGAGCAACAAAAAAACGGTACCACGACTCCCGTCGTAGTACCGTCACAACACAAACACAAAATAAAACACGACAAAACTACTATGCAATCATACCTGTCTATGCCGGAGAGGCATAAGTACTGTTTACTCATATTCACATACTCACAAACAGTTCAAGCTGATTAGCATCTAATAAACAAATCGCATGAACGATTTGTTTAAACTTTTATGTTAATTAAAACAAATATCTTTTTACTGAATACCTCTTTCACGGAGTTTCAGCTGCCAGTTCCATGCAGAGCGTAAAGTATCTTCCAAGGTTTCTACCGCTTTCCATCCCAGTTCCTGATTAGCAAAATCGGGATTAGCCCATACCTTTTCAATATCACCTGCACGACGGCCTACAATCTGATAATTCAATTTAACGCCGGTTGCTTTTTCAAATCCGTGGATCAGTTCCAATACAGAAACACCACGTCCCGTACCAATATTGAATACTTCTACTTTTTCTTTCTGTTTCTGCTCCAAAATGCGGCGGATTGCAATCACGTGTGCTTTAGCCAAGTCAACAACGTTGATAAAGTCACGGATACAAGAACCGTCAGGAGTATCATAATCGTCACCGAATACACTTAGTTTTTCACGGATACCCATCGCTGTCTGAGTCAGATAAGGAATCAGGTTTTGAGGAACGCCATTCGGAAGTTCGCCCAGCAATGCTGTAGGATGCGCGCCAATCGGATTGAAATAACGCAGCAGAATAGCATTGATCGGAGCACCGGAAGCTATTGTATCACGGATAATTTCTTCATTAATCTGTTTTGTATTTCCATAAGGAGATTCCGCTTTCTTAATCGGAGCCTTTTCTGTTACAGGCAACTCATCCGGCTGACCATATACTGTACAGGAAGAAGAGAACACGATGCCTTCTACTCCATGTTTAGGCATTAACTCCAAAAGGTTAATTAAAGAAACCAGGTTGTTACGATAATAAAGCAACGGTTTCTCTACCGACTCTCCTACTGCTTTGCTTGCTGCAAAATGAATAATCGCTTTAATTCCTTTATATTTAGCAAATACGGCATCAAGGCCTGCAAAATCAAGACAATCCAATTTTTCAAAAGCCGGACGGATACCGGATACCTTCTCTATATTGTCAACAACGTCAGCACTCGAGTTTGATAAATTATCGATAATGATTACTTCGTATCCATTGTTTTGCAGTTCTACGACGGTGTGAGACCCAATATAGCCCGTTCCTCCCGTTACTAAAATTCTTTCTTTCATATAATTTTAAAATATGGTTAGTTTTTCGGTTTTCAGTTTGTTTGAGGTACAAATGTATGGAAATAAAATGAAAATGCAATAAACTATTTCAATTTTCTTCGCAGGAAGATGCTTAAGGGATGATCTGCGGGCGATTTGGTATGATGGAAATCCAATCTGGTATAAACCCGGTATAAAGAAAAAAGCCGGAAACGAACTGTCTGCGTATTACCACATGACAGAGTTTCCGGCCCTTTATCTTAATTATCAACTCAGTCTTTTACACGACGCCTGAGAAACCCATGAATGCCATAGCCAGCAAACCTGCGGTAATCAAAGCAATCGGAGTGCCTTGCATCCCTTTCGGTACCTTCACAAGACTCATCTGCTCGCGTAATCCGGCAAACAGTACCAGCGCCAGACCGAAGCCGATAGCAGTGGAGAACGCATACACCACTCCTGTCAGCAAGTCAAAGTCTTTCTGGATGACCAGGATTGCCACACCCAAAATACAACAGTTGGTTGTAATCAGCGGCAGGAACACGCCCAGTGCCTGATACAAAGAAGGAGAAACTTTCTTCAGAATGATTTCCACCATCTGCACCAGTCCGGCAATGACCAGGATAAAAGTGATTGTCTGCAAGTATCCCAATCCGAAAGCATCCAACACAAACTTCTGAATCAGGAATGTAACGATGGTAGCGATAGTCAGTACGAAAGCAACGGCTGCGCTCATACCCATCGCTGTTTCCACCTTCTTGGAAACACCCAGGAACGGACAGATTCCCAGGAACTGCGACAACACAATGTTGTTTACAAAGATTGCCGAAATAAAGATCAATATATATTCCATATTCTTTTCTTATTTAATTGAGTTAGGCTTTCTTCAGGCTATTAATGATTGCAATCAGGTAACCCAAAGCGATAAAAGCACCCGGAGCCAAAACAAAGATCAGCATTCCGTATTCTTCCGGCAGAATAGTCAGGTCGAAAATCTTACCTGTTCCGAGGAATTCACGAACAGCACCCAGCAGAGTCAGGGCAATGGTAAAACCAAGTCCCATACCGATACCGTCAAACATAGAAGCTAACGGGTTGTTTTTAGCGGCAAAAGCTTCCGCACGTCCCAATACGATACAGTTTACCACGATCAGCGGAATGAAAAGTCCCAGTGTAGCATACAGGTCAGGAACATAAGCCTGCATCACCATCTGAAGCAGTGTCACGAAAGATGCAATCACGACGATAAACGACGGGATACGTACCATATCCGGAATCAAATTTTTGATAGATGAAATGACCACATTCGAACAAATCAGTACGAACATCGTAGCCAGCCCCATACCCATACCATTGATAGCAGATGAAGTAGTACCCAACGTAGGACACATACCCAGCAGGAGCACGAAAGTAGGATTTTCTTTGATAATCCCGTTCATCATTACTTTAAAGTTATTCATATCTGTCTCCTCCTTTCTTAGTTGTTAGTGTCATCAGCAGCAGCTTCACTTGCCGGAGCGGTAGCCGGTTCATTTTTCCGGGAAGCACCGCTGGTTGTATCGGCAGTACCGCCTTTATATGCCTGATAAGCAGCATTCACCGCGTTCAGGAAAGCACGTGAGGTAATAGTGGAAGCAGTGATAGCATCTACCTGTCCATTCATATCTTTTGTCACGGCCAACGGAGCGTCTCCCGGATTCATACCCAGAATAGACTTCGCACTTTGCTCGTGAGATACAGCCTGCTCGCCTTTAGCCGGATCATAAGCACCAAACCACTTATCTGCTTTGGAACCCAGTCCCGGAGTTTCGGCATGTGCCAATAAAGAGTAGTTATAGATCTTGCCTTCGGCATCAAAGCCTACCAGCACTTTCAGTTCACCACCAAATCCCATTGACGTAGCCTCTACAGCAGAACCGACCCATTGTTCACCGTTCTTAGCCGGATAGATAATGAAATCTACGATTTTCTTTCCGTCCTTCTCGCTGAACACCGTATCGCTTTCAGCTACCGGATTATTGGTAAATTCAGGAAGCACCTTTTTCAAAGCCTCGTTCAGCGTTTTCGCATTCGCTTCGGCAATCGGTCCTTTCGTCAATTCATTTACATATGCCAGCAACGCTACAGAGACAGCAGTGACTCCTGTAAGCACCAGCAACATATTCTTTAAAGATGATTGTAACTTTTTCATTTCTTCTTCGCTACCTCCCCAAAGCGTTTAGGTTTACAATAGGTGTTAATCAGCGGAGTAAACGCATTCATTATCAGGATGGCAAATGACATACCTTCGGGATATGCACCGAACAGACGGATAACGACCGTCAGCAGACCGATACAAACTCCGTAAATCAGCATACCTTTCTTACTCATCGGAGAAGTCACATAGTCGGTTGCCATAAATACGGCTCCCAGCATCAGACCTCCGGAGAGTAACTGCAATACCGGAGAAACATACTTTTCAGGATCTACCAGATGCATAATGCCTGCAAATACAAACACAGTCACAATAATAGAAACCGGGATATGCCAGGTGATAATCTTTTTCCAAAGCATATAAGCCAGTCCGAGCAGCAGTGCCAGCGCACTTACTTCACCGATACATCCGCCGTTCTGTCCGATAAACAGATTCAGCGCATCGGGTATCTGGCTCAAAGCGCTTGTATCGCCATGAATAGCCTGTTTCATCAATGCCAGCGGAGTAGCACCGGTGGTAGCGTCCATATAAGAAGTCAGCTGCCCCACTACCGGCCATGTTGTCATCTGCACCGGGAAAGAAAGCAGCAGGAATACACGTCCCGCCAATGCCGGGTTGAAAGGATTGCAGCCCAGACCACCGAAAGACATCTTGCCTACACCGATTGCGAACAGTGCGCCCAGAATGATAATCCAGACAGGTAAGTTGGAAGGTAAGTTGAATGCCAGCAACACACCTGTAATAACAGCAGAGCCGTCGCAGATAGTTGTAGCAGGTTTCTTCATTAAGAATTTAACGATCGCCCATTCGAAGAATAAACAGGCTGCTACTGAAGTAGCCGTGACAATCAGAGCCCCCAGCCCGAAGAAATAAAGAGACACCAGAAAAGCCGGAATCAGTGCGATCAGCACGCCATACATATTCTTCTGTACGCTGTCTCCGCCATGAACGTGGGGGGATAGTGATACGATTAATTTATTTTCCATACTTCGTTATTTTTTAGCTTGACGTGCACGAATCATAGCTCCTACCTTGCCTTTACCCAGGCGGCAGTAATCAAGCAACGGACGGTTGGCAGGACAAGTGAACTGACAGGAACCGCACTCGATACAATCCATGATTCTTTCTTTTTCCATTGTTTCAAAGTCTCCGTTTTCGGACAAAGCTCCGAGCAAGTACGGCTCCAGTCCCATCGGACAAGCGCTCACGCACTTCGCGCAACGGATACAGGTTTGTGCTTCACCACGTTTAGCTTCCTTCTGATTCATGATCAGGATACCCGAACTGCCTTTGGCCGTAGGAACTTCGATATTCACCAAAGCCTTCCCCATCATCGGACCGCCGCCGATCACTTTTCCCGTATCCTCCGGCAGACCGCCGCAAGCATCAATCAACTGCTTCATCGGTGTACCGATACGAGCCAGGAAGTTGGAAGGTTTAGCCACAGATTTACCAGTCACGGTAATCACCCGTTCAAACAATGGTTTATTCTTCTGAACAGCTTCGTAGACAGCGAATGCCGTACCCACATTCTGCACAACAGCTCCTGTAGAGATAGGCAGCGCACCACTCGCCACCTGACGTTTGGTTATCGCATCAATCAACTGCTTTTCACCGCCCTGAGGATATTTCACCTTCAAAGGAACGACTTCGATGCCTGCATAACTGGAAGCGACTTTCGTCATCAGTTCAATAGCATCCGGCTTGTTATTTTCGATTCCAATAAATGCTTTATTTACCTTCACGGCTTTCATCAGAATAGAAACACCTACCATGACTTCCTCCGCATGTTCCAGCATCAGCTGATGGTCGGCAGTCAAGTATGGTTCACACTCTACCGCATTGATTATCACACATTCTGCTTTGAATGAAGGCGGCGGACAGAGTTTCACCTGTGTAGGGAAACAAGCCCCACCCAAACCTACGATACCAGCATCAGCAATCTTTTTCACGATTTCTTCAGCCGAGTATTCACATTCTTTTACCAATGTCTTGCTACGGTCAATGGTTTCTTCCCATTCATCCCCTTCTACATCAATAAAAATAGCAGGTTTTGCATAACCGCTCGCATCGACCACTGTATCGATCTTCGCCACTTTTCCACTGACTGAAGAATGAATCGCTGCCGAAACGAAGCCGGCAGGTTCGGCAATCTTCGTGCCTACCTTCACCATATCACCCTTTGCCACTACCGGTTTGGCAGGTGCGCCAATGTGCTGGCCCAACAGAATAACTGCCTTCGCAGGAACTTCTGCCGTGATGATAGGTTGATGTGCCGACAATTTATTTTCGTGTGGATGAACTCCACCAATTGAAAATGTCTTTAACATACAATTCTGTATTTTATTCTGTTATTATTCTGTAACTTTAGGAGCTTCTGTCGCAACAGTTTTCGGAGTTTCTGCAGCAACCGGCTTTGAAGTTTCCTCTGTTTTCGGCTTGGGTGCTTCTTCTGCCTTCGGTTTGCGTGGAGGGAAGTTCAGCTCGATAATCGTGTTCTGCGGACAAACTTCTACGCACTTACGACATGATTTACACTTGTTCGGATCGATATAAGCCAGGTTGTTCTCCAGCGTGATAGCTTCGAACGGACAAGTCTTGACACACTTACCGCAGCCGATGCAGCTCACCGTACAAGCCTTGCGTGCTACAGCTCCCTTGTCCTTGTTCACACAAGAGATGTATACACGGCGTGACTTCTTACCTTGCGGGCGAATCTCAATAATCGCCTTCGGGCAAGCCTTCACACAAGCGCCACAAGCTGTACATTTTGCTTCGTCCACTTCCGGAAGTCCCGTTTCAGGATTCATGTGGATGGCGTCGAACTGGCAGGCAGCCACACAGTCGCCACATCCGAGGCATCCGTAGCTACAGCCTGTTTCTCCACCATACAATGAAGCGGCAATAGCACAACTCTTGGCACCGTCGTATTGATTGATACGCGGACGGTTGGCACAGCTTCCGTTACATCTCACCACTGCTACCATCGGCTCAGCTTCAGTAGCTGCCAGTCCGAGAATATCAGCAATTTGTGCCATGACAGGCTGACCGCCTACAGGGCAGAATTTACCATCCAGCGAACCGGCTTTGACGCAAGCATCGGCAAATCCGCTACAACCAGGATAGCCACATCCACCACAGTTTGCCTGGGGCAACACTTCCCCCACCTGGGCAATCCGCGGGTCTTCATACACGGCAAATTTCTTGGAAGCTACATAAAGAATAGCGGCCAGCACGAGCGCTATAGCTCCCAATGAAATCACTGCAATCAGAATCAAATTCATAATGTTCTAGTTATTTATTGGTTTTATAGTAAATGAAAAATGTTGTTTCATTCGCGTTTTATTGAGCCATAAAATGAAATAATAAGGTATAAGAACGGCCAGAGAAAGAAGAGCCGCATACAGTTCATTCCCTATCAACGCCATCAAGACGAACAGAGAAACAATCAGAAGTACAAAAGGAATTATGAATGCCAATGCTACAGCCATCATGCCCATCGACGTTTCGCCGATCACCATCACCCGCTCTCCTGTCTGATAGGAATCAGCCGCAGCATCTGTTATATCTATGATTTTGTCTTTACTATCCGCCGAAGAACAGTGACCTTTTGCGCTACAAGCCGCACAAGCCGACGTCTGAACGATCCTCACCGACAGATGAGAACCCTGTATGTTTTCCACAATACCCAGATGCTTTATAGTATTATTCGTCATTTTGCAAACTCAACATTACAAATCGCGGCAAATTTAATCATTATTTGTGAACTACGAAGCATTCCCTCACTTTTTTCTACATAATAAAATGTTATTTTTTGTGTTTTCGTTATCGCACACGAAAAAGTAACGCCAACTATTTGATATTTTAGCATACAACAAAGCAGGCGGAAAAGTTCTTCCCGCCTGCCTGTCTTATCTAACCAATTACTTTATTTACTGAATGCTGCTTACAATGATGCAGCCTGTACTCCCAGTACTCCGGCAATCGCACCGGCTACAGCAATGATTACTTTCAAAACTACACTCCAAGTTTTCTTCATAGATTTTTCCTCCTTTCTTTTTTAAGCTTTTCAGATTATACAGTCGGATCCGGGGCTTCCTCGTCTCCTCCTCCTTCATTTCCACCACCGCCATTTTCACCATCATCCGGATTATCCGGCGTCACAGAGGCATTCAATTTCTTCAGATATTCATCCAGACTGATCAGATCCAGTTTTTCATCCGCACGGGTAGCTGTCTTCGTGATACGCAGTTCTTTATTTGCCTGAAAGAAGATGCGTACACTGTCCACACTTTTAGCCGTAACATCTTTCGCTGTGTCTGTACCTTTCGAACAGGCAGTCAGCATAAATACACCCAAGCCTTCGATATTCACTGACTTACCTTCCAGAAGTTGCTCCTTCATCTTCTCCACAAAATTCTGAATCACACTCTTGATATCACCAATGGATAAAGAGGAATAGCCCTGCATTTTCTGCGCAATATATTTCAGATTGACAGACTGACCTAAAGTAATCAGATGCGGATAATATTTCTTAGGAGAATTAGGAACACGCGGATCAGATGGTCGCGTTACGACTTTGTAAATTACACTCATAATACGTTTTTAAAAAGATTCAAATTCAAGTTATTTATTCACGTTTCGTTGATCAACAATGCAAAGGTGAAGCTTTTATTTCATATAGCAAAAAGAAAAGCCCCTTGCGGGGCTCTTTTTCTCAGAAAAGTTATAATTCATAGATATTCAGATATTTATCTTTTAGTATCTTGACCATATCCATAGCCGTAACCATAGCGTTTGCCATAACCGTAATGTTTACCATACTTGCCGTAGCCATAGTAATAACCGTATTTTCTCTTTTTCAAGTCCACACCGTTGATTACGGTACAAAGATTAGGCAGCTTCTTCTCAAAAGACAGTTCATTGATCAATGTATATTCGGCTTTATGAGTATAGTCGGCACGACATACGTAGACTGACAAGTCTGCTACACGACCTATTAATAAGGTATCCGTTACCATACCGATAGGAGCAGTATCAAGGATGACATAATCAAAGTTCTTCTTCAAGGTTTCAATCGCTCTATCCAGACCGTTACGGGCTAACAGTTCTGTTGGATTAGGAGGAACAGTACCACCCGGAAGAATAAACAGATTCTTATTTACATCAGATGGTTGAACAAGTTCCATCAAGTCCGTTTCAGGATTGGAAAGATACTGAGTAATACCTCTCTCCTTATTAGAGAGCTGGAATACCTTATTCAGTCCTGGCTTGCGAATATCGAGCCCGACAATCACCACTTTCTTTCCCAAAAGAGAAAGACTGATAGCCAAGTTCGACGATACGAATGATTTTCCTTCACCACTGACAGTCGAAGTCACAAGGATAACCTTCTGATCATTATCGAGCATAAACTGAAGGTTGGTTCGAATATTACGGAAGGTTTCGCTCATCAGATTGTTCTTATTTTCAAATACCGCAATAGAGCCATTCTTATCATTCTTTTCGTCTGTCAATGGAACATCACCTACAACCGGCACACTCGTTAGTTTCTCTACATCAGCACGACCTTCGATCTTGAATTTCGTCAGTTCAATCAAGTAGATGATACCAACCGGAATTCCAACACCAAGTACCAGTGCGATCAAATAGATCATAGGACGTTTGGGAGATACCGGAATATCATCAGCTATCGCTTCATCAATGATCTTCGCATTATTCGCAGTAGCAGCAAGAGCAATCGCATTCTCTTCACGTTTCTGTAACAACATCAGATACAATCCGGCTTTAATCTCCTGCTGACGGGCAATGCTTACATAAGCCCGTTCCTGTCCCGGAGCATTACTGATACGACGAGAGTAGCGGCTCGCTTCACGGTCAAGACTCTCTTTGGTGATCATCAACCCCTGCAAGGTTCCTTCAAGAGTAGCCTGCACATTGGCTTTCATGGCACGGATACTTGTATCCAAATTCACAATCGTAGGGTTATTCTCTGTTGATGTACGCAACAAGCGTTTACGCTCAACAAGCATCTCGTTATAACGTTCAATCGCACCGATCAAGGCAGCATCCTGTAAACCAACATTACTCGGCAAGACTTCGTATTCATTGCCTCGCAAATACTTACGCAAATCATTTACCAAGCTGATTTGAGTACGGTTCTCCACACTTTTCTTTTCATACTCAGCATTACCAGCTAAGGCTATCTGAGCTTCACTCGTCAAGTCCGTGATACCTGCATCACGCTTGAAGGACTCCAGATTAGCTTCCGTACTACCTAATTCTTTTGAGATAATGCCAATACGTTCATCGATAAATTCCGCCGTCTTCTGAGCGATCTCGTTTTTATCATTGTTCGTATTGCGATTATACATCTCAAGCAACTGGTTGATAAAGTCCTGTCCACGCTGCAAACTGGAGTTCTTCAATGAAATCACAGCAACAGAAGTAGTCTTAGAAGTAGGAACAATAGACAGACTGTTACAATAGTCTCTTGCCACTCTCATCGGTTTGTTTATTGTCGCAGTTATATGGCGTACGTCCTTCTCTATCCGAGGAACTTTAGTTCCATCCTGCAAAGTAACCGAATCAACAGTCTGAAAGAAGGCCAGCGTGCCTTCATCAGTCGGGAAGATAGCAGGCAACTTCTCAAAATGCTTCTGATAACCCTTCTCACCCACAGTCACACTCACATCCATACTCCCTTCAGGCTGTAAGGTCATCTCGACTACCATCGAAGTTTTCAGTTTTTCAGCCTCTTGAGGAGTTAAACTCACCTGCACCGGAGATGTCTTATATAAACCTTTAGCAGGAAATTCATCCTCATCTTTATAAGTTATATACAATCCCAACTGATTCACAACCTCTTTTACAAGTGTTTTCGAACGCAGAACTTCCAACTCGTTATCAATGTTTTTAGAAGAAGTCATCAGACCGCTTAATCCCATATCCTCCAGTTCCGATGAGAGCCCTGCACCTCCGCCCTTCTTCTCATCTTTTATCAGAACAGTGGCGGAAATATTATAGATCGGGGTAGCCCAGTGCAGATAAAACCACGCACCAACAAGGCATAGCAACACTGCTCCTACAAACCAGGGCCAGTGAATGATATATTTAAAAAGTAATGCCTGAAAATCTATCTGTTCCTCAGTAATTTCACGATCCTTCCCGTTTTGATTTACTTCCTTCATAGCTCTTTCTTTTTATTTCAAGATATTAAACAATAAACTGGCAATAGAGACAAGGATCGAAGTAGCAGAGAACCATAAGCTTGTACTATTTCCCACATCCGAATTTCGTGCCTTTGCCTTATTCGGAGTTACGTAAATAATATCATTCTGCTGCAAATAATAATAAGGAGAAAGAATAGTCTCCGCCTTATTCAAATCCAACGGAATAATTTCCTGCTTGCCATTGGCATTCTCACGTATCAATTTAACATCATCACGCAGACCATATACAGTCATATCTCCTGCCATAGCCAAAGCTTCCAAGACATTCACCTTTTCATTGGATATCGTAAATGTACCGGGACGGGCAACTTCACCAATCACAGAAATCTTATAATTCACCATACGGACCGTTACAATGGGGGATTCCGTTATATAAGGTTTCAGTTTTTCCACGATCATCTGTTCGGTCGCTTTCTTAGTCAGTCCACCTACATGAAGTTCGCCCAGTACAGGAAAGTTTATATTACCGTCATTATCTACTAGATATTGTTGTAGGACCGGTTGAGTGGTGGCATAATTCAAGGCCATATTATTTTGTGTTGCAACAGTCAAATTGAAAGGTGCCGCCAATTCAGGACTAGTACACGATACTACAATGGTTAACAAATCCTTTGGCATAATCTTTGCATCATACAATTGTGTATCTTGAGTACTATACAATACCACTTCAGCATCCTGTAGGTAAGGTACTTTTTTGTAAGACTGGCAGGCTGTCAACAGAAAAGCTGTCAATACATAATAGCCTAGTTGTTTCATTCTCTTCATATATTTCTTTCTATTGTTTTTTATTCTATCTTTATTAAAACTCAATTACTTTTTATCTGTTGCATTCCCAGATTCATTATATGCCCATCTTTTGCTTCAAAAATAACAGAAGACTCTATTAGATTTATCGTATTCCATGCCCCTTCAGACATTTGGATACCCAATTTACCTTTTCATTACTTTACAATAGCCTCCTTGATACTCTCCGCGATATAACGTACATCATCATCCGTCACATACGGACCAGCAGGCAAACACATACCTACTTTGAACAATGCTTCCGAAACACCATTTACGTATGCTGGAGCATCCTTGTACACTGGCTGTTTGTGCATCGGCTTCCAAACCGGACGTGCCTCTATTTTCTTTGAAAGCATAAATACACGCAGAGCCTCCACATTCTTGTTTGGCTGACAATCTGTAGTCGGATTGTCCACCATATGAATTACACCTGCAGCACCACCTACGGCAGTTTTAATTACTTTTTTGTAAACATTCTCCTGCCCTTGAATCTTCAAATTCTCATCAAGTGTAATCGTGCTAAGCCAATAGTTAGAGTCATAATTGCCATTGGGAGCCTCATGCAAAGTAACACCTTTTACGTCTTTCAACAATTCTTTGTAAAGAGCTTGTACGTGCTTGTGATGTTCGACATGGGCGTTCAAGACAGTCATCTGACCACGCCCAATACCGGCACATATATTAGACATACGATAGTTGTAGCCGATTGCCGTATGCTGATAATAAGGATATGCATCGCGAGCCTGTGTTGCATACCACATGATATTATTTTTGCTTTCGGCATCACGACAGATAAGAGCACCACCGCCTGAAGTGGTTATCATCTTGTTACCATTAAATGACAACACCCCGAACTTACCAAATGTTCCCAGTACCTGCCCTTTCCAACGAGAACCACATCCCTCAGCAGCATCCTCAATAACAGGAATCCCATATTTATCGGCAATCGCCATAATCTTGTCGCAGTCGTATGGCATGCCATACAGTGCTACAGGTACAATTGCCTTTGGATATTTGCCAGTCTTTGTCTTACGGTCGAGAATAGCTTTCTCCAGCAATTCCGGGTCCATATTCCAGGAGTTTGGCTCAGAATCAATAAATACAGGAATTGCACCAAGGTAGGTTACCGGATGAGAAGAGGCACAGAACGTGAAACTTTGTACACATACTTCATCACCTTTACCCACACCGCATGCCAACAATGCCAAGTGAACGGCAGCTGTGCCTGCAGATAATGCAACAACTTCATGTGATGTTTCTGAACCGTCAGCATTCTTAGATACGAATGTTTTCAAATCCTCCTCAAACCCATTCACATTCGGTCCCAGAGGTACAACCCAATTTGTGTCAAATGCCTCTTTTACGTATTTCTGCTCCAACCCAGCCTCACTCATGTGGGCAAGGCAAAGATAAATTGTTTTTCTTTCTTCCATTATGAGTTATATATTTTGAAAATCTTATCAGTTAAACTTCTTCGCCCGCAAATTTCACTTTAAACCCAAGTACGGTCGCAAAGATCATCTCAATATCCTTGATGAAACTGTAGTGATGATAATAGTAGCAATTAAGCCTTACTTTATCAGGATAGATAACAGTATCATTATATTCCGTAGCAATCTCCTGTATGGAACGGGAATCACCTTCCGCCTGCTTCTTAGCTACATATTCTGAGATCATCTCATCTTCCAAACGATACTTCAATGTTGCAGGACCGGTGATACCAGGGCGAAGCTTCAGCACATCGCGTTCACCACCTTCCAATTTGTCAGCATATCCCGGAACATCAGGACGAGGCCCCACAAACGACATGTTGCCAATCAGTACATCCCAAAGTTCCGGCAACTCATCAATCTTATAATGACGTAATTTCGCACCGAAAGGAGTTATACGACTATCACCGGCTACACTCACTGAAGAGCCACTATGTTTCACCGTCATAGAACGGAACTTATGGCATGTGAATAACTTTCCGTTCTTACCCACACGTTTCTGACAGAAAAACACAGGTCCACCAGGCATTTTGCAATGAATAAGGAAAGCAACAATGGGAAATATCCACCAAATCAAAAGCAATCCACATAAGGATGCAATAATATCAAAGAGTCTTTTAATTATCATACTTATTATTTATTAACATCCGAATTTGAGACACATAGTGTATGGAAAAAAACTTCATCCCCTTTAGGTTCGCAATTCAACTTTTGATGAACAATAAAAAAATGATCACACTTACAGCTATCAAGCGTTACAAACCTCGATAGTTTAGATTCTGAAGCAAGAGGGCAAAATCGGACGCTTATTATCTAAATAATTTATAAACAATCTTCTTCACCCATGCAGGACTAACGAGCATGATAAACATCATATAGCCAAAGATAGTAGCACCAAAGCCATAGCCAAGAGCCTTATTGATCATCTTACGGTCTGCAAGCTGTTTATTAGCAAATGTCCATCCATTGCGTCTCTTCTTAAAGAGTGAATTAGTGAAGCGAAAACGCAGGATTACATCAGGAATGTTAGCGTGATTCGTACCCTTACTCATACCATCCAACCACAGCATCGTATCTTGGTTCTGACGGTATTCAGGACGATACCATCTCCTATCCTCGCTCTTATAAGTAAGCCTAACTTTAGGGTTAAGGTTAGCGTTAGGATTCTCCAATTTTTCGAAGAAACTCTTACGGAAAAGAACAGCTGGATGTGCATGCGGATTTCTGCGTGAGAAGAATTCATAGCACTCTTTCGGTCCTTTTGGATATACAATAACCTTATCTCTGCTCTCACTATTCTCATCAATCTCCTCAATAGCCCCACCCACTACATCAATCTCCGGATGAATCTGCAGGTAAGCCATCTGCTTCTCAAAACGATCTGGTGTAGAAATGTCATCCGCATCCATACGAGCAATGTACTCATAGCCTTCCTTGAAACAAATATCCAGAAGATCATTCAGCACAATGGCGAGACCTCTATTCTCAGGAAACCATTGTATAAACACATTAGCCTTCTGCTCGTACTCTTTCAGACAAGCTGCGAGATCATTGCCAACAGGTCCATCAACACCTATAATGAGCTTGTTTTCACCCTTATATGTCTGATGTAGAATACTGTCAAGCGACAAACGCACATAGGGCACTTTGTCATTTTTATATATGGGTAATATAACTGCTAATTTGTCCATAATATCAAAGACCTACAATATACAATCCTCTGTGCCCCTCAAAGACACCATCAAAGCAAATGGCTTTACCATCTTGCCTCCAACGTGGGTGAAGGTCACATCGTGTTTCATTATCATATTTGAATGGAGCAAACACCTTTGCAATCACCTTCATATCCTTGCCCTCCGGATCGGTATCTCTGAGTAATTTTAAGTCTGCTACACGCGCACGATTGGGATATGAGTCGATTACAACAAGATTGTTGTCTGTAGGACAATAGCTAGGGTGACCATCATTACTTAACTGACCCCATAGATGTTGCCATTCCTGAGTTTTGTCTTTCATTAGATAATATCCAGGACCGAATTCCTTCTTGCGTTCAAATGCAATTATCTCATTATCGTTCTTCCAATAACAGTGGCTCACCATATCATCGTCTGAGAGCACATACATATTGGAGCCATCCACATTGCAAGTCACAAGACGAGTATACTTCCTCTGTCCACAAAACCAGCGATACAACACCATAAAACGCTTGCCGTTAGGAGAGAACATCAAGTGGTTCACCTTATGCACACTACCTTCCTCCTGCATCTCTAGACGAGGCAGCAAGTTTACAAAGTCTGTATATTTTAGAAGTTCTGTCACTTCACCAGTTTCAATATCCATCTTCCATACAGCGGTCGTATTTGGGAGAGCTACCCCCTTTGTTACTTCTGGCAGTTCTGCGTAACCATATCCCAGACGAAGGCTGTGCAGACGTGAGAAGTCAAGGCTCAAAGCTGTCTTTCCATCAGACGATACTGTATAACAAGGTATAGGAAGTACTCTTTCCTCCTGAATCTCTACATTGAATACAACTGAGCAATACTTCCCATCTCGCATATCATTGTATAGGATGCGAGACTTAAAATCAGGGCCCAACCACTGCGCCATACATCCCTGCTGTACATTCCAAGTGTGAGTGGTAGCAATTTGCTTAACTTTATTCCCTTCTTTTGTATCGATAAGAAGGATATCTGCAGTACCGAGAGGATCTGGAGCGCTCCAAGTATCCTTCGCTCTCATACATATCATATAACGCATAGTTGCATCCCATGGTGACTTGTCATAATACCCAAAAAAATACTCATGGATAGGATCGTCAGGAGAGATACGGATGATATGGCCTTCTGACTTAATCTTCTTGCTCACGGCATAACAGGCAAGCTGGTACGCACGCTTGATATATTTTTTAACAGCTGGATACTTATTCAGCTGATAGTTAATTTTCTGTTCTAAGCTCATAATCATTCAGTTTATTGGGCCGAAAAGATCCTATGCATTCACCTTCCTAGTAACAGAAAGCAACCACTTTGTCATAGGAAAATTGATAGCAAACATAATTGAGAGAACTTTTCTACTAAAAGGAATAGGTGCCTTAAGCAAAATAGACAATTTTTTTCTATGCTCCTTGGTTAGCTTTTTAGTAATATCCTTTTCATTAATATTTGAATCAGCAACGCCCCACATAGCTATTCTGCTAAGCAAAGAGAATGGAGTTCGAGCTTTTTTTACCTCACCAAGATATGCTATTTTACCATAAGACTCCTGCTGACACAATTTATATAACTCATCAGCAGCCTCATATAGTTGAAAGTCTCTTGTCTTAAGTTTTCCAGAAGAAGTACTATTACCGTCTTGCCAATAGAAGTATTTCACTCTATTAGATACCACCCATTTTTTGCAATCTCTAAGCACTTTGAATTTATAATCCATATCTTCATTTATCTTACCTTCGCGAAAACTATAACGCTTTGCTGCAGATGCCTCAAAGAGGCATCTGCACACGGAAAAGCCTCCGCTTTTCCGTGTGCAGGAATCCATATAGTACTCAAGAATCTTCTTTCCTTCATAAACTTCAACCTGTTCCTCTACCTGTGCAGGCATTGCAGTATCATCTGAGGTAAGCATAACATCAAATTGGATAGCATTTGCACCTTCATTACGTTTAAGAAGGAACATACAATACTCGTATGTATCGAGAGCTATCCAATCATCGCTATCTACAAATGTTACATAATCACCTGTAGCGGTGGATAGCCCTGTGTTCCTGGCACAGGACAGTCCACCGTTGTCACGATGAACTGTCCTTATTCGCTCGTCGCGAAAAGACCACTCGTCACATATTTGAGGACAACTATCCGGACTACCATCATCTACAAGGATGATTTCCAAATTTCTGTATGTTTGGTTCACTATAGACTTTACACAACGGTCGAGGTACTTTTCGACTCTATAAACTGGAATAATTACAGAAACTTTAACGTTCATGTCAATATGATCTTTATTTTTCTTATTCATACTTTAGAATATTGCCCTTGCAAGATTGATTTGTTTTTGTCCCCTTCTACATTATCACTTTTTTTAAAAATTCATCCCATTTGCCAAAAACGAACTCATTAGTGTGTGTCTCACCCAACTTTCTAGCTTCTTTAGCAACTCTTTCGGCCTGTTCGGGATTATTGAGGAGATACTCAATCTTCTCTGCCATTGCCTGAGGATTTCTCATAGGTACAATAAACCCGTTTACCCCATCCTTAATAAGCGTGCGTGCTCCCCCAGGGCGGCAATCTGCAGACACACAAGGGAGACCTAAAGACATTGCTTCCATAAGAGCATTAGGCATTCCCTCAAAATCAGAAGGTAGCACAAACAAGCGAGCAGTTCGAATACAATCAAAAATATCTTTTCGGCTTGGATTAAGATGTACTCTATCAGACAGTTCAACCCCATCAATCTTTGCCTGTATTTCTTCCTTCAGAGCTCCATCGCCATAAAACTCAAGGGTGACTTCCGGGTGCTTGTCTGCAATAAGAGCAAAAGCATCAACCATCAGCCAAGGGTTCTTTTGAGGATGAAGTCTTCCAACCGTTACGATCCTATTATCGCGAATCAAGGGCATAGGATACTTATCTTGTGGAACAGTCACAGAGTTGTGGATCACTACAGCTTTCTGTTTCGGAGTAAGATGGAAGAAATCTCTAGCACCCTCAGATTGAAAAACAAATGCATCTACATACTTACATGTAACATCTCGTACCTTTCCAAGCAAACCGGAATACTCACTGTCATACGGATCACCTCTTTCGGAATAAAGGATTTTTCCACAGGTTTCCCTGCCTATCAACAAAGAAAAATACGCTCCTTGAAGATTATAATTTATAGTGACATCCGGTTTCAATGAGCCTAATACTCTTTTCAGAGCCAAAAAGCGCTTTACCAGACGAAATTTTCCTGTTCCTTCTTTCGCAGTAAGATCATGTACAATGACTAATGAAGATATCAAATATGGAGCCTTGTTTTCATTTAGGATGATCAAATGCACTTCGTGTCCTTTTTGAGCCAACTCATTTGACAAGAGTATAATCTGACGCTCTGCCCCTCCACTACCGTGAAGGTATCCTATAGTAGCGATTTTCATATTACTTCAACAATTTATTATAAACTCCATTCAAGACCTTTACATTTGCATCTTTATCAAATTTCTCGCGGATAATATGTGAATCCTTTTGGAGTTTTTCCTTCATAATATCGTACTCAGCTTCAAGACGGTAAAAAGCGTCAACAAAGCTTTGCTCATCGTTCATCTTGCAGAGGAATGCGAGTTTCCCATCAAGGGAGTATTCCTGAGACTCTTCTGTCTTAGCTGCCAATGAAATGGTATTGTTGACTATACATTCTACCATTGCCAAATTTGCATGCGGAATTGTGAAGAAGCTCACAAGACAGTAGCACTGATCCAAGAGATGTTTGATTTCATACACATTAGGAACACATACGATACGCTTGTCTTTTTTTACGATATTATTCAACTCATATGCATAGAATCCCATAATATGCTTATCTGACAAGAACATCTTGATGCGATTCTTCAAAGTCAACTCAAAAGTCTTTACAGAATTTCCTAGCATAAGCAATCTAAGATTCGTATCTGTAAGCTGCTCAGAAAACATTCTCGCTACCTCTTTTGCACCTTTGTTAGGTGCTGAACCTCCCGTAAATAACAGTACTTTCTTACCATCTAAGTTTTCACTAAAGTAGTTGGAAAAAGGCAGTTCTTTGTATCTCTGGCTAAGATCTATCCAGTCGTAAACAATAGAGACTTTACTATCAATTCCAGGAACTTGCTTAGAAGCAAACTCGTTAATGGCAAGCACATAAGTGGAATACTTACGAATATAATTTTGGGCTCTTCGTAATTGGCAACGATGTTCGTTAAACGGCCAGTGCTCACGGATGTGAATCAAAGTTTTGTAACCTAATTCATGTGCTGGTTTCAGATAAGGATACAGCATCATTGAGTTGATATAAACCAAATCAGGTTTTATCTCCTTCAATTTTGCCTTGTAGCCATCTATGGAGCCGCTTACCTTTCTGTATTTAGCAATTGTGCTTCTCTTCAGCAATGGTAAGTTATATGGTACGGAATCCAGATCATTCAAGAAATGAACATCAATACCCAATTTGTTGATTTCTTCGACAAGAGCACCTTGTGTTGCAAGCAATACAGCCGGCTTGTATTGGGAACGATCAAGATTCTTCAACACATTCAGCAGGCAATAACTGCCGCCACCTATTGTAGAGCAATGAAATACGTATAGTATGGTCTTCATAAATTCTGCCTTATTAAATGCCCATAAAATCAACCAGTTCCTTCGTCTCTGTCATATAGTTGAAGTGATCCCTTGCAAGTTGTTCACCTCTGACTCCTAGTCTTGTAGCTTCTTCAGGATGCTCTACTACCCAATTGAGAGCTGCAGCAAACTCCTCAACATCATCAGGTATAACGATGAGTCCTGACACTTTGTCTTTTACGAAGAGCGGAATATCACCCACGGCCGTGACGATTATTGTTGATTTAGAGAGCAAATATTCACCTAACTTACCAGGGAATCCGTTTCGAGCCTGAATGTTATCTGGTCTTGAAAGCACTACAGCGGTAGCCCCCATAAGGAAAGATGGCATTTCAGCAGCAGGTACTAATCCAACAAAAACAACTGACTCCTCAAGACCATACTCTTTAACCAATCCTGTTATTATTCTCTCGTCTTCCGCAGTTCCGAATCGACCTGCAATTCTGAGTTGATAACCGGAATGCTTTGAACAGAACTGAGCAAATGACTTTATCAGGATATCTACTCCATCCTTGAAGGTGGAGATAGTACCACAGTATCCGAAATAGGGCTTTTCGTACTTTGCTGGCTTAACTCCGCAGAATCGCTTGTCATCTACAATCATGTTGACGATCTTAATACGTCCCTTTTCTACTCCAGCCTCTTCGACAAAGAATTTCACCAATGAAGTAGAAACAGTAATAATACCAGACGCCTTTGTACAATCAGCCTTATACATCTCCATCGAAGGATGGAATGAATGGCTACCAAGAGGATACATGCTGGGATGCTCTGTCTTCTCAACAAATACTTTGACTCCTTTGCGCTTTAATACGAAATGGAGCGCGTCTGCCATATTATACATATACACCGTATCTCCCTTCTTCAAATTCAATACGAAAATAAGCAAGGAAAACACATAAAAGATATGCTTCAGATACTTGTGGTTTATGTAATACCACTTATCCCAACGATAATGTATATCAAGGTTTGGGTAGTCCTGTGAAATCTTACTCTTTGAAGAATCCGTAAGGAAGAACTCCACTCTTGTCTGAATGCCAAGTTCTGACAAGCCCTTCAAATAGGCCAATGCCCTGTTGGTAGCAGCAGTATTGGGATTATATGCATAATTTAGAAAATAAAACATATTTATCTCTGTTGTATTTTTGAAATGATTGAAGATGATATTTTATTGAACAAATAAACTCAACAAATCCAATGATTTCATGCTGAGAAGATGGTTTGGAAATGCATATATGCATCTCGCCAATTCAATGCATGGAAAAAGCTGTCATATTCACGTAGAGTAATTGCCATAAATAAAACAATGAGCCCTATCTGTGCCACTCTGCCTCTGATACTCTTGAATGCAACAGGAAGTGATACAATTGAGAAAATGGTGAAATACCAAGCTAATCTACCCATCATTGGAATAACTTGATCCAGCAAGAAAATGAAGGCTCCGAATATGTAAAGAATCGTAAATTTTATCATTTTTTCATCCCTGCACTTTCGTAAATAGATAAGATTGATAATTACCGGGAACAGATACAACGCAGATCCGAAGAGAGATTTTGCGGTACTAGCTTCGTATTTATTTCCATTCAGGTACTTATTGTCATATTTAGACAGAACATCAATCGAATCAAGAGTAGAACCCAGTACGTTAAGGATAATATCCTTAGCAAAGAAGAACATAAGAAAGAGACCTATGAAGCCAAAGGTCACAATGGTCTTATGCTTTGTAAAATTAAGATACAGCAGCAAGATAAACGGAACGCATATCATTGCAGAACTATGAATGCCTGAAGCCAAAGTCAACAATACCAAAGGATAAATATATTTCTTCTCTAATATACTTAATACAGCGATGATGATGAGTGACATTGCCAAGGCCTGACGCAACATAGATAGCTGAATCGGTAAAAATGAGTTTGTAAAGAAGTAGATAAAGAGACCAAATACCCAAAGCTCCTTAGGTAGTGTTCGAACTAGTTTATAGTAAGCAGTACTGCCCACAATAGTCAAAAACATCACCATTGTCTGAAATCCGAACGGATAGAACAGCCTATTCAAAAGATACCAAAATGGATCACTGATGGTTCCATCAGTCAGGTCTGAAAACTTGAAGCTCTCAAGCCCGTAAGCTAAAAACTTCTGTGAATAGGAAATATAATCATTTCCGTACTCAAATCTTAAGCCGAGGATTGCTGACAAAATTACAAATCCCAACAGCATTCCATTCCTTAGTTTACCTTTAGATTCAAAGTAAGTACATAGAATTGCTATAAAACTAAGTATGATTAATACAACCATTTGTTGCTATTTTACAGTATTATTCAAATATGATTGTCCCTCACACTGTAGTTTGGATAGCTCTTCGTCAACTTGTCCCCAAACAATAGAGTCATTCATAAGATAAGGAATTGACTCACATTCCGTTTTGCATACTATCCTCTCTTCAAATCCCATTCCACCAAGTAGTGTGTAAAACCTATCATTCATGTCTATATTACCCTCTTTCTCCGTAACGACTACAAAAGGCTTGCATAGCTTCAAACACATCACTACGCAATGGAATGAGTCGGTCACCACAAACTCAGAATGCTTAATTTTGCTAAGCCAGCCTTGCACAGTGTAATCGTCGTCCTCGTTGTTCCAGAGAACTCTCTTCCCCTCCAGAACTTTGTTGATAACGTTTTTCCTGTCTGCAATGTAGCGGATGAAGAAACTATATATGTATGGTTCCTGTTTGTGAGGCTTACATTCACCGGCTAAAGAATGATAGAACTGAGGTTCCATCAGAAGCGTTGGATCTGGCACCACCTCAGCATCATCTCGTCCCATCGACTTGACGATATCAATACCAGAAGCCTCACGAACGCTAATTCTATCAAATGCGCCTATATACTTAGAAGCAACCTTTCTTGCTTCGTCCGGATAGGTGACACATCCAAAGCTGAGAGCATATCCTATACGTTTTCCTTCAAACGGGAAACCCAAGAAATATGTTGGGGATACAATACTCTTACCTTCTCCAGACATAAGGAAAGAAGGATTTGTAACCTGATCGCTACCGGAAATAATCACATCAAACTGTGATACCATCTCTGAGACTGAGGCACAAGTATACGCTCTGTCCGTTTGATTCAGATGGCTATCACGAAATGGAATTAATGACTTTTCTTTATTCCTAGCATCTCTATATTCCTCAAAACGCAAAAACTTACGGTACCGTAAGAACTTATAAAGCGACTCATCATACTGGCGAGGCTTATAATTAATGACCTTTACATTATGGCCAATTGAAGTCAGATAACTTTGCAATGCATAGCACTGTAAAACGGCTCCATAATTCGTAGCCCAATGAAATGTCAAAATTCCTATATTCATTGTTTTTTGTCTTTTATCTTTATCTTTATACTATAACTCTTCCAACCAGTTTCTTTATTCCGAAAGGTAATAGATGATATTTCAGGATTTATATAATAGTGGTCTCCCCCCCCCATTTACTTTTTTTAACATTTTCCCAACAAACGATTTAATGGACCTTACACATGTATCTAAAAAAGGAGGTGCGAGAGTTTTATCAATAAGTTTTATCACACTTTTTGTCGCATGCAATTGTACGAAAAATTGCTTTCGCTTAGGATTTGGAACGACCGAAACAGCACATGCTTTATTATACTTAAGTGCAACGGCATAATCAGATTCACTATACTTTACCAATTCCTTTGAAGGTAAGACTTGACGACCCTTATCCGTATTAATAAAGAGCATACTTGTTCCTTTGTCGTCATACATATCTAGATTAACATTCCAAATACCCCAAAAGTCTGCAATGGTGATATCACTATTACTGCTGCCTGATTTCGCAGAGCAAGATGAACAAGAAGGACGCAAGGTTAAGTCTGCAAGAAAAGCTTTCATATACTGGTTCTGATATGCAGAACTTAATAGTGAAGTTGCATTCGTTACCGGATCATACTCTACACTAAAATGAAGATGCTTCCAGCTATTGATCTTATTCCGGAAAGATATAGATTTTACAAATTTGCAACTATCGGTGACTTCATCAAGATACATTCCCCATACTCTCGGACTTGGAGTACCATGACAAATAAAATCTACAGTCAGGAGATTATCGTACTCTTTCCTCAAGAACTGTTTCAACCCTGCAACTTGACAAGGCGTACCTGAAAAGAGAACCTTGCGGCCTTCTATAAGGAAACATTTAGCATTTTTATACGCATTCTCAATGCGAGCCTGTACATACTTCGAACCCATAAAGTCTTCCACTCCAATCATTGTTTCAGCATAATCGATAACAACCTGCCAGTTTTCATCAAAGCGAGCTCCGAATACAACACCACCATCATCAATCGTCATCTTTGCAAGGATATGGAAGATTCCACCGGATGAACTCTTCAAGCGGATCTCTTCATCTTTATTAATGGCTGCCAAAACTAAAAGGGGACTTCTCTGAGGCAATGGATGAAGCTCATTGCATACTTTCTCACAGAGACCGCAATCGATGCAGGTATCCTTATCTAAATGAGGATACAGAAAACCTTCATTATCAGACTTCATTGTAATACATCGCTTTGGACAGGCTGATGCACAAGCACTACATCCACAGCAGTTTATCTTATCAATTATATTGATCATCTTCCATTTTTTAGAATTCGGAGCCCCTTATCCAAAAAGAACTCTCTTTCATTTTTTGTAAAACCAATGAAGAATGCACTAAGACTTACTGATAATACACAAGTAAATCCTACTACTATAAACCTCAGCCAACCTTCTTCAAACTGCATGTGTACGAATATCGGAAGTATAATTGAGACAAATACTGTTCCAACAATAGGGATATAAATATTATTAAAATATTGCCTAATAGGAAGATTGATTAGTTTTCTCAGCATATACATTCGCGAAAACTGTGCTACTAATTCCATACAGAAATGTACAATAAATACTGAATATGCAGGAGCCCCCAATTTGAGTACCGTGTAAGAGATTGGGAGAATTGTAAGGAGGACTCCACCTACTACCGCCTGATAAACTTTTACCTTACCTGTAGCTTGGTTTGCGATGACACACGGATTTGCTGTTGTGTAAATTAGTGATATGCAAATCATTATATGAATAAAGACGACAGTGTCATCAGGTACCGTTTTCAGCCAAATTGTTAAAAGAAAATCTGTTTCCAAAAGAACCGGAAGCGTGATAAAAAAAAGTAATATGAAAGAGAATCTTGCACTACGGAACATGAGGCTATGCATCTGTTCCAAATTACCAGAGGCAAAAGTCTTCGTAATTTGTGGATTAATTGCCATTTGGAAGTTAGTGACAAACTGCTGGACAGCAGACTGAGCCTGAACGGCAATCCCACGTGCAGCATTCACCACCGGACCGAAAAATACATTCAGCAGCATATTCAAACCCTGTGTGTACAAGACACCTGCAAGACTCCCCCAAAAGCTCCATCCTGCAAACCCTGACATCTCTTTTAGAAGTGCAACATCAAATGAATGTACATAAGAAGATTCTTCAAAATGCTTCTTGCAATATCTCGTATATACTAATCTTACTGACAACTGGACGATTAAAAGCAATACCGCATATACAACCAGCTTGTCAAAAGGAGATAGCATTAGCAGATAAACTATCAAGAGTTTTAATACAACGTCAACAATAGAAAGATATGCAAAAGCTGACATCTTTTCGTGGGCAACGATGTCTGCATTATATGGAATAGACATTATGTTCACAACACAAGCAAGAATTGAGCATTGATATACCCACAGTGCTGACTCCATTCTACCATTCGGAATCACCATTTTTTCTGACAAAAACCATAAGCCAACGGTTTCACCTAATATTATGACCAAAATCGAAATTACGGCGTGGATTTGAAGAGAAGTACTAAATACTCGTTTCAATTTTTCTTTATTGCCGGAACCTATTTCAAAAGTGATATATCTTTGCGTGGCAGCTACCATTCCACCATTAATAAAAGCAAACATGGAAATGATGCCTCCGACCACATTATAAACTCCAAAATCCTCAACGCCTAAGACTTGAAGAATGACTCTTGACGTATAAAGCGATACTGTCATCGTCAAAAGCATCCTTGCATAAAGGAGAAGTGTGTTCTTCGCTATTCGTTTATTATTTGTTGTATTGTCTGACATGATTGGTTGTTTAAAACAATAACTTCTTACCCATTACCTGCCCTATTTCTGTAAGCGTATCTCCTGCCCCATAACTCAATATTAAATTTTGTAGTGAGGAGGGTATCAAACCATAGACCGATGACTCACTTATGCGCACACTAACCGTAAAGCGTTTAGCGTAAAATGTCCGCTAGTTAGTTTTTTCTCCAAACCATCTTATTGATAATTCCAACGTAGCTTTGGATAATTTTAACAACTTTTACAGAGACATTCTCATCCATATAGTCAGGTACTGGAATTCCATGCTGACCATCTTTATTAAGTTCAACTGCTATATTTACGGCTTGTAAAAGACTCTTTTCATCAATACCAGCAATAACAAAATCGCCCTTATCAATTGCCTCAGGACGCTCCGTTGAAGTTCGAATGCAGATAGCAGGAAATGGATGACAAACTGAGGTGAAAAATGAAGATTCTTCAGGAAGTGTACCACTATCGCTTACTACGCAGAAGGCATTCATTTGAAGACAGTTGTAGTCATGAAAGCCCAAAGGTTCGTGTTGGATAACACGTTCGTCAAGTTTGAAGTTACTAGCTGCAAGACGGTTACGTGAACGTGGATGACACGAGTAGAGAATTGGCATATCATACTTCTCTGCCATTTTATTAATAGCGGAAAAAAGTGACATGAAATTTTTTTCTGTATCAATGTTTTCCTCACGGTGAGCGGAGAGAAGAATATACTTGCCTTTCTCTAAGCCAAGACGCTGATGTATATCGCTTGCTTCGATTTCTGCGAGATTGTTATGAAGAACTTCTGCCATAGGTGAACCTGTAACGTAAGTGCGTTCCTTTGGAAGTCCACAATCTGCCAAATATCTTCTGGCGTGTTCAGAGTATGCCATATTTACATCACTAATTATATCAACGATACGACGGTTTGTCTCTTCGGGAAGACACTCATCTTTACAACGGTTTCCAGCCTCCATGTGAAAGATAGGGATGTGCAGACGCTTGGCTCCTATAACACTGAGACACGAATTAGTATCGCCTAACACAAGCACACCATCAGGCTTTGTCTGTACAAAGAGTTTGTAAGAACAGTTAATAATGTTGCCACAAGTAGCTCCCAAATCATCGCCCACAGCATCCATATATACCTCAGGCTCTGCCAACTTCAAATCTTTAAAGAATATGCCATTGAGATTGTAATCGTAATTCTGACCGGTATGGGCAAGAATAACATCAAAATACTGGCGACATTTATTAATTACTGCCGCTAAGCGGATAATCTCGGGACGAGTACCCACTACGATGATAAGCTTCAACTTACCATTATCCTTGAACTTTATATCTGAATAATCGAATTTGGGTTGTTTTTCCATGATCATTTTTTCACTTTATCAAAGTATGTATCCGGTTTATCCGGGTTGAATATCTCATTGCAGTACATAACCGTTACCAGGTCTTCCGTATCGGAGAGATTGATGATGTTATGGGTATATCCGGGAAGCATGATAACGGATTGTATTTTGTCACCACTTACCTCATAGTTCAACACTTCCTCTGTACCTTCCTTGCGGAGTTGGATAAGTCCATGACCGCTGACAACGATAAATTGTTCCCATTTGGTATTGTGCCAATGTTCACCCTTAGTAACACCCGGTTTGGAGATATTTATACTTACCTGACCACAGTTCAAGGTATGTACAAGTTCTGTAAATGAGCCACGCTGATCTACATTCATCTTCAGATCAAAGATTGCTTTTTCTTTGGGCAAATAACTCAGATAAGTGCTATACAATCTTTTGGCAAACGAGTCTGACGGGATTTCAGGGATCATCAGCGTCTCTGGCATTTCTGCAAACTGATGCAGCAAATCAACTATTTCACCTAATGTAACCTTATGGGTAACCGGACAATAACAGTATCTGCCATCCACCAATGGATGTACATCAAGACCTTCAAACTCGCAACGATGTTCCTCGCCTTTCAAGGCATGAATCATCTCGTCTACGAGATCGTCAATGTAAAGCAGCTCCAGTTCTACACGTGGGTCATTGACTTGTATCGGAAGGTCGTTAGCGATGTTGTTGCAGAATGTAGCGACAGCACTGTTGTAGTTGGGACGACACCATTTGCCGTAAAGGTTCGGAAAACGATAAACCAGCACTTTGGCTCCCGTATCTTTACCATACTGTAGAAATAAATCTTCACCAGCCTTTTTGCTGCGACCGTATTCGCTGTTGCCAAAACGACCTGTCAGAGAAGCTTGTGCACTGGAAGAGAGCATGACAGGACAAGTATTATGATGTTTCTTCAGTGTATCAAGCAATGTGCCTGCAAAACCGAAATTACCTTTCATGAACTCCTCATTGTCTTTGGGGCGGTTCACTCCGGCAAGGTTGAACACAAAGCCGGCTTTCTGACACCAGACATCTAATTGTTCGGAAGTGGAATCGAAATCGTACTCAAAGACTTCATCAATCTTCAGATCACCATAACAACGAGCCTTTCCGTTTTTGATATTATTAAGTTGTGCACAAAGATTTCTACCAACAAAACCTCTGGCACCGGTAACTAAAATATTCATAACTCTATTATTGTACGAAATTACCCTCGCCACTCAATTCCTTCTTGATGTAATCAAGAGCGGCTATTTTAGCCTTGGTCTCTTCTACATTCAATATATAAGTATTATTAGAATTGAACTCCGTAAGTGTGTTACGTTCCGTTTCACCCTCTTTGAAGAATTTATCATAGTTCAATCCACGATTATCTGCAGGAACGCGATAGAAATTACCCATATCTTCTGCCTTGGCGCATTCCTCATTGGTGAGCAATGTCTCATACATCTTCTCACCATGACGAATACCGATAACCTTGATATCTTCCTTCTTGCCGCCAAATAATTCACAAACAGCCTCCGCCTGAGTCTGAATAGTACAAGCCGGAGCTTTCTGTACGAGGATGTCACCGTTCTGCCCATGTTCGAATGCGAACAATACAAGGTCTACCGCTTCTTCCAGCGACATGATAAAGCGAGTCATCGTAGGCTCAGTCAAAGTGACAGGATTGCCACTGCGAATTTGCTCTATCCACAGAGGGATTACAGAACCACGAGAACACATCACATTGCCATAACGCGTACAGCAAATCTTGGTATTGCCTGAGTAGCGGCTCTTAGCTACAGCAATCTTCTCCTCAACAGCTTTCGTGATACCCATAGCATTGATAGGATAGGCAGCCTTATCCGTAGATAGACATATCACAGCACCGACGCCAGCCTCGATAGCAGCTGTCAAAACGTTATCAGTACCGATTACATTGGTTTTCACCGCTTCCATAGGGAAGAACTCACAACTTGGAACCTGTTTCAAAGCCGCAGCATGAAAGATATAGTCAACTCCAGGCATTGCGTTCTTACATGACTGCAAATTACGTACATCGCCAATAAAGAACTTGATTTTGTGCGCCACATCAGGATACTTTACCTGATATTCGTGACGCATATCATCCTGCTTCTTTTCATCCCGTGAAAAAATACGGATTTCACCGATGTCGGTACGGAGGAAACGATTCAAAACTGCATTGCCGAAGGAACCTGTTCCACCAGTAATCATAAGGGTTTTACCTGCAAAAATGCTCATAATGGTTTTATCTTTTTATTTTTATATAATCGATTTATGGATGTTATTTAAATGTGCCATAATACTTAGCATACCACCCCGCAAACTTTCTCAATCCCTCACGTAGTGATGTTGACGGTTTAAATCCAAAATCTTGTTCCAAAGGAGTCGTATCAGCATATGTCACTGGTACATCACCAGGTTGCATCGGTACCAATTCTTTGTGCGTCTCAAAATCGTAATCATCGGGAAGTACCTTGGCTGCTATGAGCTCTTCCTGAAGAATGGTCACAAAATCAAGAAGATTCTCGGGTGAGTTGTTACCAATATTATATACCTTGTATGGTGGAATTGGAAGTCCGTCATCGCCATTCTGTTTCTCAGGTGCATGTCGCATGATCCGAACAACGCCTTCCACAATGTCATCAACGTAGGTGAAATCTCGTTTGCAGTTACCGTAATTAAAGATCCGAATAGTCTTGCCTTCACGGAGTTGGTTGGTGAAACCGAAGTATGCCATATCGGGACGACCACAGGGACCATAAACGGTGAAGAACCGCAAACCTGTACTTGGTATGTTGTAAAGCTTACTGTAAGCGTGAGCCATTAGTTCATTACTCTTTTTAGTAGCAGCATAGAGTGATACAGGATTATCCACCTTATCATCAGTACTATAAGGCACTTTCTTATTACTTCCATATACGCTACTGGAAGAAGCATATACCAAGTGCTCCACACTATAATGACGACAGGCTTCTAAAATATTATAAAATCCAATAAGGTTACTTTCAATATATGCATCGGGGTTAGTGATGCTATAACGCACACCGGCTTGAGCAGCAAGATTCACGACTACCTGCGGGTGGTGGTCAGTGAAGATGGAGTCAACAACTCCCTTTTTAGCAATGCTGTCTTTTATGAAAACAAATCTGTCACCATAAGCAGACAATTCTTGTAAGCGTTCATATTTTAAACGTACATCATAATATTCGGTAATACTATCAATACCGACAACCTTCACGCTATCAAATTCATTCAGCAAGCGTTTTACCAAATTGGCTCCGATAAAACCGGCTGCACCCGTCACCAAAACCACTTTGTTCTCTAAACTAACATTGTATGTTACCATAAAGTTAATCCCTTTGGAAAATGTCACGAGTATATACCTTGTCTTTCACATCATCCAGACAAGAATCGTAGCGGTTGGCGATGATGGCCTGACTTATTTCCTTGAATTTGATCAGGTTATTGACCACTTGGCTACCAAAGAATGTTTCACCATCCTGCATAGCAGGCTCGTAAATTACAATAGTAGCGCCCTTCGCCTTGATACGTTTCATAATCCCCTGAATGGCACTTTGACGGAAGTTGTCAGAATTGGACTTCATGGTCAGACGATATACGCCAATGGTTATTTTTTGCTCTTTCTGGGCATCCCATGAACAGGAGGCAGTATAATACCCCGCTTTACGCAGCACTTGATCTGCGATGAAGTCTTTTCTTGTACGGTTACTTTCTACAATAGCACTCATCATGTTCTGAGGTACATCCTGATAATTGGCTAACAGTTGTTTCGTGTCTTTAGGCAGACAATAACCGCCATAACCAAAACTAGGATTATTATAGTGCGTACCAATACGAGGGTCCAGTCCAACACCCTGTATTATCGACTGGGAATCCAGACCTTTCATCTCCGCATAAGTATCAAGTTCATTAAAATAACTGACACGCAAAGCAAGATAGGTGTTAGCAAACAGTTTGACAGCTTCCGCCTCCTTTATGCCCATAAAAAGAGTAGGAATATCTTTCTTGATTGCACCTTCCTGAAGCAATGCTGCGAAAGTATGCGCAGCTTTCCCTAGGGCGGGAACATCAGCAATGGACTTAATAGCTTCGTTTTCCTCGTCAAACTGCTCGCCATCAATCAGTTTTGGATAGCCAACAATGATACGACTTGGATATAAGTTATCATAAAGAGCCATACTCTCACGAAGAAACTCCGGAGAAAAAAGCAGGTTAAGCTTCCTGACCCCCTTACGGGCATACTTCAAATAAAGTCCCCGGCAATATCCTACAGGAATAGTAGACTTGATTACCATTACCGCATCAGGATTGACACTTAAAACCAGGTCTATGACATCCTCTATATGATGGGTATCGAAATAATTCTTCACAGGATCATAGTTAGTAGGAGCCGCAATGACCACAAAATCAGCGTCACTGTATGCCTTGGCACCGTCAAGCGTAGCAGTCAGATTCAATGTCTTTTCAGACAAATACTTTTCAATATATTCATCCTGAATAGGTGATTGCTTACGATTGAGCATATCTACTTTCTCGGGAATCACATCGACTGCCGTCACCTGGTGATGTTGCGACAAAAGTGTTGCTATGCTAAGACCAACATAGCCGGTACCTGCAACAGCAATCTTCAAATCTTTTGTATCCATTGTTGATTTATGTTAGTGTTATAGATTATTCCGGTTGCTTATCCAGAACTTCAAATCGAGGTGAATTCTTGGATTTAAACTCAGGTACCACTTTCTTCATCAGCTTCACTGTATCCATGATCTTTACCGTACGGGATAGCTTCTCAAACTCTGTATAAGTATCAAGGATATCAGCATATTCATAGTGACGTACCTTAGCTATCATTATCTTCTTATTTTCTGTAGGAATTGTATTCTCCTTATCACTCAATACTTCTTCATAAAGCTTCTCACCCGGACGCAATCCCGTAAACTCTATCTCAATATCCTCACCGGGACGATAACCCGCTAGTTCGATCATACGGGTAGCCAGATCAACAATCTTCACGGCCTTTCCCATCTCAAAGACAAATATCTCATTGCCTTCACCCATCGTAGCAGCCTCCATTACCAGACGACAAGCTTCGGGAATAGTCATAAAGAAACGAATGATATCAGGGTGAGTCACTGTGACAGGACCGCCATTCTCAATCTGTTCCTTAAAACGGGGAATTACAGAACCGTTACTACCCAAGACGTTACCAAAGCGGGTAGTGATAAATTTGGTATGGCCTTTCACTTTGCCCTCACGGATAGCACATCCCAGACTCTGTACATAGATTTCGGCCAAGCGTTTCGAGCATCCCATTACATTGGTAGGATTTACAGCCTTATCGGTAGAAACCATGATCATCTTCTCAGCTCCGTATTCAACTGCCATATCAGCAACCTGACGGGAACCGACAACGTTGACCAGCACAGCTTCACAGGGATTTTCCTCCATTAACGGAACATGCTTATATGCAGCAGCGTGAAAGATTATCTGAGGCTGATAGATATCGAACACCATACGAAGACGTTCTTTCACGCGGACATCTCCAATGACAGGAACAAAATCAAGACCGGGATAATTCTTCTCAAATTCCAGACGGACATTATGCAGAGGAGACTCAGCGGAGTCAAACATAATCAGTTTCCTGATGTTCATCTGAGCCAGTTGCCGGCAAAGCTCGCTACCAATACTACCGGCAGCTCCCGTTACCAACACAACCTTGCCACAGAACTCGGTCATCACTTCCTCCATATTGATATGAATCTCTGAACGTCCCAGTAAATCCTCAATCTTGATAGGACGTACCCATTGGTGGAAACTTCCGTTTTCATCGGCCTCACTGATACTCGGAGCAATCAATGTTTTCAATCCGCTCCTTTTGCAATACTGAAGCAGGCGGTCTTCCTCTTCACGGGTATTTTCATAGCGGGCAAACAAGATGCCTCCGATACATTTTTTATGAATAAGCTTGTTGAAACATTCTTCATCCTTAAATGAATAAACGGGAAGATCAGCCACACGCCGGATAGAGTCTCCTGTTCCGTAGATGCAGAAACCAACGACTTTATAATGGGAGCTATTCATTAGACGGACTTTCAGTGCCACGCTCTTATCATCAATGCCATAGATCAGAATATGCATATTCTTCTTATTCAGCAGATTCAGCAAGAACTCATAAACCAGAATCAACTGGATACGGAACCCTACCATGACAATAAAAGTAAGCATGCCATCGAACAGTACAAAGACTATTTTCTGACTGTTGTGCAAGCCCGTTTGAGACAGAAGGAACCAGATGGCAATTGCTAAGCAGACGGCCTTTATCAGTGCACTCCCCGCCAGTCGCCACAATTCCTTCAACTGGGAAAAACGGATCGTATTGCGATAGGTATGAAATAAAACGGAACCTAAAATACTGGATACAACTGAAATTGCCAGAATATAAAATAACGCGGTAATTTCCTTGGGAGTTTCCGTAATATAATGAATGCCGATAAATGACACCCAGGTACAAACCAAAGCTATGAATGTATCAATTCCCAATACAATCCAATAACTAAAGTAATTTTTCTGCAAGTATTGAACAAAACGGTCAAATGCGTGTTTCATAATTAAATACCCCAATAAATTATAAAGTCTTTATAAAACGTAATTCATAGACATACTATGATAGTAGTTCATTGTAAATGGTATGTAACCGATTTTTCAATGGTGAGGAGAATAGATTTTGTATAATCTTTTGAGAACGAATAAGAATGGTTTGTTTTTTTATCTCATCTTCAGGATTAGCATACATAGATACACTATATCCCATCAAAAGAGATAAACATAAAGCAGCTTCCTGCTCGGTTGTTTCACCATGATAAAGATACAGATCATTGATCTGTTCATGAATTTCCTTATTGAGTAGTGCTAGATCGTCGACACATATACAGCTCGCATTCTCACCCATATGGAGCAAAGTATCAACTGTTTTTTGAAGTTTATCTATTTTCCCCTGTATACTAGTGAAGGTCCCCATCACCCACTTAATTTCTCTCGTCAATTTGCTCTACATATCCGACAGGCATATCGACACAAGCGCATCCCAGCATATCCAAACGAACTGCTATTTTGTTTTTGCCATCTAATGCAACAAGTTCCCCAACAAGTCCCGTCAAAGGTCCTTTGATAACACGAACCTTTTTACCACGGGCCAACGGAGAATAACTCATACAGATTGCCTCTTCCGAATAATCGAGCATAAAACGGAAACGAGCCATCTGTTCATCAGGAATCACAGCAGGCTTCCCCTCACCACGCAACACCATATAACGGCTTACGGTAGAAAGAGTCAGAGCAGCCATGCGTTCTTTAGGATCAGCATGAACAAATACCATCATCGGAAGAAGAACGGTCTCGACTAATTTGCGGCGATCACTCCATTGATGAATTTCTTGCTGGACAGGAACAAAAGTCTCAATTCCCATTTTCCCCAAATACTCAGCTACTTTTTTTTCGTGATGTATGCGAACATGTGCCACATACCAGCGTTTTAAGCATGCTACGCCCTCCCCTGTCCCATTTTTGGTTCCGAGGATGGCTGATTTCTCTTTTGTTAGAATCATGTTTTTTACCCCATATGTTTCCGTTACTTCTTAGGTAACGGAATTGATTTTGACGCAAAGATAGACAAAAACATAAATAGAGAACAAATAAAACCACATTTTTTTTAGTTTTATCCGAAATATAAGGCAAAAATATATTGTGACATGAAAAATGCTTATTTTTATGTCCAGCCACTTATATACCTAATTTCCACTGGAATATACCCCTTCTCTTAGGGTGTACACGCCCTCATTCATTTATTTGTCTTTGTTTTTAACTTTTCTCTTTTGGTACAGTATAGTTATGATTTTTTCCGTTACCTAAGAAGTAACATACATACTTTAATGTTGATTATTAAAACTTTGAATATTTACACCCGAGAATTCGGAGCACTCCTCACGTAATATAAATTCATTCGATTTACTTCCGTGCGCTCCCGCAGTTCAAAACCCTTCAAGTAGATTTGTGTCGTCTTTATTGATTTATGCCCCAACAACTCGCTAATCATTTCAATGGAAACTCCCCGATATTTTGCCGTAGTAGCCCAAGAATGACGAAGCGTATAAGAAGTCACGGGAGAAGTAAGGCGCAAGGCCTTCGCAAGCCCTTTCAACCGATTATTAAATCGACGGAGAGCAGACTGATATTCGCGGTAGCCACTCTCATCTTTACGCTTCTTATCTCCCGAGAGGATATTAAATAGGTAGTCGGGACAATTCGGATGAGGAGGCTGACGATTACGAAGCTGATTAATCATATCTTTAGCTGTATCCAGGATTTCTACGCTTATAGGCGTTTTGGTCTTGACGCGATTGTATCGAATGACATTCTGTTCTAAAGATGATTTCTCCAGATGAGCCAGATCGGCAAAAGACATTCCGCAAAACTGAAACATCAAAGCAGCAATCATTTGCGTATTCCGCAGATAATCTGACTTGGGATCTTCATAGAGAAGTCTGCGAAGCTCACCTACAGGCAATGCCTTCTTCTGACGAACATCCACACCCGTATACACCTCATGAAACAAACGGTGCACATATGGAGCACTACCAGCTTCCACTCCCCGATTGTAAATGCTCCGAAGCATACGCATATAGGTAGAAACGGTGTTGGGCTTTAAACCGGCTTCATAAAGATACTCCCCATAACGCCGCAAACGCTCGCGGGTGATGTATCTGAAAGCTATACTTTTTGTGCCACAAAACTTGGTAAAAGCGAAAAGGGCATTCTTGTAAACATGGGCAGTAGAATAGCGCCCTTCTTTTCGTAAACGACCGATATACAACTCTGCACAACGGCTAAATCCATTTTTATTCATCTTATATAATCACTAGTAATTTTATACAAGTATAAGACGAAAAAAGCGATTTAACAACAGATTTTTAAACCTTTCCAAAAAATATCAAAAAATAAAGTGGAGGTAAAATCCGGCTAATACCATAAAATAGTAAACTAAGGAAGTGCATAATGCTTTTCATTAATCTGTTTGATGGCTTCTTCAGCACACCTTTCTTTCTATAACGCAAAGCAGGCGAGAAAGTTTTTCTCGCCTGCCCGGTCTATACTTTTATCAATAATATTGTCTATTATTTATACGTATGTTTCCAGCAATTTTACGTTTCCAGCTTCCGGAGTAATTGTTACATCCTGTGTGGTAGCAGGAAGCAGAATAGATTCTCCGGCACCTACTTTCAGTTCATTACCTTCATTGTCTTTTATCCTGCATGCACCTTCCATACAAATGAAGATCACGAATGAATCGAGTTCTGAATAATCACAGCTGATTTCTTCGGTCATATCATACACGGAAGTAGTGAAGTACGGACAAGCTACAAGTTCCACCGGCTCATCTTTCACTGCCTCGTATTTGGTACGGTAATCATCCAGCACCTCGTAATTGATGGCCTCACGCGCCAGGTCGGTATGCAATTCACGAGTCTTTCCGTTTGCATCCTTACGGTTGAAGTCATAGATACGGTAAGTGATGTCCGAAGTCTGCTGAATTTCGGCAATAAACGCACCGGCACCAATACTGTGAACACGTCCGGCAGGAAGGAAGAATACATCTCCCGGCTTAATCTCATACTCCTGCAACACATCGGTGATCGTATTGTTCAACACACGCTCTTTATATTCTTTCGGGGTGATTTGCTCGGAAAAGCCAGAACGCAGCTTCGCTCCTTTATCAGCATCCACTACATACCACATTTCCGTTTTACCCATTGAGTTGTGTCTCTTCTTTGCCAGATCATCCGCCGGATGCACCTGGATAGACAGATCCTGCTTCGCATCGATGAATTTAATAAGCAACGGGAATTTGTTACCAAAACGAGCATAATTCGCTTCGCCAACCAGTTCCTCGCGATATTTTCTCACCATATCAGCCAAGGTTAAACCTTTGTCCGGGCCATTAGCCACAACAGATTCATTGTCCTCTACGCCGGAAATCTCCCAGCTTTCTCCTACTCCTTTCAAGTCTGAGTTCAAATGCTTGAACGGAATAATTTTGTCGCCCCCCCAAAGCGTCTGCTTCAGAATAGGTTCGAATTTTAATGGATACATTTTTGTTTTTCTTGTTAATAAACTTAGATTAAATTCTCCCGGATTATTATAATCCGGGAACAAACATACGAAAAAATGTTCACTTTAAAAGAAAAGAAGGATGAAAAATACAGAAACCTAAGTGAGAACGCTAAACTTTCCTAAACTACCCACTATATTTAGCCGGAATAATTTGTGAGTAACAAAGAATTTACCTTTATTTGCAAGAAAATTTTAAGAATACCAGACATGAATAACACATTCCCAACAGAAGGGAATCTATCAGGGCTCAGCCGGAAAGATTTCCAAAAGGAGATAAATGATAAAGAAACTGATTTATTTATCCTCAAAAACAAAAAGGGAATGGAAGTCGCCGTAACTAACTACGGATGCGCCATTCTCGCTATCATGGTACCGGATAAAAATGGAAAATATGCAAACGTTGTCCTCGGACACGACAGCATAGACCACGTTGTCAACAGCCCGGAACCATTCCTCAGCACTACTATCGGACGCTACGGCAACCGTATCGCCAAAGGAAAATTCACTTTGTATGGAGAAGAGCATGAGCTCACTATCAATAACGGACCCAACTCCCTGCACGGAGGACCCACCGGTTTTCACGCCCGCGTCTGGGATGCCGATCAACTGGCTGAAAATATAATCCAATTCAATTATATCTCAGCCGACGGCGAAGAAGGTTTCCCGGGCAACCTGGAGGTTGAAATGGTTTATCGCCTGGAAGAAGAAGAAAATGCATTGGTTATCGAATATCGTGCCACAACGGACAAAGCTACTGTAGTCAACCTGACTAATCACGGTTTCTTCAATTTGGCTGGTATCAGCAATCCTACTCCTACTATCGAAAACAACATTGTTACTATCAACGCTAATTTCTATACGCCTATTGATGAGGTTTCCATCCCGACTGGAGAAATTGCCAAAGTAGAAGGTACTCCGATGGACTTCACCACTCCGCATGCCGTAGGTGAACGCATCAACGATAAATTCCAACAACTGATTTACGGTGCCGGATATGACCACTGCTATGTACTGAACAAGATCGAAACAGGTTCATTGGATCTGGCTGCTACTTGTTTCGAACCGAATAGCGGTCGTACCATGGAAGTATATACTACCGAAGCCGGCGTACAGCTTTACACCGGTAACTGGCTGAACGGATTCGAAGGTGCTCACGGAGCAACATTCCCTGCAAGAAGCGCTATCTGCTTCGAAGCACAATGTTTCCCCGACACTCCGAACAAACCGCATTTCCCCTCGGCTACTTTATTGCCGGGTGACGAATACCAGCAGGTGACTATCTACAAATTCGGTGTGGAAAAATAAAAGATGAAAAAATAACTAACCTAATTTTATAAACTAACATTTTTAATAGAACCATGACACAAGAAAAAAAGAATGGAAAAATCATTGCCATTATCACGATGATTTTCCTTTTCGGTATGATTTCATTCGTTACTAACCTCGCAGCTCCTATGGGTATTGTGCTGAAGAATCAATTCGACGTATCCAATGCCTTGGGTATGCTGGGAAACTTCGGTAACTTTATAGCTTACGCAGTAATGGGTATCCCGAGCGGTATCTTGTTGCAACGTGTAGGATATAAGAAAACAGCCCTCATCGCAGTAGCTATCGGTTTTATCGGCGTAGGTATCCAATTCCTGTCCGGTCATTCAAGCCCGGAAATGGCTTTTGCCGTTTATTTGATTGGTGCATTCGTAGCAGGTTTCTCTATGTGTTTGCTTAACACTGTAGTAAACCCGATGTTGAACAAACTGGGTGGCGAAGGTAACAAAGGTAACCAGCTTATCCAGGTGGGCGGCTCTTTCAACTCAGTAATGGCTACCATTACTCCGATGTTCGTTGGTATCTTGATCGCCGGATCTATCGAAAAAGCTACTATTTCTCAGATTTTCCCTGTAATGTACACTGCAATGGCTGTGTTCGCTTTCGCTTTCTTCGTACTTTTGTTTGTACGTATTCCGGAACCCAACGCTGCTACTACAACTGAACCGATCAGCACACTGATGAAAGGTGCTTTGAAGTTCCGTCACTTTGTATTAGGTGCTATCGCTATCTTTGTATATGTAGGTATTGAAGTAGGTGTACCGGGTACTCTGAACCTGTTCCTTACTGACCCTGTAGAAAAAGGCGGTGCCGGTATCGCTTCTACTATCTCCGGTTTCGTAGTAGGAACTTATTGGTTCCTGATGTTGATCGGTCGTCTGGCCGGTGCTTCACTCGGTGCAAAAGTTTCCAGTAAAGCGATGCTTACATTTACATCTGGACTGGGATTGATTTTAGTATTCCTTGCCATCTTCTCTTCTACAGGAACATTGGTTAATCTGCCTGTACTTCAACAAAGTGCAACCGGCGGTTTGTCATTCGGTTTTGCAGAAGTGCCCATCAACGCTATGTACTTAGTATTAGTCGGTTTCTGTACTTCTATCATGTGGGGTGGTATCTTCAACCTTGCTGTAGAAGGATTGGGTAAATATCTTGCTGCTGCTTCCGGTCTGTTTATGGTACTGGTATGTGGTGGAGGTATCCTGCCTGTTATCCAGGGATGGGTAGCTGACGTTGCCGGTTTCATGCCAAGTTACTGGGTAATCATCATTGCTCTGGCATACTTGCTGTACTATGGTCTGGTAGGTTGCAAAAATGTAAATAAAGATATTCCAGTAGAATAAAACTCTGAATTTAATTTATTCACCTTATAAAATTGATTTATCATGGATATAGAACACGTAAGAAGTCGCTTCATTAAGCATTTTGATGGAACTACAGGATTTATATATGCCTCTCCGGGTCGCATCAACCTGATTGGCGAACATACTGACTACAACGGTGGATTCGTATTCCCCGGAGCTGTGGACAAAGGTATGCTTGCTGAAATCAAACCGAACGGCACTGACAAAGTAAGAGCTTATTCTATCGACCTGAAAGATTATGTAGAATTTGGCCTGAACGAAGAGGATGCTCCCCGCGCAAGCTGGGCAAGATACATTTTCGGTGTATGCCGTGAAATGATCAAACGTGGCGTAGACGTGAAAGGATTCAATACTGCTTTCTCCGGTGATGTGCCTCTGGGTGCCGGTATGTCTTCTTCAGCTGCTTTGGAAAGTACATATGCTTTCGCATTGAATGAACTGTTCGGTGAAGGTAAAATCGACAAATTTGAATTGGCTAAAGTAGGTCAGGCTACTGAACACAACTACTGCGGTGTAAACTGCGGTATCATGGACCAGTTCGCTTCTGTATTCGGTAAAGCTGGCAGCTTGATCCGTCTGGACTGCCGTTCACTGGAATATCAATATTTCCCATTCCATCCGGAAGGTTATCGTCTGGTATTGATGGATTCAGTAGTGAAACACGAACTGGCTTCTTCTGCTTACAACAAGCGTCGTCAGAGCTGTGAGGCTGCTGTTGCTGCTATCCAGAAAAAACATCCGCATGTAGAATTCCTGCGTGACTGTACAATGGATATGCTGGAAGAAGCGAAAGCTGATATCAGCGCTGAAGATTATATGCGTGCCGAATATGTAATCGAAGAAATCCAACGCGTACTTGATGTTTGCGATGCGCTGGAAAAAGACGATTACGAAACAGTAGGTCAGAAGATGTACGAAACTCACCACGGTATGAGCAAATTGTACGAAGTGAGCTGCGAAGAACTTGACTTCCTGAACGATTGCGCTAAAGAATATGGTGTAACCGGTTCACGCGTAATGGGTGGCGGCTTCGGTGGTTGTACTATCAACCTTGTCAAGAACGAACTGTATGACAACTTCGTTGAAAAGACAAAAGAAGCTTTCAAAGCTAAATTCGGCAGAAGCCCGAAAGTATATGATGTAGTAATCGGTGACGGTTCACGCAGAGTAGAATAAGTTATTATTCATCAGAATTAAATAAGCAGGGCGTCTTTCCGGAATGGAAGGACGCCCTTACTTTTCAATTAACAAAAAAGCTAAAACCTATTATCTAACCTAACCCTATAATTTACTGTTTATTGTACGCCTTCCGTTGTCATCTGAATGCGTTTCATGGTACCATCCTCGTTATAATACAAGCGGTCTATGCAGACAGAACGACGGAAACTGCCTCCGGCTGTATTGATGCTTCCATTATGATAAATGAAATACCAGTCGCCCTTGAACTCGATAATAGCCTGATGATTGGTATTGGAATTGCCGGCTATCTCATTAAGGATGCCTTTGTATTCCCAAGGTCCGGTAATGCTACGGCTCATGGCGTAGCATATCTTTTCCGGAAATTCAGAAGCATATGAAAGGTAGTACCAGTCTCCACGCTTATGTATCCACGGAGCTTCCGTATATCGGGGCAGATGAACCGGTACGATAGGACCATCCAGCTCGATCATATTCTTTTTTAGTTTGACATAGTAGCATTGGGTATTCCCCCAATAAAGATATGCCTGTCCGTCGTCGTCAATAAAAACAGTCGGATCGATATCTTCCCAAGAGATCTTGGTAAATTCGGTCGTCATATCATTGGTGATCAGTGCGGAACCACGGGCATCCACAAAAGGACCGACAGGCGAATCAGATACGGCTACACCGATGGATTTTCCGTGAATAGTGCCGTGTTCTACTGTCACATACCAATAGAACTTTCCGTCACGTTCTATCACCTGACTAGCCCATGCTTCCCCTTTTGCCCAACTAAAATCTTTGGCTTTCAAAGGTACAGGATGCTCCGTCCATGTCTTCATATCGGGAGACGAGAATACACACCATTCATTCAACTGGTAATGTTCTCTGGGAGGAGGACATTCATCATGTCCGGCATAAATGTACACCTTACCGTCATGCACCATAGCACCCGGATCAGCTGTATATTTATATTTTATGATGGGATTGCCATTGGCTACAAAAGTAGTGTCATTCTGCGCAGACAGCCCGGAAAAGGCTGCCAATGCGCATGAAATCATAACTAGTTTAACGCTATTCATTTTATTTTTTCGTGAATTTATAAACTGCAAACGTGTTCGGTCCGAGTTCGGTGGTTAACGCATGACCATTGATCGTTACCGGTGTCTCCTGCGGAGTGATGGCAAACGGTTGTTCAAGCGTATTATCTTTGTCCTGATCGAGTGAGCTAAGAGTGATGCAACGTCCTTCGGACAATACATCCTGCTTTTTCAGACCTTCGAAAGTCAAGGATACAGGCTGTGTCTTATCGGAAGTATTAGCTACTTTGACAATCAGTTCGTTCTTATCCTTATCATAGACTGCACTGGCAAAAAGTCCGTTTTGTCCTTCCGCCCCCGTTACCGGTTTCTTGTTCATAGTGAGAGGAAGTACATTCGTTCCTTTGTTCTGTGCGTACAGCTGCTGCACATAATAACTTACGGTACGCACCGAGTTAAGATTATCAAACCAAATCATGTCCGGACGCCATTGCCATCCCTCCACATGAGCGAAAAGCGGCGCATAAGTAGCCATATGTACGATATCGGCATTGCGTTCCAATCCGGTCATGAAGGCTGCTTCGAGCAAGGCAGCATGGAAGTGGTTCCATTTCTTTCCTTTTCCGTGACAAGCATATTCGCCGGCAAATACTTTCGGTCCTTTGCGGTCATAGTTATCATAGCGTGCTCCCTGACTGAGGAACCAGCTTTCGGGACGGTAGAAGTGTTCGTCTACCAGATCAGCTTTCAGACGTTTCATCTCAGGCCACAGGTAATCGAATTCTTTTCCTTCGGAGTTCGGGCCGGAACTGCCTACAATCATGATTTCCGGATGCGCCTTGCGAAGAGCCTTGATAAACGGTTCGAGACGTTCGGGATACTCTTTTCCCCACTGTTCATTACCGATGCCCAGATATTTCAAATTAAAAGATGCCGGATGTCCCATATCGGCACGTACTTTCCCCCAAGTCGTGTTCACGTCTCCATTGGCAAATTCGATCAGATCGAGTGCATCCTGAATATAGCTGTCCAGGTCGCAAACTGCTACGTGAGCTTTTTCTTCATTGTTCTGATACTGACAGGCAAGTCCGCAGTTCAGGATCGGAAGCGGTGCCGCTCCCATTTCTTCAGAAAGAAGAAAATATTCATAGAATCCCAGTCCGTAGCTTTGATAATAATCCGGATAGAAACGATGGGTAAAGGTATATTGCCAACGATTTTCGTTCAATGGACGGTTTTCTACCGGCCCCACGGATTTCTTCCAGTCATAACGGGTTTCGAGATCCGTACCTTCAACGATGCAACCACCGGGGAAACGGAAGACTCCCGGATGAATATCCGCCAAAGCCTGTGCAAGGTCTTTGCGAAGACCGTTCTCATGTCCCTTCCAAGTATCGACAGGAAAAAGGGAAATATGCTCCAAGTCTACCGTACCCTGGGAAGCAAGGAAAATACGAAGCGTTGCTTTGGGATTGGTAACACCCGCTTTTAAGATTACCTGATACTTCTTCCAGTCTTTGGAATCAATGGTCAGTGTCTGAGAGGCAAAAGCCTGATGTTCGCCCATAGATTTGGTATCTACAAGTTCCACACGTATCTTTTCACCTGTACCTCCGTGCGGCAGACGTGCCCACACAGAGAAGCGGTATTCTTCACCTTGCTTAACCCCGATGCCGAAGAAGCCTTCATTATCCAGTCCGGTATGCTTGTGGGCATGTCCCGGATTATCAAGACGCACATAATGCGGATTGCGTTCAAAAGGACCGTCATCCTGCAAAGTCACCTTTCCATAAGTCTTCCATCCCATCAGACGCTGGGGAAATTCGAATGAACGGTTCTTTACCAGTTCGGCATAAAGTCCGCCATCGGCAGCATAATTGATGTCTTCAAAAAAGAGTCCGTACATTGTCGGCTGGATTTCAGCACCCAACTTCTTAGCCTGGATCACCATTTCATTGGTTTGTGCATGAAGTGCCATGCCGGTAGATAAGGCTAATGCAGCCAGTAATTCTGTGTATCTTCTCATGGTTTTCAATAAAATTATATATAGTTATTTGATTCTTTTTCCCCAGACAGAACGTCCCCGGCTATCGAGTCCGGTAAAGAGAATTGTTTCGGTTTCGTTCTCCCAATCGTGTCCTGCAAAGATAACCAGATTCTCAATCTTCTCCGAGTTCAAATCTACCATTAATAGATGTTTTTCGGTCAAAAAGGACCATTTTCCATTCATTTGAACTATATTCCATTCGTTATCGGTCATCTGCCCTTTGCACGTGCCGTCTTTTGCCAAAGTCATTCGGGTGGACAGGTTCCACTCCTTCTCTTTCAGTTCTCCTTCTCCCCATAAAATCTGTCCGGCTTCCAGCTGACGTTCGTATGCCGGTTCCTGCACTCGTATGATTTCCCATTCACCGACCAGATCTTCTTTGCTGAATTGACGCGAAGCAGTCCCTGCATATCTCTCGGGAGAAGCGACTGGCCAGCCTTCGGGAGTGAAGAACAACTGCCGTATATGCAACACCATTAACTGATTTTGCGGTGACAGACGTCCCTGATGCGCCATAAAATAGTTTCCCTCATTATCTGAAAAGACAGCACAATGTGCAGTACCCGCCCATCCGGTATGATTCTCAAAACGGTATGGTGCGGTCAGTATCGGAAAATTATTGGTTGTATCCTTCACTGCCTTACCGAAATAGTCCGTAAACGGACCTTCGGCGGCATCCGAACGGCTGACACGTACATTATAAGTCGTCATCAGCGGATCATAGGAAGTGAAAAGATAATATTGTTTCAGCTCCGGATGATAGATAATTTCCGGTGCTTCGAGATTATCCTTCCGATAGTTGGCACGTCGTGCTACAAGGTGGCCCCAATCGCCTTCGTTTAAAACCAATCCGGTTTCCGGATTCAGTTCGACGCAATACAGCCCACCGAAGAAGGAGCCGTAGTGCATCCACCATTTACCGGTAGTCTCGTCGGCTATAACACTTGGATCGATGGCATTCATCGCGGTAGAATCATCTGTTTTAACGATACAGCCCTTCTGCGTCCACGGCCCTTCGGGAGAAGTTGATTCGGCAAGTCCGATATAGGATGTCTTACGTCCGAATGCGGATACGCAATAATAGAGGCGGTATTTATCTTTATAAGGAATGATATATGGTGCCCAGATATTAGTTGCTCCCTGCCCATTCGCATGAGATTGTACCCATTGGACAGCTTCTTCCGGTATTTCCGGAAATGCCCATCCCAGAAACTCCCAGTGTACCAGATCCTTGGAACGGCGCATCTGGATAAATCCCAACGGCACGCCTTTCTCTCTCGCCTCTTTCCGGTTTTCACCGAAAATTGCATCTGTAGAATACATATAGTAATAGTCGCCCAACTTCCGGCAGGACGGATCGTGTACATTGTATGTTCCCCATTGACGGTAATCTTCCATTTTGGCTACTGATAAATAATTATCATCCCAAGGATTAGCAGAAGGAGTCGGAGTAAACACGGCAGAAGTGCAACTTGCAAAGAAGCTGCCTGCTACTAAAAGAACTGGCAAAAACAAGTTTTTCATAATATCTGTGTATTCGTTCATCAATTATGCTACAAAAATACGTCCCGTTTCCCCTATGAAAGGTGGACATACGAACACGATTGGTGGACAATCCGATAATCTGCTGAAAAGAAGTTCTTCTCATTTTTGTGATTGAAGAGATTCTTCTAACTTTGCCCTTATTAATACGTACATATATGAAAAAACACCTACTTATATACCTTATAATATATAGTATCTGTTCACTGGCCGGGCAGGTTCGGGCACAGGAACGTTTTGCCGACCGCTATAATATTACGTATGTGACCATGAACGAGGGGCTTCCACATAATTTTATCGACGATCTGTACAAAGACAGCCGGGGATTTATGTGGATTTCGACTGCCGGAGGCGGGCTTTCCCGTTATGATGGCTATGAGTTTGTAAACTACACTCCCAATAATCACCAATGCAAACTAAAAAGCAACTTTATACGCAATGTCTGTGAAGACGCCTTCCAACGCCTTTGGATCGTCTCCGAAGGGGGAACGGATATTATTGACTTATCCACTTTAAAACCGATTATCCCCCGTGACCCGAAAGGGATACTTCCAAAGATACTGGAACTACCGGCTACCCGTATCATGAAAGATACGCAAGGCTGTATCTGGCTTCATTGCGACAATGCCCTTCACCGTATCGAATTCAATGACAAAGGAGAAGTGCAAATCCTGTCTACCCTCAGTCCCGTCTATCTGAATGGTCCGGACATTGCTCTGAAAGACATTGACGAGGATGGAAAAATATGGATGGGAAACAATGGAGAAATACGAAAAGTGGCATTAAGTCCGCAAAAGAGACTGATAACCATCCCCATAGCCGACTGCCTGAAGTTCGAAACGGGAACTTATATTTCGGATTTCCTCAGCAAAGAGAATGAAGTCTGGATCTCCAGTGACCGCGGACTATTCCGTTATAATAAAAGCGGCAATGTGATAAAACGATATGAGCATGATTCCGGCAATTCCTATTCGCTATCGCAAAATTACCTGACAAGTTTAGCTATCACCAGCGACAAACAGTTAATCGTCGCGACGCTACGTGGCATTAATATCTACAACCCGATGACGGATAATTTTGAACGTATAGCCTGTGACCTTCCGAATGGCAGTACCAATCTGCTGAACAGTAACTTTATTAATTGCATATTGACTGATGGAGAGCATATCTGGTTCGGTACGGAAACCGGAGGTATCAATCTGTTAAATCCACGACAACTATCGATACGGAGCTACCGACATGACAAGGAAAACCCGTCAAGTCTATCCTATAATCCTGTCAATGCAATTTATGAAGATGCATACGGAACCTTATGGGTAGGGACAGTGGAAGGCGGACTGAACAGAAAAGAACGGAACAGCGAAGATTTTACCCATTATACACGTGAACACGGAGGACTGAGTCACAATTCCGTCAGTGCCCTGACTTCCGATGCCGACAACCACCTATGGATTGGCACATGGGGAGGAGGCCTCAACCTGCTTGATCTGAAAGCTCCCCGACAGATACAGGAAGTGATTTCCTCACAGACCAGCGGAGGCTTTCCGATTAATTTTATTGGGGTATTGAATTATGACCCTATTAATAAAGGTATATGGATAGGCGCCAATCAAGGACTCTATTTTTATGATCCGATAAAAAAAGAGATAACTGCTCCATTACCGGATAAGGTTGCTGAAAATATCCATGGCTGTATCGGTTCTATCATCGATAAGGAGGGTAAACTCTGGGTCGGTTGTCTGGAAGGGGTTTATATCATCGATTTGCATTCCCGTTCCTCCAAAGGAGAATTCCAGTACAGGCACCTGAACTACAAACTGGACGATCCGTCCTCCCGCCTGATTGAGAAAATAACCTGCTTTTATGAAGGTAAGGACGGTACTTTATGGCTGGGCAGTAACGGATATGGCATTTATCAACGAAAAATCGATGCTCAAGGAAAAGAACAGTTTATCTCTTATAGCACAGCGCAAGGACTACCGAACAACAGTGTTCGGGGAATACTGGAAGATAACAACGGTAACTTATGGATCAGCACCAATAATGGACTCTCCTGTTATCATCAGGCAGAGAATCGCTTCATTAACTATACCATACAGGATGGTCTGATTGACACACAGTTTTATTGGAACGCCTCATGCGGTTCTTCTCATGACTTACTCTATTTCGGCAGTGTAGGCGGATTGGTTGCAATCGAAAGCAATCGTCCGGCGGTGTCTCTTCCGGCTGCTAAAGTCCGTTTCACCCGCCTGCGGATAGGTAATGAAGAAATATTGCCGGGCAGCGAATACCTATCGGAAGACATTGCCATAACGACGGAACTGAGGCTGCATGAAAAAGAAAAATCTTTCTCACTCGAATTTGCAGCGCTCAACTTTGAGTCAAACAATACAGCCATATACAGTTATCGTCTGGTCGGTTTTGACGATAAATGGGTACAGGTTCCGGGGAACCGGCGTTTTGCCAGTTATACGAATTTACCTCCCGGTTCATATGCTCTACAAGTCAGATATACTCCTGACGGTGAAAACGAAGGAGAAAACATAACGGAACTGAAGATTACGATTGTACCTTATTTCTATAAAACTGTATGGTTCATTTTACTCACCATCGCATTGTTGTCTGTCAGTGTATGGCAATTCTATCAATGGCGCATCCGCAATCTGAAACGGCAGAAAGAATATCTGCACCGCACGGTAGAAGAGCGCACTCATGAACTGGAACAGCAGAAGCATCTGTTAGAGAATCAAACGGAAGAGCTGTCGCGCCAAAATCAGATGCTGATTCAGCAGAATGAGAAAATCACGAGGCAGAAGGCACAACTGATTCGTATGTCCCGCAAAGTGCAGGAATTGACGCTTGACAAGATTTCATTCTTTACGAATATTACCCACGAATTCCGCACGCCGATTACTCTCATTATCGGTCCTATCGAACGTGCATTGAAATTAAGCTACAATCCGCAAGTCATTGAGCAATTGAACTTCGTAGAACGCAATTCCAAATATCTATTGTCTCTCGTCAATCAGTTGATGGATTTCCGGAAGGTAGAGTCCGGCAAACTGGAAATTGTGAAGACTCGGGGAAATTTTCTGAAATTTATCGATTCACTGATCACTCCGTTTGAAGTATTCGCCCAAGAGCGGAACATTGTGCTCAAACGCTATTACCGGATGGAGATGCCGGAGATTTTGTACGATGAGGAAGCAATGCGTAAGGTGGTCACCAATCTGTTGAGTAACGCTATCAAGTTTACTCCTAACGGGGGAACTGTGTCTCTCTACCTATCTGCCCTTTCCGCCAAAGACAGTGAAAAGGAGACTCTGTATATTTGTGTCAAAGACAGTGGTTCGGGCATCCCTGAAGAAGACCTCAACCGAATTTTCAACCGTTTCTACCAGTCGCAGAATCAAGTGAAATATCCGGTATACGGACAAGCAGGAACAGGCATCGGTTTATACCTCTGCAAACGGATTGTACAAATGCACGGCGGAGAGATCAAAGCATTCAATAACCGTCATGCAGGATGCTCTTTCCGCATCCTCCTCCCCTTGCAACGGGAAGAAGGAAAAGACGAAAAGACAATCATTATTGATCACAACGATTCGTCCTCAATCCCTGTTCAGGATTACGGCTCTCCCAAAGAGAAAGAAGCTTTAAATATGCTGGTTGTGGAGGATAATGCTGATATGCGGGGATATATCCGCTCTATTCTTCGTGAACAGTATCATGTGCTGGAAGCTGCAAATGGCGAAGAAGCGCTACATATACTTAACAGTAATCCAATAGACTTTATTATCAGTGACTTGATGATGCCTGTCATGGACGGAATCGAGCTGTCCCGAAAGGTAAAGGAAACATTTGCCATTTCGCATATTCCTTTCCTGATGCTGACCGCCAAGACCTCACAAGAAGCCCGACTGGAAAGCTATCGTATGGGAGTGGACGAATATCTGCTGAAACCTTTTGATGAAACATTATTATTGACCCGTATTCAGAATATTCTGGAGAACCGGAAACGATATCAGCGTAAATTTACACTTGATATGGATGTGGACATACTCAATATGGAAGAAGAATCCGGTGATAAGAAGTTCCTCAATCAGATAATGGAGGTTATCAAAGAGAACTACAAGAACTCGTATTTCGAAGTCAGTGATTTTTGTGAAGCCGTCGGGGTAAGCAAAAGCCTGCTGAACAAAAAACTGCAAAACTTAATCGGTCAGTCCGCCGGACAGTTCATCCGGAATTACAGACTGAACATCGCACGGGAATTGATTCTGAAGAATCGGGAAACAAAGAATATGAATATAGCGGAAGTTGCCTACGAAGTAGGATTCAATGATCCCAAATATTTTACAAGATGCTTCACGAAACATTTCAATGTGACACCAAGCGCACTGCTGAATAACGAAGAATAACTGATATAAGGGTTGCTATTATGAAACAATGATAGCAGCCCTTCGTCTTAAAATGAGCTCATTTTAAGAGACATCCGTCCAAGATTATACTCAAAGTGTAAAAAAGACACTTATATAACCGTTTATCCACCTCGAAAATTCATTTGTCCACCTTTAATATACTCATCGGTTGTATTTTTGCGACACTACAACGAGTAGAATTATTGTTGAACCATTAATATCAATATCTATGAAGACAAGGAAATGGCCGTTACTACTTATGGCAATTCTTACCGTTCTCAGCATGAGTTCTTGTCAGGATTGGGGAGAAGCCGATCCACCGGCAGGAAATCAAAAACTTCCGGCAAAGCCGGATACCTCCGCTAAATTAATAGCTGAATTTACATTTGACGAAGATTTCAACTCTACTGCCGCCGAAGGCGAAACACCTATATTAGGGGAAGGTTTTGCATATAGTGCAGATCAGGAGATACCGGAAATCGTACAGGATGACGAAAGAGAAAGTGGAGTTATGCACGCCAACGGCGGATATCTCCGCATTCCCAACCCTCTTATCGGTGCAGATATCCAGACAGGAGTCTCATTCAGTTTTTTCGTAAAGCCGACTAAAACAGACCATACAGGTGCACTGATCTCTTTCAGTGATGGAACGAACAAACTGTATTTCACTGCAAATGCTTTTCTGAGCTATACCGGCACAGGAGGCTATCTGGACGTAAATGATCCGGAAGTCAGTGTAACGAACGCAATACCTTACGGGACATGGCATTATGTTGCCTTGACTTTCACAGGGAAAGGATACGCCATTTATATCGATGGCACCAAGAAATACGATACCAACAACCATGCCAGCATCAGTTCCGGAAAGACAAGGGCTGTGAGCGTAGGTGACTTCGATTATTCCAATATGATCGATTTATTGTCATCTGCCACCTATATATATTTAGGCTATGGTTCGGATACGGAAACAGCCGAAGCCTATTACGATGATCTGAAAATCTGGACAAATACCTTCTCGGACAGCGATGCTCAGGGACCGAATATCGGTGGCGGAGTATACGTGCCGGATCCTGTTTATAAAGCTACTTTCGAAACGACTACCGGACTACAGATCATTGGCGGTGGCAGCTTTGTTACAGATGATAATAGCGCCTTCGGAACCGTATTCAAGAATATCCCCGGAGGAATGCGTCAGAATTACTTGTTGCTTCCGGAAGATGTTATGTCACATTCTGCCGAAACGAAGGAAATGTCTATCGGTATGTGGGTGAATGCGAAGGATGCCGGAATCTCATCCACTTATATGTGGTCACCATTATTCAGCGCTCACGGACAGGCACCGGGCATAGCAGGTACTGCCAATACAGACAACTGGCCTATGTTTGCATTGTATGTAAGAGGAACATTACAACTGAATAATGCCGGATGGTGCAACTTTGATGATGCACAGAATGTAAATGGTACCAATGCTCTATATCATGACGCCACTGACTGGTTAGCCGATCATGGGTGGCATTACTATACAGTAACTCTCACCGCTACTTCCGCCAAAGTATATATGGATGGCGAACTGAAGAACGAATGGCAGGTGGCAGGTACCGGAGATAACAATACAATTGAAGGTGCATTCATTTATGGTGCCAACTACAAATACATCACTTTAGGCGGAAATCAGGCGTTCGACTGGGGCGATCCCGATCCGGGATTCATGTTTGACGACTTCGCAGTCTATAACAAAGAATTGTCTTCGGAACAGATCAAGCAGATTATGGAAGACAAGACATTGGCTCTGCCGACTCCCGTCTACATCAATACCTTTGAAGAAGGAGCCGGAGATGCAAAAATCGTAGGTTCGGGCAAAATAGTTTCAGTGGAAGACAAAGGTTTCGGACAAATATTCCAGAACGTAGCCGGCTCTAAAGGCACTAATTATCTGATGTTGCCTCAGGATGCTCTTTCCCACTCCGTAGAATCTCAGGAAGTGAGTATCAGTGTATGGGTGAATGCCAAGAATGCCGGAGGGTCGGATGATTACCGTTATTCACCGCTGTTCACAGCGTACGGAAATGAGCCGTCAGCAGGATCAGAGAATATATGGCCATTGTTTGTCCTGCAATCCCGCGGACTCGCCCAAATAAACTGTAACGGATGGACAGACTTCACCGCCGCACAGAACGAGAAAGGTGTCAACACCGTTTATTGTTCGGAATATGCAGCAGATGGAATCGTTTGTGAGGAAGACTGGCTGAAGGATCATGAATGGCATCTTTACACGGCTGTTCTCACGACTACCACCTGCAAAATCTACCTCGACGGAGAAGTCGCTAATTCATGGACAGTATCAGGCAGCGGTGACGGCAATACCATCTCCGGAATATTCACCAACGGTGCAGACTTGAAATACATCTCATTGGGCGGAAATCAGGCATGGACATGGGGCGATCCGGATCCCGGATTTATGTTCGACGACATCGCTATCTACAACAAAGCACTGACAATCGATGAGATACAGGCTATTATGAAAAAGAAAAAGAATTAAACCTTAAAGTTTAGTATACATGAAGAATTTTATACTGATACTCTGCCTCGCCACATTCAGCCAATGGGTGTATGCGCAGAACAAGCAGATCACCGGACGGGTAGTTGATACCAAAGGCGAAGCCGCCATTGGTGCAAGCATACTTGAAAAAGGAACTACAAACGGAACCATTACCGACTTTGACGGTAATTTCAAACTGACGGTCGGACCGAAAGCCGTGTTACAAATCAGTTATATCGGTTATAAGACACAGGAAATACCAGTAGCCAACAAGACGAAACTGAATATCACTATGGAGGAAGACACGGAAGTGCTGGATGAAGTCGTAGTGGTCGGATACGGTGCGCAGAAGAAAGAAAGTGTGGTAGGTGCCATCTCGCAGGTTTCTTCCAAAGAACTGTTGAAATCTCCGGCAGCCAATATTTCACAGGCGATTGCCGGTAAGATTTCGGGTGTAATCACTTCTCAGACTTCCGGTGCGCCGGGGGCTGACGATATGAAGATTTATATCCGTGGCCGTGCTTCTTTCGCAGGAGACAACCAGCCGTTGATTTTAGTAGACGGTGTAGAACGCGAGTTCTCACAGATTGCTCCGGATGATATCGAATCGATCTCTACGTTGAAAGATGCTTCCGCTACTGCCGTATATGGTGTGCGTGGTGCAAACGGTGTTATGCTGATTACAACAAAGCGCGGTAAGGAACAGAAACCGACCGTCAGCCTGACCGCCAACTGGCAAATACAGTCCCCTACCCGCCAGGATACTTATCTGGATTCTTACAATTCGGTTGTATTATTGGAAGAAGCGCTGGCTAATGACGGACTACCTTCTCAATATTCGGCATCCGATATCGAAATGTATAAAAGAGCCTCAGCAGGACAACTTAGCGGAATCGATGCCCTCCTCTACCCGAATGTAGACTGGTATGACACCGTTTTGCGCAACAGTGCACCGGCACAACGCTACAATGTCAATATACAGGGCGGTACCAAACGTATGCGTTACTTTACTTCTGCCGAATATTACAACCAACAGGGATTGTTCAAGGAATTCAGTCAGGACGAATACGGAAACAAGTCGAACTCAAGCTTCAAGCGTTTCGCTTTCCGTGCCAATCTCGACTTTCTGATGACCAAAGACCTGACTCTTTCAGTCAACTTCGGAACACGTTTCGAAGAACGCAGAGGCCCGAACTCGAATGAAGCGAGGGACGGATCCTACAGTCAGGCTTTTTACGAAATGAATCATACTCCGGGATGGTTGTTCCCGGTATCCTACACCGTGGGTGAAGGCGAAGACCAAAAGACATTATACAGCGGCAGCTCACAATATCAGAATAATATCGTAGCACGTTTAGCCAAAGCCGGTTTCTACCGCTCCACCAATACGATCAATGAAACAAATTTCATTGTGGATTATAAGATGGACTGGCTCACCAAAGGGCTGGCAGCAAAAGGAATGGTATCTTTCGACTACGACGCTTACTATATGCGTGCTTTCAATGCCGACTTTGCCACTTATGAGCTGAATGACCGTACTAATTATAATTCAATAGACGCTTATACCCAGTTCAATACAGATACGGAACTTGCTTATCTGGGCAATAACCAGACTACTACTTATAAACTTTATATGGAATTCCAGCTGAACTGGGCACGCAAATTCGGGAAACATGATATCACCGCTATGGCACTGTACAACCAGAATGACTACCGTTATCAGGCAGACCTTGCCGAACGCTACCAAGGACTGGTAGGGCGTGCCACATACGGCTACGACGACCGTTACCTGGCAGAAGTCAACTTCGGCTATAACGGTTCGGAAAACTTCATGCGAGGCAGACGCTTCGGTTTCTTCCCTTCTTTCTCCGTAGGATGGAGAATCAGCAACGAAGCTTTCATGAAAGGAACGGAAGACTGGCTGAACAATCTGAAAATCCGTGCATCCTATGGTGAAGTAGGTAACGATGTATACAAAGTGAATGGCGTAAAACAACGTTTCCTGTATCAGGCAGTGTGGACACAGATAGCCAACGACTATCACTTCGGAACAACCGGATATACCGGTATCTATGAAAGCCAGTACCCTAACTATGCAGTGACTTGGGAGCGTGCTCACAAATACAACCTGGGACTGGAATTTGGTTTATGGAACGGACTGTTGAACGGTAATATCGACGTATTCTACGAAAAGAGAAACGATATCCTGACTCCTTACCTCACCCGTCCGCAATGGGTAGGCGTCAATATGGCTGCCGGCAATCTGGGAGAGACCAACAACAAGGGCTTCGAAATCGAACTGAAACATGCGAACCATATCGGAAAGGACTTTACCTATAATGCAAGTCTGACTTTCTCACACGCCCGCAATGAAATCCGGAACATGGACGAACCCGCCACAAAGACAGCATATCGCAAACAGGAAGGTCATCCGATCAACCAATACTTCGGTCTGGTATGCGATGGTTTTGTGACCCAAGCCGACCTGAACAATCCCGATTTTCCGGTTTCTACTTTCGGCAACGTACAGGCAGGCGACCTGAAATACCGTGATATGAACGGAGACGGATTTATCGACAGCCGTGATGAAACATTTATCGGCTATAGCGATGTTCCCGAAAACACTTACGCCTTGTCTCTGGGATGCGAATACAAAGGCATCGGATTCAGCATCATGTTTCAGGGAGTAGATCATGTTTCCAGATATTATGATGCAGAGGCAATGTACGCTTTCGTGAATGGCGGTAAGGTAAAAGAACATCATCTGAACCGCTGGAATCCCAACCAGTCGGAAGCATACAACCTTGCCAATGCCAGCTATCCGCTGCTCCATTATGACAGCTACGGTGACCATAACCAGCGTAAAAACTCGTTCTTCCTGAAAAACGGTAACTTCCTCCGTCTGAAGAATATCGAACTAAGCTACTCGCTTCCGGCCCGATGGATCAGAAAAGTAGCCATGAACGAATGCCGCGTCTATGTGAATGCAAACAATCTCATCACATGGGATAAACTGGATGGTCTTTGCGATCCGGAAAGTGAAGGTTCCAACCGTTACCCGATTATGAAGACGGTGAACTTTGGTGTAAACATTAAATTCTAACAGATATAAGACATGAAAAAGACAATCATATATACCGCCTTTTGGTTGGCAACCGCCGGAATCGCCCTGACTTCCTGTGAAGATATATTCGGTGGTTTTCTGGACAAACAGCCCAGCAACGAACTGACAGAAGAAGAGGTATTCAGCCAGTGGACTACTACCCGCGAGTTCCATTTCGATACTTACAACTTCCTGCGCCACGGTGCCTGCCGCATCAACAACTCATGGATGGATGCAGCCACCGACTTAGCCGAAACCAGCTACGCCAGCGGCGGCACGCGTACAAGTTTCAACATCGGTAACTATTATGCCAGCAGTGCCGCCACTGAACTCACCGACACATGGGAACACTATTACCGGGGTATCCGCAAATGCAATATGCTGTTAAAGAATATCGACAACGTACCCAAAGCTACGGACGACTCGGAAGAAGCACACGCTACCTATGTGAAACAATACAAGGCGGAAGCTCATTTCCTCCGCGCTTATTTCTACTGGGAAATGTTTCTCCGCTACGGCCCCGTCCCCCTGGTGACAGATGTACTCGATCCGGACGGGGACTTGCTGAGCAACTATACCACCCGCCCTTCCCTGAAAGAATATGTAGTTGACTTCATTCTGAAAGAACTGAAAGATTGCGAAGAAGGATTGATGGATAAAGCTACTTCTGCCGAATCGGGCAACCCCGGACGTATCAGCCAGCCAATGGCTCGTGCACTGTATTCCCGCATTATGCTTTACATGGCAAGCGACCGTTTCAGAAGCGAATCGGGTATCAGCTGGCAGCAAGCCGCCGATGCAGCGCAAAGCTTCATGACGGATTACGGAACGCTCTACGGACTTTACACGACCGACACCGATCCGAAGACCTGCTACACCAATGCTATTCTGAAGAACGCACATGACGAGAAAAATAACGAAACGATTTTCTGGCGTAATGATGTGGCTGTAGGATGGGGAGCGATCTATAACGATACGCCGGTAGGCGAAGGCGGCAACGGAGGTTTGTGCCCGTCACAGAATTTAGTGGATATGTACGATATGGCAAACGGGCAGTCTCCTTTCAGCAGTTATGATGAAACCGGTGCCCCTGTTTATAATGGAACAGCCACTCCCGCCATCAACAACACCAGCGGATACAAGAGCAATGATCCTTACAGCAACCGCGACCCGCGTCTGGCGGCTACCGTACTCTACAACGGTGTGAATTGGGGTAATGGTATAATTAATGTACTCAAAGGACAACGGGATAACCCGCAAGGAAATGCAAATGCAACGCCGACCGGATACTATACCCGCAAGTATATTCCGGAAGTGATCCTGAACAATAACCATACCGGCAGCAACTATCGTAACTGGATTATCATCCGCTATGCGGAAATCTTATTGAACTACGCAGAAGCCTTGAATGAAGCCGGCGGGTCACGTACGGACGTACTGAATGCCATCCAGCCTCTCCGTGACCGTGTAGGGATGACTGCCAAACTCACAGACCGCAGCGATCTTCAGACCATAGCCGACCGCCGTAACTTCATCCGCAAGGAACGTACCGTCGAACTCGCTTTTGAAGATCATCGCGCATGGGACGTACGTCGCTGGAATGTAGCGGAAAAAGCATTGGCACGTCCTATCTACGGAATGGAGATTACCAAGGAAAACGGAAAGTTTGTCTATACACGTAAAGTTGCCCAGAACCGGGTATTTACGGAGAAAATGTATCTCTACCCGATACCGGAAGGAGAAGTATGGAAAACGAATATCGAAAACAACCCGGGTTGGAACAATTAACTGAATGAATATGCAACCGATGAAATTAAATAACATACAGACAGGATTCAAAAGAATCCTGCTCACCGTAGCCACAGTTTTCATGCTGGGCAACGGATGGGCGCAAGATGCTAAAGTACTGAAAGGACGAATCGTAAATGCAGAGGGTGAACCTATCGCAGGTGCGGTGGTCAACGTAGCGGAAGCAAGCCGCATCGCACTCTCGGACAAGGACGGTTTCTTCACTTTGAAGAATGTAAAACCTGCCGACGAGCTTTATGTAAGCAGCGTAGGTTATCTGCCGACAACGGCCATTGCCGACTTCGAAGAGAATTTCAAGATTGTCATGGATGCCGACCTGGATGAATATGCTCATACAACTCCGCTTCCTTTCAACCGCAAACCCAAGAAGTTTGTGACAGAGTCCACCTCCATCGTCACCGGAGAAGAACTGGAAAAACATCCGGTAACCGTTTTGCAGAATGCGTTTACCTCCACTGTCACCGGTGTAGAGACGTATGAAGCGCAATCCGAACCGGGATGGAGTGAAACGGCTATGTATATCCGTGGCATCCGTACCATGAATGCCAGCGCACGCAGTCCGCTGATCATCGTCGACAATGTGGAACGTGACCTCTCATTCCTCGATGCCTACCCTATTGAATCGATTACGATATTGAAGGATGCCGCCGCCACCGCTATCTATGGAATGCGTGGAGCCAACGGCGCAGTACTCGTAACGACCAAACGTGGAGAAACCGGTAAGACTAAAATCAACTTCACACAAGAAGTCGGCTTCCAGACTATTGCCGGAATCCCCGAAAGCCAGAATTCTTATAACTATGCGCTGAGCCGTAATCAGGCACGATACCTGGACGGATTAAGTCCCGAATATTCCGATGAAGACCTGGAATACTACCGTCGTGTCTGCAACGGTGAGCAGTTGGAAGGAATGGCCAAATACAAATACTTCAATACGAATTGGCACGACACCATGCTGCGGGATGCAGCTCCGCAATACCGTACCAACCTGTCTGTCAGCGGCGGTAACGCACGTGCACGCTACTATGTCTCCTTCTCTTATCTCCGCCAGGAAGGTTTGTTCGACACCAAATGGACGGAATGGAACGAAGGCTACAGCACACAGGAAGTATTGAACCGCTATAACCTGCGTTCGAACATCGACATCGATGTAAACAAGTTCCTGAATGTATCGATGGACTTGGGCGGACGTATCGACAATATCTCCCAACCGGGCATTGACGTATGGAACCTCTTTACCTGGGGAGCCGGCGAAAACCTTCCGGTGTATCCCGTATTCTGCCCGAACGGTGAATTCTTTATGCCGACCAGCAGCGACAGTAAAAACGGTGCCGCACAAATCGCCGGACGTGGTGTGGAACAGAACCGCCGCCGTAACCTCTATACAACCGTAACGGCTACCGGAAACCTGGATGCCCTCGTTCCCGGACTGAAAGCCAAGATGACGTTCAGTTTCGACTCTTACGAAACATTCCAGAAGGTGCAGCAAGCCGATGTCAATGTCTACTACTATAACTATATGGCTGATGTCAACGACCCGTCGGAATATACATACCAACGCATGAGAACATACAAAGCACTGCCCAATGCCACCACTTCTCCACGTGACTATTACTATAATCTCAATATGAACGGAGGACTGGCATACGAACATACCTTCGGCAAACATGCCATCAATGCTCAGGCTTTCATCCGTACTTATCAGAATGTGGTACGCGGACAGGAATCATCCAACCGCTACCTCTCTTACAATGCACAGGCTACCTATGTATATAACAACCGGTATATCCTTTCCGGTAATATCTCCCGCATGGGCAGTGATAATTATGCCGACGGCGAACGCTTCGGAACATTCCCCGGCGGTTCCGTGGGATGGGTACTTTCCGAAGAATCATGGCTGAAGAACTCGTTCGTGAATCTCCTGAAACTCCGCGCATCCTATGGACGGGCAGGACAAGCCGTAACAGGCGTCAGCCGCTACCCGTACCAAGGTACATTCACCGAAGGAGGCGGATATAATTTCGGTACTTCCCAATCTTACACGGAAGGTGTATATGAATCGACAGCCGGCAACAAGAATATCAAATGGGAAATCTCAGATATGGCAAACTTCGGCGTTGACTTCGACTTGTGGAACAAGAAAATCTACGGTTCTGTGGACTTCTTCAAGGAATGGCGTTCCAATATTCTGGTATCCCGTTCCACCGTGCCCGGCTTATTCGGTGTAAATGCTCCGCAAGACTCTTACGGCAAGGCCGAAACGAAAGGTTTCGAAGTCACTTTAGGACACAGCAACCGGATCGGTGATTTTGAATACTATATCGACGGTATGCTGACTTTCAACACCAACAAGATCACCGAAATGGATGAACTGACTCCCGATTACGCTTATCAGACAAGAACCGGCAACCGTATCGACCAGAGCCAGCTCCTGATCTGGAAACAATGGGCAAGTAATCCCGACCTGATTCCGGAGTCTTATGAAGACGCTGTTGCCAATCCTCAGAAATATCCGTGGAACGCTGCCGGTAAATACAAGCTCGGCAATGCCGTATTCCAGGATACGAACGGCGACCGTAAAATAGACAGCTACGACAAAGTACCGACCGGATACACGAATATACCGGAATTAATCCCGACCATCCGTTTAGGTTTTAGCTGGAAAGGGTTTGATGCACGTGCCGTACTGACGGCTTATCTGAACCGCACCGTTCCCTGTCGCGAGAATATGGACTATGGTTTCGGCTGGGGAGGTACTTCCACTCATGAAATCACCAACACATGGGGATATTATACCGATGATCCGACAGACCCGCGCAATATCAACGCCAAATATCCGCGTCTGTCTACTTCCTTCAGTGACCTCGACCGGAACTATCCGTACAATGAGTCTACCATCTGGGTAGTCAACGGAGATTTCCTGTCATTGCGGAATGTGGAAGTCGGCTACTCGCTTCCTGCACGACTGATTTCTAAAGTCAATATGACGAAATGCCGTCTTTACTTCAGCGGTTACAACCTGTGCAACTGGAGCCATCTGCCTAAAGGCTTTGATCCGGAAAACCCGACCAACTATATCTGGGCATATCCCAAGACACGTTCATTTACGTTCGGTGTGAATATCGGATTCTAATCATTCAATAAAACAGCAAAGAATTATGAAAAGAATATCAACTTATATAGCTACTCTGGTCCTCGCACTCGCAGGCAGTTCGTGCAGCGACTACCTCGACAAAGAGTACGATGCCTCCTTGTCTGAGAAGAAAGTGTTCAATAACCAGAACCTGACACGCGAGTTCCTCGCCAACATCTACACGAATCTGCCGGATGGGCTGGCGCCATTGTCGGACGACCAGTTCACAGGTGCTTCACGTGACTGTATGACGGACAATGCAGTGACCTGCTGGGGACTTCATTATTATACAAAGATCGGCAGCGACGGATACACCGCCGGCGACCATCCCCTGCTGGGCTTCTGGAACACCGACTTATACGGGATTCGGAAATGTAATATGTTTCTGAAGAACGCCAAGGCATCCGTAGTAGGAAATACGGTGAAGGACGGCGACGACAACCGCCTTTACGACCGTTACTGCGCAGAAGCCAGACTGCTTCGCGCTATCTTCCATTTCGACTTAATCTGCTGGTTCGGCGCTGCCCCTGTCATTGCGGAAGATGAATCCGGCGAACCGATCATCTTCGACTTGTCCGATCCTTCGGCAATGAACATGTCCCGTACTCCCGCTGCCGAAGCACTTGAATGGGTAGCCGACCAATGCGACCAGATCAAAAACCAGCTTCCCTTCCGCTACAGCGATGAAGCATCCAACTGGGGACGTGTCAACGGAGCCGCCGCTTATGCTTTAAAGGCAAGAGCCCTGCTCTACCGTGCTTCCAAACTGAACAATCCGGACGGCAACACCGCATACTGGGCGAATGCGGCGCAGGCAGCAGCCGACTTCATCACTCAGAATAACAAGCAAAGTTATCCTTACCGACTGTACAATACGGGAAATCCGGAGAATGACTATTACGAATGTTTCACGACCAATCCGGTATACAACAATGAAATTATCCTTGCACGCTCCGTATGGAATACCAATCAGGTAGAAAAAGTATTCCTGCCGGTAGGCTTTACCGGTTCTTTCTCCGGAAACGGACGTACCAACCCGACACAGAATCTGGTGGACGCTTACGAAATGAGCAACGGCAAACGGATCGATGAGAACGGCAGTACCTACGATGCCGCCAATCCATATAAAGACCGTGACCCGCGTCTGGCACAAACCATCTTCTATCAAGGCATGATGTGGGGACGTGCCGACAAAGAAGAAAGACGCGCCGTCGATGTACGCTACAACTCGGATGCGGACAAAGGAGTGGATTACACCTCAGCCATGGGAGGCACCTACACCGGATACTATCTGAAAAAGTTCGTGAATAACATTTCCTGCAAAGAACCGGCCACCTATCCTCACGCATGGATGATTTTCCGTTATGGCGAAATTCTGCTGAATGCCGCCGAAGCCTATAATGAAGCGGAAGGTCCTGCCAAGGCATACAGTTATATCAATGAGGTACGCGCCCGTGCCGGTATGCCGGCCTACGCAGATATGTCGCAAAGTGAACTCCGCGAACGTATCCGCAACGAAAGACGCATCGAACTGGCTTTCGAAGATCATCGTTTCTTCGATGTACGCCGCTGGAAACTATATGACAATGTAACCTCTACGGGAGAAACCGGAAAGCCCCGTTACAACCAGTTGCTGAATCTTTATGGAGTGAAGGTCACCGGCAACGCAGATACTCCCTCCTATACCTTCGGACTGGCAGAAACGGTCAATTCACGCACGTTTGTCAATCCCAAGAGTTACTATTTCCCGATACCTGCCAACGAAGTGAAACGGGCACCCAATCTGGGACAGAATCCGGGATGGGACACCGGAAGCGCTTCTAACGAATAAACATCAAAACAATCTAAAAAAGAAAGACTGAGATATGAAATACTTAAAGACCATCTATCTTCTACTCTGTTGCACGCTCGCCCTGGCAGCGTGCAGCGACGACGATGAAAACTCCGCATCAGGAGCTTTAAGCATCACAACGCCGGCATATACGAATGTGGGGTATAACAAAGTTACCTTATCCGCCAATATCAGCGGAACGGAAGGAGTGAATATCGTCAAACGGGGATTCTGCTACGCCACGGCATCCCATCCGGACATTTATGACACGACCTCCGAAGTCAGAGGATCGGAAATCAGTACGACCCTGACCGGCCTGACTCCACAAACGACGTATTACGTAAGAGCTTTTGTCACCCTTTACAACGAAGAGCCCAGATACTCGGAGGAAACTTCTTTCACGACTCCCGCCGAGACACTGAGCGATGAACTGGCAGCGTACGAAGCACCCACGTATGTAGACGACTACACAAGTTTCTCAGCCTGGAGCAACCGTTATGACTGGAACCTTGCCAACGTACACGACCCTACGGTAATGAAAGCCGATGACGGATATTACTATATGTATCAGACAGACGCTTCTTACGGAAACGCGCACAGCGGAAACGGACACTTCCACGCAAGGCGTTCCAAAGACCTCGTAAACTGGGAGTACCTGGGAGCAACTATGAGTGAAACACCCCCGACATGGATCAAAGAAAAGCTGAATGCCTACCGTCAGGAGATGGGACTGGAACCGATTGACAATCCGTCTTACGGATACTGGGCACCTGTTGCACGAAAAGTATCGAACGGAAAATACCGTATGTATTATTCCATCGTAATCACGAACTACATCCAAACCGGAAAACCGGAAATTGAGAACAACGGCAACTTTGACGGTTCATGGACCGAACGCGCGTTTATCGGACTGATGGAAACTTCCGATCCGGCAAGTAATATATGGGAAGACAAAGGATTCGTTGTCTGCTCTGCCAGCGATAAGGGAAAGACGGATTATGGGCGCAGCAGCATCAATGACTGGGAAGGGTATTTTAAAATCAATGCGATCGACCCTACTTATATAATAACGGAAAATGGCGAACACTGGCTGATCTATGGTTCATGGCACAGCGGTATCGCTGCCCTACAGGTAAATCCGGAAGACGGCAAACCGCTGAATGCTTTGGGAAATCCCTGGGACATCACAGGGGAAGACAATTCGGGTTATGGAAAGATAATCGCCACACGTGGCACCAGCCGCTGGCAGGCATCCGAAGGTCCCGAAGTGATCTATCGTGACGGTTATTACTATCTGTTCCTGGCTTACGGTTCACTGTCGGTAGAATACAACACACGTGTCTGCCGTTCCAGAAACATCGACGGTCCTTATGTAGACATACACGGAAATTCCGCTATGGGAAGCGCGCAACTATATCCGATACTGACTGCTCCTTACCGGTTCGACAACAGCTACGGCTGGGTAGGAATTTCCCATTGCGGCATCTTCGATGACGGAGCCGGCAACTGGTTCTATACTTCACAAGGACGTTTCCCCGTGAACGTAGGCGGCAATGAATACTCCAACGCCATCATGATGGGACATGTACGCAGCATCCGCTGGGATGCCAACGGATGGCCTCTCGTTATGCCCGAACGTTACGGAGCCGTTCCGCAAGCACCTATCACGGAAAATGAAATAGCGGGAGACTGGGAACATCTGGCATTGACCAACAATACAGGCACCCAACGGACTTCCGAAACGATGACCTATGATCTCGACACGCATAAGATAACTTCCGGCAGCTGGAAAAATGCTACATGGACATTTGATGCAGCGACTCAAACCATCACGACAAGCGCCGGAGTAGTACTCTATCTGCAACGCGAAGTCGACTGGGAAGCCAGTCCGCGGACACATACGATTGTGTATGCGGCCCAAGGTAATCAAAAGACATATTGGGGGAAGAAACTCCAATAACTCTCTATAGAAAAATAAATATGTGTTTTGCTGTCACCGTCACAAAACAGAGCATAACTCGCTTATAATGAAGAAGTAAAGCTGTGACAGCAACCAGTGACAGCACTGTGATGGCAATTTTTGCCGTCACAGTGCTGCTATATCTACCGGACTTTGCCGACAGGTCATGCGTAGGTCCATTCGTTTCCATATGCCGGAACCAACGGTTCCAAGCGGATGAAACTCTAGTTTCAAGCAGAGGAAACTTTAGTTTCAAGCTGAAGAAACTTTAGTTTCAAGCTGGTGAAACTCTGGTTCCAAGCCCTAGAAACTATCCAGCTCTATATAGAAAGAGAAAATGCAATACAACGATCCCGCTCCGAAGATGGGAACATGCGATAGTTTTATACGTAACAGTAAAGTTCTTATCCTTTTATGTTGCACAACATATACAAGTGTATTTGATACACCAAACAAAAGTGTTACTTTTACACCCAAAATAAGATAAGCATCTCATTTACATTAAAAATAAAACCATGAAAAAACATTTTCTACTTGCAGGAATTGCCGCGCTGATGCTTGCCGCGTGCAATAACAAGCCGGCTTCCGAGCTGACTTTATCCGGTCTTGACCCGGCAAAATTTCAAACAGAAGTGAACAATGCCCAAACAGCTCTTTATACCTTAAAGAATAAGGCGGGTATGGAAGTATGCATCACTAACTTTGGCGGACGTATCGTATCCATCATGGTGCCCGACAAAAACGGTAAGATGCAGGATGTAGTTTTAGGTTTTGACAGCATTGCTGATTATATTAATGTACCCAGTGATTTCGGTGCTTCTATCGGCCGTTACGCCAACCGCATCAACCAAGGGCGTTTTGTACTGGACGGAGATACCATCCAACTGCCGCAAAACAACTTTGGCCACTGTCTGCACGGAGGTCCGAAAGGATGGCAATACCAAGTATACGAAGCCAACCTTATCGATCCGGCAACATTGGAACTGACTCTTATCTCTCCGGACGGTGACGCGAATTTCCCCGGAAATGTGACTGCTAAAGTAACCTATCAACTGACAGATGACAATGCCATCGATATCAAATACAGCGCTACTACCGACAAAAAGACAATCATCAACATGACCAACCACTCTTACTTCAATCTGGCTGGTGATCCGTCAAAAACATCGACAGACAACATCATGTATGTAAATGCAGATTACTATACTCCGGTAGACAGCACCTTCATGACAACCGGCGAAATCGCTCCGGTCAAAGATACTCCGATGGACTTCACTACTCCGAAAGCGGTAGGCAAAGATATCAACAACTACGACTTCGTCCAACTGAAGAACGGCAACGGATACGACCACAACTGGGTGCTCAACACCAAGGGTGACATCTCTCAGGTAGCTGCCAGACTGACGTCTCCCGAAACCGGAATCACACTGGAAGTATATACCAACGAACCGGGTATTCAGGTATACACAGGTAACTTCCTCGACGGAACCGTAAGCGGAAAGAAAGGTATCGTTTACAACCAACGTGCTTCTGTCTGCCTCGAAACACAACACTACCCCGACAGCCCCAACAAAGCCGACTGGCCGTCCGTTGTGCTGGAACCGGGACAAACGTACAACAGCGAATGTATCTTTAAATTCTCGATAGAGAAATAATATTAACTTATAAATCAAATTTATTGTGGAAGCATTAGATTGGCTAGTAATTGGAGTCTTCTTTTTGGCTCTGATAGGTATTATTGTTTGGGTAGTCAGACAAAAACAAAATGACTCGGCAGATTATTTCTTAGGCGGACGTGACGCAACATGGCTTGCGATCGGTGCCTCTATCTTCGCATCAAACATCGGTTCGGAACACTTGATCGGCCTGGCGGGAGCAGGAGCTTCAAGCGGTATGGCGATGGCTCACTGGGAAATTCAGGGATGGATGATCCTGATTCTGGGATGGGTATTCGTACCTTTCTATTCACGAAGCATGGTATACACGATGCCGGAATTTCTGGAACGCCGTTACAATCCTCAGTCACGTACCATCTTATCGGTCATTTCTCTGGTAAGTTACGTATTGACTAAAGTAGCGGTTACAGTATATGCCGGAGGTCTGGTATTCCAGCAAGTATTCGGTATCAAAGAACTCTGGGGAATTGACTTCTTTTGGATTGCTGCCATCGGACTGGTTGTTCTCACTGCACTATATACGATCTTCGGTGGTATGAAGTCGGTACTTTATACTTCTGTACTTCAGACTCCGATTCTTCTGTTAGGCTCATTGATTATCCTTGTTCTCGGTTTCAAAGAACTGGGAGGCTGGGACGAAATGATGAGAGTTTGCGGAGCCGTTACGGTCAATGATTACGGCGATACCATGACCAACCTGATCCGTAGCAATGATGACGCGAACTTCCCTTGGCTGGGTGCTTTGATCGGTTCTGCCATTATCGGTTTCTGGTATTGGTGTACTGACCAGTTCATCGTACAGCGTGTACTTTCGGGAAAGAATGAAAAAGAAGCCCGTCGCGGTACTATCTTCGGTGCTTACCTGAAGCTGTTGCCTGTATTCCTGTTTCTGATTCCGGGCATGATTGCTTTCGCATTACATCAAAAATATATCGGTGCCGGTGGCGAAGGTTTCCTCCCGATGCTTGCCAATGGTACTGCCAACGCTGACGCCGCCTTCCCTACCCTGGTAGCTAAATTGCTTCCTGCCGGTGTGAAAGGTCTGGTAGTATGCGGTATCCTCGCTGCCTTGATGAGTTCGCTGGCTTCACTGTTCAACTCATCTGCCATGTTGTTTACAATCGACTTCTACAAACGCTTCCGTCCGGAGACTCCGGAAAAGAAACTGGTAGGTATCGGTCAGATAGCAACTGTAGTGATCGTAATCCTCGGTATTCTCTGGATTCCTATCATGCGTAGCGTAGGTGACGTACTTTATACTTATTTGCAGGATGTTCAGTCTGTATTGGCTCCGGGTATTGCCGCTGCCTTCCTGCTGGGTATCTGCTGGAAACGTACTTCTGCCCAAGGTGGTATGTGGGGATTGATCGCCGGTATGGTCATCGGTCTGACTCGTCTGGGTGCCAAAGTATATTACAGTAACGCAGGTGAAGTGGCAGATTCTACCTTCAAATATTTATTCTACGATATGAACTGGCTGTTCTTCTGCGGATGGATGTTCCTGTTCTGTATCATCGTAGTTATTGTAGTCAGCCTTGCCACGGAAGCTCCGACAGCGGAAAAGATTCAGGGACTGGTATTCGGCACAGCTACTAAAGAACAAAAAGCAGCTACCCGTGCAAGCTGGGATCACTGGGATATTATTCATACAGCAATCATCCTTGCTATCACTGCTGCTTTCTACTGGTATTTCTGGTAATTAAATAAATTCATTCAAACGATGAAAAACTATTATAGTTCGAATCCTACCTTCTATCTCGGTATCGACTGCATCATCTTCGGTTTTAATGAAGGCGAAATAAGCCTGCTGCTGCTGAAGAGAAACTTCGAACCGGCAATGGGCGAATGGTCACTGATGGGAGGATTCGTGCAAAAAGACGAAAGCGTGGACGATGCTGCCAAACGTGTACTGGCTGAACTTACAGGTTTGGAAAACGTATACATGGAACAGGTGGGAGCCTTCGGCGCCATCGACCGCGATCCGGGCGAAAGGGTAGTTTCGATTGCCTACTATGCGCTGATCAACATCAATGAGTACGACCGCGAACTGGTTCAGAAGCACAATGCTTACTGGGTAAACATCAACGAACTCCCCGCACTGATTTTCGACCATCCGGAGATGGTCGATAAAGCACGGGAGATGATGAAACAGAAAGCATCTGTCGAGCCTATCGGATTCAATCTGTTGCCGAAACTGTTCACACTGTCCCAACTGCAAAGTCTCTACGAAGCTATTTACGGCGAACCGATGGACAAACGGAATTTCCGCAAGCGTGTCGCAGAAATGGACTTTATCGAAAAGACGGATAAAATAGATAAACTGGGTTCCAAACGGGGTGCAGCCTTGTATAAATTCAACGGCAAAGCCTACCGCAAGGACCCGAAATTTAAATTATAATCAATATGCTGGAAGAACTGAAAGAAAAAGTATTTCATGCCAATCTCGAATTGGTGAAGCATGGATTAGTCATCTTCACATGGGGAAATGTTTCTGCCATCGACCGTGAAACGGGACTGGTAGTCATCAAACCCAGTGGAGTCAGTTATGATGATATGAAAGCGGAAGATATGGTAGTAGTGGACCTGGATGGCAAAGTCGTCGAAGGACGGCTGAAGCCATCCTCAGATACTCCTACTCACGTGGTACTCTACAAAGCATTCCCCGAAATCGGCGGAGTGGTACACACCCACTCTACTTATGCTACCGCATGGGCGCAAGCCGGTTGTGACATTCCTAATATCGGAACAACTCACGCTGATTATTTCCATGATGCCATCCCTTGCACAGCGGACATGACGGAAGCTGAAGTAAAAGGTGCCTATGAACTGGAAACCGGAAACGTGATCGTAAAACGTTTCGAAGGCCTGAACCCTGTACATACACCGGGAGTATTGGTCAAGAATCATGGGCCTTTCTCTTGGGGAAAAGATGCACATGATGCAGTACACAATGCAGTAGTGATGGAACAAGTTGCCAAAATGGCAAGTATTGCCTATGCTGTAAATCCGAATTTAACAATGAACCCGCTGCTGATAGAGAAACACTTCAGCCGCAAGCATGGTCCGAACGCTTACTACGGACAATAAAATAATTGACAATTGACAGTTGACAATTGACAATTAATGCGAGAGGACATGAAGGATAATGTAGTAAAAGATAAAAGTTTGGAGTTCGCTGTTCGGATTGTGAATTTATATAAGTTTTTAGTAAATGAACAAAAGGAGTTTGTGATGAGTAAGCAAATATTGCGATCCGGGACCAGTATTGGTGCCAATATTCGTGAGGCTGAGCAAGCACAAAGTCGGGCTGATTTTATTAATAAGTTGAATATAGCACTTAAGGAAGCGAACGAAACAGAGTATTGGCTGGAATTATTGATTAGAACAGAGTATATCACTCGGGAACAATATGAGAGCATCAATAATGACAGCACAGAAATAAACAAATTATTAATATCTATAATTAAAACAACAAAAAACTATTAATAATAACCCGCAATTGCCATTTGACTTTCGACATTCTCTCATTGTCAATTGTCAATTGTCAATTGTCAATTCAATAAATTATGAATAACGTATTTGATCAGTATGAAGTATGGTTCGTAACAGGAGCACAGCTCTTGTACGGAGGTGATGCAGTAATCGCAGTAGACGCACACTCTAACGAAATGGTTAACGGTCTGAATGAATCGGGCAAACTTCCTGTTAAAGTAGTATACAAAGGAACGGCCAACTCTTCTAAAGAGGTGGAAGCTGTATTCAAAGCAGCCAACAACGATGACAAATGTGTAGGCGTCATCACTTGGATGCATACTTTCTCTCCTGCTAAAATGTGGATTCATGGTCTGCAACAATTAAAGAAACCATTGCTGCACCTGCATACTCAGTTCAACAAGGAAATTCCTTGGGATACAATGGATATGGACTTTATGAATCTGAACCAGTCAGCTCACGGCGACCGCGAGTTCGGACATATCTGTACCCGTATGCGCATCCGTCGCAAAGTAGTGGTAGGCTACTGGAAAGAAGAAGAAACATTGCATAAGATTGCTGTCTGGATGCGTGTTTGCGCAGGTTGGGCTGACTCTCAGGATATGCTGATCATCCGTTTCGGCGATCAGATGAATAATGTAGCCGTAACCGATGGTGACAAGGTAGAAGCAGAACAACGCATGGGCTATCATGTGGATTACTGTCCGGCAAGCGAACTGATGGAATATCACAAAGAAATCAAAGATGCTGATGTAGATGCTTTGGTAGCTACTTACTTCAATGATTACGATCACGACGCTTCTCTGGAAGACAAATCAACCGAAGCTTATCAGAAAGTATGGAATGCTGCCAAAGCCGAACTGGCTCTCCGTGCTATCCTCAAAGCGAAAGGTGCCAAAGGATTCACTACCAACTTTGACGATCTGGGTCAGACTGACGGTAGCTATTTCGATCAGATTCCGGGACTGGCTTCTCAACGCCTGATGGCAGAAGGCTACGGATTCGGTGCTGAAGGTGACTGGAAATCGGCTGCTCTTTATCGTACTGTATGGGTAATGAATCAAGGACTTCCGAAAGGCTGTTCATTCCTCGAAGACTATACACTGAACTTTGATGGTGCCAACAGTTCTATCCTACAGTCACATATGTTGGAAATCTGTCCGCTTATCGCAGCTAACAAGCCTCGTCTGGAAGTACACTTCCTCGGCATAGGTATCCGTAAGAGCCAGACTGCCCGTCTTGTGTTCACTTCAAAGACAGGAACAGGCTGCACCGCAACTGTAGTGGATATGGGTAACCGTTTCCGTCTGATCGTAAACGATGTAGAATGTATCGAACCGAAACCACTTCCGAAATTGCCGGTTGCTTCCGCACTCTGGATTCCGATGCCTAACCTCGAAGTAGGTGCAGGCGCATGGATTCTGGCCGGTGGAACTCACCACTCTTGCTTCTCATACGACCTGACAGCAGAATACTGGGAAGATTATGCAGAAATCGCAGGCATCGAAATGGTACATATCAATAAAGATACGACTATCAGCTGCTTCAAGAAAGAACTTCGCATGAATGAAGTATATTACATGCTGAACAAAGCGCTTTGCTAAAAACCAATCACTGAGTCCACTTAAAAAAATCGGTACCATCTCCATTGGTACCGACTTTTTAGTCACACACAGTATGGATACTGGCGACTTTTAATTCAACCCGAGTTAAAGACACTTCCGCCTTTTGAAAGCAGACTCAGTTTTTGTTCTCCACACTTATTGTTATACCTTAAAATATCGGTTTCAACATGAAATTAGATGCAAAATCAACCATAGAGACAGGTAAAGCCATCCTTGGCATAGAACTCGGTTCTACACGAATAAAAGCTGTTCTGATTGACCAGGAAAACAAACCTATCGCTCAAGGCAGCCACACATGGGAAAATCAACTGGTCAACGGACTTTGGACTTACAGCATTGATGCCATCTGGTCCGGACTGCAAGATTGCTACGCCGACCTCCGCTCCAACGTGAAGAAATTATACGACACAGAGATCGAAACTCTGGCAGCCATCGGTGTCAGCGCCATGATGCATGGTTACATGCCTTTCAATGAAAAAGAAGAAATCCTCGTGCCTTTCCGCACTTGGAGAAATACCAATACAGGCCGTGCTGCGGCAGAATTATCCGAATTATTTGTCTATAACATCCCTTTGAGATGGAGCATTTCTCATTTGTACCAGGCTATTCTGGACAACGAAGCGCACGTCAAAGACATCAAGTTCCTGACAACTCTTGCAGGTTATGTACATTGGCAGATAACAGGCGAAAAGGTGTTGGGCATTGGTGACGCATCGGGTATGCTCCCCATAGATCCGACTACCAACAACTATTCCGCCGAAATGGTGGCCAAATTCGACAATCTGATTGCTTCGAAAGAATACAGTTGGAAACTGGAAGACATTCTGCCCAAAGTATTGTCGGCTGGTGAAAATGCCGGTGTCCTCACACCGGAAGGCTGTAAAAAACTTGATGCATCCGGTCATCTGAAGGCAGGAATACCGGTCTGCCCGCCGGAAGGAGACGCAGGCACCGGCATGGTAGCAACCAACGCCGTCAAGCAACGCACCGGCAACGTATCGGCAGGTACCTCTTCTTTCTCTATGATCGTATTGGAAAAAGAATTGTCGAAGCCATACGAAATGATCGACATGGTCACCACTCCCGACGGAAGCCTCGTAGCCATGGTACATTGCAACAACTGTACTTCGGATCTTAACGCATGGGTCAACCTGTTCAAAGAATACCAGGAACTTCTGGGTATACCTGTAGATATGGATGAACTCTATGGCAAACTTTATAACATTGCCCTTACCGGTGATACCGATTGCGGTGGTCTCCTCTCCTACAACTACATTTCAGGCGAACCTGTTACGGGACTTGCCGAGGGAAGACCTTTGTTCGTACGTTCGGCCAATGACAAGTTCAACCTTGCAAACTTTATGCGGGCTCATTTGTACGCCTCAGTCGGAGTTCTCAAGATTGGCAACGACATCTTGTTCAACGAAGAAAAGATCAAAGTCGACAGAATCACAGGTCACGGAGGATTGTTCAGAACCAAAGGAGTCGGTCAAAGAGTACTTGCAGCAGCCATCAACTCGCCCATATCTGTTATGGAAACAGCCGGTGAAGGCGGTGCATGGGGAATTGCCCTGCTGGGTTCTTACCTGGTAAACAATAAAAAGGGTCAATCTCTTGCCGATTTCCTGGATGAAAGTGTATTTGTCAGCGATGCTGGTGTCGAGGTATCACCCACACCCGAAGATGTAGCCGGCTTCAACACATACATCGAAAGCTACAAGGCAGGTTTGCCTATAGAAGAAGCAGCCGTCAAATTCAAATAAGCGGCTTCACGGAGACCTTTCTCCCCCTTTCCCTGAATTTAGTATTAACATAAATATCCTCATTCCCTCTCCTTTTTGGAGGGGGTCAGGGGGAAGCTATTATCATGAAAACCACCTCGTTCATACTTGCCCTTATTATATCCATCTCCATCGGAAAAGCCCAGACGAACCATCAGGTCTCTTACTTTTCCCTTCAAGATGTGAAGTTATTAAGCAGTCCTTTTCTGCAAGCTCAACAGACTGATTTACATTATATCTTAGCTCTCGACCCGGACAGATTATCAGCTCCTTTCCTTCGCGAAGCCGGACTGACATCCAAAGCCCCAAGCTATACCAACTGGGAGAATACAGGACTGGACGGTCACATCGGCGGACATTACCTTTCCGCACTTTCCATGATGTATGCCGCCACCGGAGATACGGCGATATACCACCGCCTCAACTATATGCTCAACGAACTACACCGTGCACAGCAAGCTGTCGGCACAGGATTTATCGGAGGAACACCCGGTAGCCTCCAACTTTGGAAAGAAATCAAAGCAGGTGACATTCGTGCCGGAGGCTTCAGCTTAAACGGCAAATGGGTACCCCTCTATAATATACACAAAACGTATGCCGGACTGCGGGACGCTTACCTGTATGCTCACAGCGATCTGGCACGTCAGATGCTGATTGATCTTACCGACTGGATGATTGATATTACTTCCGGTCTTAGCGACAACCAAATGCAGGATATGCTCCGCAGTGAACACGGCGGCTTAAATGAAACGTTTGCGGATGTAGCGGAAATAACAGGCGATAAGAAATACCTGAAACTGGCACGCCGTTTCTCTCATAAAGTCATTCTCGACCCGCTTATCAAAAACGAAGACAGGTTAAACGGAATGCATGCCAACACACAAATTCCTAAAGTAATCGGATACAAACGGGTAGCCGAAGTTTCAAAGGATGACAAAGACTGGAATCATGCAGCAGAATGGGATCATGCAGCCCGTTTTTTCTGGAATACCGTAGTCAATCACCGTTCCGTGTGTATCGGCGGGAACAGCGTACGCGAACATTTTCATCCATCGGACAACTTTACGTCTATGCTGAATGACGTTCAGGGACCGGAGACTTGCAATACTTACAACATGCTCCGGCTGACCAAAATGCTTTATCAGAACTCCGGAGACGTTGACAACTCCAACAAACCGGACCCACGTTATGTAGATTATTATGAACGTGCACTCTACAATCATATCCTGTCATCACAAGAACCGGATAAAGGCGGATTCGTCTACTTTACTCCAATGCGTCCCGGGCATTACCGGGTCTATTCGCAACCGGAAACATCGATGTGGTGCTGTGTAGGATCAGGTTTGGAAAATCACACTAAGTATGGTGAGTTTATTTATGCACATCGGCAAGATACACTTTACGTCAATCTTTTTATTCCTTCACAACTGAACTGGAAAGAACAGGGTGTGACATTAACACAGGAAACCCTCTTTCCCGATGATGGAAAAGTAACCTTACGAATAGATAAAGCATCTAAAAAGAAACTGACATTAATGATTCGTATACCAGGATGGGCAGGAAGTTCTAAAGATTATGCAATCACGATCAACGGTCAGAAAAAGAAGTATGCCATACGTCCGGGAGTCAGTACTTACCTACCCATCCATCGTAAATGGAAGAAAGGAGATGTGATCACCTTCAATCTGCCGATGGAGGTCAGCCTGGAACAAATTCCGGACAAGAAAGATTACTATGCTTTCCTGTATGGCCCCATCGTTCTGGCAGCTTCTACAGGAACGGAACATCTTGACGGCATCTATGCAGACGACAGCCGTGGCGGCCATATTGCTCACGGCAAACAGATTCCTTTGCAAGAGGTTCCGATGTTGATTGGAAATCCCGTCTCTATCCGTACTTCTCTTCATAAACTGAACGGAAACAAATTAGCTTTCAGCTATGATGGTAATATTTACCCGGCACAGATGGGTAAACCATTAGAACTTGTTCCATTCTTCCGCCTGCATAATTCCCGTTATGCTGTTTATTTCCGCCAAACCAGTGAAGAGCAATTCAAGGCGATTCAGGAAGAAATGGCTACAGCCGAGCGAAAGGCGACAGAATTGGCTAACCAGACAGTCGACTTAATCTTCCCCGGTGAACAGCAACCGGAATCCGATCATGGGATTCAATATGAAGAATCTGAGACCGGAACCCATAAAGACCGCCATTTCCGTCGTGCTAAAAAGTGGTTCAGCTACAATCTGAAAGTAAAAAAAGAAGCAAGTCAATTAATGCTGACCATACGAAAAGAGGATCGGAATAAGACAATGATCTTACTGAATAACGAGAGACTAACCCTTACTCCGACTATCAGCAAAGCTGACAAAGACGGCTTTATCACGCTCAACTATCTTCTGCCTCAAAAATTAAAAGCAGGAAGTTGTGAGATTCTTTTGAAGCCGGATGGTACAGAGTGGACCTCTGCCATTTACGAAGTACGTCTGTTGAAATAAGCGTAAGAATGAGAAAATGACCATTATAAAAATCAAACATCTATATAACCATTTAAACAAATTCCATTTATGAAAGCAAAACTATTAGTCAGCACGGCCTTTCTGGCAGCCTCCGTATCTCTTTCTGCACAAAAGAATGCTACCATCACTGTACATGCCGACCAAGGCAAAGAAATCATCCCGAAGGAAATCTACGGTCAATTTGCCGAACACCTGGGCTCATGTATCTACGGTGGTCTTTGGGTAGGCGAAAATTCGGATATTCCTAATATCAAAGGATACCGGACAGACGTATTCAATGCATTAAAAGAGTTGTCCGTTCCTGTTCTTCGCTGGCCGGGCGGCTGCTTCGCCGATGAATATCACTGGATGGACGGAATCGGTCCCAAAGAAAATCGCCCGAAGATGGTGAACAACAACTGGGGAGGCACGATTGAAGATAACAGTTTCGGAACACACGAGTTCCTGAATCTTTGTGAAATGCTGGGCTGTGAACCATATATCAGTGGAAACGTAGGTAGCGGTACGGTAGAAGAGCTTGCAAAATGGGTGGAATACATGACTTCCGACGGTGACTCTCCGATGGCAAACCTGCGCCGTAAGAATGGTCGTGACAAGGCATGGAAAGTAAAATATCTCGGCGTAGGAAATGAAAGCTGGGGATGTGGCGGTAGTATGCGCCCTGAATATTATGCCGATCTGTATCGCCGTTATTCTACTTATTGCCGTAACTATGACGGTAATCATCTGTTTAAGATAGCCAGTGGTGCCAGTGATTACGACTATAACTGGACGGATGTACTGATGAATCGTGTCGGTCACCGGATGCAAGGTCTATCCTTACACTACTATACAGTTACAGGATGGAGCGGCAGCAAAGGCGCGGCAACCCAATTCAACAAAGACGATTATTACTGGACTATGGGCAAATGTCTTGAAGTGGAAGATGTACTCAAAAAACATTGTGCCATCATGGACAAATATGATAAAGACAAGAAGATTGCCCTTTTGCTTGACGAATGGGGCACTTGGTGGGACGAAGAACCAGGAACGGTCAGAGGTCATCTGTATCAGCAAAACACATTGCGTGATGCTTTTGTTGCTTCTTTAAGTCTCGATGTATTCCACAAATATACCGACCGTCTGAAAATGGCGAACATCGCTCAGATAGTCAACGTTCTGCAATCTATGATCCTGACTAAAGACAAAGATATGGTACTTACTCCTACTTATTATGTATTTAAGATGTACAAAGTGCATCAGGATGCAACCTATCTTCCACTCGACCTGACTTGCGAGAAAATGAACGTACGCGATAACCGTACAGTTCCTATGGTCAGCGCAACAGCTTCTAAGGACAAGAACGGAGTGATCCATATTTCTCTCTCCAACGTGGATGCAGACAACGCACAGGAAATCACAGTCAATCTTCCGGACGTAAATGCCAAAAAGGCGATTGGAGAAATCCTGACTTCTGCTAATCTGACCGATTACAACTCTTTCGAAAAATCTAATATTGTAAAACCGGCTTCCTTCAAAGAGGTAAAAATCAATAAAGGAATTATGAAGGTAAAACTACCGGCTAAGTCAATTGTTACTTTAGAGTTACAGTAATCTAATAGTAAATACTTACTGTATTGTAAACAAGAAGTCTGTTAAAAAGCCTACAAAAAAGATAGCTCTTTTGGATGGTTAATTACACATAAAGAGCTATCTTTGCCAACATTATGAGAAATATGCCAAGTAATTGGCACATTGACAGACTAGCAAATCTATTAATTATTAAAGATATGAACGATAATAAACTTATGAATCGTGCAGCGGATAACATCCGTATTCTTGCTGCTTCAATGGTTGAGAAAGCCAATTCCGGTCACCCGGGTGGCGCCATGGGTGGTGCTGACTTTGTAAATGTACTCTTCTCTGAGTTTCTAGTATACGATCCTGAAAATCCGCGTTGGGAAGGTCGTGACCGTTTCTTCCTTGATCCGGGTCATATGTCTCCGATGCTCTATTCAACTTTGGCATTGACCGGTAAATTCACTCTGGACGAACTGAAAGAATTCCGCCAATGGGGAAGCCCTACTCCGGGACATCCGGAAGTAGACATCATGCGTGGCATTGAAAATACTTCCGGTCCGCTGGGACAGGGACATACTTTCGCTGTAGGTGCCGCTATCGCAGCTAAATTCCTGAAAGCTCGTTTCAACGAGGTAATGAATCAGACGATTTATGCATACATCTCCGACGGTGGTATTCAGGAAGAAATCTCTCAGGGTTCCGGACGTATTGCCGGTGCATTGGGACTCGACAACCTGATTATGTTCTACGACTCCAACGATATTCAGCTTTCTACAGAAACGAAAGATGTAACGGTTGAAGATACCGCCATGAAATATGAAGCATGGGGATGGAATGTACTCAGCATCAATGGTAATGATCCGGACGAAATCCGTGCAGCTATCAAAGAAGCGCAGGCTGAAAAAGAACGTCCGACACTGATTATCGGTAAAACGGTAATGGGCAAAGGCGCACGCAAGGCAGACGGCAGCAGCTATGAAGCTAACTGTGCTACTCACGGTGCTCCGCTCGGTGGCGACGCTTATGTAAATACAATCAAGAACTTGGGCGGTGATCCTACCAATCCGTTCGTAATTTTCCCGGAAGTTGCCGAACTGTATGCTAAACGCGCGGCAGAATTAAAAGAAATCGTAGCTGAAAGATATGCAGCAAAAGCCGAATGGGCTAAAGCCAATCCGGAACAGGCCGCTAAGCTGGAATTATTCTTCTCAGGCAAAGCTCCGAAAATAGACTGGACTGCTATCGAACAAAAAGCAGGTACTGCTACTCGTGCTGCTTCTGCAACCGTTCTGGGAGCTCTTGCCACACAAGTAGAAAATATGATCGTTGCTTCTGCCGACCTTTCCAACTCTGACAAGACTGACGGTTTCCTTAAGAAAACTCATTCTTTCAAGAAAGGTGATTTCAGCGGTGCATTCTTCCAAGCCGGTGTATCCGAATTATCGATGGCTTGTATCTGCATCGGTATGTCACTCCACGGTGGTGTGATCGCTGCTTGCGGTACTTTCTTCGTATTCTCCGATTATATGAAACCTGCTATACGTATGGCTGCCTTGATGGAACAACCTGTGAAATTTATCTGGACTCACGACGCATTCCGCGTAGGTGAAGATGGTCCTACTCATGAACCGGTAGAACAGGAAGCTCAAATCCGCCTGATGGAAAAGCTGAAAAATCATAAGGGACACAACTCTATGCTGGTACTTCGTCCGGCTGATGCAGAAGAAACAACTATTGCATGGAAACTTGCAATGGAAAATATGTCTACCCCTACAGGCTTGATCTTCTCTCGTCAGAATATCGCCAACCTGCCGGTTGGAACTGATTACGAACAAGCAGCTAAGGGCGCTTATATCGTAGCCGGTTCTGATGAAAATCCGGATGTGATCCTGGTAGCTTCAGGTTCCGAAGTATCTACTTTGGTTGCCGGCACGGAACTGCTCCGCAAAGATGGTGTGAAAGTTCGTATCGTATCTGCTCCATCAGAAGGTCTGTTCCGCAGCCAGTCTAAAGAATATCAGGAATCTATTCTTCCGGCTGACGCTAAGATTTTCGGTCTTACTGCCGGTCTGCCTGTTACTCTTCAAGGTTTGGTAGGTTGCCACGGTAAAATTTGGGGATTGGAGTCTTTCGGTTTCTCTGCTCCTTACACAGTATTGGATGAAAAACTTGGTTTTACTGCCGAGAACGTATATAACCAGGTAAAAGCAATGATTTAATGAAAACAATCGGATTAGCATGCGACCATGCCGGTTTTGAACTGAAGGAATATGTTCGCGGCTGGCTGGAAGTAAAAGGCTGGGCTTACAAAGATTTCGGAACTAATTCTACCGCAAGTGTAGATTATCCGGATTATGCTCATCCGCTGGCTATCGCAGTAGAATCGGGCGAATGTTATCCCGGTATTGCAATCTGCGGCAGTGGAAACGGAATCAACATGACTCTGAACAAGCATCAGGGAATACGTGCTGCTCTTTGCTGGAATGCAGAGATTGCACACTTGGCCCGTCAACATAATGACGCCAATATTCTTGTGATGCCGGGACGCTTTATCAGCACAGAAGAAGCGGACATGATACTGACTGAATTCTTCTCGACACAGTTTGAAGGAGGTCGTCATCAGAATCGTATTGATAAGATTCCTGTTAAATAAAGCCTAATAACAATTTAAATATAGATAAAGAGGTTGTGTCAAAACGTTGGCACAACCTTTTTTTTTTACGTTTTACAGTCCTGCTATATTTTCTTTTGCTTATGCTGCTTTTTTCTGATTCATTTGGTAAGACGTTGCTATCTTCCACTTGTAGCGGTTTATAAATAGCCCAATAAGCATAGATTTAGCAAATGTAATGAGTCCCTTTCCTGCCTTTCTCAGTTTTGCACACATCTTTTTGATATTAAAAGCTATGGCAAAGAAGGCAAAGTCCATTGTCACCTTGTCTTCTCCCACATGCCGGAACCTTCTGTATGCCATGTTGTATTTCATTTGTCCAAAAACAGCTTCCGGTTCTATACACCGCCTGCC